>Ga0265798_10005288_pt1 | contig 17442 bp, 13 predicted proteins | sample P3T30metagenome_FD_192430 | JGI IMG/M metagenome (GOLD analysis project Ga0265798, IMG submission 192430) | Plant litter microbial communities from East Loma Ridge, Irvine, California - P3 T30 | ecosystem: Environmental > Terrestrial > Plant litter > Unclassified | place: USA: California... | reverse complement strand
TCGACGACCGCGGCCTGCGTCCGGGCGCCATGTTCGCCGACTGGGAACTGATCGGCGTGCCGCACCGCGTGGTGATCGGCGACCGTGGCCTGAAGGAAGGCAACCTGGAATACCTGGGCCGGCGCGACGAAGCGGCCAGCAACGTGGCGGTGGCCGAGATGGTCGCCTTCATCAAGGGCAAGCTCGGTAAGTGATGGCGTTGCGCCTGGCCCCGTGGAGTGGGGGCGTGCTGCTGGCGCTTGCCCTCTTCACGGGACAGGCGCAGGCCGGCAACCAGAAGGAAGAAGCGCTGTCGGATTCGGTGCGCCTGGCGCTGGCCAACGCCATCGCCGACGCGCGTCCGCCCAAGCCGTCGTTCCGCAACGAGGCGGCGCGGGCGCGCTACCAGGCCTGGTTCGACGAGATGTCGCGCCGCCTCACCAAGCGCCTGCCCGACCTCCAGACCCGCACCGAATTCCTCGAGACCGCGTGGTACGAAGCGACCCGCGCCGGCCTCGATCCGGGGCTGGTGCTGGGCCTGATCCAGGTCGAATCGGCGTACCGCAAGTACGCAATCTCGATCGCCGGCGCACGCGGCTACATGCAGGTGATGCCGTTCTGGACCAAGGCCATCGGCGACGGCGACCGCCGCCGCCTGTTCCACATGCAGACCAACCTGCGCTACGGCTGCGCGATCCTGCGCCTGTACATCGACATGGAGCGCGGCGATTTGTACCTGGCGCTCGGGCGCTACAACGGCAGCCGGGGCAAGCCGCAGTATCCGAATGCGGTGCTGGCGGCGTGGAAGAAGTGGGAGTTTCATCCGGCCGGCTGAGTGGGCGCTAAACGCGGCCGCGTTGTACACAACGTCAACAACTCAATTCACCTCGGCGTCACTTTCACGGTGTAGACTTCCCGCTTTCCATCGTGAGGACTGCATGCGACTGACCACTCTTGCCGCCGCCACGCTGCTGGCGACGCTCGCCGGCTGCGCGGCCACGCCGCCCGCCGCGCTTTCAACCGCCGCCACCACGCAAGGCGCCAACGCCGTCGACGCCCGCGCCAAAAACATCATCTTCTTCCTTGGCGACGGCATGGGCGTCAACACCCTGACCGCGGCGCGTATCTACGCCGTCGGCGAGGACGGCGAACTGGCGCTCGACAGGATGCCCGAGTCGGCCTTCGTGAAGACTTTCTCGAACGACGCCCAGGTCACCGACAGCGCCGCCTCGATGGCCGCCTACATGACCGGCGTGAAGCACAACAACGGCGTGATCTCGATGTCGGCCGGCACCCGCGCGGTTCAACCCGTTGCGGACGCCAACGGCAACAAGCTCGTTGGCCGCTGCGAGAACGGGCAGGCGACCGACACCCTGCTGGAACTGGCCAGGCGCCGCGGCATGGCGGTCGGCGTGGTCACCAACACCAACGTCACCGACGCCACCCCGGCCTCGACCTACGCCCACGTCTGCCATCGCAAGATGGAAAACGACATCGCCGCCAGCCTGGTGCCGGGCGGCGCCGGCTACAACGCGGCCCTCGGCGCGCGCGGCCTGGACGTGGTGTTCGGCGGCGGCGCGCAGTTCTTCACCCCGTTCGCACGCGGCGGCAAGCGCGCCGACGGCCGCGACCTGCTGGCCGAATTGAGTGGCAAGGGCTATCGCGTCGTAGGCGACACTGCGGGCCTGAACGCCTTGACCCCGGGCCAGCCGGTGATCGGCCTGTTCGCCGCCAGCCACATGGACTTCGACGCAGTACGCGACGCTGCGCGCCAGCCGGCGCTCGACGCCATGACGCGCAAGGCGATCGACCTGCTCTCTCCGAACCCGAACGGCTTCTTCCTGATGGTGGAGGGCGGCCTGATCGACCACGCGCTGCACGCCACGCTCGGCAAGCGCGCCTTGCAGGAAACCGTCGGCTACAACGCCGCGCTGCAGGCCGCGATCGACCGCATGCAGCAGGTCGATCCGGGCCTGAAGCACACCCTGATCGTGGCCACCGCCGACCACGATCACACGCTGCTGCTCAACGGCTACATGGCGCGCAGCGGCAAGACCACGCCAACCAATCCGGGCGTACTGGGACTGGTGCGCAACACCGAGGGCAAGCCGATGGTCGACAAGAACGGCATGCCGTTCACGGTAATCGGCTTCGGCACCGGCGAGAAGCGCCACGCGCGCCGCCCCGACCAGGGGCCGCTGACCGACGCCATCGTCACCGCCGACGACTATCACCAGGAAGCGGTCGTGCGCACCAACAAGGGCGCCGAGACCCACGGCGGCAGCGACGTCTACCTGGGCGCGATCGGCGCCAACGCGGAGCTGTTCCGCGGCACCATCGACAACACCCGCGTGTTCAACCTGATCAAGACCGCCGGCGGTCTGTAAGCCCGAGGTAAAACGATATGACCTTCCGAAGCATTACCCCGCTGCTGCTGGCCGCCTGCTGCGCCGCCATGCCGGCCCTGGCCCAGGCCCAGGCCCCTTCTCAGACCGCGCCACAAGCCAAGAACATCATCTTCTTCCTCGGCGACGGCATGGGTCCGACCACCATCACCGCCGCGCGCATCTTCAAGGGCGGCGAGGACAGCCTGCTCGACTTCGAGCGTCTGATGGAACGCACCGCGCGCATCAAGACCTATTCGAACGACTACCAGACCACCGACAGCGCGCCCTCGATGGGTTCGTACATGACCGGCATCAAGATCAACAACGACGTGATCTCGATGAAGGATGCACGTCCGATCAAGAACAACAAGGACGGGAGCGACGCCTGCGGCGCCGGCAACGGCAGCGCCGCCGTCACCATCCTGGAACTGGCCAAGGCGCGCGGCAAGGCGGTCGGCGCCATCACCACTACCGAGCTGACCCACGCCACGCCGGCATCGACCTTCTCGCACGTGTGCAACCGCGACGCCGCGTACACGATCGCGCAGCAGATCGTGCCGGGCGGCGCTGGCTACAACCCGGCGCTGGGCGACGGCGTCGACGTGTTGATGGGCGGTGGCCGCAACCACTTCACGCCGCGCGACGCGGGCGCCAATCCGAAGGGCCGTCCGGACGGGCGCGACCTGATGGCCGAATTCGCGGCGCAGGGCTACTACGTGGCGGGTACGCGTGCCGGCATGATGTCGGCGAAGCCTGGCCGCAAGTTCGTCGGCATCTACAGCGACCAGAGCCACCTCGATTATTCGTACCAGCGCCGTCCCGAGCAGCCGACGCTGGCCGAGATGACCGGCAAGGCGATCGAGCTGCTGTCGAAAAATCCGAACGGCTTCTTCTTGATGGTCGAAGGCGGCAAGATCGACCACGCCCTGCACGACACCCGCGCCAAGCACGCGCTGGAAGAGACGGTGGCGTTCGACGAAGCGGTGCGGGTGGCGGTCGAGCGCATGCGCGTCATCGACCCGGGGCTGGAGAACACGCTGCTCGTGCTGACGGCTGACCATGATCACACCATGCAGATCAACGGCTACGCCAAGCGCGGTAACCCGATCCACGACATCGTGCGCGACTACGCCACCGGCCAGCCGAAGAAGGATGCGGACGGCAAGACCTTCACCACGCTGGTGTTCGGCAATGGTCCCAACCGGCCGGACGCGCGCGCCGACGTCGACAGCGCGGCAGCGATGGGCGACGATTATCACCAGGAGACCGGCATCGGGATGGGCTCGGAAACGCACGGCGGCGGGGACGTGAAGCTGTTTGCGACCGGGGCCGGCTCGGCGCCGTTCAAGGGGACGATCGAGAATACCCAGGTATTTCACCTGATGAAGGCAGCGGCGGGATTGTGATGCAGATGCGGGCCGAAGAGTAAGTTATCGGTCCGCGTTTATCCACCCAGTCACGAGCGGCATTAATACTTTAAAAACAAAAAGCCCCGGTTTCAAAACCGGGGCTTTTATAGCTTGAAGCTTTTTAGCTCGAGACTTTTAAAACAACCAGCTTATTTCAGGTGATCCGAAATCAGCTTGGTCATTTCAAACATCGACACTTGCGCCTTGCCGCCGAAAACGGCTTTCAGCTTGTCGTCGGCATTGATCATGCGACGGTTTTCCGCGTCCTGCAGGTCTTTCGACTTGATGTAATCCCAGACTTTCTTGGTCACTTCGGTACGTGGCAGCGGTTTATCGCCCACGACGGCGGCCAGGGTAGCGGACGGGGTCATTGCCTTCATGAAGGCGGCATTCGGCTTGCGCGCAGCTGCCGGCTTGTCGGCCGATTTGGCTGCTGCTTTAGCTGGTGCTGCTGCCTTTTTCGCTGCCGGCTTGGCCGCTGCAGCAGGCTTGGCAGCGGCTTTTTTGGCTGGCGCTGCAGTGGTTTTTTTGGCTGTTGCCATCTTCGAGCCTCCTAAAACGAACACATGGAAAAATGCGTAATTTATCGCACGCCTATATTGGTAGCGTTTTTCTGTTCATGCAAGTCTTTTTCAAGACTTTTTCACTCTGATAACCGTCCAAATGGGTGCTATCGCACACAACAACGCATCAGAACGGAAAATCGACGACAAGCGGCGAAAAAAAACCGCGCAAAGCGATACTTTGCGCGGCTTCATCCCACAACGCAGGACGCGGCGAAAGCCGGTCAGCGCATGCCGGGCATCATGCCTTTCATACCGCGCATCATCTTCATCAGGCCACCGCCTTTGAGCTTTTTCATCATGGTCTGCATCTGGTCGTATTGATTCAGCATGCGATTGACTTCCTGCACCTGCACGCCCGCGCCGGCTGCAATGCGGCGCTTGCGGTTGGCCTTGATCAGTTCGGGTTTGGCGCGTTCGCCCGGGGTCATCGAGTCGATGATGCCGACCATGCGCCGCACCGATTTCTCGGCCTGGTCCATGTTGGCGCCGGCGGCCGCCTGCTGGAACTGGGCCGGGAGTTTGTCCATCAGGCCGGCCATGCCGCCCATTTTCTTCATCTGGGTCAGCTGCGCCTTGAAGTCGTTCATGTCGAAACGGCCGCCGACCTTGATCTTGTTGGCCAGTTCGGCCGCCGCTTCGGCGTCCACGCCCTTGCGCGCTTCTTCCACCAGCGCCAGGATGTCGCCCATGCCCAGCACGCGGTTGGCCATGCGGCTCGGATCGAAGGCTTCCAGGCCGTCCAGTTTTTCGGAGACGCCGGCGAACTTGATTGGCTTACCGGTCACGTGACGCACGGACAGCGCCGCACCGCCGCGTGAATCGCCATCGAGCTTGGTCAGCACGATGCCGGTCAGGGGCAGGGCGTCGTTGAAGGCCTTGGCGGTGTTGATCGCATCCTGACCCAGCATGGCGTCGACCACGAACAGCGTCTCGACCGGCTTGACCGCGCCGTGCACGGCGGCGATCTCTTTCATCATCGCTTCGTCGATACCCAGGCGGCCGGCGGTGTCGATGATCAGGACGTCGTGGTAGTGCTTCTTGGCCCAGTCCAGCGCGTTCAGCGCAATGTCGACCGGCTTGTCGTTGGCGGTGGACGGGAAGAAGTCGGCGCCGACTTGTTTGGTGACCGATTCCAGCTGCGCGATCGCCGCAGGGCGATACACGTCGGCCGACACGGTCAGCACTTTTTTCTTCTTCTGTTCCTTGAGGTACTTGGCCAGTTTGCCGGTGGTGGTGGTTTTACCCACACCTTGCAGGCCGGCCATCAGGATGATCGCCGGCGGCTGCTGGGCGAACGACAATTGCGTCGCTTCCGGACCCAGGTCGGCGCCCATCAGCGCGGCCAGTTCCTTCTGCACCACGCCGACCAGGGCCTGGCCGGGGCTGAGCGAGGCCATGACTTCTTCGCCCAGCGCTTTTTCCTTCACTTTGGCGATGAATTCGCGCACCGCCGGCAGCGCCACGTCGGCCTCGAGCAGGGCCATGCGCACTTCGCGCAGCATTTCCGCGGTGTTCGCCTCGGTCAGGCGAGCCTCGCCGCGCATGGTCTTGACGACCTTGGCAAGGCGTTGGGTGAGGTTATCTAGCATGTTCTACCTAATAAGAGAGAGCGCAAGGACTTCAGTGCAGGCGCAATTCGGACTGGCGAAATTCGCCAAACCGCCATTTTACCTTGACGGCGCGGCGCGGGAAGACCCGACGGTATGCAATGACGAGTGAGCCTGCACTTTTTTTGAGCAAAGCGGGAGCGTATTGGCATGGCGCAAACGGGCGGCGTGTGCAACCTGTCGTATCCCCTGAAGGTTATTGCCGCATGGCATTAATCTTGAGGGCTGAATCCGGCGCTGAAACCGATTCCTTCCTGCGGCACGCCATGTTGCCGCGCCTCGAGGAGAACAGGCATGACCAGTGTTATCCGCAAGTCGATCGCCGTGCTGTCCCTGCTGGCCGTGGCCGCAGCCGGGACAGTGCCGGCACAGGCACAAGATGTTGTCCGGCTCGGCAATCTCAAGCTCGCGCATTTCGGCGCGGTCTCGTACATCAAGGAAATCGCCCCGCGCTGCGGCATCCGGGTCGAAGAAAGAATGTTCGCCAAGGGCCTGGACGTAATGCAGGCCATCATCGCCGGCGAACTGGACGTGGGCGCCACCGCGTCCGAGGCCGCGATCCAGGGCCGCGCCGGCGGCGCCCCGATCGTGGTGGTGGCCGGCTTCGCGCGCGGCGGCGCGCGCCTGGTGGCGCGGCGCGACGTGAAAATCGCCGGCATCGCCGACCTGAAAGGCAAGAAGGTCGGCGTCACCCGCGGCGGCATCCAGGAAGTGCTGCTCATGGCCGAACTGGCGCGCCACAAACTCAAGGCCGACCCTTCCGGCAGGGCCGACGTGCAGCTGGTGTATCTCGCCTACGCCGACTTGAACCAGGCGCTGATGGGACGCCACATCGACGCCATGATGCAGTCCGAACCGCAGTCGTCGCAGGCAATCAACATGGGCTTCGGGGTCGAGGTAATGAAGCCCTACGGCACCCCGATCGGCGAACCGGTGCGCACCATGGTCATGACCGAGCGGTTCTACCGCGAGCGCAAGCCGGTGGCCGAAAAGTTCATGCGCTGCTTCGTGCAGGCCACCCGCACCTTCATCGAAAGCCCGGCGGTGGCCGAGCAGTACGTGCGCCAGCAGATGTTCAAGGGCCAGATCACGGTGGCCGATTTCCGCGATGCGATCGGCAACTCGCCGTACTCGTACGACATCACGCCGGAGCACATCCAGGTCACCACCGACGTGATGGCGCAGACCGGCGTCGGACGCATGGCGCGCCCGCCCTTGGCCAGGGACTGGGTGCGCACCGACCTGCTGGCCGCGGCCAAGCGCAGCCTGCAGATCCAATAGGGGAGAGCACATATGGAACGCATCGAACGACGCAAGACCCGGCGCGCCATCCCGCTGCGCCTGTCCGACACCGGCGTGGGCCTGGTGGTGCCGCTGGTCGCGATCGCCCTGTGGCAGTGGGTGGCGATCAGCGGCTGGGTCAATCCGCAGGTGCTGCCGGCGCCGCTCGACGTCTGGCGCAAGTGGGTCGACTACTTGCTGCCGCTCGTGGCGTGGAAGGATTACGCCGACGGCGGCTGGCTGTCGTGGGCATTCTCGGGCGAGCTGCCGGTCGACATCCTCGCCAGCTTGTACCGGGTGGTGCTGGGCTTCGCCCTCGGCGCCGGCCTGGCGCTGCCGCTTGGCCTGGCGATGGGGGCCAGCCGCAGCGTGTACGCCTGGTTCAATCCCCTGGTGCAGGTGCTGCGCCCGATTCCGCCGATCGCCTACATCCCGCTGGCGATGCTGTGGTTCGGGCTCGGTAATCCGCCGGCGGTGTTCCTGATCGCGATCGGCGCCTTCTTCCCGGTGTTGATGAACACCGTGGCCGGGGTGCGCCAGGTCGACGGCATCTATCTGCGCGCGGCGCGCAACCTGGGCGCGGGGCGCCTGACCATGTTCGTGCGCGTGATCCTGCCGGCCGCCGTGCCCTACATCCTGTCGGGCGTGCGGATCGGCATCGGCACCGCCTTCATCGTGGTGATCGTGGCCGAGATGATCGCCGTGAACAGCGGCCTGGGTTTCCGCATCTCGGAAGCGCGCGAGTACTTCTGGTCGGACAAGATCATCGCCGGCATGATCAGCATTGGCCTGCTCGGCCTGGCGATCGACGCCGCGGTCAACAAATTGAACAACCATCTGCTGCGCTGGCACCGCGGCCTGGAGCACTAATATGAGCGACCTACATATCAGGATCGACGGCGTGAACAAGGTGTTCGGCGCCGAAGGACGCGAAGTGGTGGCGCTGCAGGACATCAGCTTGAGCATCGCGCGCGGCCAGTTCACCTGCCTGCTCGGGCCGTCCGGCTGCGGCAAGTCGACGCTGCTCAACGCGGTGGCCGGCTTCGCGCCGCCGTCGAGCGGCGTGATCGTGGTCGACGGCCGGCCTGTCACCGGCCCCGGCCCCGAGCGCGGCATGGTGTTCCAGGAATACGCGCTGTTTCCGTGGATGACGGTGGAGCAGAACATCCGCTTCGGACTCGAGATCAAGCGTGTGCCGGCCGCCGTCATCATGCAGCGGGTGGACGATTTGTTGAAACTGCTGTCGCTGGCCGACTTCCGCGCGCGCTACCCGAAAGACCTGTCCGGCGGCATGCGCCAACGGGTCGCGATCGCGCGCGTGCTGGCGCTCGACTCGCCGATTCTGCTGATGGACGAACCGTTCGGCGCGCTCGATGCGCTGACCCGGCGCAACCTGCAGGACGAACTGCTGCGCCTGTGGGGCGAGATGAAGAAGACAATCCTGTTCGTCACCCACAGCATCGAAGAAGCGATTTACCTGGCCGACCGCATCGTGGTGATGACCTACCGGCCGGGGACGGTCAAGCGCGACCTGATCGTCGAACTGCCGCGCCCGCGCGACCCGGCCGACCCGGCCTTCAACCTGCTCAAGCGCGAGCTGGGGCAGCTGGTGATGGAAGAACAACAACGGCATCATCACGACGAATTGCGCATGGCGGCGGTCGATTAGGGCAGAGCGCCGATCGGCCGCAGCCCCCTTGCCACCGCCCGTGGCCAATGGTGTAGACTGCCGTTATGCAGAATTCCCTCTTCCTTGCCGCGGCTTTCCTGTACGCGGTATGCGCCCTGCTGCCGACGCGGCGGGGCGCCGTCATTTCGGCGGTCACCGCCGGCGCCTGGCTGGTGCATGGCGCGGGGCTCGGGCTGGACGTGATCATGCCCGGCCGGCTGCGGGTCGGCTTCGCCGTCATGCTCTCGAGCGCGCTGTGGGTCTCGGTCGCCGCCTACTGGCTGGAAAACCGCAATTTCGCCCTGGACGGCATGCGCCGCCTGGTGATGCCGTTCGCCTGCGCCGCGGCGTTGTTGCCGCTGCTGTTCCCGGGCAGCGTGATGCAGCTGGCCGGCCAGTCGCCGGCCTTCGGCTGGCACATCGCGGTGGCCGTGCTGGCCTACAGCACGCTCACCATCGCCGCCTTCCACGCCGTGCTGATGGCGCTGCAGGAAACGCGCCTGCATACGCGCGCCGCCGCCGGCGGCTGGCTGGGCAGTGCGCTGGACCAGCTGCCGGCGCTGCTGACCATGGAAAAGCTGCTGTTCCGGGTGATCTGGATCGGCTTCATCCTGCTCAGCCTGACCGTGCTGTCGGGCTTCGTGTTCTCCGAACAGGTCTTCGGCCGGCCGCTGCTGCTGGACCACAAGAGCGTGTTCGCGCTGCTGTCGTGGGCGCTGTTCGCGGCGCTCCTGGCCGGCCGCAGATGGCAGGGCTGGCGCGGCAAGACCGCGCTGCGTTTTACCCTGGCCGGTTTCGCCACCCTGGCGCTGGCCTATGTCGGCAGCCGCTTCGTGCTCGAAGTGGTGCTGCACCGTGGAGTCGTTTGATGCGTGTTTTATTCTGGATTGCCCTGATCGCCCTGGTGGTGTTCGCCGTGCGCAGCAAGCTGCGCGCCATCGCCAAGCGCCATGACGCGCAGCGCGACATGAGCGCCAAGGCCCAGTCCTCTAGCCGCGAGATCGAGGCCATGGCGCAGTGCGCCCACTGCGGCATGTACTTCCCGGCCTCCGAGTCGGTACGCGCCGACGGCCTCGATTACTGCTCGCCGGGCCACGTGCGCCTGCCGCCGCCGAAGTCTTGAAGCCGTCGCGCCGGGCGCCGTCGCAGCAAGTGCGCGCCACCTTGTGGCGCTCGCTGCAGACGTTCACGATCACCCGCATCGTCATCGCCGTGGTGCTGCTGCTGTACCTGGGCGTGGATTTCGAGGGCGGCAGCCTGCACGGCGACCCGGTCAACGCCGAGACCTGCATCGCCTATCTTGGCGTGGCGGTCGGCCTGGCGCTGGCGGCGCGCTGGCGGCGCCGCTTCCTGATCCAGCTGGCGATCCAGATCGGCGTCGACCTGGCGGTGATCTCGATCCTGTACCTGGGCGCCGGCGGCATGCGCGGCGGCCTTGGCATCCTGTACCTGTTCCCGCTGGCCGGCGCCGCGATCCTGGCGCCACTGGTGCTGGCGCTGTTCTCGGCGGCGCTGGCGACCCTGTTTTTGCTGGCGCAAAGCGTGTGGCAGATCCTGCTCGACGAACGCGACCCGGCGCTGATGCAGGCCGGCCTGTTCGGCGCCGCCTTCTTCGCTGGCGTGCTGATGGTCAACCGGCTGGCCGCGCGCCTGCTCAAGCAGGAAGAGTTGGCGGCGCGGCGCGGCGCCGACCTGGCCATCCAGCAGGCGATCAACGCCATCGTGGTGGCCGACGTCGGCGACGGCATCCTGGTGGTGGGCGACGACGACGCCGTCTTCACCGGCAATCCGGCCGCGCGCCGCATGCTCGGGCTGGACGGCGAAGCGTCCGGTTTTCTGCTGGGCGCCGTGCCGGCCTTCGAGCCGGTGACCGACGCCTTCCACGCCTGGCTGGCCGCGCCCGGCGATGGCGCCGCTTTCGTCACCCTCAAGCCGTGGCACGAACAGCAGGACACGCTGCGCGGCCGGCGCGACCGGCCGGTGCACCTCAAGCTGCGCTTCGCGCGGGTCGACACGCCGGACGGCGCGCAGGGCCGCAGCGTGATCTTCATGCAGGACGTGAGCGCCATCGAAAACCAGGCGCAGCAACTCAAGCTGGCGTCGATGGGGCGCCTCACCGCCAGCATCGCGCACGAGGTGCGCAATCCGCTGTCGGCGATCGGCCACGCCACCGCGCTGCTGGCCGAAGATCTGCAAGGCCCGGCCGAGGTGCGGCTGCTGAAGATCGTGGGCGACAACGTGGCGCGCGTGAACCGCATGGTGGAAGACATCCTGCAGCTGTCGCGCAAGGCGCAGCCGAACGGCGAGCCGGTGGTGCTTGGCCCGTTCCTGGAACAGCTGAAGGCCGAGTTCTGCGAAATCCATGGCCTGGCTGGTGATATAGTGCATCTGGGCGATCCAGCAGACCTGGCTGTGCGCTTCGACCCGCTGCACCTGCACGAAGTCCTGCTCAATTTACTGAACAACGCGGTGCGCTATGCCAGCCGCCAGCCGGCCAGCATCCGCATCTTCCCGGCGCGCGACGCCGCCGGCCGCAGCGAGCTGCACGTGCAGGACGACGGCCCCGGCATCACGCCCGACGTGCGCGCCCACCTGTTCGAGCCGTTCTACACGACGTCGAGCAAGGGAACCGGGCTGGGACTGTACCTGGCGCGCGAACTGTGCCTGAACAACGATGCGAAACTCGATTATGAATACCGGTTCGACCCCATCGCCATGGGCCCGCGCAAGGCCAGCGGGCGCTTCGTCATCGCCTTCGCCGATCCGGCCTGAGGCAGGAGCGGCATCATGACGACGCCACGCCCACCGCGCGTGCTGGTACTGGACGACGAAGCCGACCTGCGCGAACTGCTCGAGATCACCCTGATCAAGATGGGGCTGGACGTCGACAGCGCCGCCACCTTGCGCCAGGCGCGCGCCCTGTTCGACGAACACGATTACGCGCTGGTGCTGACCGACATGCGCCTGCCCGACGGCCTGGGTCTGGAACTGGTGCGCGAGATCGCTGCTTCGGGCAAGGGCACGCCGGTGGCCGTGATCACCGCCTACGGCAGCGCCGACAACGCGGTGGTGGCGCTGAAAGCCGGCGCCTTCGACTACATCGCCAAGCCGGTGGCGCTGGATGCGCTGCGCGTGATGGTGCGCTCGGCATTGAAACTGTCCGAACCGGGCGACGGCGCAGGGCAGGGTGCGGGGACGACCTCGCGCCTGATCGGCAATTCGCCGGCGATGCAATCGCTGCGCGCCCAGATTGCACGTCTGGCGCGCTCGATGGCGCCGATCTCGATCACCGGCGAATCGGGCAGCGGCAAGGAGCTGGCCGCGCGCGAGATCCACGCCCAGAGCTCGCGCGCCAACAAACCGTTCGTGGCGGTGAACTGCGGCGCGATTCCCGAAACGCTGATGGAGGCCGAGTTCTTCGGCTACCGCAAGGGCGCCTTCACCGGGGCCGCCGAAGAGCGCGACGGCTTCTTCGCCGCGGCCAACGGCGGCACCCTGATGCTGGACGAAGTGGCCGACCTGCCGCTGGCGATGCAGGTGAAACTGCTGCGCGCGATCCAGGAGCGGCGCGTGCGCAAGATCGGCGCGACCAATGAGGAGCCGGTCGACGTGCGCATCATCAGCGCCACCCACCAGGACCTGGCGCACTGCGTCGAGACGGGCAAGTTCAGGCAAGACCTGTTCTATCGCCTGAACGTGATCGAACTGGCGCTGCCGCCGCTGCGCGAGCGGCTGGACGACCTGGCGCTGCTGGCCGAGGGCATCCTCAACCGCCTGGCCGGGCCGGGCCAGGCGTCATTGGGGCCGGGCGTGCTCGAGGCGTTGAAGGCGTATTCGTTCCCGGGCAATGTGCGCGAGCTGGAGAACGTGCTGGAGCGGGCGCTGGCGTTTGCCAACGATGGCGTGATCGAGGTCGGCGACCTGTCGCTGAAGGCGGCGCGGCCGCTGGAGGCGGGGGCAGGTACGCGTGAGCCGGTGGCGCAAGCGGTGGCGCCGGAGCCGGTAGCGCCGACAGTTGTCGCCACACCGATCGAGATATTGGCTAGCGCGCCGGACAGCTTCCCAGCGCCGGCACCGCTGCAGGCCACGGCGCCTTCCGGTCTCGCCGGCTATCTCGACCAGATCGAGCGTTCCGTCATCCAGCAGGCCTTGCAAGAAGCCGGCGCCAACCATCCCCAGGCTGCTGCCGTCCTTGGCATCAGCGAACGCCAGCTGCGCTATCAAATATATAAGCTCGGCATTTAGGGTGGACCAAGCGCGCAGCCGGCGCCCCCCTCCACGCGCCATCTGGTAACAACTCGATGTTACTCTGCGGTAATTATTTCGGTGCATAATGCTCCATCGCGGAGCAACCTTGCCCCGTTCTGATTAGCCATTAAGCAGCCGAAACCGGACAACTTTTCGTGACGTTAGTGCTCGCTCACGCCACACTCCCGTCAACGCCGGGAAACGCGAATGTCAAGGGTGCGCACGCAAAAATTGGGAATTTATTCACTTGCCCTTCGCGCAAACGAGGTACTACAATTAGTCTCATATCAAAGCTGAACACTAGATGTAGTGGTAGTGGACCGAAAGCACTAGATTCTTGGCCTGCACAGAGTTGTCCGCTGGTTGTCCACAAGTTGCCCACAAAGTTGTTCAACAGACGCTTGCTGACACGCTTTATTTAACTATTTTTTACCTGCTTTTCTGGTTTGCCAGTATCGGCCACCGGCTGGCGGGTTTTTCGTTTTTCTTTAATTTGTTGACGGACCGGGTTGCGCAAGCGCACGAGGGTCCCCGTTTAAGCAACGGCGGCCCGCCCGCTGATCCTGGAGGCTCAATGCAAACAGCACAAAACATCTCGATCAATCCGCACGTCACCCCAGGAGCGACGTCGAACGGCCAGACCCCGGCCGAGATCGTCGCACGCGGTGACTACCGCGTCATCCGCCGCAACGGCGCCGTGGTCGCGTTCGAACCGCACAAGATCTCGGTCGCGATGACCAAGGCCTTCCTCGCCGTCGCCGGCGGGCAGGGCGCCGTCTCGGCCCGCATCCGCGAGCTGGTGGAACAGATGACCGGCAACGTGGTTGCCGCCCTGGTGCGTCGCCAGCCGAACGGCGGCACTTTCCACATCGAAGACGTGCAGGACCAGGTCGAGCTGTCGCTGATGCGTTCGGGCGAACACGACGTCGCGCGCGAATACGTGCTGTACCGCGCCAAGCGCATGGAAGAGCGCCGCGCCGCCAAGGAAGCCGCCGGCGGCGCCCCGGTCGCCGCGCCGCAGATCAACGTGGTCGACGGCGGTGAGCGCCGTCCGCTGGACGTCAACGACGTGCACGCCCTGGTGGGCGCGGCCTGCTCGGGCCTGGAAAAGCACGTCGACGCCGACGCCATCGTCGCCGAGACCCTGAAGAACCTGTACGACGGCGTGCCGGTCGAAGAACTGCACAAGTCGGCCATCCTGGCCGCGCGCGCGCTGATGGAAAAAGACCCGGCCTACAGCCAGGTCACCGCGCGCATCCTGCTGCACACCATCCGTAAAGAAGTCTTTGGCCACGAAGTGCCGCAAGCCGGCGCCGCCGCCGAGTACCTGACCTACTTCCCGCAGTACATCGCCAAGGGCATCCAGAACGAACTGCTGGACGAACAGCTGGGCACCTACGACCTCGAGCGCCTGGCGAAAGCCATCGTCGCCGACCGCGACCTGCAGTTCGGCTACATCGGTCTGCAGACCCTGTACGACCGCTACTTCCTGCACGTGCGCGACACCCGCATCGAGATGCCGCAGGCGTTCTACATGCGCGTCGCGATGGGCCTGGCCCTGCGCGAAGACGACCGCGAAGCGCGCGCGATCGAGTTCTACAACCTGCTGTCGTCGTTCGACTTCATGAGCTCGACCCCGACCCTGTTCAACTCGGGCACCCGCCGCTCGCAGCTGTCGTCGTGCTACCTGACCACCGTCGGCGACGACCTGGAAGGCATCTACGACGCCATCAAGGAAAACGCGCTGCTGTCGAAGTTCGCCGGTGGCCTGGGCAATGACTGGACCCCGGTGCGTGCGCTGGGTTCGCGCATCAAGGGCACCAACGGCCGTTCGCAAGGCGTGGTGCCGTTCCTGAAAGTGGTCAACGACACCGCCGTGGCGGTGAACCAGGGCGGCAAGCGCAAGGGTGCGGTGTGCGCCTACCTGGAAACCTGGCACCTGGACATCGAAGAATTCCTGGACCTGCGCAAGAACACCGGCGACGACCGCCGCCGCACCCATGACATGAACACCGCGAACTGGATTCCCGACCTGTTCATGAAGCGCGTGATGGAAAAGGGCGCCTGGACCCTGTTCTCGCCGTCCGAAACGCCAGACCTGCACGACCTGACCGGCAAGGCATTCGAAAAGGCCTACCTGGCCTATGAAACCAAGGCCGCCAACGGCGAAATGGCAGTGTTCAAGAAGATCGAAGCCATGGACCTGTGGCGCAAGATGCTGTCGATGCTGTTCGAGACCGGCCACCCATGGATCACCTTCAAGGACCCATGCAACATCCGTTCGCCGCAGCAGCACGTGGGCGTGGTGCACTCGTCGAACCTGTGCACCGAGATCACCCTGAACACCAGCGCCGACGAAATCGCCGTCTGCAACCTGGGCTCGGTGAACCTGCCGCAGCACATGAAGGGCGATGGCCTGGACCACGGCAAGCTGCAAAAGACCATCCGCACCGCGATGCGCATGCTGGATAACGTCATCGACATCAATTACTACGCCGTCGAAAAAGCGCGCAACTCGAACCTGCGCCACCGTCCGGTGGGCATGGGCGTGATGGGTCACCAGGACTGCCTGCACATGATGCGCGTGCCGTTCGCTTCGGAACAAGCGGTGCAGTTCGCCGACACCTCGATGGAAGCGGTCTGCTACTACGCCTACCTGGCCTCGACCGAACTGGCCGAAGAGCGCGGCCGCTACGAAACCTATACCGGTTCGCTGTGGGACCGCGGCATCCTGCCGCAGGACTCGATCCAGCTGCTGGCGGAAGAGCGCGGCGGCTATCTGGAGCAGGACACCTCGTCGGCGATGGACTGGACCCCGGTGCGCGAGCGCATCAAGCAGTTCGGCATGCGTAACTCGAACTGCGTGGCGATCGCTCCGACCGCGACCATCTCGAACATCATCGGCGTGTCGGCTTGCATCGAGCCGACCTTCCAGAACCTGTACGTGAAGTCGAACCTGTCGGGCGAATTCACCGAGATCAACTCGTACCTGGTGCGCGACCTGAAGGCGCGCGACCTGTGGGACGAAGTCATGATCGCCGACCTGAAGTACTTCGACGGTTCGCTCTCCAAGATCGACCGCGTGCCGCAAGACCTGCGCGATATTTATGCGACGGCATTTGAAGTCGAGCCGAAGTGGCTGGTGGAAGCGGCGTCGCGTCGCCAGAAGTGGATCGACCAGGCCCAGTCGCTGAACATCTACATGGCCGGCGCCTCGGGCAAGAAACTGGACGAGACCTACAAACTGGCATGGCTGCGCGGCCTGAAGACCACCTACTACCTGCGCACCATCGCCGCGACCCACCTGGAGAAGTCGACCACCCGTACCGGCGCCCTGAACGCCGTGCCGGTCTCGGGCGGCCTGCAGGCCGGCCACGCCGCACCGGCAGCCGCCGCTCCTGTCGCCGCCGCATCGGCGCCGGCGGTCACCGCTGAAATCGAAGAAGGCGCCGCCTGCTACCTGCGTCCAGGCGACGACGGTTTCGAGGAATGCGAAGCCTGCCAGTAATCTGGCAATGATGCGAGCCGACGTGAATGTCGGCTCGCATCGCTGACACATCGGCACAGCAGCACCGCCGGCACATCAGCACAGTAATCAGCACCACTACATTTAAAACCGTCATTCCCGCGAAGGCGGGAACCCAAGTTTGCCAGCACACCGCAAGCGCCTGAGGTTCCCCCCCGCGACCGACACATATCAAACACGCGTGACCTGCGCCGCAACTGCGCATCAGGATTCACCACTGAAGGAAACCACCATGCTCAACTGGGACGACGAACCAACCAGCGCCCCGCGCGCTCCACAAACCGACGCCAACGCCCCCGCCGCCGAAGTGGCGAAACGCGTCAACGCCGACGACAAGCGCATCATCAACGGCGAAACCGACGTCAACCAGCTGGTGCCGTTCAAGTACAAGTGGGCATGGGACAAATACCTGGCCGGCTGCGCCAACCACTGGATGCCGCAAGAAGTGAACATGCAGCGCGACATCGAGCTGTGGAAGAACCCGAACGGCTTGAGTGAAGACGAGCGCCGCCTGGTCAAGCGTAACCTGGGCTTCTTCGTCACCGCCGACTCGCTGGCCGCCAACAACATCGTGCTGGGCACTTACCGCCACATCACCGCGCCGGAATGCCGCCAGTACCTGCTGCGCCAGGCCTTCGAAGAAGCGATCCACACCCACGCCTACCAGTACATCGTCGAGTCGCTCGGCCTGGACGAAGGCGAGATCTTCAACGCCTACAACGAGATCGAATCGATCCACGACAAGGACCAGTTCCTGATCCCGTTCATCG
>Ga0265798_10005287_pt1 | contig 17445 bp, 26 predicted proteins | sample P3T30metagenome_FD_192430 | JGI IMG/M metagenome (GOLD analysis project Ga0265798, IMG submission 192430) | Plant litter microbial communities from East Loma Ridge, Irvine, California - P3 T30 | ecosystem: Environmental > Terrestrial > Plant litter > Unclassified | place: USA: California... | reverse complement strand
GACGTGAGCAGTGCTCTTGTCGTAAGACGAGGTGTGACCAAGAGCGGGAAGGTCATGGGGAGAATCGGGATGAACGTCTTTGCCATCTCGGCTGGACTCGAGGTCACCAGCGAACTTCTGTTCGTTCGACATCTCTATCAGTGTATAGAGATTATGGCAATGATGAAAGAGAGGATGAAGAGGATGAGAGAGAAGTTCCCGCCTTTTTATTATCTGATTGGATCGGGTCGATCAATTTTTGCTCCAAGGTACCTCGAACTCGAGGCCAAGTTACCCTTCTCTTTCCCTTGAGTCTGGAAACGTTGAAGGGGCGTCGGCCGAAGCAATGATCAAATCCAGTATGTCGGCATAATCCCGATCCCTGAAGCATTAAAACCAGCCTTCGTTTTTACCCTTAATACCAAAGACTGCCAGGAAGCTTGAGGCAGGAGAGCGGGAGGGATAAACGCGGCTCTTTTATCAGATAGGCAAGTATTCAGGGTTCAGGCACTGGCTTAGGGGGTTACGATTCAACGCTTCTTCTCTGAGCATGTTTGAAAGGGTGGAACGGCGCGGAGAGTTCAAGTCACTTACCTTACAGCCATACTTCTTTGCTTGGCATTAAACACGCGAGTTCGGGGTTTGAAGAGGTGTCGAAGTGCATCTGTGCAATCCCAATCCCACGACAACTTGTGAGGTGACGCTTTGACGTAAACTTCCTATGTGAAAAGGGGTATCTGATTATGCGAGTCGGGACCAAAGATGTGTCTCTGCCTTTGGGCGTGTGTGACTTAGCTCAGCACTCCGAAGCAAGCGGACCCGAAAGGTCAGCTGAGCATCTCGTTCACCCCCAATCTGATGCGATGGACACCAGCCTGAGCCACGGCATCTAGAATTTTGGTCAACAGACTTGGCGCTGCCTCCTCGTTAGAATCGTGGTTTTGGCGTGGGTATCGTGTACAGTATCCTCCGAGGGACACGGACTTGCCCGAAGCCGGACATACATTGATCGCCCGACCCGAAATCGTCCGTGACGATCGATCTGTCCTGCGGCTCGGTTGTTCATGTGGGTGTCCCAACACCATCCGTACATCGTTTTCGGCTACGGTGACCAGCAATGACATGTACTTCGAGGCGTCTCTAACTTTGTGTAATAGACTGCTCCTATGTGATAGGCTGCTTCCTTATGAATCGCACGAAATAGGCCTCGATATGACCACCGTATTCCCAGTTCCATAAAAGTCTTTTTAAGGTTCTGCTATCGTGATTGAACCCCAGAGTTGTATTCTGTACCTCAGGCTACATGCTGACCATTCTGATGAACCGTTCAGATTTTGCTGAGCACGGAGCATAACAGGGGTGCATGCATCGGTCACAGTCACGTACATGTATAAATAAGAACGGTATCTTAGTTAGATGAGCAGAATCCCCGCTTCCCAACCCATATCCATCATTACCTCAGACCAGTCCACCCTGTCTGATTTCCGGCTCCCAGCCCTTCGCCTCCAGACTTCTTCCATTAACTCCAAGGCTGACCCAGTATTACCAAAAGCCGCAGCCTCAGGACTCAAATGGTCGAATCGTGCCCGAAAGAAAGCCTCTTCAGCGGCCGTACCGGCGTGGCAGCCTGCTATCGTGATAGGGAGGACCAATCCTCGAGCTAAGTCTTTCTCGCGGGCGATGTCGTCTAGTTGTTGAAGGGTAGTCTTCATGCTTTGTACCGCCAGTGAGATGTCGGGGACTAGGCATTAGTATACGATGCAGTCTGCATTGAATATCAACTCGCTCAATGGGAATGGACCATCAACAATGCTCGCTAACAAGATCCTGGCGGCATAAAAGAAGGTCTCCCCATAAAGCTGGTCTTTGGTCTCGAGAAACTTCAGGTGGCCCTCTCGCCATTCGCGCTCCTCTAGTAGCTGTTCGATGGGCCGAGCTCTCTCCAACAGATCTCGCGAGACCAGACATCCAGCTTCGATGGCTTTCGCTTTCCACTCCGACAATCCCACGATCTCTGCCAGGGCAAGCGTCTGTACTCAGCTCCAGACCATGAAATGAACATACGGTGGTACTGTCGCAGCCCATTGTCTTTTCCAGCAAGACCACTTCTCCAGGATCTTCTGGGTCTATTGGGCCATGCAGCAGTATTTTCCGATATGTCCCTAGCATACGTGATGCCGAATTTTTCGATATCGAGCTGACAACGTCAACCCAGATCAGATGGGGCATCCAGATCGGATACTGCTTTATTGTAGGCGATCTAGTATCAGCAAGTTTTTCCTGGGAGACATACTCTTGAAATCTAGACACGATAGTCGAAAGGCACCTCTGACAAACAGCGATAGCTTCCCTCCACATTTTTGCTGTTCCTCCTGAAAAGAGCTGAAAAGAAGTCGCGAAAATGGCCAAAATAATGATTTGCTCCGTTGGGAAATCCTCTACAGCCATCATTCGTAAACAATCTATGGTCTTGCGATGAGTCGTTTGCGCATAAATCACGTCATTATCGGTTGGAGCACAAAGTTGTCGAGTCCTTTGAGCACCCATGTGTAAAGCAGCTAGAGAGGATACAGCGTCCAGAATATCTGGATGCGTCATTGCGAGGTGGGCCACCGAGTCACCGAGTCCCATATTCTTGCGGTGGAACTGCATGGGCAGGACTACATTGAGGTAATGATGTAGATATCGGTTTGGCGAGTCATCGATTATGGAGCCGGGCAAGGGAGCGGATAAGCTGTGCGGTATTGAGAAAGGGTTGTCGTGCCCGAAAAGCACTTTCCATATCTCATCCAGGTCTCGTTCTATGGGAAGGCTAGTTCCAGCTGTATAATTCGGCAGGATCACTGTCTCGTATGGCCCGTAGGTATTCGTTTCAGTGGGTATCATACCGTAAGTCTGCGGGAAGTCGGGCGAATGCCCGAAGCTGGATGGATACACAGTTTCAGGCTCGATACTGGGAGATAATGATACGCCTCCGCTTGACGATGGTTCACTCGGGCGTAATCGTTTGGCCCGCCCCGCCGATACTTTGTTCTTCCTGCCTGTCAGACGTCAAAACATGAACTGAACATACAACTCCTCAGCAGTCTTTTCGATATCTTGCTTGTCCTTCAGCCATTCTGGTCGTTTTGCACCATATCCAAGACATTGTATGCCCAGCCTTGTGCAGCTTGCGCAGTCTGGTTTCCCCTCGTCACACCTCTGTCTAGTCAGGCTTGCGTACAAAAGCTGGTTTCTAGACTGACCTTCTTTCGTATACGGCAGCTATGACATCCTGAACGAAGTCTTTTCTTTGGGACTGAGCTACCTGAACTCATGGAGCTTGTTTCTCTGTCACCAGTACGGGGTGGTCCAGGTACATCCATGATTTGCCAGTGGGGGTGTAGACAACGAGCGGCTAGGATTGCAGATCAGATAAGATGGGCGGCAAACTTATTGACACGTCAGACACCCCCTCTTATCACCATTTCACCCATATCTCTCAGTCACTAAGGTTCGTACTCTTCTCTTGTCGTGCAGCTCTCATAATCCTCATCTCTATGATTCACATACTGCAAACACCGGGAATACTCGGCTCAGAGCTTGTGTTGGACGAGCTACATCTGGTCATACGGGCCCGATGGCTTCAAAGGGATGTAAAAGGAATAAGAACGGGCGCCTCAGTCTCGCCCGCATATCGATACTGATAAGCTCTTGCCCAAAGCATGTTTGCCCCTCCAATCACGACAGGAGCATGGGTCATTGGATGAGTGTCAAGTCCTCTCTAGTCTTTGAGGACGTACAGCGGTATTCCGATGAAGTTGGGAAGTGATTGTCCTGTTGCTCCAATGCAGCCATGAGACGCTTTGGCCGTTGGTATCAATCGACCCGCGGTTGGAGATTCACCGATGTGCGCAGAGCACGTCATCGACCTGGATACTGCATGGGCAGCTTCGACTTTGGTGATCAGCTTCACCCGCATAGTCTCCTGGGGTATATCTGACAAACCAGAACGGGCAAACCCATATCCTCGAAGGAGACAGGGCCGATTGAGTCTTGTTACCAACCAATCCACTCAAGTGCAATGCAGCCGGTCTGAGGGCGATGAGAGTGATAGGTACACTACTGGCCGGGCAGTGGACTCATCGACGATGATTATGATGATATACATGTATCCTCACCCGGCAACGTTCTCAGCGACCGCCTTGCCATCACTCCCTACTTTGGCTTCTGCCCTTTTTTGTGCTTCTCCTTCCTTATTTCCAAACAGTCCTACAATGGCTTCTATGGTAGTATTACCGCCTGAAAATATGATGCCCATATCCCATGAATCTACACCTTCTTCCTGCTGACGTTGCCGCACCCAGCTTCTGAACGTTTCGTCATAAAGGACAACAGCCAGCCCAACCACTGCACTTGGCTCCACAAACACCTTCATCCTCTCCAGTACCAGACGCATGGTATCCTTGATCTGATCCTCCGTCACGCTATAAACCCCTTCCAAGTATTTCGATTTCAATTCCGAACCGCTCGTAAATATCTTCCAGGGATTGACCCCTAGTGGTGTTCGAAGTCCATCTGCGATAGTCAAAGTCTTTACCGATTCGATCCGTTTGGGAGGATCTGCCGAAAGACCTCGTTGACCGTCGTTTCCTCCTTCGAAGGACGGTTCGGCGCCAAAGACGTACGTATCGGGCTTATCGGAAAAGTATATCGTCGTGCCCGAAAGCAATCCACCTCCGCCCAATGGGGCAATGACCGATCGCATATTGCGCCCATCCGAGAGTTTCTTGTACTGCTGATCCATCTCTAGGGCTGCTGTGCCTTGACCAAGCATGATATCGGGGTGATCGTAAGGAGGGACCAAGATTGCACCGGTCTTTTCAATGACCTCCTTGACGACTTGTTCCCGTTCTTCAGATGTGGAACCGGAGAAGTAGACTTTGTCGGTATATTCTTGAGTTCCGGCTATCTTTGAGGGGGTCGATATCGTTGGCATGACGATATGAGCCGGTATGTCGAACGTTGAAGCGGCCAATGCTAGTGCTTGGGCGTGGTTACCTGTTATCAGCTCCGTTGTCTCGTCGATATACCAGAGGAATGTGTTACGACGCCTCGCTTCCGTACTTCCTCAAGACCTATCTCCTCGATAAGGTGAGTGACCGCATGAAAAGCCCCACGGGCCTTGAAAGCGCCAATACGCTGATAGTTCTCGCACTTGAAGAACAGACTGAAACCCGGAGCCGGTTGGCCATTCCGCGATGTCGAGGCTAACTTGTTGATGGTCTTGTTGGTAAGCAACGGAGTGCGATGCACATGGTCTGTGATCTTGCTATATGCTACGGCTATTGAGCTGGCCTCAAGGGGCATAGTTGTCGATAGTGCGGCCATGGTGTATGAATTGAGTGAACAGATTAACTTGATTCGAGCGAGAAAGTGCAAGTGCTCAGGTACCGGAATTACGGAATGCATAGATAAATCTATAAACGCAGGTCCGGTGGTAGCACCATATTCCTCGCATCCTCCATCTTGAGATCCTCCAGTCTCTGCTCCAGCCTCTCCGCTCGTCGATCCTTTCTGTCTCTCTTGTTGGCTGCCTTGTCCTGTTGTCCACCGGGCATGACGTTGGGTTCCGGCATAGCTTCCCACGATTCAATATGCGTATCCCACTTGAGACCCATCTTCCTGGCGTGCTGAACCTTCTTTCGCCTTGTCACGAGTTCCTCATCATATTCTGCCATCGCAGCATCTCGGACTTCCTGCCTTGTCCTAGATCGGATCTTAACACCCTCTAGTCCAGTGCTGGCATCGGCGACCAGCTCGTTCAAAGCCTTGTCTCGTCCTCCAGCCTCCCATTCTTCCACAGCCACACGTCCGATCTCGACTCGCTCGGCCTGTTCCCTGAGACGTCGCTCATTCCAACCTCGAGTTTGCTTAGCTCGACTGAATCGGGGCGATAATTCTTCTGATAGGTACAATGGCATTGCCGATTCGACGGTGGGTCGACTTCGATCCTCTAGAGAGTCGATGTATGTATTGGAAAATTCCTGGTTGGCTGGAGGTGCGGCACGTGATGAAGATGGGGTAATGGCGAGTAAGTCTCTGGCAGCGTTCGATTGTAGCTGATCAAGAGGTAAGAGGTTGGCGGGTTCGAATGTCTGCTTGAGGTCATCTGAGGAAACATCCCATGGCCGAGCTGAACGTTAGCTGGACCGTGTTGCGGGAACTCACGAGAAGGAAGGCTGGGTAACTTCAATGCCGGCCAGGGGATAGAGACTTGATTACGGTCTGGATCAGGGGCAGCAGAAGATGGACCGGAAAGTCGAGCAGCATATCGATCCCATTCCTGTTTACGAGTGCGTTTGTTGAAGTGGGAGCCTGATGTAGCGATTCTAGACGCGAATACACTATCATCAGAAGACATTCGTATATCGATGATTACTCACCTCGCAGTCCCATTCTCCTCGACACATAGCTGAACATTACTGTAGTGCACAGGTCGACTTGTAGGCACAACATTCTGCTCCTCGTCCCATCGATTCTTCTCCTCCTGGCTCCATCTATCATATGCTTCAGGTCTAGGTGATACCGTGGCTGATCGTTTATGCTACTTGTCAGCTCATTATGTCTTCGCACGCCTTACCGATAGACCGTCAAGGTACAGCCAATTCTTCTCCAGATCGACACTTTTCACATTGTACACCTTATAACCACCAGCAGCTTTCTGCGATTCGTCCTGGAACTTCTCCCTCGGCTTCCCTACACGCAAGCGGACTTTATCTCCAGGTCTGATGTTCCATTTTCGTATACGGTCTCCGGGCTGGACGAAGACGTTGGAAGGATGGGGAACTCTTGATGGTAATCTGCAATGTCAGCGATTGAAAATATGTGATGGGTTTGACACTTACTTTGGAAACTTTCGACCGATATTTTCGAGATGGTGTAATCCTGTTTGTCAGTGGACCTCGGAGAAGCTGGACTCACCCTTTGGAATGATTGACACGCTCGACATTGTGTATGGTCTGTACTGGTGAATTGCATTGGCCTGACCACTATAGACGTTGCTGAAAACGATGATAACGTTGTGCAAGAAATACACGTCATGTGGGGCACCACCCCACTTAGGAGGTCGTCAACCATGTCCACTCTCTGTAGATAGGTATCAGTGTCAACTTGGTTACTACCTGAGCGTAGGATACAGCTCGAGTAGACCACCTTGATCATCATGAGCGCCTCAGTAGCAGATCAAATCCCACTGAGCAGACTGCTTCGATCATCGGACAAATTCCTGGTCGCACTACCTTGCAGGATCAGGCAACCAGGAACTGGATTCGTCAAGGCGGACGCACTGCTGATCTCGCATACTGTGCTGGGGAATGAAGAGGCAGCGTAAGCTGAACATGTACATGCGAGGCTGATAGATTAGTCTGCTTGTCTGTCTTGCTGCCGACGAGGAGAGTCAGCCTCAAATCATTCACACACTGCCGGTCAGCAGCCGCTTCAAGCATAATTTATTGCAGACCCCGCCCTCGCCTTCAGTCTCTTACTTTCACCAGTCATCACGACCTCGTGAGTCCTACGTCTGAGATCTCGCTGATACCAAAGACATCACCCTAGATCTCCGCCTGGGCGACGAAAGCTACGAGCTTCGTATAGCTGCCCATCACTCGCTTGTCGTTCAGTCCTTGACAAAGGCGTTGAGAAGATTGGCACTCGTAGTCCGTGAGTCTTTTCATCGGATACAATCAGCCGATACAGAGCGTCAGGCTGAGGAGCAGATCACTCGTCAACACCGCCAAGCCTACAGCATGAATGGCTATGCTTCTATCCTGTCGTTCCGAGTCCACAAGACACTGCACCGTCCACAAGCACTCCAATGTTGGACAAAAGCTCTCGAGATGCATCAGGTGAGCAACATCTGGTGAGATTTATCTGATTTGCAGCACTTGGAATGTCAAGCCCTGATACATCTCCATCAGTGGCACCATTATCATCTATGTCCGTGACGGATCACGTCCCGATGCCTCTAGAAGACGATGACCACCCAAATCCCTATCTGCCAACTTTCTCGAGACAAGGTTTCTTGCGGAAGCGGCTCTTTGACAGAGCATCAAAGTGGTCTGATCATAAGAGCATCAAGTGAGTTCTAGATCAATGGCCGAGCTCATGACAGAATCCGCTGTGCAACCTACAATGTGAACGATAAGCTGCCTCCCAAGGGGACGACGGAACTCGTGTCTGTTGTCGGAGACGGCTCAGATGACCTGCTGGTGTTCGGATTCCAGGAAGCAGGTACGTCTGGATCCGAATGCAAGCTGATGATAGATGTTCGACATCAAGCTCTACTCTTCTCGCAGGGTAACGATAGAGCAGTCGCCTGGGAAGAGGCTCTGTTCCGAGGTCTGGGAGACAGGGCATCAGAGTTTGAAAAGGTAAGGAGTCTCGCTGTACTCAAATTGGAACTGACGTCCAGCTTGCTTTTAGCCAATACGTGGGAGTCATGACCTTTGTCTTGGTCAGGAAAACATTGCGACCAGTGATCAGTCGCGTTGAGACCAGTGAGAAGGGCATCGGTCTGATGGGATTTGTTGTGAGCTTTACTAAACGCATAATGTATTGCGCCACTGACGACAATAGGGCAACAAAGCTGTGAGTATACATCTGCTTAGACAAGCTGATGGAAGGGAGTTGCAGTTCGTCTGAAAGTCTACGATACAACATTGGCTTTCGTGAACTGTCGTAAGTCCACGGCAGCCAGCCATGCTGAGATCAGACCTCGCGGCCCACGCAAACGCCCTTGATCGCCGGCGTCTAGACTATAGCACCCTTGCAGACTCGCTGTCATTCCCTCGCCCACTCGAGAGCGAAGTGTCGATGTTGGCATACGAGGAGTTTCTGCCTGATCAACCGGATCGACTGCTACAGTTACAGGACAGCAATGCTATAGTACGTTTTCTGTGCTTGCTTCGGCTGATAGTAGTTTTGGCTTGGTGATCTGAATTATCGAGTTGACTTGGAAGACGATAAGCTTTCTCCTCTGGTCCAGTGGAAGAGATGGCAGGAGGTCCTCGAGCATGACCAAGTGAGTTTTTAGAACGCCTGTAAGTTGACTTTAGCTTCGGTCCGACATAGCTCAAGGGCGCTCCTTTGCTGGATTCCTAGAAGCACCCATCGATTTTCCTCCGTAAGTCCTACACTGCTTACTTGACTGACTATAGATCATTTAAATATGTTCTCGGATCGACAACATTGGACAATCGTAGACCAGCGGCATACACCGACCGTGTGTTGTATACCACACCTTCCACGGCACCCAGTTCGACACCTGGGGCAGTGTCGATGGTGACCGCTGGGACATATACATCACACGATATACTGTGGTCTGACCACCGACCTGTCACCTGCGATTTTCAGGTGCAAGTCCGAGTGGCCGACGAAGAGAAGCGGAAAGTGGAATTGGCGCAGGTCAAATCGGAGTTGGACAAGCTTGACGAGGATTGGGCACCATCTATCGAGGTGGATCAGCTGGAAGTCGACTTCGGAGACACTAGGTACGGCCAAAGTGTTGCTTTGCTGACAGGACAGATACGGCCTTCCAGTCACTCGTGCTTTGATACTGCGCAACAAGGGTCGAGTACCGGCCAAATTTGGCTTCAAAGCACCGGTCGGAAAGGAGATATGTAAGTTGAGACTTAGAGTATCCGGCTGATCTCAGGTAAATCAATTTACTGGCCCTTACCGGCTATTGGTATTCTGGAGCCAGGTGCCGAGGCTACGTTGAAGATCACCTCGCTGGTAGATGCGAAGTGGTCTTCGAAACTTACGATAGGAGAAGATGAGACAAACGGTAAGCAACTCATCTGCCTTTAGCTGATCGTAGATGTGCTCGTTTTACAAGTCGATGGGGGAAAGGATACAGTGAGTCTCTCTGTTGAGAGTAAGCTGATGGCAGTTTATCACATTACAAGCCAATTATCTGCCATCGATCGTCGGTCTACCTCTCACTCAGCTCAACAAGCTGCCCAATGGTATCCGACAGATGCCGCTTCTTCAAAGAAAACGCTTGACAGATGCTGTGCCACTTCTGACACCGAAAGATGAGGGAGAAGACCCGTATGAGAGCAAGTCGGCCAAAGCTGTTAAGCCGGCGCAAGTGATATGGCGACTTCTGGAATCCTTGATGGAGAAGCATGAAGGCACTCTTTGGTCGGGATATACGGGATTGGAAGCGATACTAGATGTCATCGAGGTGAGTCTTAATCAATGGGCTCGCTAACAATTCAGGCTCTAGACGCAGACACGCCTCTACCTGATTGTCCACCATCTACCATCCTACACACCCTCATTCATCTGCTTGCGGCTCTACCCACCCCACTTGTGCCGAATGATCTGCAACAGCAGTGCTGCGCTGCAGAAGATAGGGATGATGGGTTCGCCATTCTAGAAGGTGTCGAGGGAGTTCACACGAACGTAGGTACAGCTCAAGGAGTCCGGAGACCGCCCTGATTTCCTTAGATTTTGATTGGCCTGATGAGCGTTGTGAGGCTTTGTGACTCAGATGTAGGCTCGAATTCTTTGTGTGGTGAGTCATGCCACTTATAGTATACTGCGGCTGACCCCTTCAGTTGAGAGCCTGGTGCCAGCTGTGTTCGGGCCTCAGCGGGACACAGAGAGGGATGAGGCGGAGTACGAAAGGCAGGGCCGGATCCGATTCGTCAAGCTTCTCCTAGAGGGATGAGCTCTTGAGCTACTGCACATTTTACAATATGTATCATAGTCACACTGCTACATTATACCATCATGCATCGATTTATGAAATTCAATCGTTCCAGTGCTAAAGCGTAGTCGGTACAGGCGGGTTCGGGATTTCTGCCATTTTTGGTGACGCGGGCTGCTGCGTTGTTATTCTGGGATTTGGATTCGCCTATCTGTTCCTTTCATACATCCTTATAATTTACCTTTGTAAAGACTATTACCAGGTTCGCCCGTAGATCAATCGCCTTCGGACTTCCAATTCAGTGATCATACATATTACGATAGCCGATATGGCTTACCTCAAAAATGTACTGGTTTTGGGCCTTGTCACACGAGGTAAGTCTTGCGAGTCCAAAATTGGACTGAGTTGCTCTGTAACTCGATCCAAGGTTCAGAGCGCATGCTAATTGTCAGTGATCATGGCCCAGTCTTCGTCATCCGAACAGATGTTCTCCATTCAAACAGACGCACCTACACCAACCTCCTCCGGCTCGTCTTCAGCATCCGCATCTGCTAGCGGAGGTCTCGGGTCAAGCATGGGAGGATTATTCCCTGAGCAATGTTCTGACGACTGTGAGCCTGTGGCTCAATCTCTAACGGTATGTCTACCCATGTTGTGCAAGAGAACTGATTCGGTAGGACTGCGGATTAGGGGATTTGACTGGATTCAATGTTACATGTCTGTGCAATTCCAGAGTGGAGAGTTCTTTCGTGAGTGACGATCTGATCTCGTACGTCATAGATGGCTAAAGGGACAGGTGTCATGTATTGAATGTGCTGGCCGAGCAGACCCGAAGGCATCACAGGCGGTAGGAAGCTATCAAAGTCTCATAGACGGTATGTCACCTTACTCTCAAAGACCGTAAAGCTGATCAAGAAGCATACGTTCAGCAATGCGCATACGCCTCTGTAACCCTATCTAGCGCCACCATCGACCTTTCGTCCACATCCTCGGCATCGTCTACCTCAGGTTCAGGCTCATCATCATCTGCCTCGTCATCCGCGTCCGCTTCTGCCTCCTCCTCTGCCGCTGAGTCCACCTCCTCGGCGTCCTCCACTTCAAACTCGGGGTCAGCAACTAGTCAGGCAGCTTCATCGGTCAGTAGCATTGCTGCTAGTAGTACGCCTTCGAACCCCGCCCCGAGAAGTGTGGACGGAGGGTGGATCTGGGGATTAACAAGTGTTGGCGGAGTTGTCGTTGCTGCTGCGTTGGGCCTATAAATCTATGATCGCGCAAGGAAGGCATCAAGACATCGAGAACGGCGAAGGGATGAAGAGCCTTGTCGGGTGATACAATAATATAATGGGATTTCAATATAATGCATGGTACTGATATGTGTCGAGGCGAGCTGGGGATCGTTATGGTATGGAGCGGCGCCTGTTCTTTTGCAAGATGACTGCTTGATCTTCGTCCAAAACCTCCCTCTCCGTTGTCTGCGAGCTTCAATCTTGAGGCTCTCGGTAATCATGAGGTGGCCAGTAGCCGATTTGATGGTGAAAGATGTATGCCGGAAGATACTCGCCAAATTCGCAAGCAAACACACACAACATCTCCATCAGAACGGAGTGTCATCTACTTTTACATCTTATATCAATGTCGCTCACTTCCACTTCGGGTTTCATCCGCTGCTATCCGTTTGGTAAGCCGGGAAGCTCTCGGCTGATGTTCCAGCCACGCCATGCCGACCAGCAATATGATTAGCCGTACCGCAAAACCTCATCGGAAGCTGGTCCGTATTCCGGCGCCGCAAAATCCGAGACCACGTCAACCAACCCCCTTGTCCAATATTCCGTGAAGCGCCGAGCCCTAACATATTCTTAAACGAGCTGGTTTGCCAAGACATAGCGGTAACGGAATTTGTAGCCGGCGGTATCGCCCGAGAAGCCATTCAGGACTTGATTAGGCGATACCTCATGGAACTCCTTTTCGGACCGAGTGTAGACCGGTTGTTCGGACTCGGGGGTCAGGTTGTAGAGGCAAGGGGGGCTTGTGGAGGAAATTGTTTCGGACTGTGGACCGGTGAACAGGGCCTGTGGGCCCGGATGAGGGGCTGTTGAGGGGATGTGAGAAAGAACGAAAAGATCAGCATCTTCGTTAGTACTTGACTTACAAGACTTCGACTCCTCATCAAGATTGTCCATATTCACGAATACGACTCGCTATTAACAAGATGGCATCTAACGAAACGACGATCGCCCCTATACCGCAGGCGGATGGGGAAGGACATAAGGGCAATTTCGTCCATACCGATAATCACACACCCGAAGAGTCGATTCACGGCGATGACCTCAAGGGGGCGGATGTCACGCCCGGTGTGAAGGGAGGAGATATCGCTTCAAGGTGGCTAGCAAGCTATACCGGTCCACGACCGGAATTGACGGACAAGGCGAGCGAGAAAGTCAGACTGAGAGTGAGTTGACATTAGTCCTTAGATAGCGATAGGCTGACATAAAGATTGACTCTTTTCTCATGCCAGTCTGCTTCTACATCTACTTCTGTCAACAATTGGACAAATCAAGTGTCTCGTTCGCAGCCAATTTTGGACTTCGAACAGATGCCAATTTGACTGGAAGCGAATATTCTTGGTTGTCCTCCATCATTTACTTTGCCCAGCTGGCTTTCGCGAGTCTACCCCTTGTTACAGCAGGCGATTAGCTGATACACACAGCAACCGCTATCAATCTACGCCCTGGTACGATTCCCAGTGAACCGATGGATCACATTTTGCTTCTTCGGATGGGCGATATCGTGTATGATCTGTGCCGCCTTCGACAATTTTGCTGGTCTCGTCGTGTTCCGATTCATTCTTGGCGCATTCGAGAGCTCCATTAGTCCTTGCATGAGTACGTCCTTGTTTTGACCCGAAGCGAACGTGCAGCTGATTCGTAGTGATCATCGTTTCCTCTTGGTGGACCAGGCGTGAGCAGCCTCTCCGAAACAAGTAAGTATATCTGGTACATTGTTAAGGTCGTTACTGACATCTCTAGCATCTGGTACTCGGCAAACGGTCTTGCTCTCATCCTAGGATCCCTCCTCTCTTATGGTCTCGCTCAGATCGAGGGGACCAGCTTGAAGCCCTACCAATGGATCTTCCTTATGTCTGGTATCATCGCTCTACTCTTCGCTATCCCCACCATGCTCATCCTACCATCTCACCCTACTACTGCCAAGTTCTTGAGTGATGAGCAAAAGTACATCGCCCTCGAGCGAATCAGGCTCAACAACACCGGAACTCAGAACACTCGTATGTCATGTTTTCGATACAAATGAGATAGAATTGACAGGTAGACTTTGACTGGAGTCAGGTTCGAGAATGCTTGACCGATCCCAAGCAGTGGATCTACGTTATTTGTGTATTCTGCGTATCCCTCGTCTCAGGTGGTATTTCGGCTTTCGGACCCCTCATCATCTCCGGTTTCGGTCTCGACCCTTTCCAATCAATCCTGTACAATATGATTCCCGGAGGCATTCATATCGTAACCAACATCCTCGCAGCCTATCTCGTCACCATCTCCAAGAGGAAGATGCCAGTCCTACTCGGTGTCACCTGCTTCCCATTGGCAGCCGCTGCTGCGCTCTATGCCCTACCCCGAGGAGCCGAGTACAGATCTCAGCTCCTCGCTGTCTACTTTATCCTGCAGATCTTCCAGCCCGTCACTCCTATTTTGTTCTCCTGGACATTCGCCAATACCGCAGGTCACACCAAGAAGACTGTCACTACCGGTATGCTTTTTGTCGGTCTATGTGTCGGAAATATCGTCGGACCGCAGCTATACCTTACCAAGGAAGCGCCCAGATACCAAACTGGCCTTATCGGAAATTTGGTTGTCATCGCTATTCTATTCGGCTTGATTATCGTCCAGACGTTCTACTTGTCACTCTTGAATCGACGAAACGCAAAGAAGAGGAAGGCAATGGGCAAGACTGGTCCCAACGTTGACTACTCACTCGAGTCCTCTTCCAAGTGGGCGGCAATGAAGGCTCAGCAGAAACATAATGAGCAGGAGGGAGGTATAGCCGAGGAGCATAATGCAGCTGCATTCGAGGATTTGACGGATTTGCAGAATGTCGACTTCATCTACTCTTTGTAGTCATCTAGCCAATTACATGTAGCCTTTAAAACTTCCGATACAATATGAAGAGAACAAAGAGTCGCAGCCCTAAGTTCATCCATGACCCGCCCGAACGCAGACACCATATACGCCGAGACTGACGTGCTTTAGCCTATGTATGTGCAATTGGCATCATATCCACTAAAGACAGAATGGCATTCGCAAATTCGCCGGGATGAAAAGTTATGACCTCATGGTTCCATTCTCTTGGCAAAGCGCCTCGGGGCAAGAAAACGCCATTCCTGACCAAAATCTCGCAAGCGAGGATCTTTCGTGCCCCGTTCCGAATCTTGGTAGAGTGCTAATTACGCCATACTTCCTCCTTGGAAATTCGCGATGTAGAGATCTACGCATGGAAAAGAGTCTGGGAAGGATGACTTTTGCATCTATATAATTGACTGAAAATTGCGGAGAACGTCTCTCCCAAGCAAAAACATTTCGAAGAATGTCCGACGACAAATCTTCCGACACTAAGCGGGACTCTAGTCCCCGAGGCGAAAAGTCTGACGGACTCATCATTGATGCTGCTGGGGATTACTATGAGGTGTCGGAGGACCGGAAGACTATCGGTCTCACTAGTGCTGTCTTCCTGTGAGCCCAGTCTCCTTAATTCGGGAATGCAGCTGAATGGCAGGATCATCAATAGAATGATAGGTACCGGTATCTTTGCTACGCCATCTGGTATTTTTGCCTTGTCAGGATCAGTTGGACTCGCCCTCTTTATGTGGGTCGCGGGGACATTGATTGCTGCAGCGGGTTTACTCGTGTACATCGAATTCGGGACTGCTATCCCAAGAAACGGAGGGGAGAAGAACTATTTGGAGTTTGTGTACCGCAAACCCCGTTTCCTTGCTACTGGATTCTTTACCTCCTATGTCATGCTCCTCGGTTGGGCAGGTGAGTAATCTGGACACAACGTGTTGAAACTTCAACTGATGATCAGGTAGCAATTCTGTTGTTTTTGGTGAATACATTTTGACTGCCGCACGAGTCGATGTCAACCGATTCAATCAGCGAGCCATCGGTATCGCCTGCATCACCTCGGCATTCCTCATTCACGGACTAGCCCTCAAATGGGGACTGCGACTCCAGAATGCCTTGGGAGCTATCAAGGTTATAATCCTCTTGATCATCATTATTGGAGGTTTCGTCGCTTTGGGGGGTCACGTCAAGCTGGACGAGAAGCCCGATAACTTTACGAACGCTTTCCAGGGTACTACCGGATCCGCTTATGGTGTGGTGACTGCGCTGTATAATGTAATTTGGTCGTATATCGGATACTCGAATGCCAACTACGCTTTATCCGAGACCAAGAATCCCGCTCGAACCCTCAAGATTGCCGGCCCCCTCGCCTTGGGAGGTGTGGCTGTCCTGTATCTCCTTGCGAACGTCGCATACTTTGCTGCTGTACCAAGAGACGAGCTTGTTGGATCTGGTCGTATCCTCGCAGCAACTTTCTTTAGGAACGTCATGGGAGAAAAGGCTGAACGAGCTTTAAGCGTTTTCGTCGCTCTATCGGCTTTCGGGAATGTCTTGTCGGTCATCTTCTCGCAAGGTCGAATTGTTCAGGAGCTCGGTCGTGAAGGCATCCTTCCATTTTCGAGCTTCTTCGCTAGCAACAAGCCTTTCGGGGCACCTTTTGCTGGTTTGTTTGCCCATTGGGTGGTATCGATGATCATCATGTTGGCACCACCTCCTGGAGATGCCTACAACCTCAGTAAGTCATCACCATTGAGTTTCTAGGCAGAGCTAATCCTAGTCTTGAATGTCATTTCGTACCCGCTTGCTGTGGTCAATACGTTCGTTGCTGGTGGTCTTATTTGGCTATACTTCCATCGAGAGCAGTACAACTGGTATCCAGCTTTCCGAGCAACTCTACCCGTTGTCATCTTTTTCTTCCTGTCAAACGTCTACCTCGTCATTGCTCCTTTCGTTCCACCCGAGACTCCCGACCAGAACGTTTACGAGCAACTCCCATACTGGCTGCACTGTGTTATCGGTATCGCAGTCCTCTTGGCAGGTGGTGTTTACTGGCTCGTCTGGGCGGTAATTTTACCCCGCATAGGAGGCTATAGGCTAGAAAGGCAGGCTATTACAGGCAATGACGGATGGAGTAGGAACCTCTTTGTTAAGGTCCCCGTCAAGGATCTTCAGTAGTATAGGGTAATTACGCTTAGCGCTAGACGTGATGTATGAATAAGTTTCACAATTAAGGTACCACTTGTTCCGAGAAACACGGGACTCGCTTCTGCATCGAAAAAAGTCGTGATGACGACAATTCAGCTATCTCCACCTCCACATGCAGCTGTTCTCCGTAATCAGCTTGCCTCATACGCCGGCTCATGATTCAGCGCAGTCGCTTTTGCCCGTCGGGCACAGATAACGGAAAATGTATAAGACCAAACACATCGTCGATACTTGCCGCTTCTATCGGTTTCCATCAAAGTCATATAAACTTATAAACTATGTCTGAACAATTCCACGGCTGGGGTGCTTTCGGCGCCGACTCTATCAAGGGAAACTTCAAGGAGTTTGACTACACACCCAAACCTTTCGATGATGATGATATCGAGAGTGAGTCCTTTTCCCGTTCTCCGTTTTCTGCTCCTTCGTTTTGTC
>Ga0265798_10005286_pt1 | contig 17446 bp, 15 predicted proteins | sample P3T30metagenome_FD_192430 | JGI IMG/M metagenome (GOLD analysis project Ga0265798, IMG submission 192430) | Plant litter microbial communities from East Loma Ridge, Irvine, California - P3 T30 | ecosystem: Environmental > Terrestrial > Plant litter > Unclassified | place: USA: California... | reverse complement strand
TGAACTGCCGGATGGTGTCATGACGTGTTCCCTAACGTCGGGTTCTGTCTTCCCTTCGTAGTCTTCGGCTTCGTCATTGATCGCTGCGGATGGGCAGCGCTCCAAGCTCCCATCACAGTCGATGCCATCAAGCATTCGGTCCGCGTATTCTTTGGCCTGCCAGTCTAGGAACATTCGGAGTAAATTTTCCGTATACACGTCTCTTACCGCCTCCGGGAGAGACCGGTCAAGTGTTTCGGCTTTCTGTCGCCATTCCTGACAAAAGCATATCAGTCAAAACAATTTCTATCCCTTCACGATTCAACATTTTACCTCCGACTCGTCCCAGTACTGTTCAGTTGCCGCAACGAAGGCCAATGTCCAAGCGCGCAGGTGCATCGGCATTGCCAGGTCCTGTAGGTCGCGCTGTGCTTGTTCTGCACACTGTGCTTTTGCGTCCTCGGCGTAGAGTCTGTACAGCTCATCGATTTGCTTTTCGTAGTCGACCGCCATCTTTGTGGATTTGGAGGTTGGAGATGACTGATGCGTCGATGGTACGTGGTAGAAGTGCAACAGGTGGAAATGTGAAGGTGGTGCGGGAATGGCTAAACGAAGGAATTGTCTGTACTTTCTCAGATGAAGAGCAAACGGAGGCACAAACAGACTGCAGTCCCTCACTCACTCACTGAACGTCACTCACTCGCCTTCACTGCGAAAGTCGAGGCCTCTCGCATCCCGCAACAAACAGACTTCAGCAACACTCCCCAACTCACTCATCTACCCATCGCCGAAAATGGCTGGCGAGAAGGGATCCACATCAACGCAGTTCGAGGAAAAGGGACTGCATCGAAGACCATTGACGCAGACGAGATCTGCTTTGGGTCTGACAAGTCAGTATAGGGTCACGCAGCGTACTATCAACAGCGACGAAGCCAAAGACCGCGATCAGATCAGATCCGGGTTGCACGTCATAGAGGATTGGGAAAGACGTTTTGCGTTGATGGATTGCTTGCTTTTGAAGTGTTTCTGGGTGAAATCATCATCGCCGCAGTCGAAACAGCAGACGGGACGGCGAAACGTGCTCGAAAGGTGGACGACGGGCCATCTGGTCCAGAGACAGGAATGCCGACGGCTGGCCTAGAGCTACGAGGAAGAACATGATATATGCACTACCGTGCTCCAGTCGCCGTGAACTTCCTTCTTCCCTCTTTGTTTCAGTTGAGCCTCGTGAGACTGTAAGCAAAGACGATCAGAGAGGCAAAGGTACAACGCCGTGGTCTCTCTCCTCCATAGCAGGAAGAACGCGGTGTAAAAGACGGCGTGGCCGGGATGGCGTTCTTGCTTCGGCCCGAATGTCACTGTGAGTTTGCCGTTGGAACATAGCTCAAGTAGAGAAACAGAAAAGCAGCGGTGTGTAAGAAAACAGCGCAAAGACTCACTGAACGTCGTCCGGGAACTTTGACCAGTATAAAGTCCATGGAGTAGATCCGGAGTAGTGCCCCGGCACAGAGAGTGTTTCAGCCAGATGCTTTTGGTACACACGTTGGCCAACCTGTCAAGGAGGGAAAAAGAGAGAGAGATAGAGAGTTCGACGCGCCGCCGGTCCGGTTCAGAAGCCTCCTTGCTTCCGAGTAAAACAGATAGCAGCAAGCATCTCGAGAGCCATGGCTGGCTGGGCACTTCCCTTCCTTGGTTTAGCAAACGACTGACAGGCGCCTTCACACGTGGCCCGACGCGTCGAAGCTGGTAGGGGATGATGTTTGTTTGTCTCGGAGGGATTCCCTGGGCGTGGTTTATGGGATTTCCTTGAAACGCCACGATGGGGTTGTACCAACTCCAGGCACTTGCTTGCTTTGGGGGGTTTGCGGGCGGAGGTTGGTTATGGGAAAGGCTAGGAATCGGGTTCCAGGCGTTTGATGGGATTTCGCGGCAGGGACCGGTGGGGTTCGGAGGATTTTGTGTCTTAGATCAACGGATGGATGTCTCAGGTGGCGCTATGCTGTTGTTTGAAAATTCGATAGGGGATGTGCGGGAAGAGCATGCTGTGGTGGTATCGCGTGAAGTGGTTGTTCGGTGAAGCAGGCGAGTTACGAAGTGCTTCTTGTTTTGACATGGTCCTGTCCTGTCCAGTCCAGTCCAGTGGAGTCCAGTGAAGAGCAGCGTGAGACAAAAGACGCCCGCAGAAGCTCACTCCTCGCGCCTCATCACGGCGGTGAAATTGAGATGCTTGTCCGACGGGTAGCATACACCGACTGCTGCGCATGGGAATCTTGAGAATGGCATGTCCAGAGGGCGACGAGAGATCGGCAATCGTCGATTTGGAGCGGTGATCCTATGGAAAAGCACGGCGGGCATATATGTATGCTCGACCCTTTCGACCCTTTCCACAACCCCTTCTGTGTGCCCTGATGTCCCTGCGTTTTGCAAACGGTCAGCCGCTAAGACATGTCTTGGACTTCGTCGAGTGTCAAACATGGTATGCGAACTGGGGAAGTAGGGCCAGGTCGCTGGGACCATAGCGGTGTATCCAAACGTTCGGGTGTGATAACACTATCGTTGTGTTGCTTTCGATACGCGGATGCGGTAGTCTATCGAAGCTCTGGTGGCTTAAGTATTGCTGCCTGAGCGGAATGGAACCTTGAATCTTGAAACTCACCTGTTGCTTTCTTAAAGAATGCATCGATGCGGGGATGTTGATGTTGTGTTTCACTTTGGTTGTGACATGGATAATATAGCTATGTATTGTCGAAAGGGACTCACCTTGACTTGCTGCGGCTGTATCAGCGAACGAGGCTTATGTGTGATGGAAGTAAATCAGTATGAGCTCAAGTACGGCGAATACGGTGACTGCTGCAGAGATGCCCAACGACGCGTGAGATCTGCAAGTGAATTTTGTGATAGGCGGGCTCGATGTGTTTCTCAGTACTGCGAGCTGTGGCATGCAACTTTGAGTAGTCGTGAAGACATGTCATGGGCTGAGGGAGTGCAGTAGTAGCATCTAGCACGCCAGGTGACCGGGCGCATGGCACATCGGAGTGCACGTCTTGGATCTAGCAGCAGATACTACTGCAGGTCCAATCTAGGAGAGATAGAATTATGCGGAACTAGATCTGCCGCAGGAGTTGCTTGAGATGATGGTAGGTAGTGACGAGAATAGTGAGTTCCACGCGCTATGATGGATGTGGGACAGGTCGGATGGTAGCGCGAACTGTTCGTTCGCCATTCAGAGTATCAAATACCAAAATCCAAGTTCAGCAATAGTAATGGTGTTGCCGGCGTGGTTGAGGTCCCTAAGATCCCCGTTTCGTTTCATCCCTGCGCGAGAGACGAACCAGTGGCGTTCCAGACTCCGCCGGCGAGCCACATGATATATGTAGCATTACTAAGTGCCATCAGATACAGCAGAGTCAAGTCATGGCCAACACAGCCGAAGTACAAGACATGACCAACGTGCCGTGCGCCAGGCTGAGTCGGCAACGGTCAGTACTGACCAGGGGCTGCCTAGTTGAGGGCCGTTTGTCATTCAACGGGCGCCTGGATTCCAGGACTTTCCTGTTTTACTTTCTTCACGGAGCCAGAACCGCAGTGCTTGTCGAGCAAGGCGGCCCCTGGTGCTTGGCTTTCTGTTGCGGGGAAGGCACCTTCGGGTGAAGTGAGGTGTGCGGGAGATGTAGGGTTATACTCGCAGGGCTTCGTGGTTCATCTTATGCAGCCACTTGCAGCCACTTTCACACGCCGCACGCATCAGAATCTGCATCGATCCCCATGCTGCTATTTCTGAGTAGGATTGCATGCTGTGATGTGTGATCGCGATTGTTGTGACGATGACGATGACGCCGCGGGCGTGGACGAGTGGATAGAGCAGGCTGTCTGCAAGGCCATCCACCTGCCACTGCCACTGACTTGCTAGGTAGCCATGTGGTAATCAACGTGACGAGCATCGGGCAACGGCACGCAACATTGTTATGATTGAGTCTGGCCTAGCCACGCTTTCCATGCGCCATCTGAATCGTCGAGGATGCCTTGAGCAAATGTCGTGCTAGCCTTTGAGCTCACCCTGCGTGCCTGCCTTATGGACCCCAACCCATGAGGATGCCGAGATGTGATGCCTTGAGCCGACCTTCTTCCCAAGCATCGAGGATGCACTTCATGTTACTTTGATCCGTCACGCCGGCTGGCTTGTTCCCAGGCTCCTAGTCCACAAGCGCCGGCTGTCGGGTCTCTCTACCCGCGCCGGGCCCGCGAGAGCCCTGGTTCGGTATGCATCGCCGTCACCAGCTATAAGCCTATAACGCAGCTGTGAGCGAGGAGGCTGAGCCGGGTGGTTATGCTATGAGTTGGGCATGCAATAGCATACCCCGATTAACCCACCGACTGGGACGGCTGCGACATGACCAGGCGGCATCGTCGGACCGGGTGTGGTTTGGGCAAATCATCGCTGGCGACAACAACGGCGTCCCGCCTCGCGTGCTTGCAGGACGCGCAGTATTCCAGCACCCCTTGACCTGGCGCGTCTGGGGCACTCCCTGACGGTGGCAGCGCTGGTTAGAGGAGTCGGCTTCACAAGCGCCTCTTGCGTTTTGGTTGATCGGCGGGTATGGTGTCGGGCGCGGTGGCGCTAGCATTGCGTTGCATGAACGCTCGTGTCGCTGCGAAGGTTCATGACCCTTGTGCATGTAAGGTACCTAGCTTCCGCGTCCCGCACGCGTGGGTCTTTGCTAGACAAACCCTGTCATCCTGCCATCCCATCCCATCCCATCCCATCAAGCTACGAGAGTCAAACCCTCAGTACTAGTAGCCAGTACTACTTTACTTACAGCCAGGTCCTCCTCGCTCACCACTGTTTATTCCATCCGTGCTGTTTTTGCTCATTCACATCTCTTCGTCAACAACAACAACGAAAGACCTCATAGCCAATCTTCCCAAACGTCATCCAATTACACGGGCTTCTGCATATCCTTCTCCAGCCTTCATTCTCTTCCCGCATTACAAACACTCACACCACATCAACATGGCTACCGCATCTCGCCAACGACCTGCTTATCTCGACGGACTCTTTGCACCCTCTCAGTCTGTCGACCACCGCCCAAGAACTCCCTCTCTAAGTAGAAGTCTTTACTCCTCTACCGAAAGCATCAACGCCATGTCGAACCTCGACACCCAGCAGAACCTCAACCACACTCGCCCTCTGACCCCCGCATGCGAGGAAGAACTCGAAGAAGCCAACTCATCCGGTGACGACTCGAAATCAGTCCTCTCACTCTCACTCGCCCGCTCACTCAAGCCTCGCCTCCGCCTGCGTAACTTCAGCCTGCACCGTCGCTCAGATCCTACCCTGCAGCGTAGCAACTCTTCGCGACCCACCAGCGGTGACTCTTCTTCCAGCAAGATCTCACCCAAGGCCGCTACCTTCTTCCACGGCAAGCGTCACTCCAACCCAACCCACGCACCCAACAAACCGCTGCCTGCTCTGCCCACGCAAGAGACTCAGTCAACAGCACAGACTCAGGAACTCACTTGCCACCGCTGCTACTACTTCGCCGCGCGCAACTGTAAAGGCTGGACCATGGGTGGTTCATCCAACGATGCCTGCGAGGCTTGCTTGGTAAGCTTCACTCTTGCACCTCACTTCTACAACATAGATAGCTAACAACCATCACAGCAAGCCGGTTTCTTCGGTGCTCCTTGATTGATCTGCTCAGCAGACTCAAAGATCTCCATCTGTTTTCCCTTTTTTTTGTCCTGCTTTCTGGCGATGAATTTAGCGCGGCGCCCTGGGACTGTGGCGACGGACGACACTGTGATGACAATTTGGCCGGACTGTGCCTCCTCTTTCCTTTTTCTTTTCTTATACACAATCTTCGACAATACCCACGGCTCGAGCTTCCGGCGAGAAACGGCCTGGATTTTTCCTTTTACCCAGCACGGGTGTATTATGACGGACGGCGACATGGGTTCCCTTTTACCACATCAGAAAGATGTACGAGTGCGCAAGCAGCCCACAAAAGAGAGAGACAAACGGACGCAAGTCCAAACCCCACCTACATAGGTAAATAGCGTAGCATAGCATAGCAGACCGAGATGAATGTCAAACGGCAGCTTGAGAACATAAGAATGAAACGTCTATCGAAACAATTGCAACGATTCGCAAAGTCATCGTTGTCGCGTTAGTTCTGGTTCGATTCTGTCTTCCTCGCATTCAGGTTTGCACAAGACACACATCCACACCTTAGGTAGTATGCAGGTAATTGAGGCATCTCACGAGTTGCGGTAACGTCACAGTCCATCTCGAAACATCTATATTAAAATACACAATCTAGACCACCCCGATCATGAACATCACAAGTCACAACAGCGATCGCAGCACTACAAGGTAACGACAGTGACGTCCTGCGTGTGACGTCCCACATCGATTCGCGCAGCCAAATTAATAAAAATCCCAACGGACTGGACGCCGGTATGGGTTTCTTCCTCATTGGACAGGTGGAGTTGCCCAATACGTGAGGTCTGCAAGCCGATCTATAGTCAGAAACACGCGCTCTTCCCCCCGGGTGCGTAGTGTACTACTGCACATGCGAGATCTGACGGGATATGCAAGTGCATCAGCAGCTTGCAGTAGTTGGGGTTAATATAAGAGGCTGCTTTTGATATTAAGGGCTCCGCCACACTGCTATAACTCCATCAGCCTTATCACACATCCACACGCGGCATGACAGCTTGATGGCATGCCCAATCAGTAGTGACAGCTCGGGAACCCCAACGCGCAAAATGCCTTTTGCTATACACCTATATTCCCTGCAACTAAAACGTGCTACCGCCCGATCTGGTGGGCACCACGGCACCTGGACCTGTCGGCCAGCCCAGCATGTCAACATCCGGCATCCGGCATCCCGAGTCTTTGGACGACACGTTGTGGGTTGCATGCGTATTGTCTTTCTTCCTTCCATGCGTGTCTTCCTTCTTGCTTCCTGCAGGTGTGGCATACATTACATGTGTGCTTGTAGAGTGCCTGTTTTGGGACATTGCACGGAGCGTATGCTGTAAGTGGCGAGGCTGGGGCAGGGCGCATTATAGTGACGTCTACTAATGATCTCGTTCCCCGTCTCTCGCTGCTGCGGCCGAAGTGGTGGTGGTGGTGGTCTGACCCACGAGGAACCGAGGCGTTCCATATTGTAGCTCTCACGCACTCTCCTCTCAAGGAATCTCGTAGACTTCGGTGCGATCTTCAATCGTGGGCAGCAGCGGCGCCAGAGCGTTCGCATCGCGGAAGACCTCGGCGACGTTCTCGCGCATCCCGCGCAGCCTCTCCTGCAGCTTATCGTACTTGCCTTCCTTGGCAGTGTATTGGCGGATGACGCGCTTGCTGTCATGCTCGACGTACACCCGCGTGTCCCTCATGCGAACCACCACGCCGTCCAGCCGCAGGAAGAAGCGGCTGAGCAGCAGGAGGCGTTCTGGCATGACGCGCACTTTGATGCTGAGCAGGCCGATGCCGTTGTCCGCCAGCTCGTCCTCGTACAAGTCCACCGAGTCGAAGAACAAGATGGGATCAGGCCGGCTCAGCAGGTCTGTCCGGATAGGATGTGTGCTCTGGTCTGTCGTCTGCCATTCTCCTCCCTTGATCTCTCCATGGTGCGTTGTGCCCTTGTAATCCGTGCTATAACTCCAGTCGAAAGGCTTCACGACCTGCTGCACGCCCTCGGTATCGCGGTCCTTCTTCCACGCATCCGCGACCGCAACCTGAAGCATTCCCTCCTCGGTCTTGCTGACCCGATCGAGCGCATCCGTCGCGTTGAAGTCGAGCATCCAGCCGGTAGGGACGTGTTCGATGCGCACAAAGTTGTCGCCAAAGATCATCTCTGGGATTGGGATTCCTATCTTTTTGGAGAGCTCCTCGATCGGGTCGGCCTTGAGGATGGGTTGTTTGCGCGTGCTGACTCTCCACTGCCCGTTCTTGCTGGTGAAGGATTGAACGCCGGCGTGAGGGCCGGGCGCCATCGTTGGGAGTACTGCGCTCGCCATGGTTGTCCGGTGGTTATGCCTTCATGTACAGTACCTTCTACTCTTTGGCGGACGGCCTATGGAGCTTCGACAGCAACAGCTGATTAGATTGTGGCCTGAGGCATGAAAACGACGTCAGCGCCGTCAGTTAGGGCAGAGCTTCGGAAGTATACTGGCTGCCACTTCCACAATAATCCACCAACTTGTGCTCGATCTTCACGGTGTTGATCGTTTGGTCTGGATTCCCTCTTGCCAACCAGCACTGTTAACTTGGACGACAATGCGCTGGAGACTGGAGATAGCAGACGTGCTAACAGCAGTCCGTCAACTGCCGGATTTTCAACGACAAGGACCCCTGTTATCCGCCTGGATATCTCCAAAGTGGGTCTTGGCCATCTTCATTTCGCACCGGACCACGCGGGTGCTTCCTCCTCTACCGTGAAGACAGGCATATCAACCTTCAGTCTAAGCCTCTTTCCCGGTGACGGCAGCTCGAGCAACGGATACTACATTGACATGGGAGGGGGTTTACCGCCCACGCCTCCGTGGTCGTACGTTGTGGGATACGGGCAGTTGGACTACGCCATTGTTACCCGGTTCCGACACGACGCGCGCAAACGATTTGAGATCCAAGCAGGGATCGCTAACGCCTTGAGCTTTGGACTTTTGCTATCCCCATCGTGCGGAGTCGAACGGATCTCATCCTGTGCATGACTTGACACAGGAATCCACCGGCCCAACACGCGATGATTCACTGATCTTGCCCGTCGCTATCAGATTCCACCTTGGTGGTGTACTACTGCGCGATAAACCTGGTGATGTATGCGCAGGAGTGGAATCCCAAGTGCAGAATGTCGGCCCGACGAGAATGCCTGTCTTCCCGGATCCTGCCAACTACTGATGCCACAGTAGTACGGTACTCCTCAACCTGGATCGTGGCTATTGGCTGGTGGTTCATTCTGATGCTCCTCATCCCTAGTTGTTGGCAGATATCATCGACCGCTACATATGTATCTCGGCGAACACACGGCTTTTGGCGTTGGGGTGAAAGTACGCCACTAGAAACAGCCTCGGCCTCGCAGCTAGCAACACTGCTACTTTCAATGCCACGAACTGCCATCAACGCAAGTCTTCATTATTCGAATGCCCAACTTCGCTTTCAAGGTTCTCCGCTCGAGCTTGTCAAAGATCGCCACGTGCCAGCGGAATCGCGTAAGGACGACCGAAAGCTTACAGCCGACCGCAGTTGGTTCTCCGGCTGTTATACTGAAAGCAGACATGTACTGAACCTTCGACCCGGTACATGAATCGATCAACCAAAGTGTGATATATTCCCTTGTCGACGACGATCAGTGGCTTCAAGGTGAACATGCGGTACACTTACGCAGCCGGGTGAACGTTGAAATGTTTTGACCTCTCTGCAAATTGCTGGCGGGCTCGTCTCGCTTGATAACAGTATCATTCTCACACGCCTCGATGGCTCGAGTCGGGTTTGGAACTTCAGTTGAAAGCGGGATCGCAGCTGAAGGCCCGCTCCAGTATTGTTCCAACGATTATTTCAGCATCATGCTGTACTATCTGACCAGCCGGTCGAGGCCGCGCGGCATTCGAAGCTACCCTGCCACCGCCCTGGAAGATTCATAGACGTTCATCTTGTCTACTGTCGTGTGAAAAAGCGGTCCAATAACTCGGTTCTTTGAGAATCGAAGAATGAAGGATGAAACTGCATTCGCAGTCTTGCACACAACATTACTACCGGTCACTCGAGGGCCTCAAGCATACGTGGTGATATAGGTACAAGCTCTTGCTATTCTGACATCGACCAGGGAACACCCTGAATCAGCATGATCGACAAGACTCTACTGTAATGTATTGTAGCTGCGCAAGAGCATTCTGCCGCTGCAATTCAACCTGCTCCAGTATCGACCCGATATACGTTTTGCTCTTTTCGCGAGAATACATCTCTTTCGGGACGAAGTACTTACACCACACGGGCGTACATTGTCTACTGCCTCTCGTCGAGAAGTTCACCTTGAACGCATGGTTTGACAGTCTACACTGATTGGTTTATCCATCCGTCCTAATGTGCCTCTCGCTTTTGCAGGTTCTCACACATTCGCCGTCAGGTGTCACAAAGCTTGGTATCGAAACCAAGACAGTACGCACTGGCACCTCACGCTGGAGTCTCGGTCTCAATGGCTTCCACCTCCGCACCTGGTTCGACTTCTACTGCAAGGAAACAACCTCCTCGGTTTGTGATACTTCGAATCGCTGCGTTCGTGCTCTCACAGGTAGACCGCAACTACAACTTCGCACAAAAGATGGCTTATCACTCGACAGCATACACCCGTAGCGGTGGTCGATGCTGAGGTTCCAAGAACCTTCATTCGATACCTCATGGCAATGCAGATCGCTCAATTCCTGCTCTTCCGCGCCTGGCCCGCTGTATTCGGCGTGTTCCTCCAGCATCATGTACCAGCCACGAAACCGTACGCAATCTTCTCGTACTGACCTGCCTTAAAAATCGCCGCCACATTAAGCTATTTACACATCGCCGAGCTGCAGAATGTAGTCATTTACTTTTTCAAGTCTAATCTACGCCGTGGGCCAAGCAAAAGAATGGTTCACCTGCTTGCACCACCATCGAGACCTTTGCGGCGCGGACGCTGGTTGGACAACCCACCACTTCGTGTCGATTGAGCAGAAGCCCAATACGCTGGTACATTGCCTGCCGTGCGGTAGGCTCTTCGGGCGAAACCGGTCATCATCGCAGCCGTATTGTTTCGATCTCGGGTTGAGACAGGCGCCCACTCTCCGGCTTGCATCGTACAAACGAGATCAGCTCAACGTCGACACAGTCTTGCCCGAATAATTCTTCGTTCACAATGCGATCGCTCACACGAAAACGGCTGTGCGTATGCAAAACATGGCCTGCATCGGACGATATTTTTTGCAAACACAGAGCTATCTGGCCAGGACTGAATTGTACCAGCAGGCCCAAGTGTTCAAAAACTACGATTCAGTACATGTGTTAAAGGAACAACCGATGCCCTACTACATGAGGTTTCATCATGTTCCGAGTTCCTTCAGCCGAGGGCTGTCCTTGCATCCTTGCCTTGCTCAATACGCAAGTGACTAATACAATTGGAAGGCTCGAAGCAGTAATGGTCTAGACGCCCATTACGCCCAAATAACTCAAGTCCGTAGGGTCACTCTTCTGCAAGTCCAGCTCTTCACGACAACGAGGCAGCGTTCTACGAAACAAACGGAGTTTCACCCGGCTGGGCTTCACGCGCGGAAGCGAACCGTCCATCTATCCGTATCTGACGATGCCAAGTCTGTGATTGGACAGTGCAGAAGCTACTGGTTCGAGATAGATTACTGATTTCTCTTTTCTAGGTATAATACACATGAACCCCAGCAGCCCTGCCGGATGAAGCAGCCGACTTGTCGACACTACTTCGCACAAGTGAAGAATCTTGCAATACTTGCATTACTCGCAGCGTTCGCAATGTCGCCTCCCCTAGGATCTCACAACCAAGGCTCCACCCCAAGGAATCTACCAGATGAGCAGTTCCACTTCCATCAGGGCTAATAGGCTGTTAGGAGTTTCAAGAAGCGTGCGAGTAGGTATATAGGTTTGGTAGACTTGCTGCACTTTTCTCTTCTTGCCATATCAACTTCATTTCCATTATCCCTCTAACCATCGTCACTCTTTTATTCTCTCAATTATGAAGCTCACTCTCTTCGGCGCGGCCCTGGCGGCCATGGCTCCTGTCGTCTCTCTCGCAGCTCCCGTTGTTGCCAGACAGTCCAAGGGCCCGATCGGATATGCCAGCATGAGTACGCAACCATCCAACGACTATCAAGACTTCTGATCAATCCACTAACGCTCCAACCAGACGGAGGTACCACTGGTGGTGCCGGTGGCTCCGAGGTGACGGTCAAGACTGTCCAAGAGCTCATGGATGCCGTCAAAGGCGATGAGCCGTCGATCATCTGGGTCGAAGGCACGCTCGACGGCTACATCGACAAAGTCCGCGTGGGCAGCAACAAGTCCATCCTAGGCAAGAACTCCAAGTCCAAGATCATCGGCGCCGGCTTGTTCATCAAGGAGGCCAAGAACGTCATCGTCCAGAACCTGGCTATCAGCAAAGTCTCCGAGGGCGAAGGCGACGCCATTGGCGTTCAGAAGTCCGAGAACATCTGGATCGACCACTGCGACCTCTCCTCTGACCTTGAGAACGGCAAGGACTACTACGATGGTCTTGCCGACTTCTCCCACGGCGTAGACTACGTCACTGTCTCCAACACTTTCTTCCACGACCACTACAAAGCATCCCTCGTCGGCCAATCCGACAGCAACGGCGACGAAGACTCCGGCAAGCTGCACATCACCTACGCCAACAACCACTGGAAGAACATCAACTCCCGCATGCCCCTGCTCCGCTTCGGCACCGCACACATCATCAACTCGTACTACGACGGCGACTCGCACGGCGACTCCGCCATCAACTCCCGCATGGGCGCCCAGACGCTCGTCGAGAGCAACGTCTTCGTCGGTATCAAGGACGCTTTGACCTCGCGCTTCTCCAAGGAGGATGGCTACGCTGTTGAGGATGACAACGACTTCGGTGACAGCGAGAACAGCGCTCCCAAGGGAAAGCTTACTAGCGTTCCGTACGAGTACGAGTTGCTTGGAAGCGAGAATGTTGAGAAGGCTGTTGTCGGCGTTGCTGGTAACACTCTTACCCTCGCTTAGAGCGTTGCTAGGGGAGGCTGCCTGGGCGGTAAGCGGAGGCGAAGACCAATGTCTGTGGTTTTCCTGTCGATTTGAGTGCTGTTGTAAATATATAGCGAATGAATGCAGGTCGTTCAACACTGTGTCTTTCTCGTGGTCACCTCCGTTCGGCATGATCGACATCACAAGTGAATGTATGGGCAACTTAGGTTGCTGCTCGAGTGAGTTGAAAAGTGAATAGCAATAATATAAAGGTCCCTCGCATTTATTCAGAAAGCAAAATAAAAATAAAAAGCTTCGGAAGCGAGCGCATGACCCACATGTCCCATTATCGTCTCAGTCACACTCCGAGACTCCCTTCCATCCCATGAACCGAGAGAATCCCATAGCACTCATACACCCCTTCCTACTCAGCATCCATCACGAGCAAACAACTCTTCCAAACCCTGCATCAGCTCCACCGACCCCTCCTGCGCACACTCGCAAGCGATCCTGACTGCCTCCAGGTTCACATCATGGCTGTCGAAGAGGCTCCTCACTTGTCGAATTGGTTCGCCGGGACGGGCAGAGAGCCCGGTCAGGATGAGCTCCAAATCAGCCGCAGCGCCCTGTGCGGCAGAGCACGCGTTTTGGATGACTTGCAATCTTGAGGCGTGGGCGGCGAAGAGAGATTCTAGCTGAGGGGCTGGCTTGATAGGGAGAACACCTTGCTCATTCTTTTCGTTGTGGTCGGTGTCGGAGATTTTGAGATTGGCGATGGTTGAGTTTCCTTCGTGTGGTTGTTGGCTGGCGAAGTCGATGATGTGTGGGCGGGAGGAGTCCATGGCGGGCTTGGAATGGTGTGATCGTGAAGAGGGTTACGTCGAAGTCCGCAATGCTGCAGCTAAAAGAAGATTGTCTCCAGTTTGATCAAGGTCAATCATGACGGTTGGTGCTGTTTGCCATGTCTGACAAATTTCGTGCAATCGCCGGTACTGCTGCAGACGAGGGTATAATCTGTAGGACGCGGCTGATGGCTTTGAAACATTGCTTGATACGGTCAGCGCTTGCTGGCAAAGTGTTCCTGGATAACCCGTTGCAACTCCGCTGTACACCTCATCGCTTGACATGCATCTTCGATGACTTGAATGTCACCATCATGCTTCGCAATGAATCCCTTCAGCTGCTTCACTGGCTCACCGTCATCTTCCTGCCTTGTGTCACCTGCCGCCGTGTATTTTCCGGGCGTCCACAGTGAATCAAGCTGTGTCCTGAGATTGCCATCATTCCAGGGTTCCAGCCGCTGCCCTTCTGCATCCCTCGTAGCCACGCAGTCCACTCTGTGCGGCATTGACACCTCACTCCAATCTATAGCGTCCTCGTCTTCATAGTCGGGCCCCTCACGCCGTGTGACAGGGGCATACTGGCTTGCGATGGACCAGTCTGGCATGCTGTAAGTCGTGCGTGTCTGTGACGCGAGCACAACCCTCGCATCTCGTCCCCGCAAGTGCCAAATGTCCCGTGCAATATATTCGCACTCACTGGCACCGGGGCAGTCAGACTCCAAGTAGCCATCGCTGCTCACCAGGCGACCCCACGCTCCGAGTGCGCCGGCTTGGCTGCCACCCGTCCAACCCGAGAGGACAGAGGATCGAAACCGCAAGTGTTCGTGGGTGAACAGAGAAGCATCAAAAGCCGCCATGCCTCCCCAGCCACTGTACACCGGAATCGCTAGACCATTGAGCCAGCGCTGGTGCACTGTCTTATTCTCGGGCAGATATGCATCGGCGACCCACGTCTCGTTGTCCGACATCGGATGATAGCCGCCTGGCTGTTCCCAAGGGTAGATCATGTTACCGCTGATACCACGGCCCACCCAGACATCATAAAAGCGAGGGACTATGTTTTTAAGTCGATTGTTCGGGTCATATCTTGAGTCGTTGGGATCGAGGTAATTCGCTTCGCCCTTGCGCACGTTACGATCCACAATGATCCAGTCCGTGCCGAAAGCCATACCCGCATTGTGCAGTCGTTGCTGGTGTACGAGCTCCAGAATGTCAGACGTGCAAGTTACTACGTCGTTCAGAAAGAGAAGAGTACCATTGTCTGTGTCGCTTGAAGCATATGGCATGAGTGGAGCTAGGGCGAGATTGCGTATCTCTGCCAGCATGACAATCCTGTCTTTCGTATCGAATGCCGAACGCATGTTTGATGAGCGCATCCAGAGACCGTCGACACCAACGGCTTGCAGAGCAGCCCCAAGATCGGACAGCAGGCGGCGCGTCTTGTCGTTCGAGTCGTTCTCGTAGATGCTGACGTAGACTTTGTTCTTCGGCAAGAGGTATGAGATGGCCTCCAGTAAGGAAACAGCTTGCGCTGGTATGATTCCTTCGGAGTTCCGTAGGTTGAGAGCAAAGCTGATTACGGATAGCCTCTCACGTTGCCGGGAGTTGGCTTTCTCAGGCGTAGATTCGAGTGCAACTTGAGTATATCGGTTCAAATTTAGCGCGCAACTGGGATAGCCAGGTGTTCTGTCGTCGTTCGAGGAGATGGTGCTTTGAAACCGTGCTTTTAGCGATTCGGCAAGCCATTCCAGTGGATCAGCATCTGCCGTCAAGTGCAAATCCCGGACGAAGCTGGCGCCCAAAGGCAGCCCTTCAATCTCGAATACTGGACGCTCGTTGAGTTTGTTCGACTTTGACGACACATGTCGAGGCTCAGTTCGAATCCGTAGAAAGGTGCCAAGTAACAATAGACTTGCCACGGCTGTGAGCAAGTGAATTGGCCGGTGGATTGACACGGTCGGAATGAGCATGATATGCATAAACGCGAAGAGAACGACGGTTCGATCCAGCAGCAGAGAGCCATGTTGTCATATGCGAGCCTCCGGATACGCCGCTAAATGCGAACACCTCTCTTGTCCAAAGACAACCGAATTGGTTCGAGTTACGTCGGTGCTAATTGTGCCCCCAGTAGGACGGAATGGACGTGCCAGTGACTAGATAGGGCCACGAGTTCCGCAGATCTTCACATAGGCGTACTGTCAGGTTGGTCGGCGCCACGTCGAGGCTTCACGGGGCAATGTCAGCCTGGAACTACGTCTATCAAGAGTCGCGCATCAGCTTTCGACGCGAGTACAGGCGCACCAAACCAAGCGTCAACATCGCACTCCATGTCAGCGCGAGACTCGTTCAGGCTGTGGTGGCGACTGTGGTGCTTGGTGGCGTGAGTAGAATCTTAGGGCTAGCGACTTGGAGCAGATTGCGAAGATCTCATGCTGTAGCATGTCAAAGACTTCACGTCGGACAGCTCAATGTAGGTAAGCTTTGGATAAGGATAAAGAACGCCAAGCCGGGATGCCGATTCCGATTCCGAGATTCGGGACAAGTACAGAGTCGTGTCCCATGAAAATACAACAACACAACACTTTTTGATACGGCCAAATCTCATCAGGTACCCAGCGAATGCCTACTTGGATTTTTCAGAAGAGGTGAATCACGGAAAATGGTCTGAATTACAGGTGGTAGCCAGGTTGTCAGGTCATCAGTCGCAGTCCGAGCATCTAGAGCCTTGGACACAGGCGTGAAAAGGCACCACAAGTCCCTCCTGGAGACCGCCAGCATACCTCCTGTCGCCTCGAGGAAAGTGGCTTCACGCTGTGCGTAGAACGCCGGCTCTTGGGCAGCTACCAGCCGTACACTCGGTAAGCATGCTGACACGCAGGCTTGAACACGGCATAAGCCCACTGAAATTGCAAACAGGTTATCACCAGGCGAGTATTACCTTGGCAGCACAGATCAAGGCGTATGCGCTCTTTGTCTTGACGCCTCGCCAGAATGTGTGATGATGCTGATAATGAGCCTGGAGTGACGCGGCTTCACGTGCGAAAGTCGCCACTGACTTAGGAAACAGCTCTCAATCAAGCACACATCCCTGAGGGCTTCAGTAGGAACTTACATGTAGTGCCAGTGGAAATTATCAGCGAAACGCGACAGAATTTGCTCACTGTACCACCTGGCACAAGCGCCTCATATATCGACCAATACTGCAGGGCGCATCTATGGACCCATCTTTAAATGCAGCAGAGCCCTCGGAACATTCTAAAGCCAGCCCTGTGGCAGGGGTTCGCGAAAATCATGCTTTGCAATATTGATGCGGTGATATCCAGAGCCATGGAGAAGAAGATCTGTCGCGCAGGGATGGGAAGGGCACGACTCCATGCCTCAACACCGCCGGATTGGTGTTGAGTATGAATCCAGCGTCCAAGCAGACTCAAAAATTGCAGAAACGTGGATCGTTCTTTTGTCTCGTGCTGGAAAGCTGGCTCGCTGTTGGCTGCTCATCTCGGATACAAGGCCATATTGGGAACATCGCTTTTGCGAGACATGTGAACTCAAGTACGCGAAAGAAAGAAGCGACATATCCAAGACAACGGACTGTGATTTCACGCCGTGTGTTGGACTGGGCAGCCATGGCATTGATGTTTCTGCAGAATTTCGAATATACATGTCAGGCGAATAGCTTGTTGAGCCGCAAAAACGTGGAATTTGGTTGGACGAGAGGCTCCCACGGCTTCACGGCTCTGTCAGATCCTGAGAACCCAGACCTTCAGCAACAGATAACCTCCGGACTCTCAGGAAAGTGTACTTGTTGTTGCGCATAATAGTTACTGCTGACGTTTTACGGTATAGCATTTGTCGCGACTTCCAGCATCTCGACTCGACGCTTCATCGTCTTAGACTGCTA
>Ga0265798_10005285_pt1 | contig 17450 bp, 11 predicted proteins | sample P3T30metagenome_FD_192430 | JGI IMG/M metagenome (GOLD analysis project Ga0265798, IMG submission 192430) | Plant litter microbial communities from East Loma Ridge, Irvine, California - P3 T30 | ecosystem: Environmental > Terrestrial > Plant litter > Unclassified | place: USA: California... | reverse complement strand
TACCGATAGCACGAGTCTCCACCGACTTCGCGGTGGCCCGCACCTACCGAAATGTGAAACACACCCCGATTTACCGGCTAAATCGCTCCAAATCCTCGTGCTATCGATAACGCGGTCGCTTATCCGACTGCAGGTTTGCGGCCGATCCGCTATAAGCGGCTTTGCTAAGTGAAGCTGGTGGGAGCCCCGACGATGGATTCGCGAGAAGTCGCTCTCACCCAGGGTAAGCTGTTCGACTATCTCGACAGCCCGCTGCACGGCAAAGTCCGTGGCGAGCAGAGTATCATGGACTTTCCACTCTTCTCGTTAGCGAAGCGGCCTCAGATGGAGGCGATGACCTACGAGATGGACGGCGTCAAAATCGAGATCAAGCCCAGTTCGAGCGGTATCGCGACGATGTGGGATAAAGAGGTCCTGATCTACGTCCTGTCGCTGATGGTGCAGCATATTGGTCGGACCGGGGGTGAAGTACAGAACGTCTTCACCTTCAATGCACACGACTTCTTCCGGGCGACCGGCGTCGGACGCCCATCGAAGCGTGATTACGATCGCTTCATCGAAGCGCTCGGTCGTCTGCAGGGCACGCAGATCCGCACGAACATCAAAACTGGCACCGTGGGGACGAAGGGCTTCTTCTCCTGGTTCGCGGAAGCGCAGGCGACCACTCGCGAAACGGCGAGCGGCGTCGATCAACTCATGCCGGTCCGCGTCCAGCTCTGTGACTGGCTCGTCCGCGCGGTCTCGCGTGACAGCCGTATCTATGACTACCACAACGACTATTTCCGTCTCGGCTCGATTGAACGACGCCTTTATGAATTGGCGCACTGCTATTGTCGTGATGAAGAATATGAAATGCCTCTGGAAATGCTGGGTGCGAAGATCGGCTCAACGTCGCCGCTCCGCACGTTGAAAAGTCAGCTCAAGAAGATCGCAGCCGAGAATAAAATGCCGAGTTATTCGATCGACGTGCGTGAAGTCGTTCCGGAAGTCCCTGCGCGTGATAAACTCGGCCGAAGGGTCGGGAAGCCCGAAACGGTCGTTGTGATGCGGCCCAAGGATCGATCGACAGGCGGTCGGGCAGCGTTGGCCGCGTAACATCGACATATAGGCCTGACATGTCGCTCGACTAACAGCGGCTGGCAAGTTGCGGTCGGCTCGGGGAGCTTGCTTCGCGGTAGCGATGCCTCGTCATGCAAAAGGCGTTCAGAGGAGAGGGAGCCTTCGGCTTGTTGATCCGGTGATGACCACCGGGCGATAAAACCGGAGGCCCTCGATGCGTACTTCAGCCGCAGCTCTCGAACTCGATTTCACCGAACCGTCGATCACGGCGGCCAAGGCGGTCGCCGACACCATCGCAAAAAACGGATCGCTCCAACGCGACACGCTGCTGTGGGTCATGGAGCAAGCCTATGGCGGATCCTCGGCCGACGGTCGCTGGTCGCTACGCGACGCTTACGACATGCTCGAACTCGCCGAGGTCATGCACCTGGCGAAGGCCGACCTGCCATCCACTCCGGGCGATTGCCTTGCCACACTGACCGAGCTGGTCGCCGGCCTGCCCACGCATACCGTCCGCAGCGAGGAGCAAATCGAGCTTCAGCAATTCTCGACCCCCGCCCCGATCGCCTACCTCGCTGCGCTCGCTGGCAGAATTGCGGCTACGGATCTGGTCCTCGAACCGTCTGCCGGCACCGGCCTGCTCGCCGTCTTCGCGCACCGCGCCGGTGCGCGCCTGGTCCTCAACGAGATCGATCCGGCCCGCGCCGAGATGCTCGCAGCCGCCTTCCCGGGCGTGCCCGTCACGCGACATGACGCCGAGCTGATCCACGATCTGCTTGCACCAACGATCCGGCCTACGGCCGTCCTCGTCAATCCTCCCTTCTCGCGCAGCATCGGTCGCCACGCCGACCCGATGGCAGCCCTCCGGCATCTTCGCGCCGCCTTGATGCCTCTGGGCACCGGAGGCCGCTGCGCCGCCATCCTGCCCGACCGCGTCGACACGTCGAGCCGCGCCTGGGCGAAGGCGATCGATGGTTGCACGCTGACGCTGCACCTCGAACTGCCGGCGAACGCCTATGCGAAGCATGGCACCAGTCAGACCGTGAAGATCATGGTGCTGGAAAAGGGCACCGGCACGCCTGCCGAGCTGATCCGCTGCGTGACGCTCGCCGAGGCGCTCGCGGCGATCGCCGCGAAGGCCGCTCCGCCTGTGTTTGCGCCTGTCCCGCGCGCGGCCTCGCTGCTCGCCCGACCTAGCAGGCGCAGCTCGCTGCTTGGCGGCCTCGCGAATAAACCGCGCCTGAGCGCACCACCCGCAAAAACCGCGCGGTCGCAGACCGCGACCTCGATCGATTACACCGTGTTCGCCGAGCCACTTCCGACCGGCGAGTCTGTTGGTGTGTACCTGCCCTATCGGCCGAGCCGCATCGCGATCGGCTGCGCATCGGCGCATCCAACCGCTCTGGTGGAATCGATCGCGATGGGCTCGATCACCGCACCGCGGCCGATCTATGTCCCGACCCTGCCGCACGCTGTCGTCGACGCGAAGACGCTCTCCGACGCGCAGCTTGAAACGCTGATCTATGCCGGCGACGCCTTCGAGCGCGACATTCCCGGCCTATTCAAACCTGTCGAGGAGGGGCTCTCGATCGCACCATCGGAGGATGGCCGTCCGTACCGGACCGGCTTTTTCCTCGGTGACGGCACCGGCGCCGGCAAGGGCCGCCAAGTCGCCGCGATCATCCTCGACCAGTGGCTGCGCGGACGCCGCAAGCACATCTGGGTCTCCAAGACCGAGACGCTGCTCGAGGACGCGCGTCGCGACTGGACCGCCGTTGGCGGTCTCGCGCTCGACATCCAGCATCTCAACCAGTGGAAACTCGGCACGCCGATCGGTGCAGCCGAGGGCGTGCTGTTCCTTACCTATGCGACTCTGTGCTCCAATCGCGGCGACAGGGGCACCCGGCTCCAGCAGATCCTCGAATGGGTCGGCGACGACTATGACGGCATGATCGTGTTCGACGAGGCACACGAGATGGCCGGTGTCGCAGGCGGCGAAGGCAGTTTCGGCACCAAACAAGGCTCCGACCAGGGCATCGCCGGCGTCCGTCTCCAGAACCTCCTGCCGCGCGCCCGCGTCCTCTACGTGTCCGCGACCGGCGCATCCGACGTCAACAATCTGGCCTATGCAACGCGGCTTGGCCTGTGGGGTCCGGGCACGGCGTTCGCCGATCGCCGGACCTTCGTCGACTCCCTGCGCCGGGGCGGGATCGCCGCGCTGGAGCTGATCGCGCGCGACCTGAAAATGCAGGGGCTCTACGTCTCGCGCGCGCTGAGCTTCGCCGGCGTCGAGTACGATATCCTCGACCACAGTCTGACCTCCGACCAGATCGAGGTGTACGATGCCTATGCCGACGCATGGGCGATCATCCACGCGAACCTGCGCGCTGCGCTCGACGCGACCCGCGTTACCGACAGCTTCTCGAAAGATACCTACAACAGCGGCGCCAAGGCGGCCGCGCTGTCGATCTTCGAGTCCACCAAGCAGCGGTTCTTCTGCCAGCTCCTGATCGGCATGAAGCTGCCTGCCTTGATCCCCGCGATCCGCGCCGATCTCGATCGCGGCGAGAGCGTCGTGATCCAGCTCGTCTCCACGTCCGAGGCGATGCTCAACCGGGCACTTGCCGCGCTGACGGTCGAGGAACGCGCCAACCTCGACATCGAGCTTTCTCCGCGCGAGTTCGTCATGTCCTATCTGACCGCCGCCTTCCCGGTCCGCCAGATGAAAACCTATGTCGACGAGACCGGTAAGACCCGCTCCGAACCGATGTCGGATGAGGATGGCCGCCCCGTGTTCAGCCAGGAGGCGCTGGAGATGCGCGACAATCTGCTGGAGCAGCTCTGCGCCCTGCCGATCGTCGGCTCTGCCCTCGATCATATCATCGGGCATTTCGGCACCGATGCGGTCGCCGAGGTGACGGGGCGCAGCCGCCGCGTCATCATGGACGCGCACGGCCGCCAGCGCGTCGAAAGCCGCTCACCCCGCACCAATCTCGCCGAGACCGACGCATTCATGCGCGGGGCCAAGAAGATCCTGATCTTCTCCGATGCTGGCGGCACCGGCCGCAGCTATCACGCGAGCCTGACGTGCGAGAACCAGTCGCGTCGCAACCACTATCTCCTCGAGCCGGGTTGGCGCGCTGACGCCGCCATCCAGGGGCTCGGCCGCACGCACCGTACCCATCAGGCGACCGCGCCGCTGTTCCGGCCCGTGTCGACCGACTGCCGAGGCGAACGTCGCTTCATCTCGACGATCGCGCGCCGGCTCGACAGCCTGGGCGCGCTCACGCGCGGCCAGCGGCAGACGGGCGGACAGGGCCTGTTCGATCCGCGTGACAACCTTGAAAGCGACTATGCCAAGGAATCCCTGGAACAGTGGTTCCGGCTGCTCGCCGATGGCAAGCTGCGCTCGACAACGCTCGACGAGTTCCAGAAACTGACCGGCCTCGAGCTGGAGGGCGAAGGTGGCGGGCTCAAGGAGGAGATGCCCCCGATCCAGCGCTGGCTCAATCGCATCCTCGCGCTTCGCATCGTGATGCAGAACGCGATTTTCGACGAGTATCTCGGGCTGATCGAGGCACGGATCGAGGCGGCCAAGGAGGCCGGCACGCTCGATCTTGGCGTCGAGAGCATCAACGCCGAGCGCATCACCATCCTCGATCGTACCGTCATCCGGCGCGACCAGACCAGCGGCGCCGAGACTGAGATCCTTCGGCTCGAGACCGAGGAATGCTACAAGCCGCTCGCGCTCGATCGCGCTTTGCGGATCCTCGGCGACGACACCCGCCCGATCGTCAACCGCAAGTCGGGCAAGGCCGCGATCCGGTGCAGCACCTACTCGCTCACCGACGACGATGGCGAGATCGTGCGCCGCTACGAGCTGGTCCGCCCGACGCGCACCGAACGGATGCGGCAGGATCTTCTCCTCGAGACGATGTGGGAAGATGCGAGCGAGGCGGAGTTTTCCGCGCTCTGGCAGGCCGAAGTCGAGGAGATGTCGGGCAAGACACGCACCAACACGCTCTACCTCGTCACCGGCCTGCTCCTGCCGGTCTGGGACCGCCTGCCCGACGATCACGTCCAGGTCTGGCGTCTCAACACCGATGACGGCCAATCCTTCCTTGGCCGCATCGTCCCCGCCCCGCTCGTGACCAAGCTCGCGGACGCCTTCGGCATCGCCGCCACCATCACCGTGTCGGGTGCCGAGACCGCCAAGCATGTCATGGGCAGCGGCGAGATCACCGCGCTCGGTGCGTACCGGCTGAAGCGCAGCTTGGTCGCCGGTCAGCAGCGCCTCGAACTGCTCGACTGGCCGCACACGCGGTTGGCCGAGCTGAAGGCAGCCGGATGCTTCACCGAGATCATCCAGCACAAGACGCGGATGTTCATTCCCGTCGCAACTGCTGCGATCGTGATCGACCGCATCACCGCCTGACCCGAACGAGGCTCTCTTCCCGATCATCAAAGGGAGGGGAGGGAGCCTTCGGCTTTGTGAGCTTGATGAGCAGGCTCGCGTGACCGTCGGAACGGCCGCGCTTTATCTCGAATGGAGTATGACCGATGATCCAGTCCGTGAAGGTGAAGAACCTCTCGCTGTCGAAGGACAATGTGCGCAAATCCAATCGTGACGCAGGGATCGACACCCTCGCCGCGAACATCGTTGCCCAAGGGCTGTTGCAGAACCTGATCGTCACCCCGCTCAAGAAGGCGGGTACGTTCACCGTTAAAGCAGGCGGTCGCCGCTTGCGCGCGCTCCAGCTCCTGATCGATCAGGGCACCCTCCCCGCTGACCACACCGTCCCAGTCCTCGTGCTTAGCGACGACGACAACGCGATCGAGGCGAGCCTAGCCGAGAACTTCCAGCGCGTGCCGATGAACCCGGCCGACGAATGCACCGCGTTCAACTTCCTGATCCAGAAGGGCATGACCGCCGAGGACGTCGCCAAGCGTCAGGGCGTCACCACCCGGTTCGTCGAGCAGCGCGTGCGCCTTGCCGAACTCGCCCCACCTGTGTTCGAGGCGCTCGCAGCCGGCGAGATCACGCTCGGTGTTGCGCAGGCTTACGCCGTCACCACCGACGTCGACCGCCAGGCCCGCGTGTTCGCTCAGATGAAAACCTCCTACTATGGCGACAATCCCGACAATATCCGTCGCGCCATCCTCAACGGCACGGTCAAGGCGAACGACGCCAAGGCTCGCTTCGTCGGTCGCGAAGCCTATGTCACCGCAGGCGGCCGGATCGAGCGCGACATGTTCGCCACGGAAGGCGATGAGAACTGGATCGACGTCGACCTGATCGAGACGCTTGCCGCCTCGAAGCTCGAAGCCGCAGCGGCCGAACTGGCGCAGGCCGAGGGCCTCGCGTTCGTCACCCCGATCGCGGCGACGCATGTCCCCTACGACCTCGAGCGCCAGCTTCACGAGTATCACCCGCCTGCCCGCGCCCTCACCGAGGACGAGACGGCGCGTGTCGAGGCCTTGTCGGCCGAGAACGACGCTCTGATCGACCAGCTCGAGCAGGAACTGCCCGACGGCAGCGCCGAAGCCGAGGCGGCGAACGCACGTATCGAGGCGATCGAGCGCGAACTGGAGACGATCGAGGACGCCCGTCACGAGATCGATCCGGCGCTGAAGGCGCAGATCGGGACGTTCGTCTATATCGGGGGAGATGGCGAACCCCGCGTCCACACCCGCCTCTTCAGCGAAAAGCCGGTCGTGGATCCAAACGCCCCGCCCAAGGAGTCGGGCGGAGCAGCCGGGGACGGCGATTCCAGCGACGGCGAGCAGGGTGCGAAGCTCAGCGCCACGCTGATCGACGAACTTGCAACGCAGCGCCGCCAGATCCTCGTCGCTCATATCGCCAGCGACCCGGCGATGGCGCTCGACCTGACCATCTTCCTGATGGCGCAGAATGTGGTCTTCGAGCAGGCCCACATCCCGAACCACTCGACCCTGAAGTCGGGCGCCGCTGGGTTCCCGATCTTCGGGTTCCGCGACGAGGGATCGATGGCTTCGCAGACGATCGACGACCAGCGCCAGAAGCTTGACACGAGCTGGGCGGGACTGCCGACCATGACCGCGCGCTTCGACGCCTTCCGGGCGCTTGATGACGAGGCCCGGGGCGCGTGGGTCGCGTTTTCGATAGCACGTACTCTCGAACCGACGCTCAACGTCGCCGAGGGCTATCGCAGCAACGGCTTCCACGACCATCTCGGCCGCCTCCTCGACATCCAGGTCGAGAATTGGTGGCGCCCGACGGCCGAGAACTTCTTCGGCCGGGTCAAGAAGACCGTCATGCTCGACGCACTTGAGGAGATTGGCGGCCCAATCCTGCGCGGCCGCTACAAGGACGCCAAGAAGGGCGACCTCGCCGGCACCTGTGTCTCGCTGTGCAACGGCCAGGGCATCGTCGAAGCCGAGATCCGCGAGAAGGCGACGGCCTGGTTGCCCGAGTCGATGCGCTTCGACGGCATCGAGAAACCGGCAAGGACGCCGCTGCGCTCCACCTTCACCGAAGACGTCGAGGACACCGATCCTGCCGAGGATGAAGATCCCGGCGAGGATGGTGACGACGCGATCGCGCCCGAGGAGGACGATGACCACGGGTCCGAGGACTTGAGCCAAGCGGCCTGACGCGGGCTCGCACATTTCGAGGCGACTGGGGCGGCACTCTTCGCGGAGTGTCGCCCCTCTTTTTGTGACCCGCCACCACCCCCGAGAGGGAAGGACGCTCACGCGGGTTCGCCTCAAAAAATCAGGAGAACGACCGTGGCAAAGACCACCGATAAACCGTCGCCCGCCGACATCATCACAAACACCATCATCGACAAGCTCGAGGCCGGCGTGCGCCCCTGGGTCAAGCCGTGGCGCCCCGGACTTGGGGGCCGTCCGCTACGCGCGACCGGCGACCCCTACAAGGGCATCAACTGCTTCTGGCTGTGGCTGTGCGCCGAAGGCGCCGGGTACAACTCGCGCACCTGGATGACGTACAAGCAGGCGCAGGCCCTTGGGGGCCAGGTCCGCGAAGGCGAACGCTCGCAGATCGCCATCTTCTACAAATCTTACAGCAAGACCGTCGAATCCGTCGTCACCGGCGACGCGACCGACGAGATGCGCCGCGTGCTGCGCTCCTACGCCGTGTTCAACTGCGACCAGATCGACGGCCTGTCTCCGGACTTCTACCCGAGCCCGGTGATTGTCGTACCTCCGGCCGACACCCTCCCCGAGCGCGCCCAGCGCTTCATCGACGCGCTGCCGGCGACCGTCCACATGCGCGGCGATCGTGCGTTCTACGATCGCACGGCCGACAGCATCACAATGCCCCCGGTCGAGCTGTTCTCGTCGCGCGCCTTCTTCGCGTCGACCCTCGCCCACGAGGCCGGCCACTGGAGCGGCCACCCCGATCGGCTCGATCGCGAGTTCGGCAAGCGGTTCGGCGACGACGCCTATGCTTTCGAGGAGCTGTGCGCCGAGATGACCTCCGCGCTGCTTGGTGCGGATCTCGGCCTTCCCACTTCGCACCTCGACGACCACGCCGCCTATATCGGCTCGTGGCTGAAGGTGCTGCGCAAGGACAGCCGCGCGATCATGACCGCTGCCGCCAAGGCCGAAGCCGCTGCCGGCTATCTGCTCCGCGCGACGGGGCTGGACGTCTCGGCCGAGCCCGAGGACGAGATCCGTGAAGCGGCATGATCGCTCCGGCCGCCCTCCCCGACCTCGGCGCCTACCGACGCTTCGTCGTGGCGTTCAGTGGCGGCAAGGACAGCCTTGCCGCCCTCCTGCACCTCCTCTGCCTCGGCGTGCCGGCGCACGCGATCGAGCTGCATCACCATGATGTCGACGGCCAAGGGCCGACCTTCATGGATTGGCCCTGCACGCCGGCCTATGTTCGGGCGATCGCCGACCATCTCGGCATCGCGCTCTACGTCTCGTGGCGCGAAGGCGGCTTCGCTCGTGAGCTGGCACGCGACGACACGCCGACCGCTCCGATCCTGTTCGAGACGCCGAGCGGGATCGGCCGTGCCGGAGGCAACGGCCGTCCCGGCACGCGCGGGCTTTTCCCGCAGACCTCCCCGGACCTTCGTGTACGCTGGTGCAGTCCGGCGCTGAAGATCGACGTTCTCGCGGCCGCGATCCGCAATCAGCCGCGTTTCCTTGATGGCCGCACCCTCGTCATCACCGGGGAGCGTGCCGAAGAAAGCCCCGCGCGCGCGCGTTACGCCGCGTTCGAGCCGCACCGAACGTCGACCCTCGCGCGCGCGGTCGACCACTGGCGTCCCGTCCATGACTGGAACGAGTGCCAGGTGTGGGACGTGATCGCGCGTTCGCGGATCCGGCCACACCCGGCTTACGTCCTGGGGTGGGGCCGCCTGTCCTGCCGCGCCTGCTTCGGGTCGCCTGACCAATGGGCGACGCTACGCCTCATCTTCCCCGCAGCGTTCCTGACGATCGCAGCACGCGAAGCCGCGAGTGGTAAAACGATTCATCGTTCGCTGAGCGTCGTGCAGCTCGCCGACCGCGGCACGGCGTATCAAGCCGCTACGCTCCATGATGACGAGCGTGTACAGGCCGATGATCCGGCCTGGCGTCTCTCGATCCTCGTGGATCGCTGGGCGCTTCCTGCTGGCGCCTTCGGCGACCATGCAGGTCCGCCATGACGCAAACACCTAAGTGGGTACAACTACGGCCGGCCAACTCCAGTGCGTATAGAGAAATGGCGTGCCGTCCTCCTTGGTAACTTCCTTGGCGTAGATGCGGAAGCGCGTCCCAAGCGGGTGCCGTTTCCGCATGTCACGGGAGCATTCCACATTCATGGTCACCGGGTAGAATTGGTCCGGTATCGGCCGCGCGCGGACACTTCCATGAGCGCCGCGTGCTGGACCGGCGTAGGTTTCGATCACAATTTGCCTATAAGGTGACCAAGGCTTCGCTATCGACATGCGCGCTCCAGATTAGCCGCTGAATCGGCCCCTCAGTCGTCGCGGGTAAGCGCCGCCTTTGTGGGATCATAAACGTAGCTTGTGATCGTCCCATCGCGGATGCGCTCAACAGCTTCATCGATGACAAAAATAGGCGCTAAAAACCATTCGCGCGGTACAATTGGATTGCCGAAACGGTCTTTCACTTCGATGTCCAAGCGGGCCGGCCCAAAAACCCGGTGGATGATGTTTTCTAGGCGCGAGCGATTGATGTTATAAAGATCGTAGCTTGCAACGATCTCGACGTCGGCCATCAGGAATGTCGGATCCAGCTTTGCACCAGCTATACGGCGCGAAACATCGCCACCAGTAACGCCAATCTTATGCAGAACCTCTCGATTAGCCGATACGGTAGGATGGTCGGATTTGCTGCGCAGGACATAGATCGTGCCGCTCGCAAAGTCGCCTTCGTCGCTTTCGCTGGCGAACAAAGGCCCCGACGCCCGCTCCGTTATTCTTCGACCGGTTTCGTCCTTATAGAGGGCACGTTGAAGAGACCGGCGCAACATATTGCTTTCGGTTCCGTTCGAGTAAATCACCCGCAAGCGTGCATCGGACTGGCCGTTAGGAGCCTTGAGAGTCTCTCCAACGTCGGCGACATAAGCGACCTGACCGCCGAGGACGAAGAACTGTCCTTGGGTAATATCCGCCTTGAGGAACCCGGCATCTTTTACAAACGGTCGCGTAGCCCGGGCCCCACTGTCGAGATCGCTTTGAACGGCAGCGAATAACGGCCTGAAGGTATCAAAATCGGGACAAGGCTCCCGATTAGCAATTTCCTCAGCGGCGCGTTTTTCAGCACTCGTTCGAACATGCCTAAGCTGCGTGATATCTGAGGCTCCGGCAGCGCCTTCCAGCTCCGCCAGCAACTCGTCATCGTCCATTTGAACGGCCAATGGATTGACCTCGACCGGTCCGTCCAGAAGCCCTTCATCATCGAATGGCGCTACCAGCGCGCGGTATTCCTCCACCGCACGCACGCGATCGAGCCTCACAGCGAACATCCGCTCCGCTATCTCCTGGTCTTCTCCATGCTGCGGGGGACGACCGTTCTTTCGGGCAAATTTGGTGATTTGCTCGAACCCGTCGATGACCCGCTGTTCGCGTGGGAAGCGACCACCGATCTTAGCCGGCTGCGCGAACTCGCTCAGTTCGGAGCGCAGGTCGTCCAGATCGAGATCACTCATAGCGGCCCTCATCCTTGAAGCGCACGAACGCAGCCGCGCCTTCTGCCATTCGCTTTTCCCATGCGTCTGTCGAGCTAACTGATGGAAGCCGGCCGCGCTCCTTTTTGAACCGCACCGCCCTCACCGCAAGGTCTTTAGCTTCGTCCGGCGTCAGGCTGGTACGCTTGGCAGCAATAGCGGCTGCCACCTGCTTTAAGCTGTCTTCGCTCATTGTCTTTGCGAGGATGGAGTACGCTTCGCCAAAGGGATTGATGTGATCGATCAGATCGATATCCAACTCCCGAACGTCCATGGCGAATTTACGCACGCCGTCGATGAGCGCGGTGCTCCCGCCAGGCTCGTCGTCATCGCCCGGCCCTCCAAGCACAGTTCGCTTCGCCTGCTGCGTTAAATTAAGCGCCGCAATGGCGTGCTGGCGCACCGCCTCACGATCGTCATCATCCAAATCGGGGTACTTGTCCTTGATGATTTTACCGAGGCGGAGTTGTGTAAGCTCCTCTGGTACGAGTTCCTCATCGAATAACCCACGCTCAATCGTGGACTTGTCCTGCACGAATGTAGCAATCACCTCGTTCAGGTCCTCCGAGCATATTCTGACCGCCTCTTTGGTCCGAGGTTCCGCCAGACCCTTTATCTCGATCTGAAACTCACCGGTATTAGGGTTGAAGCCGACGTTGCATTTCTCAGGATCGTAGCCGCCCTCCCCGTAATTGAAGCCCTCAACAGGTCCGTTTTGCGGGTTCTTAGGGGAGAAGTTGAACCGCGGAGCAAGAACCTGCTCCATCAACAGGCTCGCGGCTATTGCCTTCAGGGTGTCGTTCACAGCTTCCGTGACCGCTTCCTCGGATGCGTCGGGTTCCGCAATCAGGTTAGTGAAGCGCGCACGCGTCTTTCCGGGCGCATCGCGGGTCGCGCGCCCGATGATTTGCACGATTTCGGTCAAGCTGGAGCGATAACCGACGGTTAGGGCGTGCTCGCACCAAATCCAGTCGAAGCCCTCTTTCGCCATGCCAAGCGCGATGATGATATCGACATGATCGCGATTGTTCTTCTGTGAGGGGTCCTTCAATGACGCGGACACCTTGTCGCGTTTGGCTGGGTCGTTATCGACCAGATCGGCAATCCGCAGCGTCCTGCCATCGCGGGTCGTGACCAACTGGAAACCTGTCGTTGGGTCCGTTCCCTGCCACTCGCCCAGTTCTTCAATGATATGCTCGACTTCCTTGATCTTGTCCTTAGTGCTTTCACGCGAGTTGACGTTCGGAATGTGAATGATTGTTTTCTCATTCGGATTCAAAACTGCCAAAATGCTGTCGGTATAGGCGTCGGAGTAGAAGAAATACCCGATGTCGAGTGACTTTAGAAACTCATAGCCATTCAACTGCTCATAATATGTATACGTAACGGTATCGAATTTGGCTTCGTCCTGTGGCGCCATGACGGCCTCTGCATCGCCTCGGAAATACGATCCAGTCATCGCGACGACATGGACGCGATCGCGGGTCACGAACTGGCCGAGATGCAGCCCCAGCTTATTGTCGGGATGCGACGAGACATGATGGAACTCGTCGATCGCTATGAGGCGGTCGTCAAACGCCTCAATTCCATACTTATCGACGGCAAACCGAAACGTAGCGTGCGTACATACTAAAAACTTGTCGCCGCTTTCCAGGAATGCGCCAACGGACTTCACCTTGCCGCCGTCTTCACCGGGAGCGTTACATAGGTTCCACTTCGGTGCGACTGTCCAGTCTGACCAGAACCCATATTGGCTCAAGGGCTCATCATTGAAACTTGCGCCGATGGACTTCTCGGGCACCACTATGATGGCCTGCTTCAAGCCTTGATTTGCAACTTTATCAAGCGCGATGAACATGAGCGCGCGACTCTTGCCGGATGCAGGAGGTGACTTCAGCAGTAGATATTGCTCGCCTCGCTTCTCGTAGGCGCGCTCCTGCATCGGCCTCATTCCCAGCGCGTTCGGCTTCGTGGAGCTGCCGTTGCGGGAATAGGATACCGAAACCGAAGGAACGGAGATCTTGTCGATGCTCATTAATTAAGCCCCACCTTTTGCTTTTTCGCTGAGCGCGATGGCGATGCCGATTTGGCGTACATTTCAAACAGCTTTTGCAAACGCTCTGTGTCGTTGCGAAACCGTCGCCCAATATAAATCCGCTCCAGAACCTCGTCGTTTCGATCATGCGCATCGCGCAGATCCGCTGGCATTTGGCTGATGCCCTCTTTGACTTCGTAGAGATCAGCTATCGATGCCGGGAAATACGACTCACGGACGAGCGTGATATCCTCGGCGCAGCGCGTCAGATCGGCCTTGTTTTTGTCTGTCAGAGTGGGAACGGGGAAGGTGTTCCATCCCAAGGTGTTTGAATATGAATAGTCCGTGCGGAGTCTGACACAAACGGTTGCGATCCAAATCAGGTGAAGTCGTGACGCGATGAGCGCCATGTTCCACAAAGGGGCGTCGTACAGGGCAAACGCCTTGTTATGAACGACCGCATCCGGCTCAACCAATCCGACTGGAAGGTACGGTCTATTCTCAGAACTGACGATTGGAACGACCAGCAGCTCGGCCTTTGCGACGTACTGATCCCTAAACCGATACGGCGTATCCACGAGCTTCTGAGCCTGGGCGTCTGACTTCTTTTCGCGACGAGCTGCTTCAACCGCGTCGACGCGCTTCGCGATCTCGGGGATCTCCAAGGCGCGATCGAGCGTCTCTTTCGTGATCCACAGGCATGATCGCGGCGAGCTCGATATGAACTCCTTGGAGCCATATAGCGGCCGTATGAATCCCCCGATCTGGGGGTCGCTTGCGACCAGCGCATTTGCCTCCTCCGGCCGGAGCATTAGATCGTTCGCGTAATACGGGTGGTTCCCGAATTGCATCGGCGTCCGGTCATCTGGAACCTTGGTGCGCGGTGATACGAAAACGTCCTCGGCCGCCACTAGATAGGCATTGATATTTCCGGTTTCCTTGACCGTCGTGGCGCCGTCGTCGTCGGTAGAAAACATGCGTCGAACGGCGTTAGGACGCTTTGTCAGTCCCACAATCGAGACGGTAACACCCGCATTGTAGCTTGCCAGGTTTGCCCATTTGAACGACCGATAGGCGAATGAGATGGCCACCCCACGTCGAAACAGCACAGGCCAGAGCGTCGATACCTGAATCCCCTGGCATATTGAGTTGGTCGACACGAAAGCCGCATCGGCCAGCGTGACGGACATGAAGTCGGTCGCTTTCATGAACCAGCCCGACACATAATCGAGCGATAACGTGTCGTCGCATCGGCCCGCAAAAACTGATCTCAGCTCTGCCTTTTGTTCGTCGGACTGGTACTTCCGGCCCAAATATGGAGGGTTGCCGCAAATGTATGTCTCGCCGCCCTCGTTTTCGAAATCGATCTGAGCTTGCTCCAATGGCGTGCCGAAGAGGTCGTCAGCCTGCAACTTTACCCCCGTGCCGGTTGGGGGGCAGATGCTTAGCCAGTCAATCCTAAGGGCGTTGCCGCAGGTGATCCAGTTTTGAGCGTTGAGCGGCAGGAACTCGGCGAGAGCCAGCTTCTGGCCCCTATAGAGAACGTCACACTGATACTCGGCAATAATGAGCGCGAGGCGCGCAATTTCGGCGGGGAAATTGCGTAATTCGATTCCTCGAAAGTTCGTGAGCGGTATTTCCGATGGTCGGCCGTCTTCACCCCGGCGCAGATTTATCTCGGCCTCGATCGCGCGCACTTGCTTATAGGCGATAACTAGAAAATTTCCGCTGCCACAGGCCGGATCGAACACCCGTATCCTAGCCATGCGGCTTCGCAAATTGAGCAGCTTTCGAGCGTTATCGCCGGCTTCGTCCAGGCGGTCCCGGAGATCGTCCAGAAACAACGGATTCAGGACCTTCAAAATGTTCGGAACGCTCGTGTAGTGCATCCCGAGCGAACCGCGCTCCTCATCGTCAGCTACGGCCTGGATCATCGACCCGAAAATATCGGGATTGATCTTCGTCCAATCGAGACTGCCGATATGAAGGAGGTAGGATCGAGCGATGCGGCTGAAGCGCGGTACATCGAGCGAGCCCGAAAAGAGCCCACCATTCACATAGGGAAAGTCGTCGGTCCACCGTGGGAGCTTGGCACTCGTCCGGTCCGCCTTCTTCGTATTCATGGCTCGAAATATCTCGCTGACCACGAAGTCGGTATTCGAGGAGTCGCTCGCGCTCATCCGTTCGATTGTCGCTGTGAACAGCCTCTCACCGTTAAAGATGTCGGTGTCTTCAGCGAAAAAACAAAAAATCATTCGAGCCATAAAATGGTTCATGTCGGGCCGACGCTCCGGCCGACTCCACTCCGAGTTGTCCTTTTGGAGCTCAAGATACAGCCGGTTAAGCCGGCTTGTTGCGCGGATATCGAATGAGCTTTCGCGCAACTGCCGGACGGTTGTGATGCCCGCTAACGGAAGGAAAAAGCCAAACTGGTCCGGAAAGTCGGCATAATCGCAGGCGACAGTCTCACCGGACTCGAGATCTTCGGCTTCGAAGGTCGTGCCGTCGGTAGCGAGGATGAAGCGCGCTTTGCCCTTTGTTGTAGCGGGGCTCGTCTTCAGCGCAGCCAGCGTCTCAGACGCGGTGCCCTCCTTGGCGACAGCGATATGGATGTTGTTGGTCTGAAGCACACCGCCCGAGTCGGACTTATTTTGCGCGCCCCCGCGCAGGCGCTTTATCGTGGTGTCCTTGTTCCCGAATGCCAGCAGGAACGCGTAGGGGAACTCTACAGCGTCGAACGGCTGCGCGGCGAGGGTGGAAACAGCTTCTTCAATCTCGACGGCATTCATTCGTGCGCAGTTCCTACGGCTCAGTCTCAGCCCCTCGTGTCACCGAGCAGGCGGAGCCTGCATAGAACGGTCGTCCGCGCCCGTCATGAACTCAATGGAGGAGAGGACGCCTTCGGCCTTGTGAGCGCGCCCTGGCGCTCAGGAGGTTCGCCCGATGCTCTACGACACGATTTACCGCCACAATCAGGCGCTCTCCCCCGCCGGTCTGGAAACGCTGCCCGCTGCGCTTCACGCCCTCAACGCCGCGGTCGACGACTGCCGGCGCGCTGGCAAGCCGCTCGACCGCGACGCGGCGATCGTCCTGCTGATCCGCAACCTGGCCGACATCGCCGACCGCGACGCTCCTAGCGCGAACGATCTGCGCTTACGCTGCGCCGATGAGCGTATGGCAGCGATCGCCGCCCCGGCCCTGCTCGACATCGCCGGCAACTCCGTCGCCAGCGACCCAGTGGCCAAACGCACCTTCCACTATCAGGCACGTCGCGCGCTCGCCCGTCTCGCCGAGGCGATCGGACTCGATCCAGACGACGCCCGCATCAACACAACGATAGGCCGCGACGATGACGAGGGCACGAGCGAGTTGCGCCACGCCGATCTGTCGATCCGCGTCGTGCCGCGCAGCTTCCTCCCCGACAGCGAGATCACCTTCAACCGCTGCCGGGGCGGCGAACACGCTGGACAGGTCCACCGCGCGCCAATCGCCGAACTGCTGGACGCCGCGGCGTTCCAGCATCGTCTCTCAGCCACCATCGGCATGGGCGCTCCGCGCCTAGCTGCTGCCGCCTGACCCCACCAAATCTGGAGAACCGTCATGGGTTGGCTCTTCATGCGCGATATGGGCGGCCACGCCGCCCCGCGCTCCTATCTCGACAATCAGTTCACCTACGCGAGCGACGATCACCGTCTCACCGTGCTGGCCTCGTCCATGGTCGCATCGACCTATTACGCCGCGTGCGAACGCGTTGAGGCGAACGGCGATCGCCAGGTCTTCGCGGTCGTGTGCCTGACCAAGCACGACCCGCGCTCGACCGACGGCCACGTCTTTGGCTACAAAGACAGTGCGCCGTTGTGGCGCTGAAAGGAGTATCAGTAATGATGAGGTAAGTTGAGAAAACCTCTGCCCGCCAAGCTAACCTTGGGTTCGCAAGACCTGAAATCTGGAAACGGACAGGGGACAACAGCATGCTTGGAGCAAGGCCGAATGCGTTCCAGTCGTAAAGGAGCGATGCCGGTCAGGGCAAGACGCGTAAGGTGAAGGCTACACTGCTTAAATCCCAGTCTGCAGCGTTTTATATAGCGGAAGCTGGCGAAAGCGACTGACACGCCAGTCCCGGACGATGGCAAGAGTCTCATGTCTTGGCTCTTTGCTCCTCAGCCCGTCCGG
>Ga0265798_10005284_pt1 | contig 17452 bp, 21 predicted proteins | sample P3T30metagenome_FD_192430 | JGI IMG/M metagenome (GOLD analysis project Ga0265798, IMG submission 192430) | Plant litter microbial communities from East Loma Ridge, Irvine, California - P3 T30 | ecosystem: Environmental > Terrestrial > Plant litter > Unclassified | place: USA: California... | reverse complement strand
ATGCCAAAGTTGCCCAGCTGAGAAGCCTGGTGGCGTACTTTTGAGTTTGAGATTGGTGGAATGAGACATTAATATGCACGGCGCATCCTTTACCCCCGCAATCTCGTAAATGATACCCTGGGGAAGCATGGGGTAGGCGACAAGCGAAAGGCCAGTGGTCAGTGGTCAGTGAGCGAGTCTTGGATCGGAGCTTGTGGGCCTGTACCAGGCACGACGATCGTGTCGCCAGGATGAGATTGTGAGCCGTGGTCCCGATGGTTCTGTGATTGTGGTCCCGATAAGCGGTTGCGTTGCTGGGAATCCCAGATGATCTCTCGAGTGGCACACGGATGTGCCCTTCGTTTCACGTGGCACGCAAGGTAGTGCACATGAAGTCGCGAGGGAGCAGCTCAGCAGTAGGGGCTTGTCGGGAATGGCTCCCCTAGGTACCACCTAGGCAAGGCGAGCGCCGAGCCCTTGGGTGCATGCTTCGCGCGAAATGGTTTCTTATCAGGCGAGCAAGGCTAATACGGCTGCGTCGTTCCACGCCGGGTGGCTTGACCAAGCTGCAGTCTTGTTCGATAGTCATGCGTTTACCGCCATGTTGGACATGCTCATGGATTGTCCAGTAGTACGGTAGGGTACTTGCAGCAAAGAAGAAGGCCTCGAGGCGAGTGTAGTCTTGAAAGTCCGACGGCAACAAAGGATGCGTATTCTGGCAAGTTATCATGATAGTTGAGAGCGCTCAAGAAGATTGTTGAGGCAACACAGATGTGACCATAGGTGTAGCACGGCGTTCAGGCGATTGTGAGATTGCCGGTGACCTAGCGTTGAGTCGGTGTGAAGACAACGGCGATGTGGTAGAGTGTTTCCGAACAATGCACAAGCAGGTATACACCTGTCAGTAATACCTGCAGCGTGCTCATTAAACCATCTGTACGTGTTTGTCTGGAGGTTGGATGTGTAAGTGAGGTCCATCTCCCTTCATCGTCAAAGTTTATCCTCGGCCAACAGCTCGAGCAACAACGTCACCGCGCGACATCCTCTCACAACCACGACCGCCATGCCCAAAGCACTCACATTCAAAGGCGACAAGCCCAAACCCAAGAAGCGCAAGCGTACGCAAGAGGAGAAAGATGCCAGAGATGAGGGCCCCTCGTCAAAGCAGCTGGTACCTTCAGGCGACGCGCCGGCAGAGGTAGAAGAAGACGAAAACTGGGTCTCAGTAGACAACGTGAGCGATCTGGCTGGACCGGTGATGCTGGTCTTTCCCTCTGAGCCAGTCATGTCGCTGGCATGCGATCAGCTAGGTACTGTGTTCGCAAGCAAGGTTGAAAACATGGTCGAAGGTGTTGCCTCGAGCGCCGAGCCCCACGATGTCAGGCAGGTCTTTGTCGCGACACGCGTCGTGGGCAGCGAGACCGATGTTGTACTCAAGGGATGCAATGGAAGGTAAGTGTGGTCGTATGAGATCGTCTAGTCTTCTTCTCTAACACATGCTGCAGATACCTTGGTTGCGACAGCATTGGTACTCTCTCCACAACACGCGAAGCCATATCCCCCGAGGAAACCTTCAAATGCCTGCCTTCGGAAACCCAGCCTGGCCTCTTCACCCTTCGCTCCATGCGCAACACATATCTCAGCATTGACGCCGACTCGTCTCCTCCTGCGATCCGCGGCGATGCCGACGAAATCACGGCCGCAACAGAGGTCCGTTTGCGTATGCAGGCTCGTTTCAAGCCAAAGAACAAGGACGAGAAGGCAGAGAAGGTCCGCGCGAAGATTAGTCGCAAAGACTTAGAAGAGGAGGTCGGCAGGCGTTTAGACGACGACGAAGTGAAGAAACTGAAAAAGGCAAGGAGAGAGGGAAACTTCCACGAAGCCATGCTGGATGTCAAGGTCAAAGGAAAACACGACAAATTCGCTTGAGATACCCAACCTGAGCCGCAGAAGAAGTGAAACGTGCGGGCAACATTTACCCGACCAAACGATGCCTGGTCAATCTTGCCAACCGCACTGCTTTACCTCAGGACCCTTCTCACCACCAAGCCGCTTGTACCGATCATTTTCCACCACTGCGCACTTGTTTTCGCTCATCCCCAATCGAGCCGTCATCCTGCGATCCACTGCCATTGCTATTGCGATCCATCAATCTTCGGCCGACCTGCCACCAATGCTGTTCCGGCTCCGTATCATGGCGAATCAACTTCGGCATCGGCTGCTTTCCCTTACTTTTGCTGGTCTCCTTCGGTCGCAAGAGAAGTCTCTGATATCCCATGTGCGGAGGGCTAGGGAGAAGGACTGTCGGCGGCCTCTGCGGCGCTCTCTCATTGGTCACCGACGTTCTATTTCGATGCGGAGTGCTCCTCGGTGATTCTGAGAATTTGATTCTGCTGGATGGTGCAATGTCGCTTTTGCTCCTCTCGACAGGGCTGCTTGGAGGTGCTCGAGGCGGTGGTTTGATGGGCTTTGATATGCTTATGCGGTTTCGGGGATCGAACTCGTCGAGTGAGTAGTTGTTGTAAGCGCGTGGTGAACTGGGTGGTGGCGTCACTTCGGGATGACAGCAACACCAGAGACGCCAGTCTGAAGGCGACATTGTTGGAGGCTTGTGTTGGTGTGGTATGTTCGTTTGAACCGGGTGTGGCCGCTTCAAATAGAGCCCACGTATGTTTGTGTGAATGGCTGGTCAAAGCGGATGCTTGCTGGCGTCGTTGGTCAAGTGAACAATGGAAGTGAGTCCAATCTTGGGTGTTTGCGGTTGAGGGGTGTATGTCTCGTACTGATGATCATAATGTATGGCAGTGAGAAGTACTTGCGATTGCTGGTGCAAGTACGCTTCTAGGCATGTGACTATCAACCTACCTTCAATGAACGGCCAGGGTTACGATGCGGCATTCAAACAGGGTGTTGCGGTCAAGGCTCTCAATATACAGGCATGACCGATAGCAAAAAGACGAATGACAGCACTCGACGCGTGCTCTGTGATCATTGGTGATCATGACATGGGTGAGTCCATGTTCAATGACCTTGGACTCTATTCTTCCTTGGGTACTTCAGTGTCCTTCCTGCTTCCTGCTTCCTGCTACTTTCTCACTATCCATATCCTGTTGGAATCGCAACAAATCCAAGCGCAACTTCCTCGGATATCTCATCGTCGTAACAAACCACCGCCACAAAAGCAGTTCCAACCGCATCGCTGTGACTGCGGCCTCGAGCATTTCCCTGCTCTCAACTCTGATCACGAGGGATTTGACGAGATGTCGAGGGAAAGATACCAAGCGACACACAATTCTGCTCAGTCTTCAACTTCTGATCCTCGTCGATACGACCCTTCGAACGATCACCCTCCCTCTCCGGAGCAGCATAGAACGCCCCAGGATGGCATCTACGGTCCACGGCCGCTGCGCACTCTGGCCCACACAACATAAGTTCGAGAGGATGTCAACAACCGGGCCTTCAACTCGGCGCACCTCATGCCCTCTTTCGACCATCTGCCAGCCCACACCAACGATCACCACATTCCCTCCGATCAGTGCACGATGGTTGAAGATTGGCCACTCAACGATACCAATTAACAACGACAGCCACCACGTCCTTTTTCGGAGCGCGAGCGAAACAATCCCAGCATGAACTATAACCCAAGCAGTCACCCTCGTGACCACTTTAACCAAGGTCCTTCAACGGTCGCGAATCGCCCAGCTTCTTCCATGTCCCCTCCCAGAATTTTAAGTGCGCGTGGAAAGCCCATATATGAGGGCGTATATCCATTGGGACACTCGTACAGATGCTCCTGTCCTGAATGTATTGCGGTCACTACAGTAAGATTGGACCGTGAGAATGCTGAGCGTGAGCAGAGGAAGAGCGAGAAGGTTGCATCTCGCTCTCGCTTAGACGATTGTGCCTCTTACAACGATGGGCCTTCAAGGTATAGAGATGCAGTCCATCATACACAGCGCACCAATGCCCAAAACGGACTGCCGTAAGCGCCTCTGAATGAGCCTTATCTTCTGTCAGACCTGCCACTCTCACCACTTCTCGCTCGTCCGAATCCGCCGCAGGTGGTCGATCGAATCGTTCCTGCTCACAACGTCGATCTCGGAATGTCCAGTCTCATGATTGACGATGGTGCCACGACGCCGCCTCGGCAACGTCGACCTGATCCCCAGCATAGCCGCCACCTTGACAATAGAAGAAGGGCTTGGGAGCTCTTGCAGCGTGACTTTGATCGCTGAGAAGTTCATGATCAAGACCCTTTGATGTTGCTTTTGGGATTTTGGCGCAGGGTTTGATAGCATGTTTTGATCAGCTACGCAGTGGAGACACACTTGAATTCATGTTGTCCTAGGGACACTAAGCCGATTGGCATCAAACACCAAACCCGATGGACGGGGCTGCAGCAACATAGCGAACGTGCCAAGAAAGAGTACATCCGCAACCACATTACCCGGACCCATCAGTGCATTGTTCATTCCGACTAAGGTGCTACCGCGCTTTGTTTCGCCAGGTTTGCTACGACCTGAATTCCCTTACTGTATCCTCTAGCGTACAAGTGTCTTGAGGTACCGTCGTCGACAGCCAAGACTCGATGTAGTCGAATGTGATGCTTCGTTTGAGGATCGCCTGCCGGCGTTGGCACATGGCCCACAGAACGCCCTCCAGCATACTCAGCCTCCTTTCGATTCTGTCTAGCATGCACTGAGCATCCTCGCTGTCGCTCTCGCTGTCTGTAACGAGGTAAGATACCTCGGGTTGGATGTGGGTTTGAGCCATTTGGGCGTTTCTCCGCGCCCTGTGATGTGGAAGATCTGCCGTGACGGACGCAAAGGTGGCAATAGGTCGATTACAGCTATTGGTCTGTCCGAAATTTGTTTGGCCAGTTCTCGACGGTGGTCAGTAAACTGTTTAGTAGATGGGTGGGTGACGGACCTTTATCGAAAGACTGCAATGTCCCGTGGATCAGAAGACTGCTTGTTTGTTGACCAGGCTGGATCCGAGTGACGAGAAGATGCAGTTGTCATCGCACACCCGGGATACCTCTATCCTACCTTATCGGACCGCACTCTCTGGCACTGGCTAGAGGCTCGGTGTCCGGAGGTGTCCGGATGATCCAGAACCCGGACAGTTGCCACTTTATGTAAACACATTTGGCTAACGATTAATCAGCGTTGGGCAATCTGTCGTAACATCCCAAATACTAAACGCAGCTTTGAGTCGCGCTGGTGTCTGTTTGTTCATAAGGACAACAACCTCAGCCTTCCAGCCAACCTGATCGACACAATATACATCACAGCATTTGAAAGCGCGCGGTGTGCATTCTTCGACATTCCTAGGGAACTTCTCCTCAACTTGGCGCCTCGCTTGTTCTCACATGCCCAAACCGACTATGAAGGCTAGAATCGACGAAAATTCTCGACCTCCCCACCGGAAAATGTGGCACTTTGATCTAGATCGACCCACAGCATCATGCATCATATTGACCACCGCGGGATCCCCACGGGGTTCCAAGATCCCCGCCATTAGTTCCGATTACTTGTACATCAAGGTCTCTACTGGTTCTTCGAAGTTGCAACTTACATCCTTAGCTCAGCAAAAATCTACGGTCCCTTCTTCATCAACATGGATCAGTCTTCAGCACAGCCAAGGGGGGCTCTGAAACCTGAGATTTACCACTTGGAACAATCGACAACCCTGTCGGACAATGGTCAAACTGAGATGTCCACCCTCGACCGGGGTGCTGAGAAACGGCTGCTTCGCAAGCTGGACCTTCGAATTATCCCAATCTTATGGCTGATGTTCATGTTGGCATTTTTAGATCGTACCAACGTGTGTTCAATCCATCATCAAATTGTTCCATTACCAAGCCTGACAATACCAAAAACAGATCGGCAATGCCAGAATACAAGGCATGACTGAGGATTTGAACATGACAGGCAATGACTACAACGTTGCATTGCTGTCATTTTTCATTACCTACATTCTCTTCGAGGTACCGAGCAATATCGTAGGTCCACACAACCCAACTTGAGTCTCGAGCCAGCGTCAAAACACAAGGGGGTTATGCTGATCAGGGAGAGTGAAACAGATTATAAAGAGAGTGAGACCATCCATCTATCTCTCGAGCATCATGGCTTTGTGGGGCATTGCCACAATTGCCCAAGGGTTTGTAAAGAACCTGCGAAGTCTGATCGCCCTCCGACTGCTAGTCGGTCTCTTCGAAGCCGGACTCTTCCCAGGATGTTTGTTCTTGATTTCGTCATGGTATAAGCGATACGAGCTGCAGTGGCGGTTCAATCTTTTCTTTTCTTCCTCGATTTTAGCTGGCGGCTTCAGTGGGCTGCTCGCGTATGCTATCGCCAACATGGCCGGAGTCGGAGGCTACAACGGCTGGTCATGGATCTTCATCCTGTGAGTATCCATCGTCACTCTGGAGCGTCGCAATCACATTAACCAAAGCTTTGATCAGTGAAGGCGCTTTCACCACTCTCGTCGGCCTCCTTGCTTGGACGATCATCCCCGACTGGCCCGAGACCGCTAAGTTTCTCACAGAAGAAGAGCGGGAGATGGTACTTTCTCGATTACGTATCGACGTTGCCGACGCAAAGATGGACCGTCTGGACAAATCGGCCGCCAAGCGGGTGTTCACGGACTGGAAGGTTTACATCAACATCCTGATGTACATGTCTGTGGTGAATAGCAGCTACGCACTCAGCTTCTTCACCCCGACCATCATCAACGAGATGGGGTATCAGGCTGAAGCCGCTCAAATCCGCAGTATCCCGGTGTTTGTGGTGGCTGCGATTGCCTCGGTCGCTACGGCTGCCTGGTCTGACAAGATAAAGCACCGTTTCAGCTTCATCGTTGGCGGTATCCTGATCGCAACAGCCGGGTACGGGATCATGCTGGCTTACGACACGGTCTCGACAGGCGCAAAATACGCAGCGCTATTCCTCGTGGTCAGCGGAGGCTTCATTGCTCAGCCCGTCGTGATCGCGTGGGCCCAGAATAATACGGCAGGCCACTACAAGCGTTCCATCTCGTCCGCCATGATGATCGGCTTTGGCAACTGCGGCGGAATCATCGCGAGCAACATCTACATCACTGGCGAACGTCCGCAGTATCCTACAGGTCTTGGTGTGAGTTTGGGGCTGCTGTGGGTCTGTGTCATCGCATCCGCGGTGTTTTTCGTCGGCATGAAGTGGGAGAACAAGCGCAGGGATAGGGGTGAAAGGGATGCTCTTCTTGGAGGTCCCGATGGCGACAACTTGGGCGATGATCATCCTAATTTCAGATACACTTTCTGACCAACGGTTCCGATGGATACGTCTGAGAGGAGAGACGAACATATTTTTTCAGTGGCTGGCACAGCGGTTGGGACGCCTTTCCGAATACACTTCTGGCAATGATGTATCTGAAAGACAACAGAAGGGGGTTGCGACGCGGTTTCCACGGAAGTTGTCTAGAGATTGGCCCTTCTCTTCTGATGTCAATTGACTAGCCAGAAAATGTCATCAACCGCAGAGGTGGATCGTCGAATGCCACCAGATAGTCTTGGGGACCAGCTGGCAGATGTTGCGGCGATGAATTTGGGCCGCATGTTGCGAACGGCTAGCTCCAGGACGGATTTCGATATCAAAAGGCTCGCTCATACAACACCGTGTCTTCGATTCATGTCAGCGTCGACAATCTCTTCTTCTTTCTCAGCCATCACCTCCATCTCGAAGTCCAGCGTGGACGCGAACTTTGATCCGGCGCGGATTCTTTTGCCATAAAGATAGAAAATGAACGGCGAGGGTAGAAGGAGGGCCGAGACGCAGCCTAGTAGGCTCATCCCCCAGTTGATTCCGATGCCTGCATGGACCGAAAAGGTAAGTGACAAGCTCGGGACCCTTCGAGTTGGACATTATTGCTTACCATTGTACATTTGCGCGGCGAAAAGAGGAAATATCGCACCGAATAGCGATCTCAGGAACGTATTTGCCGCGATCGCGGATGCGGCGAAGGTGAGATAGGAGTCGATGATGTAGTTCAGCAACTGCAAGAACACGGTGTAGATTCCGAATCCCAGGAGCACCCCGGCGGCTGAAGGAGCCATCCAGTGGATAGTGCCGGTGTAAGCTGTCCAGCCGAAGAAGAACAGACCACCGGTGAAGGATATGGCTCCAGCCATGGGGAGTACGAGCCGCCATTCGGGAACCGTGACGTTGTTGTTGGCACGCAGGGCTCGCACGTACCGGGGATTCGAGGCCACGACTGCGAGAAAGCCGGCGACGATGCCGATGATGGTACCGATGTAAGGAAGTCCCGAGACACCAGGGCTGAACCCGTAGATTTGGCCGAAGGTGATCGAGTACGCTGTCAGAGAAAGGTAGAGAATCCCGTAGATAAACGACATCTTTTGAGGAGAGACAGTCAGCATGGCAACGAAAGACGAGAGCGGCTTGCGTCGCAACATACATAGAAAGTCACCAGGAACAACATCGGATCCTGGAAAAGCAGCTTCATCGGTCGGCTGATGTTCTTCGACAGGAGTTCTTTGAGATCGACTTCGACTTCGTCTTGCCGAGAATGTATGCCCCAGTTCCTGGTGAGCCTACGTAGCTCGGTCGCTTTGGCAACCAAGACCACCGGCGGGTACGACTCCTCTTGGAAGAATAGGGCAGCTAAGGAGCAGGCGAAACCCATGAAGGCAGGGATGTACTGTGTCCACCGCCAGCCGAGATAGCTCTTCACTATGAAACCACCAATCATTGGACCGCTCAACGGACCATTGAAGATGGCTGCGGCAAAACCGGCTATCGCGAGACCGCGATTCTAGTTACTAGTCAGCTGGGGGACTCTGGGAAGGACACCCAATGGGAGAACCATACCGCGTCGTCGAAGATGTCGGCGAAAACGGCCGGGACGATCGTCAGCGCGCACGATCCGAAAATGCCGGCGAAGAACCTGCAGATCAGCAGCGTCTGGATGTCTTTCGACACGGCGACTGCGATCATGAAGATACCGAAGAAGAAGCTTGCGCTGATGATGGGCAGTCGCCTGCCGTACAACTCCGAGAGAGGTGCCCAAGCGATCGGTCCTAGAGCGTACCCGAGCACAAAGAGAGAAGTCCCAAGCGTCGTAACCTCCTGGCCAACATTGTACAGCTCCTTAATGGCTGGTGCAGTAGGAGAGAAGATCGAAGAGGCCAGTGTGGCAGACAGGGAGTCGAACAACAAGATGGTGAAGACGATCGCCTTTGTCTTGCCTGGCCAATTTTGTGGATGTCTTGGATCGTTGGGGCCATCAAAGTCGACCACATAGTCTTCTGGATCGGGCAATAGGCGAGGATACTCCTTTCCGCCACCGAACGCAGGCAGGTTGCTGGGCGGCCCGCTGTCACGGGTGGATCCAACGGTCTGCGCATGCCGGAGCCGTGATTCTTGAAAGCGGTTTGCAGTTGTGGGATGGCGTTCCAGGAACTCGAAGACTTTGCGCTCCTGTTGCTGAGTATCGGTTAATGATATCGTAGCACTCGATCCGGGATGGGAAGTTTCCGTGGCACCACTCCGTTGAGCGAACTGTGCTCCTACTGTGCGATGCTGGTATGAGGAGGACCTGGAAGAGTTGGTCCATCCATCTGATAGGTCAATACCTTCTTCTTCCTCTCTTGCTTCATGTGTTGTCCGGTCCTCAATACATGTTCTCGTCATGTAGAAGCTGTTGGGTCGGAGTTCGGGGAAGTGTTCTGGATTCCTTCGATGCTGAATATTGGATCTCGCCCAGTCGCTAGAGCTCATGCTGGACGCTACGGAGACGCCAATGTCGTGCTGGCGAGGGGAAAACAGCGTAATGATCGATGGCGTAATCTGCTGATCTTGCGCGGATGTTCACAAGACGTCGATACCTTGCTTGCGACCCGTTAAAACGTTTTAGCGATCCTGTTTCCGCGGGTGTCTTGCGATTTTCCAACTTCGGTGAGCGTCATCGTGGAATATTGAGGAATCTTGACACATACGCTAGTACCTTGTGTCATGATTGTTGATCGGAAAGTCTCAGCCGATGGTGTCCGTAATCGGATACTGGGTCCTCGATGCCACTTTAACCGTGCACGGATGTTCTGATGTTCGTAGACGACGTTTGTAGAGTAGCTTGGATAATAGTACCGAACCACTCAAGATTGACGCTTACAAAGCTATGCGACATCTTGTCGCAGAGGTATGTTTAGCATGCTACTTCGAAGTAGTTGATGCCTGTACGTGCCTTCTAGCCGCAAGGTCCGCGGAACAGGTCTGACGGGCATCATACACGACCCTATGGAGGTTGATCGTCTCTGACTATTGGCAAGCGGTCTTCACGTCGCCAAAGTGTTTGTTGGTAGGTCCGAAACAACCAGCCGAACCATCGATCTAACTTCGCTTGTTGTCTTTAGTTAACGGTCTTGAAGAGGTACAAAGGCAGGAGACGGACCCTTCTCGAAATTCATTTCAATGCCGACTGAGTCCTTTACATTGACCATGAAATACTTTTCCGCCGTTGGAGCTGCTTTGTTCTCTTCTACGTTTGCATATACCTGCACCAACCTCACGGTTCCTGTCGAGTTGACTGCAAGGAATGGAGTCTTCGATTATGCAGCCCCCCAGACTAACATCGATGTCACCAATTTTTTCTTGAAGATGGCAGAGTCTAGTGGCAACTACTCCGAAGTCCTCCTCTTGAACGTAGGTGTTCTCTGACAAATTTCCATCAACTATCGCAAATCGTTGACACTGGCTGATTCCAGTATACCACTATCTCGCGGTCTTACAATCTCGCGGCAACGTACTGTGTACCGAGCAATCGCTCAAAGGCGCCTTCCGCTGTGCAGCTATTGACGCATGGTATCGGATTCGATCGCAGCTACTGGGACCTTGTCTACAACTCCAGAAACTACGTACGGCCATGTCGTCTTACGAATCGAAACTTTTTGTTGATCATACTATGCAGTCTTACGTCGCCCTCGCCACAGATCGTTACGGCTACGCGACTTTTTCATGGGATCGTCTAGGCACCGGTGAATCATCTCACGGCGACCCCATCCAAGAGATCCAAGCACCACTGGAGGTGGATGGATTACGAGCACTAACCGTTGCACTGCGGGAAGAGAACATCGAGGGTGTGCCTCACTACGACAAGATCTTCCACGTGGGACACTCGTACGGAAGCACACACACCTATGCACTGACAGCGAAATATCCCGGGATCAGCGATGGTATTGCACTCACAGGGTTTTCCCAAGACGGGTCTTACGTCTCCCTCTTTGAGCTTGCCGGCAACTTTGTTGATGTCAAGACGAACCCGGACCTTGCTCCTCACTATCCCCACGGATACCTGACCATCGGCGACGCAACCGGCGTCCAGACCAACTTCTTTGCACCAGATGCCTTCGATCCCAAGATCCTCGACTATACCGTGAGCATCGGCAAGCCATTGACCGTCGGCGAGCTTCTCACTTTCAGCGGAGACACAGCTACAAATAACACTTTCGGCGGCCCTGTACTGATCGTCACGGGCGAGCATGACGTTCCGTTCTGCGGCGGGGACTGTCACCAAGGAGGTGCAGATGGCAACAGCATACCGAGCCAGGCTCAACAGTTTTTCACCAACACTACTATCAGCACTGTCGTCATCCCTGGCTCGGGTCACGCCCTGAACTTGGAGTACTCGCATCCGCGCACTTACCAAGAGATCAACGCATTCTTCGATGCTCTGTAGGTAGGGTGCTGAGGGTCGAGAGAGTTTGCAAATCATGACTTATGAGAGGAGGATGGAGTCGGAATGACGGATGTTGTGAGATAGAGCTTCTTCAAGGTTGGCAACATGTTAGGGTTGAGATTGTGGCCAGAAAATTACTATGAATCGTCCACATGTCTCTTAAGATGACCTTTATCAAACCGAGTTTCGCTTCGTCGACCTTCAAATTCGATGAAATCCCAGACTGTGTGCTGCCTTCAATTCTTGAATCGAAGAATAGATAGAGCTGTCGGTAAGCTGGCCGTTGAGACACATCATTCGGTACTGTAGTCAACTAACCCTGACTCACCATTAGCCGGACGTGATACAGTGAGACTTGCCAATTATGACTACCGAAAACCAGGCTCACACCCAGAATCCTAGCCTGCTACACTCGCGTCAACATAAAGCGTCAGTTGAAAGTTGGCACTTCCTGAACGGTAGTCCTAGTGTCATGGAGACCAAAAGGCAGCAGAGGTGCCGAGCTCCGTTCACTTGCTGTGCGATTGGGGAAAAGTCCACAGTGTAAACCAGCGGGGAATCGGGAGTTGTTAGAAAAACCTTGAGCGAACTTTCTATTCCTAAGCTCAAGGACCTGGACCCGCTTTCATCTTGATAAGCTGCTAATCCAATACCACCATATCCAGACACCAGGACTTCACCTAAAGGATTCGATCTTGAGCAAGCGAAGATTTGCCAGCCGCGCGTCGACGTTCACTCACATTGTTGAGTTGCGAGTCGTGAGAGTGAACGTTGGTGATTGTTCAGTTCACCGGGTAATCGGACTTGCACGAGACAAGGCGTGCCCGCGATAGCGGCGAATTGGCGTCATCACAAAGGGCTGAGCCCTCTTCGAGGAGCGATAGTAAGCATGTACAACTCCTAAGTCGACTCAGAGAGCTCCAGAGACATTTTGTGAAACTGGTAACAATACGACTTGAGATCATGTCACCAGAACCCTCACCTTTCGGCTATACCCCAGCCTGCTCCCCGTCGAAGCGCACTCGAACCACAGACCACGAAGCCCATTCACGGGTCCGCAAAGCATGCGACAGATGCCGGATGAGGAAGATCAAATGCGATGGGCACGTTTTGTGCTCACGCTGTAGACTTGACAATTGGGTGTGCACATATGCGTGAGTGAACAGTTTGTCCATGGACCCGAAGTTCACGAACCCTGGAGCTGACGAAGATCTAGCTCATCGAGAAAACCACCAAGGATACATCCTAAGGGATACGTGGAAGTGCTCGAATACCAGCGGAAACAGTTAATTGCAGGCCTCGAGTGCATGTACTGGCGTCTAGTGCAAGTGTCAGCATGGGAGAGTCCTCTTCTCCACGGCGAAACGAGCAAGCCGCACCCACATAGTATCATTTCTGCTCTTGGGTGCTTGGATGGCATACCGGAGGCAGGGAGTACGATCGAATTGCCCATGAACACCAGATCCAGCCCGCAAGCACAATCAATGGGCCTTGGAGGAAGTACGCCTCCCGTCAAGACTGTCCATCTTGCAAGCTCGAACGCGGGATCCAGAGTGGATGAACAAGACCAAGAAGAAAGCGTGCAGCAAATCCGCGACCAACTCCCCACAGCTTTAATTTCTTGGCCGGATTTAGACCTCTCATTCTCGCTTCCGGAAGCACTCCATCAAAAGGACAACCTCCCGTCCTCATTTCAGCCTTCTTTGCTCGGAGGTTCCGTGCTGCCTGCAGTAGGATCAGAACACAATCCGATGCAAGCCTTCGAAGTTGACAGCGACGCCCAGGACTTCACCTGGCCTTGTGGAGACGGGACGTACGATTTCATGTTCCCTGCCATCGACGACATTGACATCGATTTGAAACGCCTCAACGGGACAATTCCTAGGGAATTCCAACCAGGTCCCATACAATGGTCTGGGGAATTCAAGAAGCTCAAATCAGACTGTGCGAGTATCATGCCGCTGCAGACTCCAAGCAGGGCATATATTGCGTGATCGTTCGAAGAAACCAGAACTTCGTTTCCAAACGGTTTCCGCGAGCGGTGGAAGACCACAGAGTTTTGTCCTGTCCCAGAGCAAGCTCAGACGACTAGGACGACTTGCCGAGCTAGTGCGAGTCCGCTGTAGTGCAATCGAGTAAAGCAGATTTCTAGCAAACAGTCGCAGAGCTATCTCGGGGGGGGGTGGACCCTGATCGAGACCGACGAGGGTGACACTGTCAGACGAGTGCGGGAATATTTCGGATGCAGAGAGCTGCGTGAGGTGAACATTCCCCTGCCAGTCCCTCAGGTCGTGGCAATCAAAATGAACAAGAACAACTCGCTGTTACGAGGCGACCCGGTTCGGCAGAGCCCTGTGTCAAACGAATATGAGAGTGACAATCAACACACGAAACGTTACAACCTCATGATGTTTTTACAACGTGGACTATGTGTTGGTCGCGTATTCCTACGCGAGACTCGGCGGCGACAACATCATGGCTTCAGTTGCAGGACCTTGTTGGAACTAGTCATGGCTGCTGTAGCAGATGTGGGTAATGTGGTACGAGCACAAACTCGATCAATCCTCCAACTACGGGAATGCTATGTTCCCGGCTTGAGTGGTATCTCGACACCTTGGCGTATGCATCCTGATTCCCACCCTGTCGATTTATCTCCTTGGTATTTGCAGCTGACTTCCAAACAACTGCTGCGTCTTGAGAGAGTACTCCAACCTGTCTTCTGGGCATTTCTTGGTATTGCTCTTCGGGACAATGTCCACCGGATGGCGAGCGGGGGTTTACGAGGTTACGTTACTTTCTTGTGTTGAGTCCACCAGGGGACGGGTCAGTAACCCAGACGGCAGACGGTGATCACGAGATTCTTAGGAGAGGAACTCGAGAACGTGGCGAGGTCTTGGCCATCAAATTTACCATAAAGGTAGGTAGCAATTGCGTGATCTTGAGTTCCAACTCGCGACATATCACTTGCCATCACCCCATCGGAAACGACCTTAAAAATGCTTAATTATCAGCTTTTGTCTGTTTTGCTCGGATACTTGGTTGCATCCAACGCAGTTACGCCGATAAGTGCCTCAGAACTTGGATCTCGCCAGCCGGTCGCAAGAGCTTCGAGCGAGACCTTGCCAATTTACAAGAACAATCTCTATTGCGTCGAAGACCGCATCGATGATCTGATCCAACGCATGACGCTCCCTGAGAAGGCGGGTCTCTTCTGGCACGGCCGACTGATACCTGGCCCCAACGGAACTCTGGACGTTGGCAACTCGGAAAGAAACAGCACCGAGTTCATGGTCGGAACCCAGCTGATTTCGCATTTCAATCTTGTTGGAACCATTGAAAGTGCCCGCCATTCTGCCGAGTTTCACAATCGCGTGCAGCAGTACATCATTGACAACACACGCCTCGGGATTCCTCTGTCACTTTCGACGGATCCTCGTCATGCTTTCACGGACAACACTGGCACTGGAGCATTGGCGGGAAAGTTCTCCGAGTGGCCGGAGACGACGGGGCTGGCTGCACTTCGATCTGCAGACCTCGTTCGAGAGTTTGCTACCATCGCCAGGGAGGAGTATCTCGCGGTAGGAATACGTGCTAGTCTGCACCCACAAATCGATCTTCTTACGGAACCTCGATGGGCCCGCGGCGCTGCAACGTTTGGCGAATCCGCCGAGCTGACAGCAGAGCTGCTCGTTGCATACATCGAAGCTTTTCAAGGCGAGAAGATTGGACCACACTCTGTCTCCACGGTGACCAAACACTTCCCAGGCGGTGGCACAGTCGAAGATGGTGAAGACCCCCACTTCTATTGGTGAGTTGTTTCCATTCCTTTGATTGCCCAATTACCCAGTACTGATACCAAGAAATAGGGGTAAGAACCAGACCTACCCAGGCAACAACTTCGACTACCACTTGATCCCCTTCAAAGCTGCCATTGCAGCAGGCGCGCGTCAGATTATGCCCTACTATTCTCGACCCATTGGCACAGAGTATCCACCAGTCGCCTTCGCATTCAACAAGCCCATCATCACAGATCTGCTCCAGGGAGAATTGGGCTTCGAAGGAGTCGTCCTCTCAGATTGGTACTTGATCACCGATCATGTTCTCTCTGGAGAGCTATTGCCAGCAAGAGCGTGGGGCGTTGAACACTACAGCGAGTTGGAGCGCACGCAAGGCGTCTTGGATGCGGGCTGTGACCAATTTGGAGGCGAAGTCCGTCCCGAGCTCCTCGTGCAGCTTGTGGAGGAAGGCAAAATCTCCATGGAGAGTAAGTCGTATCATCCGGTTCGATGACGAACCTGACGAACATGTGTCTACCAAACGACCACTGACACAACAGAAGGACTGGATCACTCAGCCCGCAAGCTGCTCCGCGAGAAGTTCCTCCTCGGTCTATTTGATAACCCTTTCGTCGACCCCGAGGCAGCAGAGCACATAGTCGGTAACGCATACTTCCGCCGGCTCGGCGAGCAGACTCAGCGTCGTGCATACACTCTCCTCACCAACAAGAACAGTATCCTGCCACTCAAGCATATCGCTCCCGAGACCAGCTTTTACGTGGAAGGCTTCAACTCGACACTTCTCACTCGTCGCGGCTTCGCGGTCGTCTCATCGCCCGGAGAGGCCGACTATGCTCTTCTGCGCCTTTCCTCTCCCACCGCTCGACGCCCAGGCACCGGTGGCTTCTCTTCGAGATATGACTGGGGCTCTTTGGAGTTCAACGCAACGGAACAAGCTCGCCAGAAGGCCATCTACGACGCAATTCCAACGATCGTCGATATGAACTTCAACCGGCCCGCCGCGATCCCTGAGATTGCCGAGAGTGCAAGCGCACTTTTCGGCAGCTATGGCAGTTCGACAGACGCCTTTCTCGATGTCGTCTTTGGCATTGCGGAGCCAGAGGGCAGATTGCCGTTCGATTTGCCGAGGAGTACGCCCGCCGTTGAAGACGCCATGGAAGATGTGCCGTTCGATACAAGAAATCCTGTCTTCAAGTTCGGTCATGGATTGAGATATGAAAGTAAGTGTGGGAACGAGCAATGGCATAGTCGGTGTTGAGAACGTGAAAAGGCCTCGTATTCTCGAGTAAGTAGAGAGGAATATGGAGAGACGGGTGAATTACTGGACTTGGTAGCAATGGGAAGACAAGTTAGACAGCATCATGATCATAGTCCCAGACCACAGTTGTTTAAGTCGAAGGTGAAATTGTCACTGCGCGTGTTCCTTCTCCACTGCCTTCGGTATCCGGACTGTTGTCGCTGAAACCAAGGCCCCTGCCAACGCCGCCGCTAGGCCATACCACCAGATTGCCCGGATACCTTTCAGTCCTATCTCTCCACTAGGCAGCTTGTCTACTTTCGTCCCAATCGCCTCGGCGATACTCGTCATGACCGCTACCGTCAGATTCTGCACAGTCACCAGAAGGCTCCCTGCAGTACCCTGGTAGCTCTTAGGCACACTGCTCGTGATGAAGATGGCCGCCGCCGCAAAGCTCATATCGGGGCCGAATGTGGCCAGTGCGATACCAGGCATCGAAAGTGCCCAGTAGCTGGTTCCAGGGTCTTGGGGGAGGAAAAAGGCTGGGCCAAGGCCGAAGGCGATCATGCTGATGGTGAAGATCACGTGGGTGGGCACGAGGTGCATCGTTTTGGATACGACCCACGCGGCGAGGATGCCTACGATGCCGTTGGGGAGCAGGTAAAGTGCGGTGACCAGTGGAGTTGCGTCTTGGTAGCGCTGCCAG
>Ga0265798_10005281_pt1 | contig 17464 bp, 12 predicted proteins | sample P3T30metagenome_FD_192430 | JGI IMG/M metagenome (GOLD analysis project Ga0265798, IMG submission 192430) | Plant litter microbial communities from East Loma Ridge, Irvine, California - P3 T30 | ecosystem: Environmental > Terrestrial > Plant litter > Unclassified | place: USA: California... | reverse complement strand
GGACGCGCGGAGAGGGAGCTTGCGCTGCGAATGAAGGCGGAACTCAACTACGAGGATCGACCGGCTCCCACGCACGCCATATTCGACCCTGCGGCGTTTGCGCACGACAAGACGGTCGTGATCGCGCCGAAGCGTTTGCCCGTTCCGATCATGGACATGTTCGAGGGGTACGTCGCGGAACGTCAGCCGGGGCCGAAGACGATCAAGAAGTGGCGTCCCGCGCTGGCGTCCCTCATCGCCCATCTCGGCCATGACGACGCGGCCCGTGTAACCCCTGACGACATCGTGGCGTGGAAAGATGCTCTGCTGCGGCCTGTGGAGGGTGGAGCTGTGCGAGGTGCTGCGACGGTGCGTGACGGCTATCTTGGTGGCGCGAGGACGGTGTTCGAGTGGGGGAAGGGAAACCGCAGGATCGAGTCCAACCCTGTCGCGGAAATTACCGTCAGGGTGCCTAAGCGTATCAGGAACCGCAGTCTCAAAGGCTTTACCCCTGCCGAAGCGAAGATCGTGCTTGGGGCCGCGCTGGCGATCGATTGGCACAGCGACACGTCCTTTGGTGCGTTCTCCCGGCGGTGGCTGCCTTGGCTGTGCGCCTATACCGGCGCCCGCGTTACCGAGATGGCCCAGTTGCGGCGTGAGGACGTGCAGAGGAGCGAGGAGGGCATTTGGTACGTAAGTGTGCGTCCGGACGCCGGTACGCAGAAAAGCGGCCTTGCGCGGGATGTAGTGCTTCACCCGCATCTGCTGGAGCAGGGATTCATCCAAGCGGTGGCAACTCGGTCCGGACCGTTGTTTTACAACCCAACGCGCAAGGGGAAGGGGTCTACCGGAACCTCGCAGGCGCAGAAGGTCGGCGAGCGCGTAGCACGCTGGGTCCGTTTGCTTGGCGTCAATGACAAGGAAATCCAACCGAACCATGGCTGGAGGCATACCGTCATCACCAATGCTCGTGGACGTATCGACGGGGACATGCGGAGAGCCTTCGTGGGCCACTCCGGCAAGGACGAGCATGGGGAATATGGTAACGTGACGCTGCCGGAGATGTTCAACGTGTTGAAGCTGTTCCCGCGTTACAACGTATAACGGCAGCACCTTGTAGGCCCCCCAATGTCTGCGGATTTTGCAACCGGGTGCAACGGATCGGGCTGGCCGGGTGCGGCATCCGTACAAGCGGTTGCCCGGCTCCTGCGGCTTCCCTAGACAGCGAGCGTAGCCGTCCGGACGCCATGCTGTGCGTCCTGACTGGGCGGCGGGGGACAGATGGCTAAGCTTACACAGACGGAACTGGAGCGGCACCTATGGGGTGCTGCGGACATCCTGCGCGGCACAGTGGATGCCGGGGACTACAAGCAATATATCTTCGGCCTGCTGTTCTATAAGCGGCTGTGCGACGTGTGGGACGAGGAGTATGCACAGCTTCTCGCCGAGACGGGTGATCGGGCCGAGGCCGCAGATCCCGACGAGCATCGCTTCCATATCCCGGCCGAGCACCGCTGGGACGTCGTGCGTCAGCAATCGACGCAGATCGGCCAGCGGCTCAACAACGCGCTGGCGGCGATCGAGGACGCCAATCTGCGTCTTCGCGGCGTGTTCAATTCGGTCGATTTCGCGAACCAGGACCGTTTCTCCGACGCGCTGTTGGAGCGGCTGCTCGCCCATTTCGAGAAATACCGGCTGCGCAACTCGGACGCCTCCGCCGACATGCTGGGCGACGCCTATCTGTACCTGATCAAGATGTTCGCCGAAGGCGCGGGGAAGAAGGGCGGTGAGTTCTACACACCCCGGTCGATCGTCCGGTTGATGATCGAGATCCTTGAGCCGCGCCCCGGCATGTCGATCTACGATCCGACGTGCGGCTCGGCGGGCATGTTGCTCGAGGCGGTGCAGTATCTCAAGGATCGCGGCGAGGATGCGCGGAGCCTGTCACTTTATGGGCAGGAGAAGAATTTCGCGACATGGGGCATCGCCGAGATCAACCTGTTACTGCACGACGTGGACGATGCCTTCATCGCCAAGGGCGACACGATCCTTTCGCCCAAGCGGTACGACCCCAAGGCGCGCGAGTTCGTAGAGGGCATCGGCGCCTATGACCGGGTGCTGGCCAATCCGCCCTTTTCGGAAAAGGTGTGGGGCTACGAAATCTGGAAGACCGGCGATCCGTTCGGTCGCGATGATTATGGGTGCCCGCCAAAGGGCTATGGCGACCTCGCCTTCGTCCAGCACATGCTTGCCAGCCTCAAGGATGACGGGATGCTGGCGGTCGTGGTGCCGCACGGCGTGTTGTTCCGTGGCGGGGCCGAGGGGCGCATCCGTGAGGCTATGTTGGCAGCAGACGTGATCGAGGCGGTTGTCGGCCTTGCGACCAATCTGTTCTACGGAGCGGGCATACCTGCCGCGCTGCTAATCTGCCGCAAAAAGAAGCCAGCCGACCGGCGCGGCAAAGTATTGATCGTCAATGGCGATGCCACCTACCAGCTAGGCAAGGCGCAGAACCTCCTGAACGACCAGCATGTGCAGGTGCTGGCCGACGCAGTGCATGGCTTTGCAGACATCGACAAGCTGGCCCGTGTGGTGCCTGTGGCCGAAATCGCTGCCAACGGCCACAACCTCAATATCAGTCGCTATGTTCAGACCGGTGCGGATGCCGAGGCGGTCGATGTCGCGGCGGAGGTCGTCAAGCTGCAAGACCTGATTGCTCGACGCAATGAGGCCGAGGCAGTCATGTTCGGCCACCTACGGAGGCTCGGTTATGTCGAGTGAAACACCGACTGGATGGTTTGAAACCACACTGGGTGAGACTACCATTGTAAAGGCGAGGATCGGCTGGCGCGGTTTAGCGGCGAGCGAGTATACCGATGACGGCCCGTTTTTAATTGCAGGAAAGCACATCAAAGCAGGGGTGATCGATTGGGCGGCCTGCGACCACCTCTCCACCTCTCGATATGATGAATCTCCTGAAATACAATTGCAGGCCGGTGATATCATTATCTCGAAAGACGGTTCAATCGGCAATCCGGCCTTGATTGAAGAACTTCCAGGTCCAACAACCATCAACGGTACGATGATGATGATCCGGCCTCACACGGATCGCATCGTGCCTTCGTATCTTTTTCAAGTGGTGTGCGGAGCACAGTTCCATCGGATGATCCGGGAAAAAGTCTCAGGTAGTTCGATCCCGCACATATTTCAGAGGGACATCGTCCATTTCCCTGTGGTCCTGCCACCCTTTGACGAACAGTTGCGGATCGCCGAGGTGCTGCGGTCGGTGGATCAGGCGATTGCGGCAAACGCCGCCTTGCTGAACGGCGTCAAGGCGGCGAAACAGGGCACGATGGAAGCAGCGCTTTCCAATGTTGATTGCGAGGTTCGGCTCGAAACGCTGCTGGCTAACACCCGTTATCCGATGCGTAGCGGGCCCTTTGGCAGTGCCCTGTTGAAGTCCGAATTACAGCCCGAGGGCGTCCCGTTTTTGGGTATCGATAACGTGCATGTGGAACGGTTTGTGCCGGTCTATCGGCGCTTCATTTCCGACGAGAAGTATCGCGAGCTTGCCCGCTACACCGTGTATCCCGGCGATGTGATGGTGACTATTATGGGCACAGTTGGGCGCTGCTGTGTAGTGCCGCCCGATGTGGGCACGGGGATCTCGTCGAAGCATGTCTGGACCCTCACTATTGACCAAGACCGCTATTCTCCGCCGTTGCTGGCTTGGCAGATCAATCATTCGCCCACTGTCTTGGCACAACTGCAAGGATCGGCACAGGGCGGCATCATGAGTGCGATCAGTTCCGGTACGCTGCGCGACCTGCTGGTGCCTTTGCCCTCGCCAGGCGAGGTGCGGGCTATCGAAGCCTTGCTCTTGTCGTTCAACGAACAGGTTGCTGCGCTTGAAGCAGAGCAAGATGAAGCTATCGCCATGAAAGTAGCATTGTCGGCTGACCTGCTATCCGGCCATATCCGGGTGCCCGCATGAGCGAATACCGGCTCGCCGAGAAGCCCGCGGTGGGGGTGCTGGCCGGGCTGGGCTACCAGCTGCTGACCCAAGAGGCGGCGCTGGCGATGCGGGTGGAGGACAACCGCGTCATCCTGAAACCCGTTCTGGTCGCGGCGTTGCAGGCGATCAACGGGATCGGTGTGGGCGATGCCGAAGCGGTCTACAACGACCTCGCCACCCTGTCCGACAATGAGGACTGGCAGCGCAAGCTGCGTGGCGGGTACTCGCGCCGCCTATCCGGCGAAAATCGCGATCGACCTATTGCGCTGATCGACTTCAAGACGCCCGCCAACAACAGCTTCCATGTCGTCCGCCAATTACGCGTTGCGGCGCAGCGGTCGCGCATCCCCGACATCGTGCTGTTCGTGAACGGCATCCCGTTGGTGGTGATCGAGGCCAAGTCGCCGCTCAAAGGCACTGCGACCGGCGACGAGGCGTTCGAGCAGATAAAGCAATATGAGCGCGACATTCCGCGCCTGTTCTACCCCAATGCCTTTAACATCCTCACGGACGGGACGCGTACCGAATATGGCGCGACCGGCTCGCCTTCGCAGTTCTATGCGCCGTGGCCGGACCCTTGGCCGCGCAGTCAGGGTGCTTTCCCCGACGATCTTGCCATGGACCTGTGGTGCCTGTGCGAGCCGTCGCGCCTGCTGGACCTGTTGGCGCACTTTATCGTGTTCGAGATCGACCCGGAGACGGGCCGGAAGATCAAGAAAGTCTGTCGCTACCAGCAGTTCCGCGCCGTCAACAAGGCGGTGCAACGGGTTGCAACGGGCGAGCATCGCAAGGGGCTGATCTGGCACACGCAGGGGTCGGGCAAGAGCCTGACGATGGTGTTCCTTGCGCTCAAACTGAAAACGCATCTGACGCTCGACGCGCCGACACTGGCCAATCCCAACATCCTCGTGCTGACCGACCGGATCGACCTGGACGATCAGATCAGCAAAACGTTCGTCGCCTGCGGCTTGCCTAACCCGGCGCAGTGCGGATCGGTGGCGGCGCTGCGCGATGCAGTGAACCGGGGTGGCAACGGGCAGATCCTGTTGTCCACGATCTTCAAGTTCGCCGGGTCGCGGGAGGCGATCCCTAATTCGGCGGGCTGGATCGTGCTGGTGGACGAGTGCCATCGCACGCAGGAGAAGGACCTCGGCGCGTACCTGCAAGCGACGTTGCCTGATGCGCACTTCTACGGCTTCACGGGCACGCCGATCAAAACCACCGACAAGGATACCTACGCCCGGTTCAGCGTCGCGGGGGAGGGCTATCTCGACAAATACGGTATCGACGATGCGGTGCGTGACGGGGCGACCGTGCCGATCCTGTATGAGGGCCGCAAGGCGGACTGGTCGATCAACGAGGCAGAGATCGACATCCTGTTCGACCGCTGGTTCGTCGATCTGCCCGACGACAAGCGCGAGCAGCTAAAGCGCAAGGGGCTGACGCTGGCCACAATCGCCAAGCATCCCGAACGCATCAGGCTGATCGCCTATGACGTCTGGGAGCATTTCAAGCAGGTGTGCCGGCCGGACGGCTTCAAGGCGCAGATCGTCGTCGTCGATCGCGAGGCCATCGTGCTCTATCGCGAGGCCTTGTCGGGCGTGATTGCCGCCGATCTGGTCAATGGCGGCATGGAAACCGACGCTGCACGGGTGCAAGCTGACAGCATGGTCGCCTGCGTGTTCTCAAAAAGTCAGGAGGACAACAAGCCGAGCGAGATCGCCGACGTGCAGGCGCTCCGTGACGGGCTGGAGGCGTTCTATCTTGATGCCGAGGGCGAGAAGACCGCAAAGACCCAGTTCAAGGCGTATGGGCAGGAACCGAGCTTCCTCATTGTCTGCGACAAGCTGCTGACCGGGTTCGATGCGCCGATCGAGCACGTCATGTATCTCGACAAGCCGTTGAAGGAGCACAACCTGCTCCAAGCAATCGCCCGGACCAACCGCACCTATACGGTCAAGCTTCCCGGTGGTGGTGAAATCGAGAAGCCTAACGGGCGGATCGTCGATTACATCGGCGTCACCAACCACCTCGACGATGCGCTCAAATCCTACCGCGCCGATGACGTCGCGAACGCGATGCGCGACATCGCCGTACTGCGTAACGGCCTCAAGGAGGCCCATGCGCGTTACCGGGTGCAGAAGCGTGCCATGCGGCTGGACGGGATGGACGAGAAGGCTGCGGCCTATGCGGTCGCCAAGATGGCTGCCGAGGGGCACGAGGACGACTGGTTCGACCTCCAGCGGCTGACGCGGACCTTCATCAAGGTGTACGCTGATCTGTCCCCCGATCCGGCCATTCTGGACTTCACCGCCGAGGTGAAATGGGCAGCGGCGTTCCTGCGGTTGGCGACCCAAGCCGTCAGCAAGGACGAAAGCCTCGATCACCGCAGTTACAGCGGCAAGATCAGGGACATGCTGGAAGAGCATGTGCACGTGACCGGGCTGTCCACCACCATCCGGCTACGCAACATCACCGACCCCGAGTTCGTGGCCGATTTCGACACCGACGATAAGTCCGAGGACGATTTGCAGGAGGCGTTCGTGCGGAAGTCCGCCGAGCTTCGGCGTGTCACGCGCGAATTGGTGGACAAGAACCCGGCGCAATATGGGCGCTTCTCGGAACGGGTGCTGGAGATCATACGCCGGTTCGAGAACGGGCAGATCGCCGCCGCCGATGGCTTGCGGGACTTCGAGGACCTGACCGGCGACATACAGGGCGAACAGGGCGCACACGCCGAGCTTGGCATGGACGAGAACGCCTTCGCGATCCTGCGCATCATGGAGGTGATTACGCCCCAAGCGGATCACGCCACGTTGCAGAGCGCCGCCATGGCGATCGGGGAGGTCTACGCCACCGCCGCCGCTACACAGCCTGCGTTTGCGCATATGGACGCCTACCTTCGGTCGCTACGGCAGCAGGTTCGGCGTATTCTGACCGATCACGGCATAGGCGATACCAAGATCGTCCGCGAAAAGGTCGAGGAGTTCGCTCTCCACGCCTATGGCGGTGCGGCCTGATGCCCAGCCTCCGGATCGGCAAAGTCGAAATCCCTTACGACCTCTGCCGGTCCGCCGCCGCGTGTGAGCGGCGCATTACCGTCACGCCGAACCATGTCGAGGTGGTCGCTCTCGCCAGCGATAGCGACGACGAGATCGAAGGATTCCTCAACCGCAAGCGGCAGTGGTTGTTCAATACGGTTCGCGAGGTCGAGCAGGCTGCTGCCGCCCGCCATTCAGTTCCGCGCTTCATGACCGGCTCGAAAATCCCTTTCAGGGGGCGGAAGATGCCTCTGACCGTTCGGCGTACTGACGCCGAGTGTGCCCGGGTCACCTATCGCAATGGCTTCGTTGTCGATCTGCCACATTGGACGAAGGGAGATCCCGACCGGCTTGTCGCCAGTGAGCTTAAGCACTGGCTCAAGCGGCGTGCACGTCGCGATGTGAACGAAATTGCGAAGTCTTTCGGTAATCGCTTTGACCTCATGCCGCCGTCGATCCGCGTGGCAGACCTTACGAACGGTTGGGGTGCATGTGGTCTCACGGGCAACATAGTCATCAACTGGCATTTGATCTTCGCGCCGAAGAAGGTGCTTGAGTACGTCGTCGTCCACGAACTGGCGCACCTACGGCACCGCTCCCACGGACCGGAGTTTTGGGCGTTCCTGACGTGCATTTACCCGAGCTATGACAAAGCAAAAGGCTGGCTAAACCAGCATGAGGCGACCGTTTCGGGAAATTTCCTGGAGATCGTGTGAAGAGGAGGAGCTTGTGGGGAAAGGGGAAGCGATATTATGGGTTAATCGGATGCCCCCTACTCGTCCTTAAACGCCCGCTGCGCTTTCTGGATTGCATCAGCATGTCGCGCTGGCCCGTTGTAAAGCTTCTCCAGCAGTAGAGCTACGATGCTCATCCCCGCGACCATCTCCATTTTGTTCATGCTGATGCCTTCGTGAGCACCCTTGTTCCCTTTGACCCTGATCTTATGCAGGAGGAGCCGCTGATCCTCGTCAATGTGATCATTGAGTTTCAGGTCATCGATCTTCGAGAGTAGGCTTCGACCCGCCGCCTTCTTGTCGTTCACGATGAACTCGATAACCAAGCGCAAGCCGATCGTCGCCAAATTGAACTTACCCCCGGCAAGCGCATACATCATTTCATCGATCAGTTCTGACAGGGCATGGGGGACGTGGGCCGTGTCGAAAGAAAAATCGGCCGACGAGGGCGGCGGGAATTGCTCGTAATCATGTAGCGTATGAATGTTGCCCTGCTCGTCATGCTCAATGGCTTCACTATCCCAGACGTCCTTCTCAAAGCATACCGCGTCACAAGCGCCACACCGAAACAAGGAGAAGTGAGAGCCGCCGCTTATATGTCCACCCACCGGGTGCTCATACGACCAGTCGCCAGTGCAGCGTGCCTCAAGCATGTGGATGGTTTGTCGCTTGCATTCGTTGCACTGGAGGAGCTTACGCTGGTCGTTGATTTCGATCCGCTTGAATGTATCAAACACTGAACTCTCCAATCGGCGCTATTCTGTAAATGCGGGGTAAGTCATGTTGCAGCCCCAGACTGAGTCGTGAAACCCTGGCACAGATACGGTTACTTGGTTGAACCACCCTTTTGCAAAGCCCTCGTAATCGGGGTTCTCTTGCGCAAACCCCGCGTAGACGGCGCGCGACATAAGGATTGGTGGAGTAGCGGACTTGGTCTCCACGCGCTTTTCGTACACTACGATCGAGCGGAAATTTGGATCATTAAACTGTATTTGGCGGGACAGCACGTCAGACCTAATATGCTTTACGAAGTCCCAGCATAAATATTCAAGCCATCGCCATTTAAAATCATCCGCACCGACTGAGGTTTGAAAACCGACCAGAACCGCCCCCACGTCGGCGCCCTCGGCCGGCTTGTTTGCAAGGTCGGTCAGTTTCGATGCGACGTTGGCAGGGCGTCCAAGCCAAACAAGGTTCTTATAATTGTGCCGCTGTTGCCCGTTTTTCCTTATTCCAGTTTTGGTCACGAGCATCTTACCGGCATCAATACCGATGCCACACGTTACTTCGTTCGCCTTAAAGTGCTTGTTGATGACGAACTGAGACACGGAATTCATGAGGGAGGCGCACCAGAGTGCGTTGGTGAAAGCCTTCTCTTTGTCGAACAGCACCATCACGCGGTCGCCGATGATGCCGCGAACGTGGCCGCCAAACTGGAGAGCGGCCTTCGACATGGCTCGCACAAACGAGCTATACAGTTTGGCGACCGTCTCTGGGTCGTGGGTCAGATTGAGTTCTGTGGACCGCCTGATATCGATGTAGAGGATGCAGGTGTCGATCAGCTTGCAGGATTGCTTCCACTCATCGAGGTTTGGAAACGTAATTGCCGCGTCATCGGAGTGCGGGACGTAGTTGGTTGACGTTACGCCTACTGAAAAGGCATCCGACATTATCGTCGAAACCTCGTCGTCCAACTCGTCGCGCAGGTCGGCCATTTTCATTTTACAATCCCCACCACTGCCAGAGCCTACCGGCGATAAACCTCAACGATGGCACTGTCAGGACTATTGTACCCGCAAAGCACAGCCAGCCTGCCGTCCTGAATGCCTTAAACTTGGCCTCCGCAATGCAGCTAATTATCCGTATCTGCTGCGCGATGTCGCGAAGATACTCACTACGATAGCTATCTTTGTTAGCAGGCATATACCTCGCCTCGCTATAGGCCGCGATATCGGACAAATCGACTTCTGCAATGTCTCCGTAAAACAAAAGATTGGTGTCGCGATAACGCCGTTCTGACTTAATTAGGAATGCAGGTAGGCTGATCTTCGGCATGAACGACCACATGAGGCGGACCATCGCCACCAGGAAAAACGCGATCGCAAGGGGCAAAACCCATTCGTAGCCTGATGGAATTCCCTCTTTGCGGAGCGCCACATTCGTTGATGCAACCGTCCACCCGGACGTGAGCGCCAGAAGTGCCGCATTTTTCGTCTCGGAGAACTTAAGCCAGTCTGTGACCCGCCCAAGGCTGGCGCTCAGCAGTTTCTCGTAATTCTCAAGCGGTTCAGCCATTCGGATACGTTCCCTCAGCGCGATCATTACCCGTCATGATGCAAAAACCAAGCAAGACATCGGCGTTTCCTCCATAGTGCTTGGAAGATGTTAGGATAGCGCATCGAACGAGCCGTCCGTGAATGGTTCGCTGCCTCGATCGAGTTGCGGCCGGTCAACAAAAATAAGGTCAAGTGGGCAATCTTCCCGCCGCTGGAGGAATGTCGCCGACATCTCCGCCGGGTTAAAGGGTTCGATCTTGCGGCGCCCTCTATCAACTGACGAGAAGCGTTTTCCCTACCAAAATTGCCGCCGGGCTCCCAATTCGGGAGCCCAATTGCGTTTGCGAGATCGCACCAAGTAAACCGTTCCATCAGCACGTAAAAAAGCTCTCCCGCTGGCCCAGTATTGATCCCGGCACGAACCTGATCATCCACATAGGCCAATGGCATGCCAAAAATTTCCAAATTAGCGCTAGGGCGCATTGTTCTACAGTTATACTATCGACTCTTGGTTCCGAGCTGCCATGATGTTGCAGTCGTCGGCGGCCGCCGTTCCGCCCGACTGGCCTGTCATTAAGCGTAATCGTCGTTTCTATGGTGGCATCAAAGGTCAGGCTGGGGCGGTAGGGTCGTTCCCGTTGCCTGCCCTAGATGGGTTGTCAGGGGGCTCGTCATGAACGTTAGGATCTGGACATACGCGGCCTGGAGTTTGGCGGGGGTCGCGCTGGCAATGCCGCGATTGGCCCCCGCGCAGGCAACCCGGAACGCCCCGGTGTTCGTATCCCTTGATCAGCAACTGGAGAGTGGCGGCATCAAACTGTCGGGCGGTAAGGCGGCCAACCCAGACGACTGGAAGTCGATCGCGACCTCGATCACCGAAACCGAGAAATGCACCGCTTCTTTGGTCGGCCCCCAAGTGATCGCCACCTCGGCGCACTGTCTTGATGGGTCTCCCGCGGCCCCGGTCGCGATGGTGCTCCAGGGCACCATCGTCTTCGGCAGCAAGACGTTCGCCTATTCGTCCTGCGCCATCCATCCGGACTACGCGAAGGCGCCAGCCAATGGTGGTATGCCTCGGAATGGGAGAGACTACGGACTGTGTCGTCTCGACCGTCCGGTGCCGGACGTTGATCCGGAGACCATCGCCCCCGACGGATTAGCCGACGGAGGTGCCGTTGTATTGCTCGGTCTGGGTTGCACGGGCCTCAAGATCGTTAACGGGCGTGTGAAGCCTGACTATGATCCGCCGGGCAAGCCTGTGTTGAGAATTGGTGATCAGCGTATTGCCAAAACCGCACAGGCGCTCGGACAATCCGGTGCCACGCTCGCGGTCACGTTTAGTAAGGCCGGTGAGCCCAACGTCTGTCCGGGGGATTCCGGTGGGCCAGTGCTGGTCGGCGTGAAGGCGACCAAGCCGACCCGCGGCCGGCTCGTCGCGGGGTTTAACGCCGCGTTCGACGCCACGTTCAGCAGTCTGGGCGGTAGCGTCGTTTTCAAGTCCTATCTGGCGCCAGCTGGCACGAGCTTTCGCAATTGGGCGCGGGCATGGTCGGACGCGCAGGGTGTGACGATCTGCGGAATTCAGGTGGTGGCGGGAATTGCCGGATGCCGGTTGTGAGCATTAGTCGGGTAGCGGCGGCCGTCGCGGCGATTGCCTTCCTCGCGGCAAATGCGGACGCGCAGCCGCAGGCTGAGACGGGGGCCGTCGAACGGCTGAGAGCTGAGGGTTTCGTCGTCGCTAGATCGGCAGGGACCTATCCCAGTCAGGACGTAGTGCAATACGTCGCCGAGAACGCGGCCAAACTGCAGATTCCGATAACAGCCTTGGAACGAAGCACGCCTAGGCAAGTCGTCGAGCGCGTGTGTGGATCAGCGCAGCCTGGCTACCAACAGCTTTTTTCCGACCGTAACCGCGGCACGGCAATCGCATGGGAAAGCCCACTTGACGCTACAACGGCATCGCAGGCCATCTTCCCGGCTTGCCTATACGCCAACGTACAGAGGGGGCGGACAATCTCAGCCGCTTCGGGCGACACCCAGACGGCGATCGCCCAGCTTTACACCGGGTTCGGCAAGAACGACCGCCTGCGGCTGACGAACCTCTTCGGCAAGATCAAAAAGCTCGCATTGGGTGAGGCGGTCAATCTCGAGCTCGTCACCGCACCCACGCTGGTAAGGCCGTTGGTAGGCATCGACAATTTCCGCAAGGGATTGGAACGTGCCGGCGGGAGCGAGACGACCGTGCGGGAGGTGACCGTAGGGGGAATCCTGATCGAACCCAGCGATAAGCCGTGCAACGGATCCGTGGCGGCGCCAGCCGATGGGGATGTCGTTGCCCGCATCCGGAATTCCTATCCGTTCGAACCTGCGACGTTGTTCGCAGCTTACGAGTGGACGCGGAACCTTCGCATTCCACGGATCGTGAGGGTAATGATTGTAGACAATGGCTTCTGGGGTGTCCCGCCATGCGACGGGCCTTCATGTCTCGATGAGGCCGGCCAGCCGATCTTAGCAGAGCCGTTCCCGAGGTTAGTTTTCGCAACAGATGACTATGTTGGCGACATCGCGCCACAGTCGCTAGGACTAGTTGAGCCGATCAACTACATGAACAAGCTCGCGGCGGGTGAAATAGATGCTGTCCGAGGCCACGGCACGCACGTCGCTGGCCTGGCGTTGGGCGGTCCGACACTCATGCGATCCATGCTCGGTCTTCCCAACGATAGTTGGGCAAAGCTCTCCATAATAAATCTCGCGCCGGGGGGGCGCACCTTTCCGTCCGGCGCTGACCAGGGATTTTATATGGCGCTGAACGTGCCCGACCGCATTTTCCAGCCAGACGTCGTAAACATGAGCTTCGCGCTGAAAGGCGACCGCGCGACGGCGCTGAGGCAGGCACTACTTCCCCGAGACGACGAGAAGACGCTGTTCGTCGCCGCGGCGGGCAACGATGGCGCACCGCTGGAGGATGTCGGTGAATTCCCAGCATCGCTCGGCGGGCCGACATCCCGCAACGTGATGACCGTTGCCGCCATCGACGCCGACGGAAGGATCTCGTCGTTCAGCTCGTGGAGCGGTGACGGGGTCGACATCGCCGCGCCCGGCTGCCGCATCGGTTCCTGGCTCAAGGGGGATGGCAAGGTCGTTCCTGCCAGCGGCACGTCGCAGGCTGCGCCGTTCGTGTCATTTGCAGCGGCGGCAGTCAGGTCCCTCTGGGAGGCTCCGGCGGCCCTGGTGAAGGCGCGCCTGATATATAGCGGGACCTTGATCGAGCCTGCGGATGACAGAGCCAAGGTGCAGTCAGGCGTCAGACTAAACCTCTTCCAGGCAATGCTGCTCCGTGACGATCTGGTCGTTGCGCGCAATCCCACACGAATGCTTCTCGGACGTGTCGATAAACTAAATCTGCTGTCGTGCTTGGACGGTCGGACGCCGATGTGGGCGAACGTAAGGTCGATCAAGCGCGGATCTGTGACGCGCATATTCTGGAAAAACGTCGATGGACGGGCTCTGAGCCGGTGTGATGGCGACGTAGCAGATACCCTATCAGGAACCGACAACATTGTTTCGATGAAGGTCACAGCCGAATTCGTCAATGGCGCCTTCAGAAAGGTTCCGAAGCGATCCGAGAGCGTCGTAGTGCGCGACCTTGTTGATCTCGTTCGATCCGAACTCACGCCGAACTAGGGGAGGGCGTCATGTTGAGACTTGCAGGAACGGCGATTGGGACGTTAGCGATCGTATTGTCTGGTTGCACGACGCATCTTGAGTCCGTGAAGGCGGGACCGAGTGCCGTTTCGCGCCGCGGGGCGCCGTACATGCTGCAGTTTACTGAGTATAAGGTGGTGCTTACCCGACGGGTGGTTGACTGCGGCTCGGAGTTGAAGGTGGTGAACAAGGCTGAGGTGACGTCGACACTCGTTGATGATGGCGCCCACGCCTACGTTATTCCGTTCGACAGTCTTAGGCATCCCTTCAAAATCAGCGATCTCAAGGTAACGTATACCGATGGGCGCCTGACCTCTGTTAACGCGAGTTCCGAGGACAGGACGGCGCAAACCGTGCTCGCAGCGGCGCAGGGGATCGGAAAGGTTGTGTTGGCGGCATCGACCGGCATTGCAGTCGGCGCGGGAGGCATCGAGGGGTGTACCGACGAAGTTGGTGTTAATTTGAAAGCCGGAAAACAGGCGGAAGCCGACGTTGCGTCGGAGAAGGCTGCCATCGACCGTCTGACTTCCGAGGTTACCCGTCTCACGGCCGCGTTTGCAGCATCTGGCAACTCAGATGCCCAAAGACCCGCACTTGCCAAGGCGGTCAACCTGCTCGACGCCGCGCGGCTCCGACTCACTGACGCCGAGGCCCGCCTGAAGACGGCCAACGCATTCCTCAGTCATGTCACGACGGTAACATGGCCAGAGGATAGCCTGACGTTCGACAGTTCGAAATCGTACCCCATTCCAAGGAGTGCTATCGAGAAGTGGTGGGATATTCCCCAGGGGGGGCTAGCCGAAGATGTATGGGAGAAGCGCAAGCAAAGCAAGTACGATGAGATCGCGAACCCGCTGCAGGTGTGGCTGGCGATCGCGAGGGTCGGAAGCTATGGTCGAGACCCGATCAGCAAGGACGGACCTGACAATGGCACGCCGGAGGACGGCATCCGCTTCCGGCTTCCTGCAAACGGTAAACTGCTCCTATGCGAGAAAGTGGCTTGCAGGCGAGACGCCAGTGATGTGCTCACAACTGAGTTTGCCGGGCCGGTGCAGCAACTCGGGCACATTTTTTACGCTCCATTCTCAAGTCCGGCTTTCAGCAACGGGACATTCGAGCTAACGCTAGATGCGCAAGGCCGTCCAACGAAGATGGGCATCGCGAGAACGTCGTCGTCTGCTGAGACGATTGCGGGACTTGCCCGGGACAGTGCAGGCGAGTTCGCGAAGGGCTACGCTGCGATCGACAAGACGCCGGCCGAACGAGCCGCGGAAGAGCTAGCGTCGCTCGAGTCCGCTAAGAAGATCGCCGACGCCCGCGCGGCCAGCGATCCCGAGTCGCCTGCAAAGCAGCTCGCAGCGCTTGAGCTGCAAAAAAAGCTCGCGGACGCTAGGCTAGCGCTGGACCAAGCACCGACCTATGAGTTGACACGTCTCACAGTCATCGCCGAGGCGCAGAAGAAGTACAACGACGCGTTGGGGGCGCTTCAACCCGGGGTGGACGCCGATGCGGTCGCGCAGAGAGCCGCCATCGAAACTGACACCTCACTTCTCAAAGCCGAGGCGGCCAGGATTGAGGCGCAGATCGTGCTGCGAGAGGCACGCGCCCGGTTGGGGGATAGCCGCTGACTAGTTTGCCGGTCGTTGGGCAATCTCACACTGTGGAGCGGACGTGACCTAGCAGTTTAGCTCGTCGCTCGAGTAGTGTGGTCAAAGTATACAGCTCGTTCTTACTCCTTAAACACACGGAATAGTGCGGTGTTGGACCCCGTCAAATTGCTCTAATCGGATTTCCATCTGCCGAAGGTCTGGTCGCTGATCCTGTACTTTCAGCACGAGGCGGCTGTCCTCAGGCTAGCCTCGTGCTTGCGCAGGACATCAATGATGTGATCTTTGAAAAGCGCGTCATCTCAGCATCACTCGGCTCCATTTAACGAGCCCCCGTGCAAACGGCATGAACTCTGGGCGGCCCAGGCATCATCTCTGCCGGCGTTGTTGTGGCGATGATCGCTGCTCTGCTCAAATAAACTCAGCAATATATTGAGCTTGGTGACAGTGTTATTATGCGATGCAAATGCTCTTAGGGGTTAATCACTCGTCTGGGATTGAGGTAGCTTGCCCAATCTTGCATAAGTTTGCGGCGCTTTTCGAAAAGGTCGGACCGAGCGTATGCTGCCTCTGCTTTATCCTTGATTACGTGCGCCAATGCGAACTCTATAACTTCGCGTGGATGATGAGTTGCCTCACCTGCCCAATCACGGAATGATGACCGAAAGCCATGCGGTACGGCAGCGATGTCCAGTTGCTTCATCAGCTTGGACAGCGTCATATCGGATAGGGGTTTTCCCTTCTTCGTGCCGGGGAATACGAGGCTGTCGTTGTCAGATAGTTGCTCGGCGTCTTGCAAGATTGCTAGGCAATGTGACGATAGCGGCACCCTGTGAAGCTTTTTTGCCTTCATGCGGTTAGCGGGAATCGTCCACACCCCCTTATCCAGGTCAAACTCGGTCCACTTAGCCTCTCGTGCCTCTGCGGAGCGCGTAGCAGTTAGGACAAGGAACTCGAAGGCGAGCTTGGTTGCCTTACTGGCTTTGCTCCCCCTGATAGTGTCCAAGGCAGTGGCGACTTGATCGTAGGGTAGTGCCTCACGATGTTTAATCGTCGAACGGTCGTGCTTGGGAAGCGCTTTGGTAATTGCATCGGCGGGATTCTCGCCACGCCAACCCTGAGCCATGGCGTATTTCATAACGGTGCTAATTCGCTGCTTAACACGACGCGCTGTTTCAGGCTTGTTGTTCCATAATGGCGTTAGCGCTGATATTACATCTGTACCTGTGACTTGATCGATCCTCTTCGACCCAAAAAACGGACAAACGTAGGTATCAAGGGTGTTAATCCACTGCTGCCCATGCTTCTCGTTGCGCCATGTTTGTGCCGATAGGTCATGAACCCTTGCGGCCGTTTCTTGGAAGCTCAGGATGGCAGTAGAAGCTCGTTTGAGTGCGATCGGATCATCGCCCGCTCTAGCTAGCTTCCGTTGTTGCAGTGCCAGTTCCCGAGCTTCTGCAAGCGTTACGAGACTAGCCGATCCTAGTCCGATGTCGCGGCGCTTCCCATGAATGACAATCCGCTGCACCCAGCGCTTTGCACCCGATGTGCTCACCTTCAGGTAGAGGCCATGACCATCAGCATAGAAACCTGCTTCTTTGAGGTTGCGAATTGCGACTGCGGTTAGCCGTTTCTCACGATGCTGCCCTTGCGGTTTAATGCCACTCATAAGACCCACATAGCGACCAACATACTGTTTGGGAAGACTGTGGTTTGAGGCGGACGGTACCGGACGAAAGATGTTTCTAAGCTCTTGATATTACTATCATATATAATCGTGACGGATCGCTACGAACACTAGGTGGGCGGACTCCGTCTCCGCCATTTTCGTCACCGCAGCGTATCGGTGGTGTGCCCCCCGTCAAAGCGTGCAGACGCAGGGTAGCGGGCCTACGCGGTGGGCCAGGCGCGACTTCGACGTCCGCCCTCTTCGATCATCGCCGCGCTTCGATATCCCACCTATCGGATCGGCGTTGAATATCGGCTGTTGTCGTGTATGCGTGTGGCACCACTAAGAGGGTTGATCATGAAGAAGATTTTCGCTGTCGCCGTCGCTGCCGGCCTGTTCTCGCTCGCAGCTTGCAACACCAGCCCGCGCGAGCAGGCA
>Ga0265798_10005280_pt1 | contig 17465 bp, 17 predicted proteins | sample P3T30metagenome_FD_192430 | JGI IMG/M metagenome (GOLD analysis project Ga0265798, IMG submission 192430) | Plant litter microbial communities from East Loma Ridge, Irvine, California - P3 T30 | ecosystem: Environmental > Terrestrial > Plant litter > Unclassified | place: USA: California... | reverse complement strand
CGCAGAAACGCGCTTCGTTGCTAAAGCGCCGATCGGAGGACGAGGAAGAGGCTCTCGCTGCTGCTGCTCGGAGGGAAGAAGAGGCTGGGAAAGAGGCTACGCTTATGTTGGAATCTAGGACTTCGCTTGTGCAGAGTAGAGGGAGGACGGTCACTTGGGAGTAGACGGGGCGGAATACGATTTGGATGTTATTTTGGATGGTTGATGGGTTACTGGAAGTCAAGAGGCCTTTTCACATCGTCGCTATTGGTAATCCATTGGCGTCAGAGTTTCACGTACTATGGTAAGGACTCGATACCATATTCACCGACTGCGTCGTCACTTTACAGCGAAAGGTGATGATGCCTTTGATGAACCCGAAAAGCTTCGGCTTCCAAGCGCGCACTGCCGTACTATATGTGTACTGACATCGAGCACAGTTGACAACCTTCTAGTTCAGAACCCACCCAACAAGTCACCTACTCGAAATGTCAGCATCACCGCACACATCATCCGGATGATGAGTCTACTTTTCAAAGTGTGACCACAACACCAACCCTAGAGGTTCCCGGCCAATGGGCGTCCGATTTCGCCGCAAATCAAACACCTCCGGAGCCAGTTTCGCGAAGCCTCCCTCCTACACACAAACATCAAGACTGCTGGCGAGATGAGGTCTGGTGCCGCACTTTCGGTAGTCGCCTCTGGCAGCTTTACTCTTGTTACTCAACGAGACATTGTCTGCAACTTTCAAATCCAGTACCTCAACCTTCGCAATCACGCCGCCGCATCGTCAACAACCTCACCCCCGTGAACGAGATCCCACATCTCCGAACCTTGCTCCCACAGTTCATCCTCCCAGATGTCTGTTGCCCCGTCGCTCCTCCACCGTCTCATCTCATCCGGCCGCGTAGGTCCCCATTCCACCACATCCCCCCTAACAAAAGCAGAAAACCTTTCGTTCCACCCTTTCAGCCACGTCTTTTCCTGTCCAGTCATACCACGAGCAGAATCAAACCCCCAAAACCAGATCGGGATGTCGGAAGCATGCGTCACCCCCCACTCAGGCAGCATGGTCTCGTCCACACACTCCAACCTCCGATCAAACCGATACCGCAACACGTCTTTACCCGGACGAAGACCGCCTTTGAATAAAGCGTTGTGGAACCCGCGCTGCAGACAGTGGACCTGGAGTTTGGCGTAAATACGCCCGAAGAAGTCTCGCCAGTCTTTGTAGCCGGGTGGCAAGTTGTACGAGCAAGGCGAAGCGTCCACGAGCCCGCAACAGCCTTCCCGGCTAGTGAGAGCCCCATTTTCCGAAACGATCGGTGTCGGGAGACTGCAGTATCTTTGCATGAGCTTCGCCACGATCCTCTCTGGGTACTCCGCGCACAGGCGCGTGTAGACCGCCGAACAAGAGTCCGCGGGCGTGCGCCAGTGGTAGTAGATCGTGTGTTCGTCTCTGCACTCGCCGCTGAGTAAAGCGATGTTACGCTTCTTCATCCTCTGGGCAAAGTCCCCGCTGTTGATCGATCTGCTCAGGTCGCGAGGCACGAAAGTCCCGTTTGCTAGCACGCGGAACTCCGAGATGGTCATGTCTTTCTGCACTTCTATTAGTTTTTGGAAGGGCATGCTGCGGAGCGCGGCCAACTTCACCGCGCCGTCCAGTTCACGCGGGATGCCGAGTTTGGCGGTGTATTCGTCGAACTGCGCTTGGTGTTCTTCTAGGTTTTTGGCTGGCAGGCCGGGGCCGTTGGAGAGCATGATGATCCTCTTGATGATACTCTCTGTATCAGGGACAAAGTAAAGCTCGTGCGCGAGCTGGTGGAAAGCTGAGAAGGCACCCGCCGAATAGCCCGCGACTGTGATGTTGGCTGGATCGCCGCTGAAGACTGCGATTTTGTCTCGGGTCCATTCCAGGGCGGTTCGTTGGTCCCGGAGGCCCATGTTGCCCACCGGCTGTCCGAGGGATTTCGCCTCGTCGGCGAGCTCTTGCCCTGTCAGAAATCCCAGTGCGTTCAATCTGTACGCTGGCACCACTATGATCGCCCGGAAAGCAGAGTCGTTCAGCAAGCGTACAGCGGCTTCGGGCTTCCAGTTCGCGGACCCCCACTGGAGGTACCCGCCATGGAGATAGAAAAACACCGGCCATCCTGCTGCTGGAGCAGTTTCCGTTGGTACCCAGATGTTAAGCTGTAGACAGTCCTCGTCGAGCAAAGATGGATCGGGCGGATTGCGGTTTGGGGGTTGAGGGCAGATTCCTGTCCCGCCTGTGAAGCGGCCTGGATTTGCTGCTGTGCCGTACTTGTAATGGCGAGGTAGTGGGCGGGGAGCTTGGAAGCGGTACTCGCCTATTGGGGGGAGGGCGTATGGGAGGCCGCCGAAGTAGTGAACGGATGCGGCTGGTTGGGTTGGTGAGGCGGTGATTATGGTTAGGCCTTCGATGTGGCCTAGACGGCCGGCGTTGAAGGGGTAGGGTTTCCGTTGGTACGACATGACAACTTTGGGACAGCAAGATGTTGGGAGGATGTTCTGAGCTGACACTGTTTTCTTGCGATAGAAGCGGTTCGGAGCTCCGTCGCTGGTATTGCAGTGGCTGCAGGTAGGTGTGCGGACTCGTAGCTCGACACCTGAGTAAAGTCGCGGCTTCGACCGGCCTGTTATCACGCCTCGCCTTAGTCACCTAGGCTCGAACGAACAGGGATCTTCGGACGACACTTTGGACAGATCGATGGCTATCTTCATGCACACCGTGGTCCAAATGATGTTATCTGCTACGCCCTATTGCTGTCCCACCCATACCCGGTAGTTCCCCGGTCTCCCCTGAAGATCAACATCGTCCCTACTCAGGCAGGGTACAACATCGACGACAGAGCGACGTCTGGCAATGATAGATATGCTATAAACACGACTTACTTTTGGTTCAGGCCTACAAGCACACCTGACCACCGATCATCACGGCAATACTTGTTCAGCGTTCGGCATTCCTCGAAGCCATCCAGAAGCATAACCCCTCGTCGACTGCCGTGGTCAATCATGGCAGCGGCACATCATTCTCCTACGGAACGCTACTGCACGACATAGCATGCGTCAAGGAGCGGCTGTTACGCTTGCATGGCAGCATTGCCGGCCAACGAGTGGCCTTTCTGGTGGAGAACGGCTACGACTATATTGGTATGAGATGACTATCGCCGCCTGCATTCGTTCTGGTTGATTTTGACTTCGAACGACAGTTACCTTGCTATCTGTACTTGCGTGCAACGCTATAGCTGTGCCTCTGGCGCCGTCGTTTCCAGCGGCCGGGCTGAAGCACATCCTCAACAACAGCGGGGCGACTATTCTATTATCAAGCGAACGATACGCGGATCAGGCTCAATCTGTAATTTCGCATGGAATGAAAACAGAGATCTGCTACTATCAGTTGGAGGGTCGTCAAAGGAGCGACTTGGACTCAGACAGAAGCTCGAATGAAGTCGTCAAACTCGAGCTGGCCGACTCCTCGGAGAAGCAAGCGAGCGGTATGATGCTGTTCACATCAGGTACCACAGCACGACCAAAGGGTGTAATGCTGTCGGAAGCCGTTCTCACAGGTCAAGCACAAAGCCTGCTAACAGCCTGGGAATACTCACCCGCCGACCATCTCTTGCACATCCTACCCCTCCACCACATCCACGGCACGGTCAATGCTCTTCTCACGCCACTGCTTGCAGGAAGCAGCATCGAATTCATGTACCCGTTCGATGTCAACGCCGTACGGCAGCGCCTCGCATCGCCTTTCTTGCAAACGAGCCGTCACGATAGCCCTACCCAAGATGCCACCAGCGACCAATTCAGCAATACCACCCACGATGGATCAACGCCTGTCTCGCTCTTCACGGCCGTCCCTACCGTCTGGTCCCGGATGCTCCAGGCTTATCCTCTCCTAAGCCCAGGGTTGCAAAGAGCCGGCGAAGAAGCGATCTCCCGGGACCACCTTCGACTGAACATGTCCGGCTCGGCGGCGCTCCCCAGCCCAATCCGTGAAGGCTTGAGCAAACTGTCCAACAACAACATCCTCTTAGAGCGCTACGGCATGACCGAAGTCGGCATGGCACTCTCCTGCGGTCTCGACGATTCCGATCGCGTAGAGGACTCTGTCGACTGGCCTTTGCCCTCTGTCCAAGCCCGCCTGATGGAGACCGATTCTGCGAGTGTGCAAAGCGTCATTCCTCTCGGTGAGGAGATCGATCCCGTCTCTGGGACTGAACGGCAAGGCGAGATCCAACTCCGCGGTCCTACTATCTTCGGAGGCTATTGGCAAAACCCTGCTGCGACTGCTGAAGAGTTCACTCCGGACGATTGGTTCAAGACGGGAGATGTCGCGATACGTCGACAAGTCGACGGTTCGGGAGAAGGCAAGTCCGGGTCCTGGGCTCGCGGGCCGGCGTACTTCGTCCAGGGACGGCAGAGTGCGGATATCATTGAGACTGGCGGCGAGAAGGTCTCCGCTCTCGAGATCGAGCGTGAGATTCTAGCTCTCCCGCAAGTCAACGAATACGCTGTCGTGGACCTACCTTCTGAGGCATGGGGTCAGAAGGTTGCTGCTGTTGTTGTTTTGGAAGACGCGTGGGCCGGTCAGCGATGGGGTCTCGCGGATTTGAGGCGGGAGTTGAAGACTCGTCTTGTACCCTACAAAATTCCGCAGGATTTGGAGATTTTGGGTGTGATCAAGCGCAATACTATGGGGAAGGTGAACAAGAAGGAACTGGTGCCTGCTGCCTTTGGTAATGCGGAGAGGACTAGGAGGAGGAGTGTCGATTTGCAGGGGGCGCGGAAGATGTCGCAGAAGTGTTCCGGGCCGTAGAGTTTTATGAAGGTATGTTGCGGTAGGCTTTGCTGTCTTAATTCCATGTCGACGCCCGGCTGTCTTTGGTTCTTTGCAGGTCGTTCACGGTCTGGCGGAAGTGGCGAAAGAAAAGATAGGTAGGCACGGTCGATCCGGCTTTTCTCGACGGAAAGACAATGAGAAGGCTTGACCTGAATACCAGAAACGCTTTCGAGGGAACGCTGACTTGGGCTGTGCTAGAATCATTTCACGTACACTACGTTTCTAGCAGAGTCTGTACCTGATGAGCAGCCCCCAGAACTTTCTCCTCCTCGAACCGCCGACCTACGATCTGCAGCCCAACATGGTGACCGTCCATCGCTTCAATATCGTAATGACCCCAGTTCCAAGCATCGTTCGAATTTCGGGGCTGATATGCCGACGCTACACTGCTCTGCTCGTCAAGGTCCTTAGATGCTCTGCCTGCGGGGAACGACAATGCGGTGTAATCGAGAATGTTGAACAACTTCGTGTAGCCCACCCAGCGGCTAGATTTCCGATGAGGCAACGCGGTATGCGGCATCGCGGGCACGAGCAACAGATCGACGGGCTGGCCGCTTTTCGATCGCATGCTGCTCCACATGGCTTGGTAGGCTTTTTGTGCGGAAACTTTCTTCTTGTTCAACTGCCAGTACTCGTGGACTGAGATTGGCGGAGCGCGATCGATCAAGGCTTGGATGTTTGGGAGAACGAGTTCGCCGCCTACGGCCAGGGCCTCTCGGATATCCTGGCCTCCATCTGCGGTGTAGTATTGGTCCTGTCGGGGTCAGATGATGTGGATCTCCAACAATTTGCGATGTGAGCTTACCATGATGGCAATACACTCCTGGTTCAAGCTTGTATCCCACTCGACGATCTCGTGACCAGCGGCCTGCATCTTCGAGACAACATCCTTGAACACCCGTTCGATCGGCGGATGGACTCTGACTACGCCATCATCCAGCATGGTACCGATCACGAGCGGCTTCTTGGAGAAAGTATCGAATACGTCTGCCTTCCAAGGGAGCGGCGGAAGCTGAGGATCAGATTTCCAGAGACCTGCTTCAAGCACATATCTTGTGATCGCAGTGAGCGAGCCCAGAGACCTCGCCATGGGACCAACAGCGGAGGGGACGTGCTGTTGACCATCTTGAGACACTTCTACACCCTGGTATGACATGCGTCCGCTCTGGAGAACCGATCGTCAGTGCGATGTTAACGAAGTCGCTGACACACAGTCCTACGCATCACTTACACTGGGCTTCAGCCCCCAAAGCCCGTTCATGTGACAAGGAACACGAATGGAACCTCCAATGTCGGTTCCCCAACCAATCATCGAGCCTTGCAGGGACAACAAAGCTGCCTCACCCCCTGAAGAACCTCCCGGAGTGAAGCTCGGATTCTGTGGATGGGTAGTCAACCCCCAGAGTGGGTTCTCGGTCTCGCACCACTACCGAAAGTCAGCAACTGACGAAGAGGAGAATGGTATAATTAAATCCGCTCACCATGATACTCTGAGGTAGATTAGTCTTTGCGATGATGATCGCACCAAGCTGTCGAAGTACGTCCACAAGAAGCGCATCAGATGCCGCCGGAGCAAAAGCTCGACCCACGTAGCCCAATGTCGAGTCTAGCCCTTTGACGTTGAACTGATCTTTGAGAGAGATCGGGACGCCGTGCAAAGGGCCTACTAGACGGCCGTGCTCTTGGTAGAATTCGTCCAGACGCTTGGCTTCGCGTAAGGCGTTGTCGAAATTGACTTCGGTGAGGCAATTGGTCTATGATTCACCCCGTTAGATGATGTCTGGCTGACAGTGTTGAGGACTTGCCCTTGCTTGCGCTTCGCAGGCTCTGTGCGTACGTTAGATGTGAGATGTGTGGTTGAGGTGAAGAGGGTCTTACTTCTGGACATAAGCGAGAGTGATCTCCTCGGCTGAGACCGTTCTTGCTTTTAGCAGTCCCTGCAAGACAACGACATCGTTGATGTCAGTGAGGGAAGTAGCGTGTTCCTCAATCGCTGTTGGAGATCGATGCGTCGCGATCAGAGCGTCTCGATCCGCTCGTTTTGCTGAGACTACTTCTTTCCAGGTGGCGGGCATGACGAGTTGACCGTGGAGGGAAACGGAGCGTCGAATGTGAGTTTCAGTCGGCCTACTTAGCCCGAAAACACAGAACACTACTGCTCCTAATGTGCTGTACTCTAGCACCAGATATACGAAAGGGATTGTCAATCTCCGATACAGTCTTATCTTGTTGCTTCACCGGATGTGTCGAACTACACGGTCAGCCTTGGGACCGACTCACGAAGATCGTCTTATCTTGCTGCGTGGCTGAAGGATTGAAGCGCTCTGAACAGATGACACATTGTAGTCTGGTGCTTGAAGATACCTTCAGTGATAAGAGGAGGTTTGTGTGCCGGGACACGGTCCCGGAATTGCCGCGAGTCCCCAAGAGCTACTCACTCTCGTTGATAATTATCATCAAATGCAGACAACATTCACATAAACGAATTCCCAGGTTTCACATCAATCAACAATTCACATCAACCCTAACATCATGGACCGATATCTCGCCAAGCCAGCTGACCTCTGCTGTCTCAAAGGCGACATCCACACTGGAGAGCCGACAGGAACAATCGAACAAATCGAAGGAGTCGATACCTATGTCGCTACCCCCGACCCATCGAAGTCCAATGGGAATGTACTCTTGTTCTTCCCCGACGCTTTCGGGCTGCACATAAACAGCTTTCTCATGATGGACGCATTCGCCGCTTGCGGATACTTGACTCTTGGTGTCGATTACTTCCTTGGGGTAACATCAATAGACCACCAACACATGTATGCAAATCTTAATATACTTTGGCATCTAGGACGGTATCGGAAAGCATTCTGCGACGCCGCTTAACGATCCGAATTTCGATTTTATCGCGTGGAAGGACAAGCATCTCAAGGCTTCCGAAGAAGTCGCCGGGAAATGGGTACAGGACGTCAAGGCGAAGTATGGCAAGTCCGGAGGCGTCACGTTTGCTTGCGTGGGTTATTGGTAAGCCCCAGTCTTTCGCATAAGCCTTCAAGCCGGATTCTTCACTGACATCTCCTTTGCAGCTGGGGAGCGCGATTCGTTTGTGAACAACTCTCTTCGACCGGAATCTGCACGGCTGGAGCAATCGCTCACCCGTCATTCCTGATGGAGAGCCATGTCTACAATGTCAAAGGTGGGGGGGGCGTATATCGTTTTGTCCTTCCCTTCGCTAATACATCGAAGCACCCATCTTCTTGTCCGTGCCAAGTACCGACAAGCTCTTCATGGCAGAGGAGCGCACCCGAACTACCGATATCTTGACTGAGAGTGAACAGCGGTTCAACTTGCAGATCTTTTCGAACGTGGGACATGGGTTTGCGGTCAGTGTAGTAAAGGCATGTGTTCCTCGAGTCGGATACTAACGTTGTCTCTAGTCACGAACCCGGCTTACCGACCCGTATGAGAAGTGGGCCAAAGAGCAGAGCTTCAAGAGTTTCGTGGATTGGTTCGACTTTTGGTTGCGAAAGGATTGAGTTATTGGCGGAGTTTTTGTGCAGCGATTCCGTCCTTCATCCAAGGCAGTGCTTTGAGCTTTCTCATTAAAGTCTCGTCCAGTCTAATTGCAATATCGTCACAAAATCTTCATTTCGTGATCTGAGTGATCGAATCGTAGACTGCTTTTGTTGATGCCTCCGGCGCTGTAGTCTCCTTGCTCGTGGGTGTTTTACAAGTCACAGGGCATGACTGTTGGGGTCCAAGGTGGCGACGCCGATTGCAAAGCGATTGAGATCGGATTTTGTATCGACAACGATTCCAGGCATACACACAGGCTCGTCCATCTCGACAACAGCTGAGCTTGAAAGAGACTGTCAAGTTTTGGGACTCGGTACGAGACTGTAGATTCTACTTCATGAGATCCTGTCAGTCCAATTTGACATCTCCTGAGATTCCATTCTTCTCCTCGTCCTGGAGAGTCACATCGAAGATTTCAGCCAGCGCTTTCACACGCTCTTCTTCTGTCGTGCACTCCTTCAGAACCTTCCGGTCGCTGCCGACAGTCTCTCTGATAGTCCCCTGGTACAATGTGTTGTTCCCCACGATTTTGTCTTCGGAGAGAATCATTTTCGTGACGGTGACACATCTGGTGAAGAACGAATTCGGGTGGGTCGAAGTGAACCAGGACATGACCTCGTAATCTTGTGGCAGGAACTCCGTCTCAGTGAAGCAGTAAACCGGCAGCCATTTGTCATCGGCGGTTCCGGCAGGCTCGTAGCAGAAGTCGTAACACCACATCTTCGGCGATCCAGAGGCGCGGTGTTTTGCGTTCGACTCGGCAATGGATCTCAGCTGTACGCGGATCCTGCGGGGCACGATACTGGTGGTCTCGAACCCATCACGTAGTGGGTAAGGCATGTTGGGGCCCATAGCGCCCATTCCGACGTCTACCACGAACCATTCGCCGTCCAGACGGACGAGGTTGAGCATGTGGTTCCAACCGTCGTAGGTTGCGCTTTGGTTGCGTCGGACTTCCGGGTACGGAGACATGGCACGCGAAACGCGGCCACCGCAGTTGCGAACATCGAAGCCTAGCGAGCGGAGGACGGTGGCGAAAAATGTGTTGTGTTCCATGCAGCGGCCACCGCGACGCCGGTGGACAAATTTGTTGTATAGATGTGCGGTATCGAGGCTGATAGTCTTGTGTGCGGAATAGTGAAGCTCGAGATTCTCGAAAGGAACATTGCAGGTGTGATGGCGGGCCAGGGCTTCCAGAAACGGGAGGCCATGTTCTTTTGTTTCGGCAAAGTTCGCATTCGACAACAAGGGTGAGTCAAGGAACTTCTTTGGGAGCTCGATCCGTTTGAAGTAATCGTGTAGTTCTGCTGTACTGTAGCGTGAACGGTCTTCGTCGTCCAGCGCAAGCTGTGTCTGGCGAACGGGATCTGGTGACATGGTTGGTAGGACGGCGGTTGTTTGAGGCAACACCGAGCACACTGTGAGTCGATTGATGAGAGTCTAGTCCAAGCGCTGTTGTATCAAGTAGCCAGGGCGAAAAGCTCCACAAATTGGTGACAACGCATGCATGAGTAGTACCTCTCGGTACGCCGGATCCTGGCCCGTGTATTCCGGTGTATAGCAGATTGTGTTTGGGCAGTCCGGCCATCTCGGGGAAGCGCGCGGACTACCGGCTGGCTTGTGAAGGGGGATCGTTAGTGACATTTGATGGGAATGTTGATAGGAAGGCAACCCCCCCAACCGATCAATCGATTGATCAGTCACAGGATGCGACTCTCGTATCTCGTTTTGAAAGGGCTGAGGGTGCCCATGTAATCATCAATGAAGTATTAGTGGAGGTTTGATAACATGGTGGCAAAGATACTTGAGCCGCCACTGCAGTTGTCGACGGCGAGAAGATATCAACAGCATCTATTGTGTGTCATGAATATGCAGTTGACGCAATCCGTATAGACACGACTGAGGTTGTTCATTAGGATTCCATCGAAAGACCGTAACAATCGATGACATGGTGGCACCTCGACGCGGTTACACACTCAAGGTTGGTTTTGGCGTTTGACGCAAATACCTATCTCGTTGATATCAATTCTGATCGGTCTTAGAGTAGCCCCAGCATTGCTCGTCTGTCTCTTGGTGACATTCTCCGTCGGTCTATCGATTTCCGCCGTTAGATATAGCTTGCTGATCGATCGGTGCTCGAAAGAGTTCCAATCTGCGCCAATCTATGTTTGAAAAACGAAGGAAGTCAACCTTTGGTCGATAACGCATGTGAGCACGCATAAACCGCCCTTCTTATAATATAGCACTTTGAGGATCAGATCATCAATCATTAGATTGCTGCTGAAGTTTGTTGCATCGAAAGAAATCGATGACAAGAGGTCGTAGCATAACCGCAACCCCAACCCTACCTATCATGGACCTATGGGAATTCTAAATCTCGCCGCATTCACCCCCGAGATCTCCTGCACAGTTACGCGACCAAGGGACGAACAGCTCGCATCAATCAAGCGCACACCGTATGACGACCCCGACTCCGACCTTGACTCGATTCCGACGACCTTCTCGATACCAGTGGATAGCTGGGGTGGGGAATCAAGAACCCCATTCGATTCTACACATATCGGAGTCCAGAAAGCAATGGAAGCGAGGCGCGGTGATAGCGAAGAAACAGAAAGAACAAAAGCCTGCAAGGCAGTGATTACACCGATTGACGTTACACAAGGCGCCTGATGGTGGAGTGTACAGTGCGGCGGAGACCTTGGAGAATGATGAACAACACCTACAAACAATACCAGCGTACTGCGGACATGTCATCAGCCCTTCACACGACTTTCACATGTCACCAATCAATTAGATTATTGGCGATCACTGTTGATCCCAGCTGGCGTGTCATTACGACAAAGGTTCTTATACCCAGCTTGATCCATGGATGGCAAACATGATCGTGTAGTCGTTCTCGATGATCAAACTCTACACAACCTTACTTGGCCTCGCGCGGACGGTACACACGCAGTCCATCAATTCCCAATCGCCTTCGAAGCTTCCTTGCTATATCGATCACCTTGCGGCTTCGAGGCCTCGATGGCCGCACGCATCTCCTGCTTGTCTTCCTTAGACAACTCAATATCTCTCGAAGAGAAGTTCTCGTCTAGACGCTCTGGCCTAGTCGTGCCAGGAATGGCGATGATGCCCTCCGCTGCGACCCATGCCAAAGCCACCTGTGTCACTGAGCAGCCCTTGCGCTGCGCGAGCGCCTTGAAATTCTCGGCGATCTTCTTGTTGGCGTAAAAGTTCACGCCTTGGAACTTAGGAACTGTAACTTGGGTCAACGATTCGTTCTAGGTCGGAGGCTTGCGGTGTACATACTCTGGCGTCGGTAGTCATCCGAGTTGAAGTCGTCGGGCGTCTGGTACGGGAAGTCATTGACAAGCCACCCGTGTCCTAGCGGACCATAGGCTACAAATGCGATATTAAGCTCACGAGCCGTAGGGATCAGACCATCGTCCTCGTGAAGAGTCTCGAATGGGGAAAATTCCGCCTGGATGGCGTCGATATTGGCAACTACAGGTAAGTTAGCTTCAGTCATATTGGCCGAGAGGAATCGAGTTCGATGCTCACTCGAGTTAGCTTTTCGCAACGTCGACGCCGAGCATTCAGAAAGACCAATGTACTTGGTCTTGCCCTGTCTGCGAAGTTGATCGAGTGCCGGGATGGACTCCTCGAGAGGCGTGTCTGGAGATTCGAGTCAGCAAGCATGCTCGCCAACGATTCGGCTCTCCTTGTAGACGAACTAGGGTCCAATCGATGGAGGTAATACAAATCAGGCGCGAATCCCAGTCTTTCGATCGTGCCCTCAATGTAGTTGTGAATGTGTGCGGCCGAATTGTTGACTTCTCCGTCTTCGAAAACAGCAACGCCACATTTAGATGCAACTTTGAATCATCAGCAGAGTCCGTATATCGCGATTACCGGAAGGCAGACTCACGGAAAATCTTATTGCGCACATTGTGCTTCCGAATGAAGTCGCCCAGAACCTTCTCATTCACGCCGTTGCGGTAGGAAACCTGAGAGAGTGATCAGCGGCGCCAGGCGCTCTTCGTTAATAATCCTCACTCACGGCAGTGTCCCAGAACGTGCAGCCTAGCTCTAGTGCCCTGAGAAGTACAGGTTCGGCTTCGTCGTATGTCAGGTTCTTTCCGAGTGCAAAGCTGATGCCCATGGCACCAAATCCGGGAACCGGGACCTCTAGGTCTGCAAATCGCAACGTTTTGACCATGATTGCGATTGAAATGGCGTGTATGGTGTTTTAGGCTGTGTGAGATGATTTATGCAGATACTGCGTTCCAGCCAGTCAGTCAGAGCGGTAGTAGAGAGATTATCTTGACTTCTTTGGCCATCGTCGGTTAGCTCTGCCGGACTTACCGCAGCGGGTATATCTATAATCTGTAAGCTTTCGGAAACGCCATTATCATTTACATAGTATCCATATCTTTGCACTCGTTATCGTCGGCTGGTATGACTTTGGCACGAGCGATCAAGCAGGTGCAGAGTTTCACTGGACTCAAATGGTTCAAGGTTATCTCTTGGCCATCACTTCATGTTTCCGGAGGCACGAGACTTTGCCCGCGAACGCATACCGCACGTCGTATCTATGTTATCTTGATGAAAGTCACATTGAGCGGGAGCGATAGGCCAATGTTGTTGAGTATATATATATCCGCGTAGACATGTGGCCATTCTCGTCACTCGCCACTCGAGCAATCCAACCATCACCACTCATCGTTTGCAAACTATGGCTAACCAGATCCAATCTCCGTCTGAACGACAGATAGACTTGCCCAAAAAGGGACAGTTTGCGCTCGAGACGTCCAACGATGATGAGTCTACAGCCGTCGATACCGAGATCGGGGAGTCGTATGAGATCTTCCAGGCCAACGTCGACGGTGTGGAGTTCAGGACGGTCAGCTGGCAGCAGGCCACGGTCCTGTTCGTCAAGATCAACTTTGCCATGAGTATCCTCAGTACACCAGCAGCATTGGCGGCGCTTGGCTCGGTCGGAGGCTCCTTGTCAATCATTGGATTTACTTCATTGAATACATGTAAGTAGGAAGAAATCTCAATTGAGGACCATGAACATTGAAAGCTGACAACGTGGTGTCTAGACACTGCCGTCGTTCTAGGCGATTTTCACCACAGGCATCCCGAGTGCCACAGTAAGTCAAGCGCTGTTTGGGATCGATGATCGTTCGACCTAATCGTTCATGTAGCTCTAGCGGACATGATGGGCCACCTCTGGGGACCGACTGGTCGAGAGATCGTTGGGATTATGATCATCATCGCTCAAGTGTTAGTAGCAGCGGCTGGCATCGTCACGACAGCGACCGCTTTCAACGCCTTGTCGGACCACGCTACATGCACTGTGATCTTTGCACTGGTCTCCACGATCTTGACCACTCTCTGTTCTTCTATCCGTACATTCGCGAACTTAGGATGGATTACTTGGTTCGGCTTTGTCACCTTCTTCATCTCAGTCTTCGTCTTCACCGTCGCTGTCTCGCAGACAGATCGACCAGCGGCTGCCCCTCAGACCGGCGACTTTGATCTTGGATGGACGCCGATCGCGTATCCAACCTTCGTGGTCGGGATGATCAACACGATGAACATATTTATCAGCACATGTGGCTCGTCGAACTTTCTGCCAGTCATCGCCGAAATGCGCCGACCTCAAGACTTCCGCAAAGCTTGCGTGCTCGCTGGGTTCCTCGTCGGCGGCATATATCTCTCGTTCAGTCTGGTGATCTATCGCTATTGCGGAACATGGCTCTCAGTGCCCGCTTTCGGAAGCGCCGGGCCTCTGTTCAAGAAAATCGCGTACGGGATCGCACTGCCCGGACTTGTGGTTGGAGTTGGCATCTACCAGCACGTCGCCGCAAAGTACGCCTTTGTACGCTTGCTCAGGAACTCAAAGCACCTACAGTCAAACAGTCTCACCCACTGGTCCACTTGGATCGGCATCAATGTCGCCCTGGGTGCAGTGGCTTTCGTTGCCGCCGAAGCGGTCCCGATTCTGAACTATCTGCTCGGGCTAGCCTCTGCATTTTGTTTGGCGCCGTTCAGCTTGATCTTCCCGGGACTTCTTTGGATGCATGACTTCAAAAAATTCAAATCTGGTTCGATTGGCCAGAAATCTAAGTACGCAATGCACATGCTGCTTGTTCTTTTCGGGATGTACATGACTGCCGGTGGAATGTAAGTCACTTTGAATTCGTGTTGGAGATGTAGGCAAAGGGCTGACAATAATTTGCTCGTAGATACGCCGCTGCTGCCTCGATCAAGGCCGCGTTCGAGAATGGAGACATCGCCAGGGTGTTCGATTGTGCTGACAACTCTGGAAGTAGTAGTTAGATCATTGTCATGTGAGATGACCGGGATCAGTTGTAGCTGGGTGACTGGCAGCCATGCGTGATGCAGCTTGAGATGACGAAGATGGTAAACATCATTAGCTTTCCAACACATCCTGTTCAGTTTCGATGAAAATCATATACGTCGAACATCCATTACGAGTATCAATCAATCTCCAATTTTAGCTTCCCAATCCCACGGTCTACGCAACTCTGCAGCGCGATGCCCTTCTCCTTTGTAGTCAACGATGAGCTCTTGTAGTCCACTTCTCCTCGACAGACCGTGACTCTACAGGAACCACAACCGCCGGCCTTGCAAGAGGACGGAACGTCGAAGCCCGATTCGTTCAAAACATCCAGTAAAGTCTTGTTCGAAGGCACCGTGAGTTCCACGTGCCTGTCCGTGTCAAGCTCGGTGACTTCTATCTCGAATGCATTCCCGAGATCTCCGCCCGCACCGGATCCGAAGTCTTCGTAGTGGACCATATGTTCCGGGTAGCCGAGTTGAGCCGTTCGTCTCTGACACTCTTGCATCATGCGCGCTGGCCCACACGAGAAGATACGAGCGTGATAAGTGCCATCTGAGCTTTTGTGTGGGATGATACTTTCGATATCCAGTCGTTCGCCTCTCGATTTGGCATAGATCGTAGTCTTGTCTTTTGGGAGTTCGGCCAAAAATGCGGCTTCTCCGGGACTTCGTACGGCGTAGTGGAGATGGTATGGCAAGCCTTTGCTGTACCAGGCGCGGATAGATGGAAGAAATGCAGTGATGCCGATGCCTCCAACAATGAGAATCCGCATCTGGCCATTGTCGCATTTTTCGTCGTTTTCGGTCGCTGCCTGATTTGCTCCCGGTGACATGAGGATTTCGTCGCCGACTTTGAGCTCATTGTGAAGATATGATGAGCCTCCCCGGGAATGTCTATCAAGGGCTACCGCGAGGCTGAATCGATGCTGGTCTCCACTGACAATCGAGTAAGACCGCGAAATCTCCAGGTTTGCTCCAAAATTGATGAGGGCGAAAGCATAGGGATCGAAATCGGGATCGCTGAGTTCAAGAGACTCGTTCAGCGCGAATGTCAATTTCCTGACATTCTGAGTGATTTTCTGAGCATCCACTAAGGTGTAACGCTTCGAGGAATTCTTCAATTTCTCTCTTGCGATGTTCAACCAAGTGTCTGTCATCGGCAGGTGTGTGCATTCGGCCAAAAGCTGGAGAGGCACGCTCTTCCCTCTGATGACTCTCTGCACGTTCAGAATTGACCACTTGGGAAAGGGTCTTTCTACCAAAGAGATTGCATCCCCCTTGCGGATCTCTCCAGTCTGTAGAACGCGCATGTTCCAACCCGCTCGTCCGGTCTGTATTGTTCGTTTCAAGGCTCTTGGCCATTGGAAACGAGAGTTAAGCTTGTAGCATGGATGCCTGGGTTCGCTGACCTCGAGGAGGATGTCGTCTCCAAGTTTGATTTTGTCGCCAATGCAAACGTTATCTTCGTTCATATTGGTCGTGGCTATGTTCTCGCCGTAGGCTCCGGTCTCGTACAGCTCTGGGTATGGAGGGCCCTCTGCCTGCCAGTCCGGATAGTGCTCTGGATTGTATTGATGCACCGCGCGCTCGATCCCGCCGTGCTCATTGAAGCCATGTTCGTCTCCGTCGAGACCGGTCTGACCGCAGAATACTGGACCATGGTGCTGTTGTTTGTAAATTGCCGAGGTGATCTCTCCTCCGAGAGCATGATGTTTGACTTTCCCGGTCCGAATTTGCAACAGAATTCCAGTCTCCGGAGTGGGTGCGTCCTCTAACTCGGTCGCCGTCTCCTTAGAAAGATTTCTCAAGGATTGTCGACCCACCGCAATGAGCTTCATTGAAGAAGGCAAGTAATGCTCATTGGTGTCGAGTAATCTTTCTTCACCGCCCGAGAGATGATACTTTGGACCAGTGTGAACGAGTTGACCCGAGAGTCAACGATAAGAATGGAGGCTTGCCGCAAAGATCTTGGTGAAGCACGGGGGTCGGATTTTCCGGTAGATGTGATCTCTCATGTTTTTCTGTGGAAACGATCGTTGCTTATCTTTCGGAGAATTCCGACATCATTCCTCCCGCAGCAGCTCCGGACTGGGCCCGCAGTTTCCCGGTGTGATCTGCCTCAGATGCGCTAGGAGAATCTTATCAATTTGCTCCCTTTCCTCGACGATAGATCAGACACTTCACCGGTACAACATCACACAATATTGCAAGTACAAGGACTGCATCTGGTTCATGGCCGAAGATGGTCCGCTAATGCTCCTGTTGGAATCCTTCCCACAGAACGTTTGCAGCACCCGTTCCGTCCCAAGGAGAATGGTTCATTCCATCAAAGATGATGGGATCGAACATCTCTGTCGAGAAAAGCTGGAACGCTTCCATGTCGTCTGAATTGAGCGGCATTGTTTCAGCTGGCTCCAAATTACCAGACCACGCTGCATCACCCCCTGCCGTGTCGTTGTCAGTCTGCGTCCCGTACGCGTCTGCGAGTTTTCCTGTTGCGAACGCCAGTCAGCTTATCGGATCTGGATTTCGCAAGGCTGAGTGCGTGTTGACCTTTGAAGCTACACATTCTTGCGAGCTTACGAATGTATTCCAGACAGTTCATCACGAGGCTGTTTTCGTGGTCCAGCTTCTGGAAGACTACCTCTACCTTGTCAAGTAGAGTTCTTGCGTGACGGACAGC
>Ga0265798_10005277_pt1 | contig 17471 bp, 14 predicted proteins | sample P3T30metagenome_FD_192430 | JGI IMG/M metagenome (GOLD analysis project Ga0265798, IMG submission 192430) | Plant litter microbial communities from East Loma Ridge, Irvine, California - P3 T30 | ecosystem: Environmental > Terrestrial > Plant litter > Unclassified | place: USA: California... | reverse complement strand
GTCAGTCATTTCCGACCCTCAACTCCACATTCCATCAATCACCGAAGAAGTTGCACTGTTGCTCCGACCTTCAATTCCTCAAGGACTCATCAACTAAACACGAATTTGCGATACCAATCACAGACTTGATTGCGCAGACCATTCCACGGCAGCGAAACGATGGGTAAAAAGCAGAACAAGCAGTTGCGTGAGCAGGCTGTCAAGCGCGCCGAGCAGTACAAAGAGGAACAGGTCCAAAAACTGACAGCCATCAAAACAGCCAGTGCTGCGCTAGGTGAGCATCACCCGGTCGATGTGGTGCTTGTGCAACCTGCTAACATTCTCGCAGACACAGTGGCAGTGTTGGACATACAGGCGTCCGGCATATCGATCAATCCTGCCACTGGACGCAAGCTTCGCGTCACTGGCACGCCTTCAGCAGCCCTCTCCCCATCGCCTGGTAAAACCAGCCCTACGCCCTCGAAGAGCACTGATACATCTGTCTTGGCGGAGAAGCTGTCGTCGAAGAAGGCTCTGGTGGGCTCGAAGAAAGAGCGGCATGCACCAGTCAGCCCATCACTTCGCGATGACCTCGAACGTTACAAGAAGAAAGCGTCCGCGGCTCACACCTCAAGCCCACAACGAAATACATCATATACCATCACTGGGAGCATCGCGCCAGAAGCTATCGATTTTCCAGTGTCCCCACGCACTTACACAAATGGCTCGATCGTCACCAGCACCACGTCCATCACGGGGTACCGGCAAACAAACGCTAAGCCCTGTGTGTCGCATGTTGCCAGTACCGCGTCCAAGAGCGAGTCAACTACGAAAAGCGGCACTAAGAAGTCACTTTCCTTTGACTCTTTCCCTGCTGCCAATCCTTCCTTCACCTTCGGCTCACCTCTACCGTCATCTCCACCCAGACAGGATGGGTGGAGGCTCTTCCTCAATCTCTCTGCAGCATCAACCTTCTCCACTACGGAACCGGTCAAGGTCAAGCAAGGTCCTGTCGTTGACGGCCATCCAGGACTTAGCATTTTCGATGTGATCGCAGATAGAGCCAGGACCGAGGTAGTCGAGATAGATTCACCGTCCGCGGGTGTCTTTGCAGAAGACAACCTGGAATCGCCACAGAAGCCGTCACTGCCATGCGTGGTTCTGGCAGCTACATCGCCTCAAGTCTCGCATGATGTCGTTCGCCAGTCATGTTTGACTGCTCCTGGTGACAGCATCACCGTTGCGCTTGGGGCCTGGGTTCAAGCTAAGGTGCACCAACTCCAGCGTTCGGAAGCTGAATATGCATTGGATCTGAAGGGTATCAGTGTCCAGCCAGACACGACACTGACGGTATATCGACCTCTTGTCTGGAAACCATATGTAGAAGAAGAAGCTTTGGAGCATGCTCGTCCCACCAAAGAGGACACATCTCCCACATGGAGCTCAACGCGGATGTTCTTCATCGATCCAAGCGGAGTCGCTCGCCTAGTCGACTTCTCGCGGACGCTTTATGATGTCAACGTGGACATTGACGATGGCGCATCGGACTTTGACTCCATTGCGTCACCGCAGAAGCCCAACATGCGGCTGCTGCAGCCGCTTGCCGACGACGAAACGACAAACTCCGAGGAGAACAGTACAGATGTCAGCTCTGATGATTTCGCGGAGTTTGAGCAGTACGATTGTGCTTTCATCACTAGGCCCAGTCAGAATTCTGGAAGCGCCACAGGCTATGCGCCGAACATTAGTCTTTCGGATGATGAGGATATTATCGATCCGAGCCTCATCTTTTGCATCGCTGAAATTACCAAGCCCGTCGACACGGAGGACGTCACCATCGCAGAGCGCATAGTCTCCTCAAACCATGCTGAACGAAAAGTCTGCGAGGAGTTCACGATCTTTGATGAACAGATCATGCTCTCCAATACGCTGGCAGAGTATCATGACCCAACCAATGAGGACCACCAAGGCAGCATCATCAAGAACACGACAATGGAAATTCTGTGCGATCTAGTCCCACCGTTGCCGGTCGAGAAACTCACAAAGCTCACAGAAGTGAGCAATATGGCTGGCGACTCCAACTGCGCAGTTGCCGAGCCATCCCCAACAACGCCGATCGCCGAAGAGCACTCTTCACTCGCTGCTGGCGATAACATTGTCAGAGACCAATTAAGAGCTGCTAGTGTTAATATGGTCGACATGCACACACTTATCAGCATATGCAAGGACGCCGATGTTCAGCCCAAGGGCGATGCTACCATCACCGAGGAGATGAATGGCCTAGCATACCGACCTGCTTTCCCCTCAAACTGGGCCAGGGAACTCTCACGAATGACCCTAGGCACCGAGTCGCTCTTTACTTTTTTCGACCACCTGGAGACTACCGACAACAACGTCACCTCGAAGCCAGCAATCGTAGCCGCCTTTCTCAAACTCGTCAATATAGAGCGCACCAAGCTCAGCGACCATCAACTGCCTCTCTCGTACACTGTTAAGTCAGTTATGTCTAGCAAGATCGTTCCGCATACGATCTTCCTCGGTACGACGTCGCTTGCGACTTTCCTCGCACACTTCTCATTCGGATTGCGTGACGAGACGACTGTGGATGAGGTGTATCGTGTGTTCAGGGTAGTGAGTCAAGTAGATATGGTCTTGCAGCTCAAGGCGACCACGGGCATTATGGGTGCACTGGGCGTTCGGCAGGGCAGATTGGCCGTGACCACAATGTTTTGAGTCAAAGGAAAACAGCGCTCGCTACGACAGAAGTGTTTCTCTCGACTTAAGATGCTGAACACTCGGTGTAGGGATCTTCACACGGGCCAGAGGTGTTCATGGATTGCTTTTTGGAGTTTGTCTTGTCGTTGCAAACTTAGGCTCGTACTTACAGCATGTACCATTTCAATGGCTTCTACATGCGCAGGTTTAATCGACGTTGTCCCATTCATGGCTATCTTTGCTTGGTTTGCGCCTCATAGCATAAAGATCGGCGTTCTTTTCCAATACTCGAGACTCGCAGTAGTGAAAATTCTATGTAGATGCAACATCACTTTCACCCCCACCTCATGATGTGCCTGCTTCTGGTGCCTAGCTACATCTGCTGTCATCCATTGCCAAGGCGATTCGCTCGAGCCTCTGTATTAAAAGCACCCTCCCCTCCTCACTTACTTACCCATTGCACACTCAACCTTTTTTCAACATTCAACGCTGTCCCTGTCAACGCTTCGACCACATCTCTGCGACACGCGCAACGTCGACTTTCACGACTTTCATCTTCCGCCCGTAGCGCTCTTCTCACCGAGTAGCGCCTTCATAACGCTCACAGGCCCTTGAACTTCTCTCTACACCTATTATTTGCCTCGACACCGTCGACTTCGACATCCCTCAACTTCTCATCTTCTGAGTTCCCCGCAAGTGTCACCTTCTTCCACACCTCCACCTTTCCCTACATTTCACCGAAGCCAAAATGGGTCTCGCCAAGTCAGCGTTCAAGAAATCCACGCGCATGCTCATAGACCTTGATAGCACTGTTGAGGCTACAGCCACATGTAAGTACAGTTCTTTCATCCTCATAGTGGCTACGACCGACTTTCATAGCTCCGCAGAAGACTTGGGCGAAAATACCTACACCTCCTCCCTCGTCCATCGGCTCTCCATCCAGCGATAACGAGAGCACTACTAAAGTAGACGGTAAGGGCCCACTATCGACCGTACACGCATCCTCGAACGTTGTTAAGTTCACTGACACGCTCACGCCACCACCAAAGAAGTTATCACCGAAAGCGCCTGCAACCTTGCGCATCATCGTATCTTCACGCTCCGTCTCATCGCCAGCTCCAGCGAAGAAATCGTCTTTCTTAATCGACTCCGACGCGGCCGCGGCCAAGATGAAGCAGAAGACGGGAGAGAATGCAAGCGATGCGCCAACCGTCCGCACAGTTAAGACTTCGCCGAAGAAGACCAAGACGCAGGAGAACGCTATTGTGGACAAGAAGTCAAATGCACTGCCAAAGCCGCTAGTCAAGCAGGTGCCGGTAGTGACTCGCAAGACGAAGAGCCCAAGGGTCTCCCCGTCTGCAAAGATCGCGAAGGCCAACCCATCCGATCAGCAGGTCAACGACCTTGCCCCGAACGAGCTCGCTAAGACCAACGTCCAAAACGCCAAAATCACTCGGGAGAAGACCAACGCAGATCCAGACTACGGTTCCGCCACCGCGCCAGCTGCTCAAGAGTCGTCCATTCTCACCCCTTTGCAGCAAGCTAATCGAGCCCGCAATAAGAAGCGCGCAGAGAAGCGCGCAAAGCAAAAGCTCGAAGCACGCTCAGCTGTCAACCCTGAATCTGAAGCATGCAAAGATGCCCAAGTCTTCGACTCCAAGTCTTGCGGAAAGTCCCAAGCGACCGACTCCAAGTCCCGCAAAGAGTCCCAGCCCGCCGACTCAGAATCCCGCGAGGACGTCGAGACCGCCCTCAAGGAGTGGCGGCAGTGGCTCATAAGCCAAGAGATCACCAAAATCACCATTCAAGGCGAAGTCAAAGCACGCAAGCACGACATCGCCAACGTCAACAACCTTCCGCACTATGCACGTCGTGCCACGCAGCAGCGCAAGCAAGACACGAAAGCACACCTACTTGAACTCATGTTCGCATTGTACAACAAGGGAATCTACTACAAGCTGCACGAGAACGAGATCCAACTGACGAAGGCTTTCAAAGTCGCGCATGGAGCGAAATTGTCGTACGAGGACGCGGATGATGTGTGTGCGGCGCGCACGGCGAAGGATGCGTGTATGTCCGCGTGCGAGTATTCATTGCTACGGGAGCTGGCGCGCAAGACACTCGACCAAATGGGCAAGACGCATGAGGACCTCGCTCGCAGTGGTGCGTCGCAAGCGATGCTCTCAAAGCACAACATGTCGCCTACAAGCAACACTCCCTCCCCACCCCCAAACGCCTCGCCCACACAAACACGCACAATCCTCACGCCATCCAACAAGTCAAAGACCCCTTTCCCCACATTCAACTTCAGCATACCATAGCACATCTCTACCGACTTATCAGAGACACCCGTGGAACCACTTACTTTCCGCGCGGGTCCCATCCCAACCAAGAATCTTGATGCTGAAGGCGAGATTGCGCGGCCTGCGACGCCACTGAGCGAAGACATCGACATTTTGGAATCCGAGGCTACCGTGTATTGCTCTTCGGCCTCGGAGGCTTCCGCGTCACCCGCGCCTGCACGCCGTTTAAATACTCAGATCGGCATCACCACGCTGCGCGAGTTCTTGGGGCCTTCACAGATCCGTGCACAGCTACAATGAGCAAGATTCAAATCATCGAGGCCTTTCTGGCTGTTGCGTCAGCGGAGCGCGAGGTGCTCGACATGGGTACGTAGTATGCTTGGGGTGCGGGCGAGATGCTGGCGAAGAAAGTGTTGCAGCACAAGGTGTTTCTGGGTCATGTCAAGCTGAGTGAGTTTCTGGGGGCTGTGGAGTTTGATGGGGATGGTGTGGCGTTGGATGGTGCTGTTGTTGGGGCTTGGGCGGTGTGTGCGGTCAAGGACCGGATGGCGGAGGAGATGGAGATCAAGTTTGGCATGTAGTGGGATGGTAGTGTGCGATGAGGGACTGCGGGATCAGGGGTTGTGACTTGGGAACTATCGTTATAGACGCATGTGACGATACTCGGGTACATGTATTGTAGTTGAGATATGTTGTCAGAACCCGCTAGTGAGTTAGCTGCGGTGAAGCATAAGCAGCTCGTTATTCCCTCATGTTTCCAAGCAAACAAGCGTGCCACTCACTCCCCAACAACACTTCTATCATCCCTAAACGCCCCATCCCCCACAAAATGCGCCCTCACCCCAAGCACAACCAAATCCCTCCCCTTAAACTCACCCTCACTCTCCCCCCACCCCTCAATCTCCCCCAACAACTCCCTCTTACCCTTCAAATCAACCACATCCGTCAGTCTCGTAAGCTCCGTGCGCGTCGACATGACCACCGCACCGGACACGGGCAGCGTGCGGAACGTCTGGAACTCGCGGCGCACGTAGAGGTTGGGTGGTTGTAGGTTGAATATGGAGCCGGAGAATAGGTCTTGGGGGCGTTGGATGAAGAGGGTTTGGGGGAGGCTAGGGTGTGCGGGAGTGGGTGGGGCTTGGATGAAGGTTGAGGTCCGGGTGTGGAGGGTGGTGGAGTGGTGGATTGCGTTGAGGACGTCTGGGAGGGCTGTCGGATGTTAGTGTGTGTAGTGGGAATATGGGTAGGTGGCTGGACTCACGGGACCATAGCCTGAAGGGCTCTTCGGGACCGTCGATGATGGCGGAGAGAGGTTTGCCGATGTGCTTTCTCATGTGCCAACCCGCTGGAAAGAGAGTCGCACTTGCTTGTCTGTGCATGTGTCAGCACAACTCTTTGGTAAGGAATATCGAACAAAGCGTACAAATACCACTTCTGCGTAAACTCATCTTTCATGAAGACACAAAAGTCCTGGGCCGCCAGCCTCGCGCAAATCTCGATAGGATGATACTCAAAAGGTCGAGTAATGCTATAGTCCTTGGAGTTGATCTGGTTGCGCATGTGCTTCCTACCATTGACGACGACCTCGTTGAAGCGCACATTGCCACGACATAATTGGCGAGTGACAGTATCTAGTAGTTCTTCACACGCTGCTTCGCCGTCGGGTCTCACCTGCACACACTCCGCATGCTCTTTTTCGAGAAGCTTTTCGCGAGCTAGCTGCATTTGCGCTTCGGCGGTGTGCATAGTGAGCCACGTTGCGTTGCGGCTCTCTTCACTCATTCGAAAATCACGAAGGATGTTCCTGTTGTCAGCGCCTGCGGCTCGTGATGTTCGCGTTTCGACGACTTGATTGGCGTACGGCACGCTGGGAAACTCGGTACCATCACCGCAGTCGTCCTGTTCGAAAGCTGGGAGACGCGAGATGCGGCGCTCCTCAGCGATGTATCTGCGCACCAGCTCTGGATCCTGATACTCTTTGAATCCGTCAATGTAGCGTTCGTCCACGTCTTCGACGTTGATGGCAGGTATGGTGGCCCAATATGGCTTCGAGTCCGGTATAACATGCTCATCGGAAAACGGGTTCTCTGGCGACTGTTCTGCGATCGCCGGGAATACAGTTTTCCTGTTGGCGGCTGCCGTGGCATGCAGAGAGCCAGAGGCGCTTTTGCTGTGAAGATCCACGCCAGTAGATGTAGCGCGAGCGTGACCGGCCTGCGCCTTCTTCTTCCGGTGAAGTGGTATGATGAGATACTTCTCGTGAGCCGGACCAAGGGCGCCTTTGTAGTACCACACGCGGACTATATTATAGCCCATGAAGCAGCACCATGCGGCAAAGGCTATGGCTATAATGAGGCAGACGATTAAGGGTGTCGGATCGGGTTTCTTGTAGAGGTGGTCTTGCTTCATCTTGTTTGTGGTGTATTGGTGTGGTGTCGGAGATGAACGTGAGAGGAAGGTGCTTGAGACACAGGATCACTTACTTGCATAGCGGCGGCGCTGGGGAACGCAAGATGTGCAGTGAAGTCGGCAGTCACCAGATAGCATCGAGAATAAGTTAGACAGCTCTTGAATGAGACAATCGCATCGTTTGCGCGTTACGTCATCGCAATTTGAAGTGAAGTGCTGCGCGAAGTGAAGAGTGAGGAACGTGAAAGCTGCTACTAGCGGCGCGAATACAAAGATCGATTGCCCCACATTTGTAACGATGCAAAAATATAGATGGAACGATAGACTGAGGATGAAATGGTATTATAAACGAATACGCTATGAGATAAAAACCACGATGCTAATGATACTCACGTCCCAACAAATTGACCATGGAATGAATTGTATCATGCTTCACCAACGCCGACTGGAATCCAGTCTTGCAAACTTCACGAAATGACGATCATTCTATCCACCATACTCACTTCTTCTGCACAAGTGTATCCAGCTGTGCGTACAGCTCCTGCGGATCCTCAAACACGTACCAAACATCCTTCGGCACGTCGTCGAATGCTTTCTCAAAACGCTCAGGAGCATTCTTCATCTCTTCGTTCATGCCCTCTACACCCGTGACCTTCCGGATATAGATTGCGCCGATCCACTTCCCGAACTTGCGATACGCTTCACCATATGCTTCGGGGTCGGATTGGGTTGAGTCGCCGATGAGGACGAACTTGCGCTTTGGGAACCAGCGGTGGACCTTTTCTATGCGGTCGAACTTGTAGGCTTCGGTGCCTTGGGTGAGATTGGCGAGGAACCCGGCGAGGTTCATCCATGATGCTTCACGCAGGATCATGGTTCCGGATGGATAGTAGGTCTCGCGGAATTGGCGAAGGAAGGGATAGAGGTTGTAGGGCGAGGCTGACAGGTACCAAAAGGGCGGGCTGTCCAGTTTCTGCTGCATGTGCTTGTAAAACTCGGGCATGCCCTTGATTGGCTCCGGCTCTTCCGCGAATGTTGTCGTCAGGATGCCGACCGGTGATGAAGTGAGGGTCTTCTTGATGGTGTCATCGATGTCGGAAAGCACAGCCCATCCTGTAGGCTTTGCGAAGGTAATGTTCATCGGTGTGGCATCAGCATGGATCGCTTCGGCTGTTGTGACCTGTCCGTCTTTGTAGCCGTTGCCCGGAATAGCGAGCTCGTCTGAGCTGATGCCATCACGTCCCGAGGGTCCGAGTCTGACGTTGACGCCCTGCAGGTCGACTTTGACTGCATGTGCAGGTAATATTGAATCCAGGAGTGGTTCCAATCGTTTCGCGATAGTCTTCTTGGCTTCTTCGTCGTCTGCTAGCCCGATCTTCTCACTGACCCATGCGACCACTTCTGACAGGTCTTTGCCACTGCCCTTCCGGAAGTAGGCAGCAACAAATTCAGCCTTCCATCGTCCGATGCGGTTCTGGTAAGCGGTATTGTCGAGGAGCCATACGTAGTCGGTCTCCGGGTTGGCAAATTCGAAGAAAGGATTGTTGCGACCGAGATGGGAAGAGAGATTGTCCTTGAGACTGAAGGAGAAACGGTTGGCGAGTTTAGGCATGTCGGATTCGAATTCTGCAAAATTGCCGGCTTTGCGAGTAATTGTATCTTCGTCGTCTTGCTGCATGCGTTGCCTGGCACGGCCAGCAACTGCCTTTGCGGGTGGGAGCGCCATTATGAAGGTCGGTGATATGTGGATGCCTAGGGTGTGTGTAGGTCAGGAGGAACGTGTTTTGCACGAGACGCCGGGCTGGGGGACATGGCCGCAGTCATATAGCCTTCAGCTCCTGCCAGTTGACCTGTAGCTAAGCCTTTCTGTTTAATGAGTGGCAGATGACGTCTGACCAAGAAGGCGCAGAAGCAAACGTGGCTTGGCTGATTTGCGGGATGCGCTTGCCGAGCGGGTACATCGCTCCTGCCACTCCACACTTCGCATCGCCAACAGAGTCATGGGCGCCGATTTGGCGATCGTTCAGTTGTTCGATAGGTTTTGATGTTCCCAGCGCCAAAACATAAGAAAGGCCAAGTTTGCTCTTCGCTCGCTGCTATGATCAGTCCTACGGTATGCTGACACCATCTTTCTGTAGCACAGACATGTCTTCGTACATGTAATGCTTGTATCGACAAAGGTAACACTATGAGCTTCTACCTACGTCAACCTATCCGTGATAGCCAGAGCCCTGGAAGAGAAAGTGGGACAAGGCAGCTTGTACATCACCAGATCGTGCAAAGCCGCGGACTCTCACCTACTTTGAAGGACTGCTTTCAATCCTTTTGCTTTCCATTGTCCAGAGGTACCGTGATACAGTCGAACCACCGGTCCGCGTCATCTTCTAGATCACATGTGCACAGCGACCTGTCATCCACTTAGGTTGCGGACCGACGAGACCCTGCATGACACCCGCGAATGCCCCATCGTGCAACAAGGACGCCCATGGACACACTTGAGCCAACTATCGTTACTGTAGCGAAAGTGTTCCTTCTTGAAGCGCTTCGAATCATGTGCACGTTGAGGCGATAGCAGTACACGATGCCTGGCGGAGGCTCTTGGCGCCAGGGAAACGCGTCGTTGGACACGTACTTCTCTTGGAGACATGAATCCGTAAGAAATGTACTACAATCGCTCTATGGTGGCCACACGTTGTACGCGGCAGCCTACGTTGTGTGTGATCGCTCTTGGCAGCGGTGAGGCGCAGCGATCGAGCCCATATTAGTCGTCTGGCCATATGGGAAGCCTTACGGTACATTTCGTGCTCGTGCAACCTCGAGTCTCCTGCACTCATACTCTACGACTATTGCTTGCACCATAATCACCGTACAGACCACACTCCATCATCGCAATAATATAGACCTTGCTAGACGTCGCATACGCGACTGCGCAACGACCGCGCTAGGCTACCACAGCTATGGACCTCAAGAAGCGCTTGAACCTTGGGAGCTTGATGAAGAAGCGGTCGAGTGAGTCGCGAATCGCAGAGTGGCAATGAGCTGTCGCTGACGGTGCGCCAGGCCAAGATGTGCACGTGGACCCCAATGCAGACAACCCAGAGTCGAACGCTGCGCGCGGAGTGGTAGGATGCCTGGCAGAGACAGACCTCGGTGACGACGACTGACACGCTGCAGAGGCTCTTCTGCGAGTCTGGCGCTGCGAACTCGGTATGTACGGCGCATCCCCAGCACGACCGCTTGCTCACAGCATCAGGGCGAAGAAGTTCTACATCTCCCCACCATCGTCGAAGCCGCCGTCGCAAGCCCAACTGCTGCAACCGCATCCGCCCAGCAGATTCGCAGGTTCCTCTCCAAGGAGAACTACGACCGCCCCCACGTCCAATACAATGCCGTCATGCTCATCCGCATACTGGCTGACAACCCCGGCCAGTCCTTCACCAAGAACTTGGACAAGCAGTTCGCAGACACGTGCAAGCACCTCCTGCGCAATGGCCAGGATCCCAGCGTGTCGCAGATACTGAGGGAGAGTCTGGACTCGATGGAGCGCGAGAAGGCATACGACACCAACCTCAACACGCTCTTCACCATGTGGAGGAAGGAAAAGGGCCTTATGGCGAATGCAGCGAAGCAGGTTGGGCCGCGGAAGCTGAATGCGCCGGGCTGGAGCGGGCAGCCGATACCTGGCGGCTTCAGTAACGGTGGAGGGCACAGGTCGCGCTCGTCCAAGGGCCTGCCACCACCAATTGAGCTCGCTGGACGCATTGAAGAGGCGCGAACCTCAGCAAAGCTGCTCCTCCAACTGGTGCAATCCACGCCTGCGAACGAGCTCATAGGCAATGAGCTGGTCAAGGAATTTGCAGAGCGCTGCACGGCGGCCCAGCGCAGCGTCCAAGGGTACATCGCGAGCGACAACCCGGCGCCAGACGACGACACCATGCTCACTCTCATCGAGACCAATGAGCAGCTGTCTTTGGCTGCGTCGAAACACCAGCGCGCCATTCTTCAAGCCAGACGTCTCCACGGACCTTCGCCGTCGCCTCCTATCTCACAGACGAACAGCCACGCTTATCCACCGCCAGCAGGTGTTCCCCAGCAAGTGTACAGCCCGCCTAGCCTACCCCCGCGACATGATGCTCCTGGTGTGTCTCCTCTGAATGCGCCACCCACAGAGTCGAGCTACGTGCCGCCGTCGAACTCCAGCTATGCTTCGCCCCCAGAGTCGACGTACTCACCGCCCTCTGTTCAGACCTTTGCGCCCCCAGCGAACCAGGTAGGCTACAAGAACGACGAGTTGCCTCTTCCACCAGCGCTTCAGGCAGGCGGAAACCGGTCACGCCCTATTTCCGGAGCGAACGAAGACAACCCGTTCGCAGATCATCACACCTCGACATACACTCCACATGCTGTCACCTCCAATACCCCGAGCTCAAATGGTTACAGCGGCGCGCCAGAGCCCTACCACCCTGGAGTTCAATCGACGCCCTCGTACCTCGGGAGACAGGAGAGCTCTGCCAACAATCTGACCATGCGTGGCGCACAACCTCAGATCTCGGAAGAAGAGGAGTATGCGCGTGATTACCCAGCAGCCCAGCGGCCGCGGACACCAGAACACAGTGCCCCTCGTCAGCAGTCGCAGAACGACGTGTCGCCAGTGGCAGAGCGCAAAGAGGTCACGTACAGATACTAAGGGATGTTTAGTAAGCAGAGCTGACTAGAGCTGTGCGGCCGGACCAGAGCCGGACGTATGTGAGAGGGCGCATATTTTGTGATCATCTACGAGGTGTTGGACTGAAGGCTGATTTGCGCCTGGCCTTTGTGTGTACATTCTAGCAGTCTTTTGAAATTTGATACCACGCGATTGGATTGGGATGGGTTGCAGTTTGGAAATAAATCCTTTCATTCGTTTCAATTGCTCCTGTACCTGCCCCGCACCAAACTGGTGATCTCACCACCCCACGTTTCGCAACCGTTCGCGTTAGTTACGTGCAGGCGCATCATGCAATGCACGCGCAGTGGACTTCGCTCCAGGCGATTGACAGGCCTTACCAATACTCGAGCCTCACCGGCGCCAACGCTCTTTCCCAAATGCCGTTCTTTGTCCAGCTAGGAAGGCGAGACCCGCGGCAACACCCCACCTCACGGTCCACGGCGCGTCTAGCGCCGAAGATTTCACTTTGGCCATGTCGAAAGACTTACACTATTTCGTATTACACTATTTACGTTCCCTGTCGCCCGGCCGGATCATCGCGCAATTGAATCCGTTCTTCCTCATGGCATTCACTTACAGCCGCAGTCCATGGCTCGCTCACTCCCTCAATGCGTCGACACGGTGATCATTGGTGACGCTCACACATTTTGCCTCGATGTAAACACGGCTGACAAATGCAGGTAACGGCCCCTCTGCACTCATACTGTCATACATCCTCCACGGGCACATACCGTATTATATCGGCGGTCATAATGACGCTATTCTCGACTCGAAATTGGTGAAGGAGCCGAATCTGCTGCAATTGACGCCGGATCTCTACGCGCATTTCGCATCATCCTTGCGGTACTCGACCCAGGCACTGCCAGTCAACACGCTTCTCGATACACTGGTCCGGCCGAATGCAGACACAGAGCTAAACCCCATATCCTGCGTGGAATGGCAGTACGAGCCTGAGAAGGCTATATCACATGTCGCTATTGGCGACACACAACATGCTGGTGGGCAATGGGCTGATAACCCAGTGGATGCGAGTACGGACATTGGCACGTTGAGTTATGCAGAACAGCTCTCGCTCCCTGGATACTCGTATGCCGACCATGTGGCGAAGAAAGAGATGCAGGGCCAATGCGACTTTGTACGGCCTTCACGGACTGAGGTCGCAGAATATCTGAGAGCGTACCCTGAAGCGGTGGGGATTGCAGGTGCCGTGTTTGCGGAGACTAGAGTGGACGATGTGCATCGGACGAAGGATGGCTTCGTCATTGGGTCTCTGAGTATCAAGTGCAAGCATCTGGTGCTTGCATCGGGTACTTTTAACGTCAACATACCACCGCCGACATCGCTCGCTCCTATCGCACAGCTCAATTCGATAGAGACGCCACTTTTGGTTATCGGATCTGGCTTCTCCGCAGCAGATGTTATCATATCAGCTCCGTCTACGCGTAGGATCGTTCACATCTTCAAATGGGCGCCCGAGAAAAGACCTTCACCCCTGCGCGGTTGCCACCACACTGCATATCCAGAGTATGCTGCTGTATATCGGCAGATGAAGATCGCAGCAGTGTCCTCGAACAAGACCAGAGCGGCCAAGTCGCCCATGACGCGACGCAAGTCCACTCCGTTCTTTACGAAGCGCGACTGGGATTTGTACGAAGGCATGCCCAATGCAGAGATTATCGATGTCTCACTGCCCGATAATGCAGGCACTGCAACGATCATTATCCGACTCACTTCCGGAGAAACGATCACAAGAGAGGTCGGTGGTCTCGACTACGTTGTCGGCCGACGAGGGACGCTCAATTTCCTGTCGAACGAGCTCCGTACCGAGATTCTCAGCGCCCCTGATCAAGTGACACCCGTGAACACCCAAGCCCTCATCTCAGGCCGCACCCTCCGTACAAAAGCCGAGACCTCCACAGAAGTAGCCAAGCACGTCTTCATCGTAGGTAGTCTGACGGGCGACTCCCTGATCCGCCACGCTATCGGTGGCTGCGTCTTCGCTGCTGGGCGGATCACGGATCACATACCTACAGATCATTCCCCGGACAGCACGCCGAGCCCAACTTCGTCGACACCTCGGTCGGCGTCGCTGTCGGACTCGGACTACACTGAACGGCTGGAGCTGAAGAGGACGACGACTGGAGAGCGAACAAATGGTCATGCGGATTTGCATCTTGATCGGCGGAAATTGACGAAGAGCGTGGAGGTGGCGCATGAGGAGAATAGGGTGTGGGTTGGCTCGGGGTGGTGGGCTGGAGGATTGGGACCGAGTACGACATGATGAGAGGATAACCAGTGAATACACATTTAGATATCTAATTTATGCTCGCAGTCCTCTTGCGACCAATGCTACGTGACACTGAGGTTGGTGGTGGCCACGTAAGGCTTTTCAACCATATACGAGATCTCACTTGGTTTGCAAGCCATTGTAAATCAAGTCAGAACACTATGCACAATCCACGGCGTTCTGACAGTCTAGTGAAGCTCTCCAAGCAGGAAAATGAACCGTGTCTCGAGCGGCCGAGACAGCCTTGCATACGATCGCGCTAGTGCTCGATCATGCATCTTGTCGTTCACCGCTAACCGTCTAGAACCCCGCCGCCATTCGACACCTGTGACTTATATTAGTTCCAACATGGCAGCCTTTCTGTGCAGCTTCGCCCGCAGCCGGCGACGCTCCTGCATTCGCATCATCTGAGAATATTAGTGACGGTCGTGATTGCCTTTCGTGTAAACATCCGCGGGGTATCGTCAACGTCATATCGACCTTTACACATCAGCACACCTACGCCGAAAGCGCCACCACGAAAGTCTCACCAGACCTCTGAGATGGCGCAAATATCCAACCTCACGATGCCACCGCGCTTCGGCATCGAGCTCGATCGCACCGACCCCGGCGTGCCGTTCCGGGCATCGCAGTCCCACATCCACCACACATGGGCCCGCACCTTCCACTCCCGCCCCGAGCTGTATATTCGACCGCAGAGTCTCGCAGAGATACAAAAGGTCGTCACGCTTGCGCGCCGAATGCGGCGGCGCATCGTGACTGTAGGATGCGCGCATTCGCCCTCGGACTTGACCTGCACCTCTGGCTGGATGCTGAACCTCGACGACTTCAAAGAAGTGCTGAAAGTCGATGAAAAGGGGCAGACGATGACAGTGCAGGCTGGAATACGGCTGCATGATATGAACCTTAAGGCGAAAGAGTATGGACTGACGATGCCGAATCTGGGCTCGATTGATGAGCAGTCGCTGGCTGGAGCTATTGCGACGGCTACGCATGGCAGTTCGATGGACCACGGACTGCTCTCAGATCGCGTGCAGAGTCTGCGAATTGTGTTGGCCAACGGACAGGTGGTGAAATGCTCCGCTACACAATCGCCAGACTTGTTCCGTGCAGCGCTGGTATCGCTGGGCGCACTGGGCATCATCGTCGAGATTGAGTTCCAGATGGTCGAAGCTTCAAGCGTGGAGTGGACACAAACAATACGGCCCATAGAAGACGTACTCGCAGACTGGAACAACGGATTATGGACAACCAACGAATTCACACGAGTCTGGTGGATGCCTTACATGAAGCGCGCCATCGTGTGGCGAGCGAACAAGACCACGAAAGCCCACATGAAGCCGGCATATAACTGGTATGGAGGAAATGTCGGGTTTCATACCTACCACATCCTGCTCTGGATCTCGCAATATGTCCCAAGGTTCTTGCCAACAGTCGAGTGGTTCGTCTTCGGCATGCAGTACGGTTTCAAAGACAACACAACCATCACCGCCATCGGCGAGCAACGCACGGAACTCCTGATGAACTGCCTGTACTCTCAGTTCGTCAATGAATGGAGCATACCGCTGGACAAAGGCCCCGAGGCACTAACGCGCCTAACGAATTGGCTACACGGCGACGAACACAGCTCCGGCATCCCATTCAGCACAAAAGGCCTGTACGTCCATTCGCCCATCGAAGTCCGCGTTGCGAATACGCAAGGAAGAGAACCGCGTCCATACCTCGACACCTCATACCCAGACACACCAGCTCTCTACCTCAACGCCACGCTATACCGCCCATACAACCAAGACCCGCCCTGTCGTGAGCGGTACTACCAAGCCTTCGAGCATCTAATGAAAGAATACAACGGCCGCCCGCACTGGGCCAAGAACTTCCAGAGTGTCGACCACGCATATCTCTCATCTGTATACGGCTCCGACCTCGAAGACTTCAACCGCGTGCGCAACGAAGTCGATCCCGAAGGCATGTTCCTAGGCGCATGGCACCGGCGCACCATCCTGCCCTCGAAAACAGACATGCCCATCTTCCCGCTGGAAGAAAAAGAAGTCGTGCGCAAGGACAGGCGGAGTGGAGGCGTCGACTGGATTGGCGAGCAAGCGCGGTGGTGGGATGGCGGTGTTGATGTATTTGAAAAGGCGGATAGTGAGAGTGGGGAATCTTTTGATTTGATGGCGGGCGCGGAGGCGGAGAATAGTGTGTTGTTTGAGGGGGCGGATAGGGATGTGGAGGTTTTTGGGACGGAGGATATGGGGGAGGTGAGGGGGAGGATGAGGGAGGGGACGGGGGAGGGGTTGTTTGGTGCGAGTGTGTTTGAGAAGATGTAGGTGGTGGACTGGTGTTTTTGCCTATCATCGTCGGCTTTAAGGGTTTCATCTCCTCTTCTGAGCTAATACAAAACATGCAAGCAGAGCTGAGCTGGATCATACTGTAGTGCTGGCCTATCGAACTGTCCACATACTAGGCACTCGAATACCACTATCCTTCTCATCCATGTTGATGTTTGAGTCTGATAATTCTATGCTTTCGAAAGCCTCCTGAAGCACGGTCCCTTTCGAGCTCCTCTGTCTAGCGTGGCGAAACGTTGGTATGCCCCTGCGGCAGATTGATTTTATGAGGCGCATCTTGTGTTCAGCTTGAGCCGTTGTTGTTATCTGAGTCACATCACAAATATCGTCGTCTCCCGCTTCAGCCCCTTTGAGTAGCACATTCACCCACTGATGCAAGAGCACGTGATTCACGTCCAACACGCGCTCATTTCACCTTGCCTTGTCGCAAATTACTAGCATTGAAGAAGAAGAAGAAGAAGAAGAAGAAGAAGAAGAAGCGACTTCTTGGGGGGAGAAGGGGCTTGAGATGGGGCTGGGAAAGGAACTTGACTGAATTTGATTGCCTAGGTGATGGGAATTACCTTCGTAATGACTGAAGTCTTTTCTCGAGGTCAGGTACCATCGGCCTGGAATAGAATGAAAGAAAGACGAAAAACAAAATTAACCATCCTTCACCCTGACCCTCACCCCCCTCTCTTCCCTCCTCCCTCCTCCCTCCTCCCTGCCGACTCCCATCCCCT
>Ga0265798_10005276_pt1 | contig 17473 bp, 10 predicted proteins | sample P3T30metagenome_FD_192430 | JGI IMG/M metagenome (GOLD analysis project Ga0265798, IMG submission 192430) | Plant litter microbial communities from East Loma Ridge, Irvine, California - P3 T30 | ecosystem: Environmental > Terrestrial > Plant litter > Unclassified | place: USA: California... | reverse complement strand
TGACCGCAAGATTGGTTCTGATTGGAGACGTGGCCGAGTGGCCGAAGGCACATCCCTGCTAAGGATGCATACGGCTTATACCTGTATCGTGGGTTCGAATCCCACCGTCTCCGCCAAAGCTTCATGAGAAAAGCCACCGCAAGGTGGCTTTTCTCATTCCGGTATCGCGCAGACGAGCAGGGCGCCTGCGCGTCCTGCGTGTGATCCCAAAGGGGAAGTTCGAACCTGCACGCGTGCCTGCGCGCAGGCGGCCTGCAGCAAGTGGCCGCATCCCACTGTCTCGGCCGGATATGTTGCTGCTGAGCTCCGGCACCCGCCTGAAACCCCCGGATCTCTCACGAGGCACGGGGGTTTTTGTCTTCTTGGGACCGGCTCAGTCCAAGCTGATTAGGGGAACCGATAAGGGAAGCGATGAGGGTATCCGGCGCAGGATCGCTGCTTGGCCGAATGGCAAGGAATAGCGGTGAAGGATGATCGGCACCATGCTGACAGAACGTTTTGCAAGGCTTGGAAATGGATCTGTCGGAAGCAACGACTCAATCCGCCTCGAAGTCGTGGGTAAAAGACTGAATCGAATTGTGTTCGAGCATATGCAGTACGCTACTTTGGCCGCCTGTCCCGCTTTCGAGTTTTAATATATGCCCTGGCTTGCACGGCTTAGCGATTATGCCCGATTGCCGATTTGCCTGTACGAGCGGCCGCCTTGGCTTTTTGTATTTGCTCTACGTATGCAGCCTTCTTTTCCATCAACTGACCCGCGGCGTTAGTGATGCAGTCGCGTGCCGGCGCTGTGGGATGGATTCGAATAATTTCAACGTGCTATTCACGGATTTTAGGCCAGCAGTTTTTTTTGCTGACAATTTAATTGAATCCATTACCTGATTCTTGCAGCTTCTGTGTATTGGCCGGGCTCGGTTCAATATGCTGTGCATGCATTAACGCGTTGCGTTGCAACGAAAAACTGCTATGCCGCCAACTAATGCCGGGGGCGATAATGATATGCGATTCCAAAGCGCTGGCGGTTGAATGACCTGTTACGAAATTTATCGATGAAAACATAGCGGTCTTGGTCGCTCCCAATAAAGATTGCGCTTTTCAATCAGGGAAATGGTGCGATCAAGGTTGCCAGCATCATTAGTGCTGAGGCTACATGCAGCTGCGCGATAAACAATACCTTTTCCAGTCGCACAGCGATTTCACGATTTCGCCTTTTCTGAAGAAAGTTGTTTCCCCAAAGTTTTGCAAAAGAAAAACATGAGTTTCACCTGAAAAATAAAATCGTACCCCATGCAGTTATTATTCGGCTCGCATGAATCTCATTCATTTTGCATTTTAATGCAAAATGAATCGACGCTATAAAATATTTATTATTCGATTGCCAGCGTTTCAAATCTGCGGTTAATATCGATCCAGATTCATTGGCACATCCAACGTCAAACGCAGGAGCCATCGTGAATATATTCGGCTGGGATACCATTTCAGTGCTGAAGGTTGATGAGGTCAACAAGCAATTCGCTGCCAACCTGGGCGAACTGGTGATGAGTTTCGATGCCAGCTGGCTCGACGCCTTTGCGGGGACATTCAAGGCGCAGGGAAGTTTCGGCCCCTGGACGGTCACCGGTGGCGATGGCACCGATATTTACCTGACCCTGCCCATTGCCAACGGCACTGTAAGTAATGCCAATGGTACAGGTACGCCGGCTGACATTTCGGGCATCGCCATCACGCTCGAAGTCAATCTGAAGTGGGTGCCTTCGAGCGTCACAGTGCAGGGGCACGATTTGTGCTTCGACCTGAATGCCGCAACCGCACCGGGCGCCGCACGCGAGCCCGGCGATATTTATGTCAAGAGCACGACTGACCCGAACAACACCGGCATGGGCGCGCAACTTGGCAACGCCATCGTGACGGTCTTGCTGGCCAATAAGGATAAAATCACATTCATCTTTGCCCAAACCGGCATTGTCGATCCAAATACCGCCACTTGGCTGTTACCGAAACAATCCATCTATAGCTATCACACCCCGATCGGCGGCAGCGATGGCTATCTCGCCATATTCAGTGCGGTCACCGATCGCGATATTTCCACCCTGACTGCCAATATCGATTCCGCGATGACCAGTTCCGGTTTGCCACTGGTGCTTGCCATTTCGGGCCCGCTCTTTCTTCAATATGGCATCCTGCCGGTACTGCCCAACGCATTTCCGAACACAGGCCCGGGTAATTTTTCCTATTCAGACAACCAGATCACGCTGGCCCAGGGCTTCGACCTTAATTCCCTCGAAGAGGGCGCGATTTCCTATACCCCCACCATGGACCAGATGGCGATCACAATCGACGCCAACGCCCTGCGCAATGCCGCGTGCGGCCATTGCGGCCTGCACATGCCGAACGCGTCCATGACCTTCTGGGCCATCACCAACAACGTGCTCCAGTTCGACCCGTCCAGCCAGACGTTTGCATTCCAGTCCGATCCGAATCCGCAAACTGGTTCGGACAGCCACGTGCCTTGGTACGACTACCTGATCGGCCTGGGTGCGATCGGCGCCGGCATCATTGCCCTGGTCCTGGACGGGGTCGAGCATGGCGTCAGCTCGGCCTTGTCCGGTTCGGCGCTGGCCGGCAGTTTGTCCACTGCGCCGGCGTCCACCGTACGCTGGCCCGGGCTCGGGCAGATCACGGTCCAGAACGGCGAACTGAACGATTGCCTGCTGTTATACGCCAACGTGAGCTAGCAGCGCTCAGGCATGCGCGCAGCAGCATTCATTTTTGCATAAACCTACTCCGGAAGAGAGCAACTACCATGGCGAGCACCGTGCAGTGCAAGGATAACCCCACGCCAGCATCGGCTGGAGTGGCTGAAACGAATAACTGGGACACCGTGTTTGCGATCAATTTTTCGAATGCAAACAAGGCGATCAAGAGCCAGAAATCGTCGCCGCCTGCTTTCACCGGCACCAAACCGGGTGGCGGATTCAGCGGCCCTGCAATTGTAGTGGATGGCAAGTTCGGCGACTGGCAACTGACCGGCGGCAGCGGTTCGCTGGCCGATATGACGCTGCCGATCTCCGGCACCGCCACGGCGCAGACCGCACCGGTACAGCAGATCCCGTTTACCGGTACTGCAGTCATCCAGGTGGGCATGAACTACATCCCCCAGCCCGGTGCGTCCAGCTCAAGCAAAGTCAGCGGGGGGGCGCCGAACGCCCTCATGGTCAAGACAAGTACGGATGACCCGCGAACGCAACCGGTCGTGTCGGTTCTCACGCTGACCTTGGACGCCGACGCCGCAGAGGCGCACGATGCCGTCAGCAGTGTACTAGAGCAGTGGTTGCTCGATAACCTCGGCAGTTTTAACCACACCTTTGCCGCCATCGATCTCGGGGCAGTGGCCGACAAGGACCAGTTCCAGTGGCTGGCGCCTACTCACGTCGGCTATGGCATCAACAATCCGGAAAACGCCCAACCTGACGATTACATCTTCGCTGTGATGGCAATGACGGAAAATCGCCCCGGCGTCAACCTCGGCCATGAAGTGTCGCCAAATGTGATTCCCTCCGGGTGCAACAGCGGTTTTTTGATTTCGCAGGAACGCTTCCTCACCAAGTTGATGTTGCCAGGCATCGAGAAGATGTTCATGAACGCCAGCGACACGGATTTTGCCGTCACCGAAGATGGTTCGACCATCAGCAACGTCAATCCCATCACTTTCCAGAATTTTCAGACCTCCAATAGCGACGGCAGCGATACGGTAACCATTACCGGCGCAACCATTGATGCCAACAACTTCACGCTGATGGCCAGCGCCACCACGCTCAGGCTCAGTTTCGTCGACTTGCATTTCCCCTGGAATGACGGCGGCTATACCGTGCACATGGTGTACAACAGTGAGTGCGAACTGTACATGGATGCCAATAAGCATTTCCAGGCGTGCGTGGTCGGGACACCGTCGCTGTCGGTCACCGTCACCGAGTCGTCCGCCGAAAAGTGGACCAATATCATCGTGGGGGTCGTCGAGGGGATCGGTCTCGCCGTGGCCGGCGCCGCAATTGGCGGCGCGCTCGGGCCAGCGGCCGAGGCTTCCGGAGATGCCATCGAAAGCGGGGCCAGCACGGCCGCCGGGGCGGTGGAGGGCACCACGGATGCGCTCGAGTTCGCCGGCGACCTGCCGGCCGACAGCGACATTGCGAACCTCGACGAAGTCAACTCGGCCGACGACACCGAGGCCAGCAGCGACATGGAAAACGCCGACGACGAATCGTATTCGTCCAAGTTCAAGGGCTTTTTCCGGCGCAACTGGCGCAAGATCCTCGGCATGGCAATCGGCGGCGCGGTGGGCGCCGTCACGGCCAAGCTGCCCGACATCCTGGAAGCCTATTCCGAGCAGGACCTGGCCAAGATGCCCACGCTCGACGAATTCGCAGACTATTCGATCGCGCCCGTCACATGGCCGGGCCAGACCGGCTACCAGCTGGTCAGCATTGCGCTTAATGAGTCGCTGCAAATGGGCTTGAACGTGACGATTGCCGACTAAGGAGAAGCGCATGCAAACTGTGTCGACATTAAACTGGGACACCGCGTTCGGGATCAAATTCAAGGACGCCAACGCCGCCATTGCCAGCGCCGGCAGTTCCCCGGCGCGGTTCGACGGCGCCCACACCGAAATGACCGATACCTATCAGGTCGGTGCCGCGTTCGGCACCTGGCAGATGACCGGTGGCGCCGGGTCGTTGCTGACCATGACGTTGCCGTTGACCGGTGGAAACATTGCCGGCGGCGGCCAACCCGCTGCCGCCTTTACCGGGCTGGCCCAGATCCAGGTGGCCTTGGCATTCATCCCGCAACCAGGCGCGCCCGACCAGCGTGCCTTGCGGTGCGATCAGAGCCAGGCCGTTTCCGTGCTGCAGGTAACCATCAGCAGCGGACCGACGTCGGCGCGGGACGCCGTCAAGGGCGCACTGCAAGATTGGCTGACTGCCAACCTGGGTACATTCAACCATGTCTTTGCCGTTGTCGACCTGAACCTGGCGCTTGATCAGAGTGACGCGTTTGCGTGGGTCAAGCCGACCCACGTGGGGTATGCCGTCTACACCGAGAATATCGGCGCGGTCGACGATTACCTGTTCGGTGTGCTCGCCATGACGGAAAACCGCCCGGGCCTGAACCTGTCGCCGGTGCTCGACCCCGGCATCATTCCGGCGGGCGCCGACGCGGGTTTCCTGATTGCCGCGCCGCGCGTCGTCGAAAAGATGTTTGCGCCCCAGGTCGAAACCTTGTTTTCCAGCGCCAAAGCCAGCGATTTCGACCGACAGGACGACGGCATGACCATCGTCAATGTTGCGCGCCTGGAGTTTACCGACTTCACGCTGCAGGACGGCTCGCTGATCGATGACGCCGCCGTCGATGCCGCCGGCTTCACCATGTCGGTCGGTACCGGCTTCGTTCAGATCCGCTTTACCGGACTGCGCTTTACATGGCAAGGCAAGTACAACGTGGTCGTCAACTATGCTTCCACCAATAAGCTGTACACGGACAACGCCGGCCACCTGCAACTCGAACAGACGGCAGCGCCGTCGGTATCGGTGAGCGTCACAGAAACCGATGCCCAGAAATGGAAGGAGATCTGGGAGAGCATCGGTATTTCGGTCGCGGTGGCCGTCGTGGGCGCCGTGCTGGGCGCGGCGGCCGAAGCCGGGCTGGCACGCTCCGCCGCCACGGGCGCGGCGACGGCCGGGGCCGATGCGTCGGCCAACGGCGTGGTCGAGATCGAGATGGAAACCATCCTCAATGCGCTGACGCCCCAGGATCAACTGGCCGACGAATTGACTGCGGTGCGTGCCGCCGTGCGCGCGCTGCAGCAACCCGAGGCGCCGCAAACGTTCGCAGGGCTCTTCCGGGCCGCGTCATGGAAATTGCTCGGCACGGTGATCGGCGCTGTGGTGGGCGCCGGCGTGGCCGGTATCGTCACGGCGCTGCAGGCATACGCCGATGAAAATACCGAGAGCCTGCCGACGCTGGACGATTTCACCGATCGCGCCACCGAAAACATCAACTGGGCCGGTGGCACCGGCTACGTGCTCGACTCGGCCGAACTGCGTGGTGCGATGCAGCTTGGCCTGGTCAAGGGAGCGTAATCATGGCCACGCCGGCAACCTATGGCTGGGACATGGTAGTGGCCACGCGGACCAGTGTGCTCAACCGCAGCCTGCACGCACCGTCCGCGCCCTTCGTCGCCGTGGTGCCGGATGCGGGCGCCAATGTGACGGTCACGGGCAACATTGGCGGCTGGCAGATCGTGCGGGGCGGGTCGGGTATGCTGGTGCAGTTCAGCGTGCCGTGCGCCGAGCTGGCGCTCAGTGACGCTGGCAATTCCTATAATTTCACCGGTGGCAGTTTCTTGGTTCAGGGTCAACTGGCGTTCTCGGCACCTGGGCCTGACGGGCAGCAGGCGTTGCAGCTCGCCGCTGGGCCGGGTGCCCGCGCCCCGACTTGCCTGGCGGCGTCGTTCAGCGATCCGGCCTTTTCCGGCTTCGCGGTCCTGGCGGTCAGTGCGCTGCAAGCGTGGCTCGATGCGCAGACCGGCTTTCCGTACACCTTCGCCGCGATCACGCTCGCGCCGACCGGCGGCGCGGTAGCACTGGCGCCCGTGTTCGCCAGTTATGCGTACGCCGACACGGCCGACAACGACGGCGTCCTGGCACTGCTGTGCACGGCAAGTGCCGGTGCCACCAACCCGGCACGGCTGCTGCAGGAAGTCGATCCAGACGTGCTGGGCGCCGGCTCCGCCGCGATGCTGCTCGGGCGCGAACTGGTGTCGTGCCTGGCCCAGCAAACGGTGTCCGCGATCGCCTGGCCACGGCAACCCGTCTTCAACGCCGGTGTCGCGGAACCGGTCGTCGTTATCATCTCGGAGGTTTTCGATGGCAAATGATGGCGGCCTGCTGGCCGATACCTATGGTTGGGATACGGCCTTCGCGATCAGAATCGACGATGTGAACGCAGCCATCGTGCGCAAGGGAACGTCGCCCAAAACGTTCACGGCTTCGGCCACCGATACGATGTCGCATGTCACCGTCACGGTCAGCGGCACGTTTTCGGACTGGCAAATTACGCAGGGTGGCAGCGGCAAGCTGATTCACATGGCCACGCCGGTGACGGCGCTGACGGCGCAAGGCAATGTGCCTGGTCAAGGGTCGACAACCTTCACGTTCGGCGCCGGCACCTTCGAAATCGAAGTCGAGCTGGAGTACGTGCCGCATACCGATCCGCCTGCCAACGGCAGCGGGATTTACCATCACCTCAAGGTCTGCAGCAGCACCTCGGACCAGAGCGCGGTGACGGTGCTCGATACCTATGGCTTCGGCACCAGCACGGATGGCTCTGGCACCGCATACGAGATCGTGGCGGACGATGTCAAGGCGGCGCTGCAAACCTGGTTCGACGCCAACCTGGCCGATTTCGAACACGTATTCGCCACTGTTAACCTGAACCGGACAGCCGATCAGGGCCAGTTCGCCTGGTTGCTGCCGACCTATTCGAGCTATGCCTATATCGATGGACCCACCCTCGATACCAGCGTGCTCGGTATCCTCTGCATGACCGAAAACCGTTCGGCCGTCGGGCTCGACCAGGAAATTTCACCAAACGCGATTCCGGACGGCGCCCGCGCCGGCTTCTTGATTGCACCGGCGCGCTTTATCACCGAAATGCTGTGGCCATCGATGACGATGGTCTACAAAGGTACCACATCGACGGACTTCAAGCTCAATGCGGACGGCACTGGCCTCGAACTGGCCAACGGCGAGGTGACGATTACTGCACTCGTTGACGACGATGGCAATTCCCATACGACGGTGCTGCAGAATTTTGAACTCACCACAGCCGATCAGTTGCTGAAGGTAGATGCGACCACCCGCGTCGAGGTGTCGCCCGGGATTCACGCCTACACCCACTCGGTGTCGTCTTATGACTTGACCCTGCACCAGCTCGATTCGGGCAAGCAAAGCATTTATTACGTGGAACAAAACCATACCGACCCTGAGCACTGGACCGAAGAAAGCGAGGGCGTCGAGATCAGCAAGATCCTGGAAGGCGTGGCTGCGGCGCTGATCGTGGTGGCCATTGGCGTGGCCACTGAAGGCGCCGGCCTTGCCGCTGCCGCTATCGTCATGGGCATCCTGGCTGGCGTGGGCTCGAAAGTGCCGGACATCATTGCCGCTGCCAATACCGATGCGGCACCGTCGATCGACTTGCTGGTGTTCAATTCGGTCGATCCGCTGCAGTGGACCGACCAGGCCGACTTCCCGTTGACAAGCGTGGCCCTGAACTATTCGGTGCAGATGGGCGGTACGCCCACGTTCACGAGCTGAGGGTACAGCAGGGGTGGCCATGCGCATCTTCGCCGTACAGGAAGCGCGCTGGTCCGCCGCGGTCGTATGCCATACCCGGTGCGCGCTGCTGGATACAGCACCAGTGAAACGTCGCCAGGTCGGCCGGGACCGGGCCACCGCGCGCAACAGCGGTTTCCCAGGCGCCCAGCACGGCTTCCTGCTGGGCGGGCGCAATGCGATGCGCTGCATGATTTCCCCAGAAGTGCACGAACAGGTCGACGCCGGGCCGGTACAGGGCAGGGTGGCATTGCAGGCTATCTACCTGGGCAATGCGCCCGGGACATTCGGCCAGTGCTGCAATCAAGGCTTCCTGGTCACCGATGCCGTCCCAGATGGCGTCCGGGGCCGTCCCGGGCGCGCCCGCATATTGCCGTTTCGCGGCCGCGCGCGCGAGCAGGTCGCGCGTCCAGTGCGCTGCGCGCAGCAAAAAGACGCCAGTGTTGACAGGCTGGTGCGCCAGCAAGCGCGCGGGATCGACGCCGGCACGATGCGCCACGGCATCCATGGACTGGCTCACCAGATCGACGCCAGGGATGCAAAAGCGCGCTGCATCGTGCTGCAAGTTCAGTACCAGCGCGTCGGAATCCGCCCATAGCACCCATTCGTGGCGCGCCAGTGCCCGCTCCAGCGCAGCGAATTTGGCCCAGCACGCCGGCATGTCGGCGGGAACGGACGCATCGGTGTACAAGGGATAGCCATGGCGGACGCACCACAGGCGGCGGTTGGCGATGCCCATCGGTCCCAGGCGGTCATACTTGGCGGTGGGGTTATACATTGGCACGGCGTTGAAGCTGACAACCGCCAGGTCCGGATGGCGCGCCGTCATGCGCCGTCAGCAGTAGTCAGGCGCTGCGCCACGACAGCATGCACGATTTGATAACATTGATCCGGACCATCCGCAGCAACCTGGCCGAGCGCCTCATGGACGATCGGCAACACGTGGTGTCGCTCTGAGGGGATAGATGCGCCCGGCATCAACGGCGTCACCCAGTTGGTCCAGGCGCTCACGATGGCATGCGTAGAGACGGCGCCGGCTGGCCCATCCCGTGCGCACCACCATGCGAGGCTGGCGTCGAGGGCTTCCCGGCCGAGCCCGAGTGCATCGGCCAGATTGGCCACGCGCCGTTCGCCAGCCGTGGCCGGGAAACCCGGCCGCCAGGCCTCTGGACTGTCGATCAGGACGAGCGCCAGGCGCCGCGGCGCCGGTGTCCTCGCATCTGCGTTCTCGAGCAGATAGCGGACAGCGCGCTGGCACAGGTGGCCGCCGAAGCAGTGTCCAACCAGAATGACCTGGGCATACTGCTGCAGCGCATGGGCAGCGAGGAGTCGTGCCAGCGCCAGCGCCAGCGTGCTGGCTGCGTTGCCTCCGTGGGCCAGGAGCGCGGCCGGCGCGGCTGGATAATCGACATACAGGGCTGCGATTCGGGGCCAGTTCTGCGCCAGGCGAAACGGCAGTGCGGCGCCGCAGGCGTGCTCGCCCCAGGTTCGCCATGGATCACCGCCGAGACCGTGAACGAACACGATACAGGCCCTGGCGTCGGCGCCATGGTGGTAGACACCCAGCGCCGGTTCAGGCGGCGGGAGGGTGGAGTACCGCATGCAGACTTGCAAAGGCGGCGCGAGCCGGCTCTGACAAGGCGCCGTATACGTGCACGGCGCCCAGCGGCGCGGCGCCGGTCAGCTCGGACAGTGTCGGACCGATCTGGCGCAGCGCGCGATCGAGGGTGGCCTGGTCGGCAAATTGCCACTCCAGGACGACCGGCTCACCGTTGCCGGGCGCGTGGCTGGCAAGCGAGCCGGCATCGGCGCCGGTGTGCAGTCGTTGCAAGACGCCAAGGATGCGCTGGACCGCAGCGTCCTGTCCTGCGGCGACGGCATAGGTAGCGGTAACGCGAATGGAGCTGTCCACAATATCCTCCGGTGGGCGCGTGGGCGCGGCGCTGACTATTGTCAGCCACGAGCTAAGTCAATGGGTAGCTACCGGGCATGCATTCGCATTTCGCTTGATACAAATCAGACAAATAGCAAATTATCAAACCGGGCAACCCACTCTGAGCAAGGCATCACGGCGCGCTGCTGGCCGCGGCGCCAGCGCCGGCGTAATCCTGGGTAACGATGCAATGGGGCGCCACACGGTGAGCGTCTCGGCCGCCGGCTTCGCGCAGCAATTCGGCTATGTGGCCAATGGTATCTGCAACGCCGATGCGAGCGCGGTCGACCAATCCGTGACGGTATTGTCGGGCGGGGCCGTGCGCGACGCGGCCGGCGTCAACGTCAGCGCCGCACGGGCCGGTGCCATGTACGCCAACCCGATCACCAGCGAGGTGTATTTTTCCGAGTATCCGTACGAAGTTCGGCAGCGCAATGGCCAGGCTTATATCTACTGGCACCCTTTCGTTACCCAGACCCCGATCGATGCGACGCTGTCATATAAAGTGTCGGATGGCGGCTCCTCGACCGGGGCGGTCAATACCGGTAAGGGCGCGTTCCAGACCCACATCCGTACCGGGCCGGCGCCGGCCCTGAACACGGTGTCGGTGGCAGTGCAGGCCAGTGTCGCCTTGCCGACGATCCGGAACAATGCCTTGGTGCTGGCCAACGGCAGCATCAAGGCCGAGATGGAGGCGAGCCGCATCTATGGCGTGTTGCCGACCATCGAAAAAATCGTGGGTGGCATGCCCGATGGCACTTTCCCTGATCGCATCGTGCTGGACGCCGAAAGTCGCAGCGCGCGTCAGGTCGAGGTGCAGTACAAGCTGCTGCCGGCTGACTACCAAGCGATGATGGTCGAGGCCGACCTGTTCGAAAATGGCAGCATCGTCGACACGCTGTCCGGCTCGCACAAGAAAGACGTGGGCGCGGCGTTTATCCAGCGCGGCCAGAAATTCGATATCCACAAAACCTATGAGACCAGGCTGGTGCTCAACCGCGGCACGGCGATCCAGGTGGAGTCGGATCCGGTTCGGCTGCCGACCCGCCAGCGCTTGATCACCTTCGCCAGCGGCGTGGTGGCCACGGTGGAAGTCGATATCCTCAACAAACGCGTGTGCGACATTCCCGGCTCGCTGGCCTTCGGCTTCAACCAGGGTGTCAGGGCGACCCTGCAGTTGCAGAAGCTCGGCCCGGATGGTGCGCCGAACGGCGCACCGACCATGCTGTTCTCGAACAAGGCGTTCGAGGCGGGCAGCTTTACCCATCTAGTCGAAGCGGGCGTGCTGGGCAGCGGTACGTTCGAGATGATCCTGACGGCGGTTGGGGCCAGCGATGCGTCGCAGCCCGACGAGGCTCGCGACCGCGTCATGTCGCGCTTTGTCGAGGCCGATCAACTGCCGGTGGCCATGTAATTGTCAATGGCGTGAAGGTGCGCGATGGCAGCATGATGGCCAGCACCCAGGGCATGAGCTTGCCCGGACGCGGCCCGGCAATGCGCTTCCAGCCGCTGTACGCCACCTCGGCCAATGGCGCCATGGGCGCGATGGGCAACAACTGGACCCACAACTTCGATTCGACCGTGACGATCAACCGCTGCGGCGATGTGTTTGTCAGCGGCGGCGATGGCGGCGGCGTGCGTTTCTTTGCCGATACCAGCGGCAATCTGACGCCGGCCGCCGGCTACCACTCGAGCATGAAGGCCAACAGCAGCGACAACAGCTTCGACTTCACGACCAAGGATGGCACCCGGCACCACTACATCTTCGCCAGCACCAGCGGCAACTGGGTTCTGAGCAGCATCACCGACACCAACGGCAACGCGATCGCCCTGAGCTACGACATGGCAGCGCGCCCGGCGCCGCTGCTGACGGGCGTACGCAGTGCGGACGGGCGCGGGTTCAGCTTCGCCTACCGGCGCCTGGCCCGTTCGGCGGTGTCGGCCGGTGACTCGAACGCCGTGATCGCCTCGGTCACCGGGCCTGGCGTGGCGATGACGTTCGAGCATGATGATGCCGGCAACCTGCTGACGGCGACCCGCAATGGCCGCGTCGAGAAGTTCGGCTACGACAGCAGCACATCGGTCGCGGCCAAGCGCGGCTTGATGACGAGCGCCACCGACCCGAATGGCCGCGTGACGCGCTACAACTACAACGAGATCGATCTGCAAGTCACGCCGCAGGGCGGCACCATGATCGTCTTGCCGCATAGCTTTATCACGTCGATCGCCACCCCGACCGGCGAGATCAAGTTCGGCGTATCCCCCGGGGTCTACGAGACCAGTACCGTCACCAACCAGAATGGCGATACCACCACCTATAAGCTGAACCGGTACGGCAACCCGCTATCGATCGTAGATGCGGCCGGCACCACCAGCATGAGCTGGTCGCCGAACGACGTGGTCATGCTCAGCAAGACCGACGCGCGCGGCGTGCTCACCACCTACGGCTACGACGAGCAAGGCAACAAGACCCGCGAAACCACCGACGGCAAGTCGCAGGCCTGGACCTATACCCTGGCCCGGGTTACCAGCGCCCTTGATTTCAACGGCAATCTGCGCACCTACCAGCTCGACACTGCCGGCAACGTCAAGACCGAAACCCTGCCCGAAGGCGTGACGATTGCTCACACTTACGGCAACAACGGCGATCGCCTGTCCACGCTCGATGGCAATGGTGGCTTGACCAGGTTCAGCTATGACGTCGCGGGCAATCTGTACACTGTGACCGACCCGCTCGGCGCGACCACGACGATGGTGCGCAACGCGCGCGGCCAGGTCACGCAAACGCTTGATGCGCTGGGCAACCGGACTGCGTTCACGCTCGACGACCAGGACCGCGTCGTCAAGCGCGTCGACCCCATCGGCGGCGCGCGTACCAGCAGCTACGACGCGGCAGGCAACAAGCTGAACGAAGTCGACGAGACCGGCGCCACCACTACCTGGACCTATGGCAAGCATGACTTGCCCGAAACGGTCGAGCGCGCCGGCGGCACCAAGACCTTCGCCTACGATGGCGTCGGCAACAAGGTGTCGGAAACCGATTTCCGCGGCAACGCCACCACGTATGCCTACGACGGTGCCAATCGCCACGTCAAGCGCACCGAGCCGATGGGCAAGGTCACCGCCTATGACTATGACAAGGTTGGCAACGTCACGGGCGAAACCGATGCGCTGGGGCGCCGGACCACCCACGACTACGATGCGCTCGGATACCGCACGCGCACCGTCGACGCCGCCGGCGGCATCTGGCTGATGGCGCGCGACGGCAACGGCAACAAGGTCGCAGGCACCGATCCGCTGGGACGCGTGACGAGCTATGTCTACGATGGCTGGAACCGGCTGACGTCAGAAAAAGCGCCGCTGGGCGCGGTGACGTCGTTTACCTACGACAAGAACGGCAACCGCACCGGCGAAAACGACCCCATTGGCCGTGTAAGCGGCCAGGTATTCGATGGCGCCAACCGCGTGCTTGAGGCCGTGCGCGCCGACGGCACCAGGATCATCAATAGCTACGACAGCAACGGCAACCTGACCAAGACGATCGATCCCAACCTCAACACAGTCCTGTTCAGCTACGATCCGCTCAACCGCAAGAAAGACATGAAGGATGGTGCCGGCTACGCCACCAGGTACGAGTACGACGGCGTTGGCAACCTGACCGCCGAAGAGCTGCCCAATGGTAACCGGATCACCCACGGCTACAACGCCATCGGGCTGCGCACGAGCAGCAACGACGCGTTGGGAACGCTTGGCGCGTGGGACTTCGACGCCGACGGCAACAAGACGGTCGAGACCGATGCCAATGGCAATACCAGTACGCACAGCTACAACGCCCTGAACCAGTTGACCTCGAGCGCCTTGCCCGAGGCGCGTTCGCTGGCCTTTGAGTACGACCTGATGGGCAACCGCTTGAGCGCGACCGACGCCATGGGGAAGGTCACGGCCTTCAAGTTCGATGGGTTGAACCGCCAGACCGAAATGAAGGACGCGCTGGGCGGACTGCACCTGACTGGCTACGACGCGGTCGGCAACAAGGTTCTCGATACCGATCCTCTGGGTAATGAAACCAGGACTGTTTATGACGACCTGAACCGCCCGGTGAAGGTGGTCGACGCGCTCAGGCAAGAACTCGGGTTTGGCTATGACCTGGCCGGCAACAAGATCCTGGAAACGAACAAGCGCGGCGTACGCACCAGTTACGTGTTCGATCGCATGGACCGCGTGACGAGCGTGACCAAGGGCGACGTACGCCTGAGCAGCACGTCCTACGACGGCAATGGCAACGTGCTGTCGAGCACCGATGCCAACGGCAACATCACCAGCTACGTCTACGACAAGCGCAACTTGCGCATCCGGGAAGCGCGCCTGCTGGCGGCGATTACCAACAGCGCGCTCGATGCGATGGGCGACCCGACCGTGGTGACCGATCCGGAAGGACGCGCCACGACCAATGTCTATGACAAGCGTCGCCGCCTGACGGGCCAGCGCAATGCTGCCAACGAAGAGACCCTGTACGCCTACGATGGCGTGGGCAACCGCACCACCACCACGCGCCCACGTGGCGGCGTGACGACGGTCGTGTATGACGGCGCCAGCCGGGTCAAGCAGATCACCGACCCGGCCGGCACCACCGAGTACGGCTACGACAAGAACGGCAACCACCTCCTGGTGCTTGATGCCGAGAACAACACCACCGCGCGCGAGTTCGACGCCATGAACCGGCGCACCGAGATCACCTACCCGGGCGGCGCGCGCGAGCGCTTTACCTACGATGGCAACGGCAACCTCAAGACCCACACCGATGGCAACGGCGTGGTCATCACGCATGGCTACGATGCGCTCAACCGCGAAGTACTGCGCACCTTCTCCGCCAGTGCGGACGGCGTGACCGGCATCGCCACGGCCTACGACGAGAACAACAACGTCAGGAGCGTGACCCAGAACGGCCCATCGGTGCTGGTAAGCAGCTTCACGTTCGATGCATTCGACCGCGAAGAACTCTCGAAAGACGGTTTCGGCGCCAGCGCCCGCAAGACCTACGATGCCAACGGCAACCGCACCGCCCTGATCACCCAGGACGGCAAGATCACCAGCTACGCCTACGACACCTTGAACCGCCTGAAGTCGATGGTGAGCCAGTCGGGCACCACCGGCTACACCTACGACCGCTCAAGCCTGAACACCAGGACTGCCTACGGCAACGGCCTGGCCAGCAGCACGGTGTACGACGCCGCCCGGCGCGTGAAATCGGTAGCGCACGTGCGCGGCGCGACCAGCCTGTCGCGTACCGATTACGAGTACGACGTCAACGGCAACCGCAGCAAGGAAACCATCAACCGCAGTGGCGGGGCGCAGGTGACGACGTATGGCTACGACGCCGCCGACCGCCTGACCAGGACGGCGCTTGTCGAGGCAGGCAAATCGGTGACCAGCGAGTATGGCTACGATGCGACTGCCAACCGTACGTCGGAAACCGTGACCACGGTCAGCGGCGGGCTTACCGACACGGTCAGCAAGACATATAGCTATGACGGACGCAAGGCCCTGACCAGGATCGTCGACTCCCGCGCCGGCACCACCGAACTGCATTACGACGAGCAGGGCAACCTGGTTCGTAAGACCATCGGCAGCGACCTGACCGCGTATGCGTATAACGCACGCGACAACCTGATGAGCGTGACGCGCAACGGCACGCTGCTGGGGCGCTACTTCAATGACCACCGCGGTCTGCGGGTGGAGAAGGAAGCCAGGGATCCGTTAGCGCCGAATGCTGCGCCAGTGCGCTTGCGTACGCTGTGGGATGGGCGGAATGCGTTCCAGGACAGCCTGCTCGATGGCGTGGTGACTGCGCGTTATGAAAACGACGGCCGGCATCCGGTGAGCATGTGGAGCCGCGACGACGGCGTGCAGGCGCTGCACCGCGATGCGCTGGGGTCGATCGTTGCGACGACTGACACCGCAGGTCAGCTCAAGAGCGAAACCATTTTCGATGCCTGGGGCAAGGTGCAGGTGTCGACGGGAACGAGTGCGAATAAATTCGGGTACACCGGGCATCAGATGGATCGGGAGTCGGGACTGGTGTACTTCCAGGCGCGTTACTACGATCCGGAGATCGGGCGGTTCATTACGCAGGATCCGTATGAAGGGGACTGGAATACGCCGTTGTCGTTGCATCATTATTTGTATGCGTATGCGAATCCGACAACTTACGTCGACTTGGACGGTTATGAGTCGGTGTCGACCATGATCGACCGAGCCGCAGAGGGTTGCGGCGCTTGGTCGTGTGCTGGTTATGCTCTGCTGAAAGGTGCATACGTTGCCTCGGCATTCGGCTTTGCGACAGTGCATGACCCGGTACGGGACCAGTACGATGAAGGCAGGATCACAGGCACGCAGTACGCTGCGCGTGGCATTGGCGGTGGCGCCGCCGCAATCGCAATCAATGTCGGTGCAACCTTTGTTGGCGGCGGAGGCGGCCGTGTGTTCGCGGGCGGAATCACACAAACCATTGCACGAGCGTCAGTAACGGGAGGCACGACTGCTGCGGTAACTGATGCAGCGACGCAGATCAATCATATGGCGTCAGGGTTGCAAGCAGAGTACAGCCTCGACCAGACCCTTACTTCAGCCGCGGTTGGTATGTCGGTTGGTGCAGCTGTGCCGTCGATGGCAGTGGCTATAACTCCGCGGCTCCGAAGTGCAGCGATCAAGGGCCTTACTGATGTGTCACGAAAAACAACGGCAGCAGTGAAGTCGGTCGTTCGCAGCGTGAGCAGCGGTGTCAAAGGGATTGTCACGCGGGAAGGGTCTTCGTTAGGCGCGGATGCGACTATGATGAGTGGTCGGAGCGTAGCTGCGGATAGTTCTGGTTCGGCTCATTTGGTAACTGATGGAGGCGTTGGGGCAAATAGAACTGGTTTTACCGCGGCAGGGCTTTGTTGCGCAAATCAGGGCCGACCAGCGTAGCGCCGTGAGGTCTGGTAGCCTGAATAGATGAAACCAGCTCCACAGAAGTACCGCACGACTAACTGGAAGACGTACAACGAAGCGCTCAAGGCACGCGGCTCGCTGCTCATCTGGCTTGATCCAACGATGAACTGGCATGGTCAGCCGAGCGGCAAGCGCGGGCGAAGCCAGACGTTCAGCGACGAGG
>Ga0265798_10005274_pt1 | contig 17478 bp, 17 predicted proteins | sample P3T30metagenome_FD_192430 | JGI IMG/M metagenome (GOLD analysis project Ga0265798, IMG submission 192430) | Plant litter microbial communities from East Loma Ridge, Irvine, California - P3 T30 | ecosystem: Environmental > Terrestrial > Plant litter > Unclassified | place: USA: California... | reverse complement strand
ACCCAAGATGTCAAAGAAGAAGAGAAGGAGATTACAGGCTGAAGCGGAAATTGCACCGGAGACTAAGGCTATTGAGGAGATGAGACCTCTTTTCATGGAGATTGTAAGTTATACACATTCGCTGGATGGGTGAGCTGACAATGCAGTTGAAGCCACTCTTGAGAGTTAAGCCTTTGAAAGTCTGATGAGTCACTTGGGTTACTGTTATAGGGTTTTATGACTGCTTTGGCTATGTATACGTTTATGAAGCTTCTGAACAAGCCAATTTGTGAGATTGTGCCTGAGGCAACTTGGTGGTCTGAAAGTGTTGTAACCTCGCTGTACTATTCTCTACTCACCTATATATTGTAGTATGAGATAGTATACCATCATGTCTTCCCTTGTCTCAAGCGAAGATATCTCGGCGTACTGCCATGACTTGGTGTATCAAGTAGCATACGCATTCTACGATACGCCATATATCATCCTAATAAAGCTGCTGGTCCAGCTCGGAGTGTTCGTCGCGCTCTTTTTTTAAGGTGTGACCTGCTGATCAATCAGATCCTCAGAGAAACCCCTAGCTGATCTGGTCGGAATCAGCGTCAACGAGTTAAGAAAGTATATGGGTATGCTGCATGTACATCATCTAGTCAAGCGGTACGCCGTCACGCCGCCTTATCCAGTAGTGGTACTAATCCCTAGACATGTAAATAAAGAGAAAGTAGCTCTTTCCGATAGTCAAGCTCGTTTCGCAGAGAGGAATGCGACTGTAATAGATTCTGAGGGAAAGACCCCAATGAGGATTAAAGACGTGTATTATTGGTATATCGACTATCGTGATTTCGCGGATGTTGTCAAATACCGGATAGCAATGATGAGAAAAGGGATTGATCAGAAGGTCAAGGAGGTAGGTCGCTGTCCGATATATATTGGGAGGTGCTGATGAGAAGGAAACAGGAGTGAGGGGATACATCTGCCCCAATTGTTCGAGGGAATATGATCCGCTTGTCGTGTCCAACTTATTCGACCCTAGGACAAATACATTCATGTGCGAAGATTGTAAGATTGAAATCATAGAGCACGATCCAGCAACAAAAGGAACAGGTGGACAAGAAAAGATGCAAGCGTTCAATATCGCTACCCAACCTATTCGAGATGCCTTAAAACGGCTAGAAGGATTGACATTACCAAGTCGGAATATCATGGCCTGGATCGCTCAAAACGTGAAATCCGAGATAGTTGGTGTTGAATCGACAGAAGGGGAAGATAAGAAGTTTCAAGTGGTATTGGGAGGAGAAGAGAAGGAGCAGCTGGAGAAAGAACGTCTGGCCGAGGCTCAGCGGTGTGTCGATACTGTCAGAAGTGGGCTGATGACAGTGTTCAAAACGCTTTACCCGTCTGGCACACTCATTCGACCGTCACTGGAACCGCTACTGCACTTGGAATATCGAGTGAAGCTCGTCAAGCTGCGCTACAGACCAATGGTGCCAGGTCAGGTGGAATGGGAGATGATGAGGATGAGGACGATTTGCTGGAAGCGCATTACGCTCAAATGGATGAAGATGATGAACAACCACAGGAAGAGGAAATTCCAGCGAGCCAAGCGCCTACTGCACCTACTTCTGGTGAAAGCACTCCGGGTATGGACACGGTCATGGTCATGGGTGAGTCAGCTGAATTACTCATTCGGTCTAGCTGAACAAGCAGTCAACGGTGTGCCCAAGCCCATTGGCGAGATCGACGATAATGATGAAGCGCACATGACCGCGGAGGAGTACGAGGTGAGTACTGTTCTACCATGCTGGATAAAGGCTGATAGTCCAGGCGTACGCAGATGCGATGGCGGCTGTCTGATGACTCGTCAAGATACTAGCATGAGAGGAATTCCGAGGATCAATTGTACAATATGCATAACCCAGCATTGTCAAGCATCGATCTCTAAGATCAAGACCGAGGAGCACCTATACTAACAGGCTCATAATCCCCATTCCCACGTCCAATTCCTGTACCAGGTCCTATCTCACCAGCATCAAAATATGTCTCGGGTCCACTTTGCCGTGACCCGGGGAAGAATGATGATGTCGCGGAGTGTAGTTGAGTGGGGAGGAGAGCCTGTTGTCAGCTCTACTTGAGGTGGTCACTTACATGAGACCATTCTCTCATGTCTTGCGGTCTACCCCTTGCGTCTATTGCTTTACGTAGGCTACTCATTAGCATACCACCCCATACAGCGAGCTGGACTTACCGTGATCTGACTGCTGCGAAGAGAAGGAGACCGACAATGATCAAGCAGAAGAAAGTCACCACCAGCTGATCTCTTGGGGAATCACGTTCTGACTATCAGCTTATATCGAGGCAAGAAACATATACCAGACATACTGAAACAACGAGCCTCTACATCTCCCTCCGTCCCCGTTCCTACATCCGTATCCAGCTCCGGTACTTGAGCATCTATTCACCATCAGCTCATCATCTTCACAATCGCAAGGACAGACCTACCTCTACATATCGGTAGTTTTTGATCTAGACAGAATTGCCTTGTACATGACAGACATGGTTTAGAAGTATCGGCAGGATGCCATAAAGGGATAATTGTCGAGTTCGAAAAGCAGATGCCTAATCGTCAGTCCGGCAGCCGGAGGAGTACAACAAACATTTGCAGTAAGATATTGCTGGATCTGAGAAGATACCGGCTGATACGATTGGCTAGTAGTCAGGTTATGGTTTGATGAGGTCTAAGCGATTCTCACCAAGATAAGGAGGAGCAAGAATGCTGCCCAGCGTGTTGGTCCCATGCTTGACCGAATCCGAACGGCGCAACTCGTGCTTATATATTCACTGCCCCTCCTTTGCTTTGTTCCGACCGACAAGCAGACAGAGTATTCGTGATTTGTAGTGATACGCTAGAAGCCAACTGTAAATAGTCCAAAGTAGAGAGTAGTCAAGTGACGTTATCATTTACATCACTCACTTCCCAAAGGCGCCCTATCTTCTTCTTTCTCTCTACCTACATACATCCCTCTACACCTAGTCCTATCTTGGACAGCGACACTAGCTATATCCACGCATGATACACCAGCCATAGTACTGCACACATCACTCTAAGAGGTGCCGGTACGTCCAAGACTACGCATACCGCCAAGTTGTCAACTGACTGTCTCAGGCATTGATCTCCCGGTCCTCTGCTCTCATTCTTGGTTCTCCAAGAGTGATACCTACCCAACATGCCGCCTACATATCCAAATATGACGGATAAGGATAGAAGGGATCGTTCAGGCCATAATGCGTCCGGTTCCCATTCTGGTACTGGTGCATTGTCCTTTTTACCTTCAATATTTGGCGGTAGACGAGTCGCCCCTGCCCCGGCTGTGACCTCGCGTATCTCTACCTCCGTCACTGAGGGCAACACTCGGAAATCGATTGATCATGATGCTATGGACCCGCTTCCAACTCCTGGCAAAGATAAGGGAACCAACCTCGGAATCCCGGAAATCCCTCCCCCACGCCGAGCACCTTCACCTACACCTTTCGACCTAGAAGGAGCACTACAAATTATGGATCCAAAGAACAAGGAATCGACCGAAGTAATGAGTCAAATGGTCAAAGCTACCGCAGTCTATCTCGCCAACCTGCTTATCACTAGCGAAGACGTCTTTGTCGAGACCAGCCGACATGAAGCCGCATTGACCGAAGATCAACTTAAAACCTTGTACCTACGAGCCTACAATCTCGCGTCCCCCTCTTCAGATTCGACATTACGTATAGCTGCTATCCGGTTACTAGCCGCTTTGTTTGCTACGTCCCCCCCACCCAAAGATCACTCCAAGACCGATCATAGGATGGAGCTTATTACCACGAGGTCGCTCTACAAGATTATTACGACCCCCAGTTCCGACAACTCTACCACCTTGGAACAAACGAATGTGATTACAGGAGCTCTAAAGGCATTGACAAAGAACGGAACGGAGGTTGAGGGGATGTCGGGACTTGTCGGATGGCTCGTTAAAGCCCTGAGTCAGATTACAGACGAATGGATCAAATACTGCTCCGTCAAGGACGACCACAGCAATGACTGGACAGAACGCTCGAAGGTAAGTGTTGTACTCACACACATTGATAACTCTGCTGACCTAAAGCCCCAGCCATTTGCGCCGATCAAACCTGCCAATGCTGCAGAAGTCGCTTCAGCCATCATCGACCTCCTCCATGCCATTATCGGAAGACAGATCTCGCTATTTGGACCAGCCGACATCACTAGAGTGGTCCAGCCCATGCTTGACATGCTTTGGCTCGGTATTGCCGCCACTCCGATAGCAGAGGTCAAAGCCGCATTTCCCATTGTACCTGGAAGCACCGGCAGACGAGGCTCTCCGGCATCATCAGGAATCAGTACACCTGCTCTCAGCGCGTCACTCGGCCTGATGCTGGACGCTTCACGATCAACCTCTTTGAATAGAGCAAGAGAATTATCGTCGGCTGTCGCGTCACCATCACTCACCCCTCTCCGCACTGCCCCGCCACCACTGAATCGAGCTGCTACCGTAGCTGGCTCGCCCGCCACATCTCCTACCAGTGCTCTGCGATCTCCCTCTCCCGACAGATCTCGACACGACCTCTCGCCAAGATGGTCGAGGTGTTTCGAACCCATGTGCGCCTTCCTCGAGACGCTCATCAATCAGACTCCAGTCCCGGACGACTTGTTCAACCGTATCGTCGCTGTAGTTTGCCTCGTATACGGACAGGATGACTCGGACACTATACCCGAGGAGGCTTGGGAAGCTGGACAGAAAGTTATGGGAGCTGCCCTAGGTCCCAATGGAGGTCGAAGAGGAGAATTGGCTGTCCGCAACATTTTGGAAGGAAACGCTGCTACAATTTCCAACAACCGATCGCTCAAGATGCCAGAGGAAGATAGGCGAACAACTAGGGGCGCAGTGATGTAAATCCTCCTTATCCAGTAGTAGCTGACAATCCAGTGCAGCTCAGCGTATGCTGTACAATCCCGAAGGACCCCATGGGAACGCTGATACTGCCGTATCACTCTCTGCTCTATCGCCATCACTTCGAGCTGCTCAATCGGCCGCCCGATTTGGGGCTGACAAATCAAACGATAGGAACCGATGGCAATCTGTTGATTACGAAATACTGCAGCTATTGCTTGGTCATTTGAGCTCCCTTCAGGCAGGACGAGGTGGTGAAGGTGCTACGATAGGCGATGCATGGACAGAAGGACAGGCGATATGCGATGTCTTGCGAGGTCTTATACCCGTCGCGAAAGGCTTGAAGTGAGTTCAATAATCATATTACGGAAGCTGATAGTTGCAGGGACGATCGCGGTCGAAACCTTGGATCCCGGTTATTGTCCCCTATATCGACCGGGGATCAACCGACCCTCGCGAGCATATTCTCGACAGTGATCCATCAGATTCCAGGATCCATCGGTCGCCTTCATGCCTCTACCTCGACAGCGCCTAGCTTCTTCCACCCTAGATATATCGATCTCCTCCTGGAACTATCCGACAATCTGGAAGAGGAAGACTGCAATGTAGTGCTCGACTACTATCAGCGAGAAGGCCTGTGTCTGCCATTCACTTCATCCTGGATCAAAAACATTTGGCGACTCCTCGACGCTTTCTATCCCGCTACAGCCTTTATTCCTGCCGCGAAGAGGCGAACCGCCAACTTCATTCTTCGAGATGTCTACAACTATGCCGAGGAATTGCCAGAGCATCGAGTCGAACTAGTCGACAAGGTTATTCTGCCTTTCCTCGAGAAAGTCCTGATTGATGACGATGATGATGACTTTATTCACGATGCCTTGGACTTGTTGGTCCGAGCCGCAGTCGCCGAGACTCAGGAAAGGGATGCGGACGACCAACATCGAGCTGCCGAGCCTTCTGGGGCGGACATCGAGAAACCAGCCCACTCGGATCGAACGTTTAATGCCATGCGTACTCTCATCATCAAGTTGGCAACCCAGACCGCTTGCAGAGAGGATCCCACGGACACACCTGCATCCGAGCCCGCTGGCCAGATGTCACCCCCGCCACCTCCCAGTGAAGGGGCTAATCTCCGTCGACAATCCTCTGGTCGAACGGCGCCATCTGCTCTACGTGGCTTGATGGGGTCTCTATCACCTACGAGCCGGAATGCTGAGCTTCCGTCGTTTTCAAGTATTTCGAACCCGATGTCGCCATCCAGCTCTGATGGTGCGCCACACCAAGTCCCACCGAGCGTTCACCAATCGCATGGAGATCACGGACGCTGCAAATCTCTCAAAGCTGTCGAGGCGCTCGTGTCAATTTTTACTAGAATTGCTTTCGCTGTGCCGCTCTCGTCCTCGCACAATACCGGTAATCGACGGCTAGTGATCATGCGGAGTATCACCCTCTATACCGATTTGTTGAATCTGGTGTATCCTATGACTACTGATATACCTGGTCAGCCGAATCATCGCCTCATTCTCGTTCCAGCACGATGCCCCAAAGCAAGACTGGTTCTCTTACAATGGTTCATGCGTCTCCGGGCTGATAACCGACATCGACTTTTTGTTCGAAGCAGCCCCGATAAACCAGCTCGGTCATTCGCAGAAGTACTTGGCCGAACCAAAGAGGCCGAAGAGGAGATGAGAAATGTTTCCGATGCTGACTCGAGACGATCAAGGCATGCCAATCTACCTCGTATGGAAGAAGATCGAGGCAGGTCTGGGAGAAGCGCTGAAAGTGGTCCGAGGAGTCGAAGTCGATCAAAAGCGCCCGTCATCAAAGGGCATGATGGCGCGTACAACCCACTTTGGTGTATACCTACATCTATTCCATTCGAACTCCCACCAGCGTACCAAGCGAGCGAGATCTTACGGACATACGATCCCAACCATCCTGCTGTCAAGGAAAGCGATATACCCGAAGTCGATAGTTGGGTACCGGTATCCGATTACCTACGAATGTTGAATGGAGTTCTTCGAGGTCACGACTGGGAGCTGGTTTCGTTCATTTTATCTTATCTACCATTACAACTCCGAAACAAGACGTACTTCCACGGTGCTAGGGCTACAAAAGAGATCCGAGCTTTACTCGATGTCATTTGCGAGGGAGTCATGGATACCAGTGCACCATGGGAGAAACGATTCAATGTTCCCAGCTTCATCACCCGGACCAAGATCAATTCGGTTGCATACGAATCCCTGGCGATTCTCATCAGTTATCACGGAGTCTACACTCGAGACCAATGTGATCGACTCATCCGCGTGTTCATCCTCGGTCTGCAAGGTCGGAAAGAAACGGCCAAGCCATGTTTACAAGCTTTGACTTTGTGTATCTACGAAGTCGAGCATTTCGTCGGTCGACATTTGCTCGATATTGTCGAAAGCACAAAACGAATCTTGTCAACTCCGGCTATTGCGGTCCATGTTCTCGAATTCCTTATCGCTCTAGGTCAGAATGGTAATCTATTCCGGAACTTTACGGATGAACAGTATCGACTCGTCTTTGCGGTCGCCACGACTTATATCGGTGAGCATAATGCCCGAGCCGAGAAACCTTCGTCCGACAAGGAGGAATATACGCTCTCGCAACACGTCATTGGTCTTGCATACTACGTCATCTACATTTGGTTCATGGCATTGCGATTACCGCAGCGACCAAGCCATGTAGGCGAGATTGTGAGGAACATCCTCTCGGCCAGAGCTACTCGAGTTGTGGTAGACGAAATGGCTGAAGTATGTTTCGACTGGCTTGCCAGGTACACTTACGGAAACGCCGATCCTCGACCTGCAACTTCTTTCCTCAGTGAAGTTGTCATCAACGAAGATAAGGACAGTTCATCCAAGACACAATCGTGGTTACTCGGTGGAACCATCATCACCGTCACTGCGCATTCAAGAACAGGCTGGGCGACAATCAAAAGTACCAGACCGACCGGTACGACCGCTCTGACCTGTAAAGTTGAGAATGTGCCCCTAATTGATGTCGGGGAGGCTAGCGCCGATCTTGGTTCTCTCTTGGCAGTCTTAATGGCCAATAGGGGTGGTCGACCTCCAGGTGCGGAGGAAGCTCCGGCCGATGAAAAGGTGAGTGTGATGCCTTTCGTCAAAGCTGGAAACTAATGGTAGTCTCCCGAAGTCAAGGCTATCTTTGATGTCACTTCATCGGTGCCTGCTGAAGATATGGCCACCGCTCAACACGGATTCGTCTGGTCCGGAGCCACACCTTCGCAACGACGAAAAGATGTAGCCATTGAGCCAAGCTACATCGCATTGCAGCTATTGTCGTCATACCCCAACTCGAGCCTGGAAACACCTCGAGGTCGCCTCATTCCCCAAGAAGACAAATTTACCCGTACACTTGTCGGAATCGAGCGCACTCCTGTCATTGATACTCTCAAGATCGCGATCCTCTACGTCGGATCTGGTCAGACGCATGAGAGGGATATTCTATCCAATATCGATGGATCACCGCTATATATCGATTTCTTGTCTGGTTTAGGGCGTTTGATCAAGCTCAAAGGCCAGGTGGATGTCTTCGTCGGAGGTCTTGATCGATCTACCGACCAAGATGGGGAATACGCCTACGCCTGGTGGGATGATTTGACTCAAATGATCTTCCATATACCCACCATGATGCCGAATCGCCCCGACGACCCAGAACGAACAGTCAAGAAACGTCTAGTCGGAAACGACTTCGTCAAGATCATCTATAACGATTCAGGGAAAGAATTCGTGTTCGACACCATAAGGACAAGTTTCAACATGATTAATATCGTCATCGCCCCGCACACGCCCGGAGACTGGGCATTCACCGAATCCGAACCCGCCATCCCTGGTACAGGCGAGAATGTTGATCGAGAAGATTTCTTCAGAGTCAGTCTGCAGCGAGCACAGGGTATACCGGATTTCAGTCCGTTTGGAGAAGCCAAGATTGTTTCCAGAAGAGCATTGCCAATCATGGTGAGGCATATGTCTCATTTGGCAAATGATCTCGCTGCTAGGTTCACCTATATCAGGGATGCCGTCGATATGGAGAATGCGGAGTACATTACCAGTTGGCGAAGTCGTCTAAGGGCAATGGCCAGATTAAGGGCTAAGTAAGTCACCTACTGCTGCACTCTTGCAAGTAGAAAGCTGATAAGCCAGTCTCCCACCTGTTCATATGCCTTCGGCAGATGACCCCATCGCCCTCGAAGAGTCTTTGAGAGAGTAAGTCGAAAGCATAGCCATCGTCAAGACATGACTAACAATTAGCTTTACCCGGAATTTCTCTTATCAGCCATCTGCAAATGCTGAGCGTGATTGAGTATCCTAATGTAGCTGTCAGTTTCTTGGGTTGTGACGAAAGTCTATGTGTCTACATGTATCCTAGTGTGGTTGTATATGCGGAAAGCAGAGCATCACCGGGCACAGATGTCAGCCAGATCAGGCGTCCAAATTCGAAGCCCCGACATTGATGCTTTGGACGGCGTCGGCGTTCTAGCTCCTCCGGGACTGACGTATATGCCTGTCAATACTCTACTTCGAGTAAGGTGTGCGGAATCATGATCATTCATCTCGTAAATCGGGAAGCTATTTTGCAACTCTATACCTAAGATGTCTAGGAGGATCTTCGTCGCCGCGTTATGATGATGCGTCTACCGATTCGACCCAGAGACCACCCTGTCTGTCAGCTCACAGCTATGCCCCGGACATACCTTGACTGTAAGCGTGATATCGCTGACCGGCCAGACGTCTTCCCTGCCCCCACGAGCTCGTCCATCGCCGTCCGTCTTCCATCTGATCGGCACCCTAGTAGCTTCTGGCTGTGCTTGACTAGCTAAACGCAAGCGAATTTTCTGAGATGCCATATGTTGCACCAATAGTACGATGTACGTCTCGGCAGCGTTCAAAGCCATCTTTTGTCCTGCGCACTACTCATCAGTACGTCATCTCGGTGGAGAGACTTACAGTTCTGGGACCAGCATTGAACGGCCTGTAAGCTAGTGGAACCTCATTTCTTTCTTTCCAGCGCGATGGGATGAATTCGTCCGCATCTTTGCCCCACCATTCGGGGGATCGGTGCATGTTGATAGCAGAGAGAACTACTGAGGCGCCTCCTGGCATGTAGAGATTCCCTGGTAATACCGTAGGGTCGATGGCTCGACGAATACTGTTTATGAGCTTGGTTCGAAGTCCTTGTTGATGGTGACATACTTGAGAGGGACTGGCGGAAACAGTCGAAGAGTTTCGTCGATGAATGGTCGACCTGTTCGTGAGCAGTGATCCAACAAGTCGGAGGCGGACTCACAATGCTTGAGCCGGCTGAGAGACGCTGGAGTGATTTCGCCATCTTCACCGATCTCTCGCAAGATCTCCTTCTCGACTACTGCGAAGGCATCCCACTCGTGGATTGAGGCGTAAGTGAGGAACGTGAGTAATGATGCGGTCTGGGGTTAGCAGCGTACCATGGAGCAACGAGTAGCTCACCGTATCTCTGGCTGCCAGTAGGACATTGATCAATTGGTCGGACGTCCCTCTCCTGCCTTATCATCAGCTTATTCTCGAGCTATGACTCACCAGTGATGGTTGACAGAAGTCGGTCAATGAGATGACCACCTGTCTCAAGCTTCTCATGAGCTTCCCTCCGTTTCTGTCTCTCCTGAGCCTCCTCGATCAATGGTTGAAAGAAACGTCTCAATACCTCAGCCGGAGCTCTAAGACCACTTCTGAACGGTTCAAATATAGGCTAACCATCAATTGACCACTATGTTTATATATAGAAGCACTTACCCAGATACTACCAACCATCAACCTCCTTCCCATCACTCGCTGACCTTCCGTCATCGCACGACCTAGATCCCGCTTTGCTTCTAGCCACTGTGGTTCCCTGTCAGATGGAGCTTGTAGGTCATCCCCTGTGAGCCAATTTATTGCCATCTCTAAAGCTAATTCGCCGAGGACGGCTTGGATATCGAAAGGTCCGCTTGGTAGAGTGGAGAGTGTGCGGGCGATGAAGGGGGATATGACGATTGGGGATATACGATATTGGTTGAAGAACCGTCTGGTTACGTTGCGATGCTATCAATATCAGCTGATTCAACTTACGGACTGGGAGAGGTCATACCATCCTCCAACTGAACATCAGCAAAAACTATAATGATCAGTGTAGACGGACATACTGCTCGCCATCGGAATTGAAGATCCCGTCTCCCAAGAGCCCCCCAACTCGACTTCTGAACTTTGGTCCTACACATCAGCCCCATGACTGTTGCTCTTCAATTCACTGCACCTTTCTCGAACTCGTCAAATCCCGTGTTCATCACATAGTCAAATACCACAGGATCCAAACTGAGGATTTGGTCCTCTCCAAGAACACGAGTATTGAATGTATTCCCATGTATCCGCTGTTGGTTCACAAAGAGTCTCCCGACATCTTCATCCCGATGATTGAGCCATGCGAGCATGATATCGATATTGAGAATCATCTGCCCCCGCACTCGTGGTACCAGCTTGGCATTCCAGTGAGATGCTCGAAGCGTATTCATGCGATCAATGAGGATGTTGTTGGCGGTACCTCTGAATGCGTGATACAACGCCAGGATGGCCAATATCAGTAGCCATGATCCGTGGAGATAGAACAGGGAGATGGGAAGAAGCAGATTGAATGCCAAAGAATTCCGGAACTGATAAGTGTGAGTTTGAAGTCGAACATTTCAGCCGCACACTCACCACTGCCCGGTCTAGTAACTCATACTGAGCCAGTCCAGAGGGCTCGGGACGAATCGTCTGCCTCATGTCGAACGTATTGTAAGCCCGGCATTGAGCCTCATGATCGATATTAAAGGTGCAGAAGTTGGATCTAGGTTGATTCTTTCAGGAACGAAGCCGATGCCGCGAGGCCGGTATCATTGGTCACCATCTATCCACATACATCGGGCAGGGTCTGCTGTACACATTTACTAGGAACTATTGACTAGGGCTCCTTGTATTACACCTTATCATCTAGTCTTACTCGTCCACCCAAGCCAAACCAGCTCGAGAACCACCCCCACCAGCTTCCTACCCAAGCTGACCAGCTCTCGGCACCTCCCAGGCCCCGTTTGCTCACATCCTGATTACCTTTCTTCAAGCCCCACAATCCAAGAACAACAACTCCAAAGTCACCTTCCTGTTTTCCGAATCCACTCCTGCACATGAAGCTGACCTCGTAAATTGCCTCTGTGTTTAGTGGTTTCCATTTCTCATCGTCCCTGGGTACCTCCCTTCCTCTATAATGAGGCTTGAAGTCCGACCATGCAAGGTCTACTTGCGTGGCCTTCTGGTGCTCAAAGTTGCTGGAAGATGGTCGAGCGAAAGAAACTTCGTAGGAAATGACAGATGCTTCAGGTTGAGGAGGCAATTTGGGCTCTTTCGGAGGGGCGGTTCGAATAGTATTCTTCAAGATCAAGGTGAAGTTACCAGGGCTTGATTTGGTGGCATGTTCATCGGGGAGAATGGATAGTCGAAGTCCATCATACTCGACTCGGGAGAGACGGAGTGGGGCAGGGGCAAAGAGGTACGTTTGGGAAGCGAAGCCTGCTCCGCCGAGTGTAGAGATATCTGTGCTTGTCAGTGAGGATCCACTAGTAGCATGAGCCAGGCAGCTCACCGAGGTTGCCCCAAAACCTCGCGGCCTTCACTTTCGGCGACTTCTCGGTGGATAGGTCGACCTCTGCGTTGACTTCGACAGAGTCGAGATGAGAGATAGAGCTTCCACCTCGTACTCGATCATCGACTGCCCTCCATGTGTCAAAGTTCCAGGACGGAAAGATTTGTGTGTTACCCGAAGACATGTTTGGTAGAGTAGTAGTGATAAAAGCGAGAGATAGATGACAGGCAAGACAGTATATATAGATATTGAGTGACCTGACTCGGGATACAATAGAGTGATATGAAACGCCACGATATGAGGAGAGTAATTAATAACTTAGGTCAAGTATGGGTCGGTTACTGTAATCTGGGGACTCCGACAGGGTAATCGATTCCCATATCCGCCGCCCATACAAGTAACAGGTCTTCTGTCTGCCTTGCCTTGCAACGATGATGACGACAAAGAAGGAAAGCACGTCCGTGCGCATAGGGACGTCTCGCCGAACGAGGACACACCAAGACCCCTACACACATCTTTCAACTCATCTCCCAACTGTTTCAGGACCCGGCAAGCTGGTCTGCCGTCTCTCCAGTACCCTCATACGGCATCGAGACGAGAACAGACCATCTCAGTTTTAAACATCGCAGCCATGTCCGCCGGAGCTAACTTTTCAACGGCCATATTTTCCGCTCCGCAGAAGCGTGCCCGCGCAGACGCCTCCACCGAGCCTGGCGCCAGTCGACGGACCTCTCGAAGGAGAGACAGCGGGCTTTACGACCCAAACAAGCCTGTGCTCCTCCATGAGAACATCATCGATGGCGCTATTGCTACACCTGAGGTCTTGACGGACTTCGAATTCGCTCTGTGCGACGCAGACACCGATACCTGGTTGTAGGTGCTATAGCTTGAGCAGAGATCACGCTGACGTATAGCCATCCTCACTCTCAGTTCCAGTGTCAGTCAGGAGGAGAACTATGCTGCAGGTGGAAGCGGAACACCATCTTACGTTGCTCCATCACAACCGATATCACCAGAAAGGATGACACCCTGGGATGGATTACGGACCTCGAGCCGCGCGGGTCGCTTCAACATCCGCCCTGCCTGAATAGGAACTGTAGATTGGATAAGCCTTATCACATTATGCGGCTAGAAAGGCAGCAGCTGGTTTCCCGTGCTCTGTCGGATCCGGAGAAGGATGCCCTTTTGTCACGGAAACGGGACAAGTGGTTCGGGCAGTACCAAGATGGATACCCACTGCCTGTTGGAGTCATGCCATTCTCTAGAGACCCCAATGAAGGACCGAGCAAGAAACGGAAACTTCGACGATCCACGAAAGCTGTGAACCCCATGGCCTCACTAAGTCATACAACCGAAGCAGCACGACCCAACTCCATACCCGGACCCATTGGTCACGAACTCTATAAAGAGCAAAACTACGATGCTGGAGAGGCGCGACAAATCTTCGATATTAAGCCCTCCCTCGATCCCGGGTATCATCAACCACGACCAACAACGTCATCACATCAACTAACTTCATTGCCTGCGGGTGAGAAGAGCGATGATGACATCCCCGAAGGTTGGGGACTCACTCGCCTCACGGATCACTATCTCGTCACGGCCCAGGAATTTGATCGAATGCAAGCGAAAACGACGGCTCTGAGAGCCCGAATCGCCGATTTAGAGCAGGAAGTGTATCACGAGGGCTCAGGGGCGTCCTAATGAAGGAGAATGCAAACCTTAAGAAAGAGAGAGACAGCTACAAAGAAGAGGCTAGAGCGGCAAAGGAGCTGGTGGAGGAGCTCAAGACCAAGGTTCTGGGACTGTTTGGGTAGCAGGGGAGTATGAGTAGGCATAGACAGCAGAGACGCTCGTTGACCAATGAGGATGTATTTATATTCCCGTCCTGCAATCCCGCCATTACTTGGCCGAGCTCAGAGATCAGGCTTCCTCCTAGCACCCATTGTCTCTCCGATGGACATCAACAGACTCCATCAAAGCAGGACTGCTTGACCAAGAACATGGTGTCAAGTTGACTGATCGGCGGTTCGGAGACCACAATTGGAGATGTCCCTCCACTCATCCCTGAATTACATTGTTGTCAATCAATCGATTCACTCATCGCCCGTTGCGCTTGCTCAACAATGTCGTGTGTCCTTCTTGGTGCCTCATACACGTTACAGATCAGCAACAAGAGAGGATATCGAAACAAAGGTCCGTGCATCCTCGGAGAGATGGCCGGGGAAGAGTGGGTAAGAACCCCTTCAGAACCTAATCAACCGATTCTTCAATTATCTTGACCTTATTTGACTCACACTTTCTTGACTTATCACCAACCGTGATACACCATACAATACAGACCCAACCGTTCCAAATCGACCTCTGTCACCCGGTAGACAACAATGTCGGAACCTCGACCGCCGGCACGAGCTGTCACTGCCTCCCTCCCTTTTGCTGAGCCGCTCGTTGGTCAGCCCGCACCAAACGAGACCATCGCATCTCCTCGCATACCCTCTGAACCAATGATTGCCCCCTCACCTGTCTTCCGCGGATTCACACCAACACATCTTACCCCAAGCTCCATCGACGGAGTAGAACAAGTCCGGAAATCCTCCAGACTGAAGAAGGAGGAAGTCTACAATTTCAACGCTCCTGTCGTCCCACATGAACACATCGAGGAGAAGGGTATGGCAGTGGATGGAGTATTGCTGGCATTCGGGTTCGCGCTTTGCGATGATGATACCATGTGGTAGTAAGTCCTACGGATAGTATGACTTGGGTCCCAAGCCCCCGAACTGATATTCAGCCATCCTCATGCCCAATTTGAATGTCAGTCGAAAGAAGAGCTTTATTGTAAATGGCGGAGATATACCATCCTCCGCTGCTGTGTCACCACAGAAATCACCGCAACACTTGAATCAGGAGTACCTGTCATAGATCTCGATCCTCTCGGTTCACTCTACCACCCCAAATGCGTCAACAACAACTGTAAATGGGACATCAAACCTCAGCATATCATGCGACTAGAAAAGGGTCAGCTCATCACGAATGAGATCTCGGCCGGCCAATTGTCTGCGTTGCGGACCAGGGAAAAGGGGAGATGGTACGGGCCATGCCAAGACGTCTATCCTCGGGATATTGAGGCTAAGCCATTCTCCAAAGATCCCACTCCATGCCCGGCCAGGAGGCGTTTGATACCATTATCGAATACCTCAAGCTCTCCGAACACTGGTAATGTACCGCTCCTAAATCCATCTCCTGTATCTCTTGATTCGCTACCCCCTTCCCCGGCGATACCGACTGTAATCACGTACGGTAAACGCAAAAGAAACAAGGCTGGGCCCTCTCGTCGGAAGTCAAGACCAAAACCCGCACCAATCACAATTCAAGATCCTACCAATACACACGAGATCACCTTGGAGCCTTCTCGCGAGGCGGATGAAGGGTTTGATGCGGATGTTACCGACGGGTCAGTCCTGAGAGATCATCTCATCGTTTCGAAGCACCAATACCACCGCCTCGAATCGGAGATCGAGTCTTTGCAGGCGAGGCTCGACAAGGCCGCAGCAGACTTAGACGGGACAAAACAAGAAGCGGATCGTCAAAAGTTGTTAGCGCAGCAATTGCACTCGGATTTGGAGCAATCAAAGGATCAACTTGCCGATGCAGAAAAGAGGATCAAAGAATTTGCGAAGGCGCAGAGCGCTTTGGAGTCGGAGGTGGAAGTAGCTACGACGGAATTGAAGCGGCAACAGGCATTGGCACAGTCGTGGTGTGGCGCAGCACAGAAAGCCATGAAAGAGCTTGCCATCGTGAAGGAAAGAATGAGAGACAGTGGAGAAAAGGAGAAAGCGGCGAATGCAGAGAAGGCGGCACTCAAGGAAGACAAAGCTGCGCTGGAGAAAGAGAACGCTGGGCTCAGAGCGGAGGTGGCTGCGAGCAAAGCCAAGCTAGACGAGGTTGCAAATGTATCCAGACGGTGGCTCGAGGGGTTGAGTACATAGGATTCATCAGAATCTGAGATGTACGATAGTGTCCGCAGTCCCCTAATTTGGCTATCTGCCGAGAAAGTGCCTTGAACACACACACACTATGTCCGCAGTGTGCCTTCTGTCTGTGAACAGACACCACCACACATCGCGAGGAGGCCAGGGTCTCGATAAACGTAAACACCTTTGAATCCCCAAACCAGACAAACATACCCCCCTTTCACAGCCTAGTCTTTCTCTCAACCCTTTTCATATGTTCTCTTTGGTAGAAATCAAGTTCCCCCTCTCTCGCGTTAACTCTTCATCTCCTCGGCCTCCCGACCATAGACCGGAATATGTCACATCGATACACCCGCGCTTCGGCGAGGCTTTCACAGGCTGCTCCAATCCCTCCCGCAGGTATTCCGACCAATACGGTCCGATCGAGTAAAAACTCGACCAAAAAGCGCTCATCGAGGTTGGGAAGGGAGGCTTTTACTGCCAGAGCTCCCCTTGCGCCGCGTCAGGCTACCACAGCGCCTGTGGCATCGGACACACTCTCCAAAATGTCCAAGGACAAATCATCTGCTCAGAAAGTCACTTCCTCGAGTTTCAAGCCTTTGATCGTTGAGCCCTCTGCACACAAGACTGCCCACGAGCCTGTCGAGAAGCGCAAGATCAACGATCTGCCCTCGAACGCCAAGACTGCGGTCGCAACCCCACAACGACTTCGAGAAACGGCTGGTCCCCCTCCTGTATCATCTTCCTCTTCAGTACAGATCAGAAGTACAAAACGCAAGGAACCTCCACTCCCCGACTCCCCTCCTCGACAGATAAGTAAGGCATTTCGAGTCGATGTCACCAGAACGCAAGGGTTTCGTGAATGGGAAGCAAGCCGGGAACTCTCGACGGATGAGAAGCTGGATCAGGCGAACAGA
>Ga0265798_10005273_pt1 | contig 17479 bp, 17 predicted proteins | sample P3T30metagenome_FD_192430 | JGI IMG/M metagenome (GOLD analysis project Ga0265798, IMG submission 192430) | Plant litter microbial communities from East Loma Ridge, Irvine, California - P3 T30 | ecosystem: Environmental > Terrestrial > Plant litter > Unclassified | place: USA: California... | reverse complement strand
TCACTTACAGAGTACCCAATGGTAAAGGTGGCAAGTCTGCACCAGTCGCCAGCATTTCGTTCACCTGATCCATGACGGCCACCGCATCGATGGTACCCGAGACCTGCTCCGCCGCGCTCTTTGACTGAGATAGAATCTCGCCCAGAGAAGCATTGTCCCGAGTTTCCGGCACGGCAGCACCGTCCGAGGATCTGCGCAATTCTGGCTGCTGCCTGCCAATCTTGGAGCTTGGTAACCCTCTGTCGACTAATCCATTAGGCACTATGAAATCATCGTCTTTGTTGCGTGGTTTCGAGTTAAAGATGAGGTTTCTAGGGCGTCTGATCGTGCTTCGCGTGAAGTCTACAACGGCATAGTCATTCTCCGTGGTATGTCCTGTCGAGGTGCTCCGACTCCAGACAACCAGCTCGCGCGTACTTAAGTCGGAGAGCTTGACAAACAGTTGGAGGAAGACGACATCTTTCTTTGAGTATTCCCGTTGCATGGGCTCGATGTACAAGTTGGTTATGTGCGCGGATCCACCGATGGGTAGGTCTAGCAGGGTCGGATCTGAACTGGTAACGAGGCCGGAAGAATCGGAGGTATTGCTGCGGAAGCTTTGTACTTGGACTAGATTGTTAACTCGGGAGTGGAGCATAACACATGTTTCTATTAGGCTGTCAGTGAGATTCTTATCATGCGAGTGATCTGCAACGTACCATCGTCCGACAGCATCTGCACACTCATGTGGAGCGTGAAGTCCTCCACGCCTCGGTAGTGCCGCCACGATGTGAGGACTCTAGCTCCAGCTTCATCCGCCCTCGGAAGTAGCTCGCTTGGTGCAGTGACCGAAAGGAGGAATAGACGAGTAGAGGTCAAGACGAATACTCGACTTCTATCTCCCGGATGTTGCTTGACATCCAAGACCCAGTCTGCCGATCGCTCACTGAAAAGCTCTGGGCAGGGAAGGTATGACGTTGTCCTGCCCTTGATGCTGACGATGCTCAAATGGCGCCTGTTGCATACCAGCAACGTCGTTGTATCAGCCACCCAGAGGATCCTCGCCCAACCGTCTTCGCAAGCTGTGTCCCCGTCCTCTTCCAGTTCATCGATCTTTCCACGAAGCAAGCATGAAGCCGAGTACGTGCCAAGTATGGGCCGATGCTCGATGTCCCATACAGTCCATGTCTGATTCAGGTCGACGAGTGCAAACTGCAACTGGAAGTCTGGATTGAATGTGACGTCGACATGAGCAAAGCCATCAGTATCGTTCTGACTTATGCTGAGTATAGGGTGGAGTTCGATCGAAGAGGCGGGTAAGCGGTAGAACGGTGAGACAGCGGAAGCGCGTGGTTGGCGGTGGTAGTCCGGGTGGAAAAGGACAGTACGAGTAGGCAGTCGCACAGCCAGAAAAGGTCTGCTGTCATCCGAATGCGAAAAGTGAACTTGCTGGATCGGTGCCGCTTCCTCATTCCAGAAGCCACTCTCGGTATCTTTCAAGGTCGTCCCTTCTATCCATGACTTCGGGTCTGCTGTCCAACCATGTCTTTCGCTGTCTAGGATTGACAACTGCAGTATGCTGCCAGATTCTCCCGTCGGCAATGCAGCTATTCGCCATGCCTCATGTCTACCCTTGGGTGTAATCGAACCGAAGGAGAGTAGGTCGCCTACGAGCGGATCGTAAGTCGAAGCCGTGGATGATATGGCAGCAGATACTACAGCTAGATCCGGGAGGACTTCGGCTGCTGCAGAGAGCTGAGGGTGTTCTTCGATGCTATTGCTGATCTCTTTCTGTATGCTGGTCCTACTCGTTAGGATTTCTGCAAAGAGAGGAAATGCCGGTGTCGCATGACTGCTCGCAGAAGTCGCGTCATTCGAAATTCGTATGCGCTTGAATGAGCGTGTGGTATAGGGCCTGGCGAACGTCCATTCTCTATTCTCCAAGTCGTAAGTCGCTGCACCGGGATGTCCGTAGTTCAGATCTTTGAGCGATCTGTCAGCCATTGGGCTGTCGTAAAGGTTCTCGATCCGTAACGACGCTGGAGTATAAACTCATTCTTTGTACGCAGAAAAACGAAAGGCCGTATGCGAGAGCGAAAATTGTGTCTGTCAAGGTTGAGCATGCGCCGGACGCGATGATGAAAGTAACCTTGGAACCTCGCCAAAAAGTTCCACTAGCGCCAAAGGTCGCGTCGGCACGTGCATGCGCCCCGCTATCGTTCCTGCCGCATTAGCGCGCATGTTTGTTTACGGAGCAACCATCTCGTCCGCCCTCACCACCCATTGTCGCATCGCACCCCACCACATATTAACATACTCCACGAGAGAGGTCTTAGTCGAACCGCAATTATGACGACCTTCGAGCCATCCATGAGCACCACGATGCGCGCCTCCTCGCACGATGCGCTGTCCATGGCCGACCAACTACCCAGCATCAACTTCGGATTCGACGATCTGCGCAGTCGCATGAACCAGTTCACTACACGATTTGATGCTTTCATCGAGAACGGCCGCAGACGAGTACTGGAAGAGCGCAACCAGTTCCGCATGAATGTCGCAGAACTCCATGGTACGATAGAACACGACACACCTGCATCTTGTTTGATCGCATACTAACTGTTGCGACAGAGGACCAACGCATGAAGAAGCGCGACATCGAAATCCTCGAACTCAAGACAGCCCAGCACAGCCAAACAATCTCCAAAGAATCCCAGGAGACCTCCGAGATGCAGGAAGCCATCTCGGCCCTTACCCTTCAGCGCGACGAGCGCCTAGCCCACCGCGACAGCCTGCGCGCCCAAATCGCCGAAGTGCAAAAGACCATCTCCGCACGCCGTGAAGCACAACTCAAACATCGCCGATACCTCGATGGGCAAAGCCGGTACAACGAGCCAGAACTCGACTTCTGGGAGAACTATCTGGGCTTGAGGATTGAAGGGCTGGGCAAGGATGACAGGCTGAAGTTCGTGTATACCAACGTTGATGAGAGGGAGTGGGACCGTGAGGCGTGGTTTGAGCTGGATACTAGCGAACGCGACTACAGGGTGCTAGAGATGCGGCCCAGGGTCGAGCGCGAAGAGGTCGAGACGGTCGTGGACAGACTGAATGAAACGCGCGACTTAGCAGGCTTCTTGAAGGGCATGCGAGAGCTATTCGTCGACGCATGCAAGTAATTGCTGGCAAGCAGCAGTCCTGTCATGATGTCCTTATGTAATTATGCCTTTAGTTCTGATAGATACCCGCAAGCTACTTTTCTTCTCGTCTCATCGACCGCCATTCTTGATCTTGTAGAACTCCGGTGCATACTCCGTCAACCAGTCCATCTCCACTGTACTCATATCCCTGATGTAGATCTTGTCTCTTGTAGACTGAATCTCAGTGTATATAACCCAATCTGCCCTCCTTGTGAAGAACACAGACGTCGGATGAGGCCACAAGGTCGTCTTTCCATCGACAGTGGTAAATGTCCCATCTGCCTTCATCCTCGCGGCATGTGCAAAGAACCCAGTCGTCAAGCAGCGACGCACGCGCTCGGCGAGTGGTATACCGCCAACCCTCAGCACACCTGATGAAGCGAGGACATTCTCTTTGACACCAAAACGATCCAAGTAAGCAGCAAGTTGTTTCCGGACGCTGACTGCCTTGACGAGCGACTTGTGGTTTAGACTGTTTGAATGACACCACGCCGTGTTGCCCATTCCAGCTTTCACGAAAGCTTCGTATACATTGTATAGTGTAAGGTGATCGCCTTCTGCTACGGCAAATTTCCGCCTCGCCGCATCAAGCTGTTTCTTACCGCCGTCGTGAGAAACGAAAGCATTACCTTGCAGAGTCATCATTGCGGCTATTGTGAGCATTTCGCTCAAGCAGCCAAACTCCGGTTCGGCGGCCTTCAATAATGCGCGAGCGAGCATCGGTTCGAGTGGAAGCTCCGCTATGCGCGTACCGAAGGGCTTCGTGAGGCGAGCATGAGCGTCCAACGCACCGAGAGAGTAGAGCAAATCCAGAGCGCGCGTTACGATTGCTGATGGCGGCGGCGAGAGGTAGTCGAACCGCACCACATTCGTGATACCCAGGTTGAGAAGCTGCAGGATCACAGGTGCGAGATTCGAGCGGGCGAGTTCTGGGAACGTGGCTTCCTCCAGGCTTTCGTAAACGCTTTCAGGGTACAGTCTGAAGCACTTGCCCGGCCTCGTCCGTCCAGCACGACCCGCTCTTTGTGTGGCACTAGCTTTCGATACGGGCAAGACGGCGAGATTTTCGATGCCTAAACTGGCGTTGTAGGCGCGAAGCTTGACATATCCTGAGTCCACCACATAGACGATGCCGTCGATAGTCAGAGATGCCTCTGAGATGTTGGTGCTAAAAACGACGCGTCGCGTGTCTTGTGGCGGTTTTGTGAAGATGAGATTTTGGTCTTCTGTTGGCAAGCCAGCGTAGAGGGGCAAGGGCATGAGCCTTTGCTTGGATGAAGACATGTCGGCAATGCGGTCACCCAGCTTGTCGATCGCGTCGTCGATCTCCTCGCGTCCTGTCAAAAAGACGAGGATGTCGCCTTCGCTCTCGTGCTCGTGGATCTTCATGACCGTGTCGATTGCTGCTTCCACGTAGTCGTTCGTTGGTTCCTGTAGGTACTGGATCTCAACCGGATATGTGCGCCCTTCGATACCAATGATGTATCCAAATTCTCCTTTGCTTTTGCCGTGGACCTTTTCGCCATCATCGGGGTTGAAGAAGTTAAGAAAACGTTCCGCTTCTAGCGTAGCGCTACTCACAACGACGCGCAGGTCTTCTCGCTTCCTCAACACCTTCTTCAGTAGGCTCAATAGTATGTCAGAAGACAAGCTTCGTTCATGTGCTTCGTCGACCATAATGACTGAATAGCGTGAAAGTAGCGGATCGACAAGCATCTCGCGCAGTAACAGGCCATCTGTGACAAACTTCACCTGCGTAGCCGCGGACGTGACATCTTCGAATCTGATACTGTACCCAACTTGCTGACCAAGTGGCGTACCCAGCTCTTCTGCTACTCTTGCTGCTACGCTAGTACATGCTATTCGCCGGGGCTGGGTGATGGCTATTTGCTTGCCGCCGTTGCACCAGCCGGCTTCTAGCAGAAATTTCGGTATTTGTGTTGTCTTTCCTAAGGCCACATGTCAGTCATACCCTTTTGTGAGAGATTCTAGAAGCTTACCACTTCCTGTTTCACCAACAACAACAGTCACAGGGTGTGTCTCTATCGTGTAGAGAAGTTGGTCTTTGAGCTGCGCGATCGGTAGCAAAGCGGGCGGTTTGTAGAGACTTGGAATCAGACCAGACTCAATCTCTCCATCTTCCGCCATGACCATATGTCGAAAGTAAATTAGAAGAAAAAGGTAGTGTTCTATTGAAGATGCTCAAACATCGAGTGCTGCGCAGGTGGCCGGCCTTCTTCAGAAGGGCGCTAGTACTTGACGCTAGCCGTGTCGGGAGCCTAGCGCGAGACGATAGAAGGAAAGCACGAAGAAGAGCACACTCAAACCTTGCATCGCACTTCCAATCATCCACCCATCACGTATGTCGTCGCATTACCCTTCTTCTAATCTTTCGTTTCAAGTTTTTAGAGAGACAGAAAACAAGAGCGAAAGGAGAATTCCTAAAATGCCGTGCATCAAGTGCAGCTTCTGCACTATCGAAATAAGCCAACATCGCGTCAAGAGAGGCACAACTGCTCTCTGTGTATTGATATTTGCTCAAAGGCTTACCTACACATTTGATTGAAACAATATATGCTGCTTGAACTCGAATGTAAACAGCAGGAATAGGACGTTTCCTGTACAATTATTAACCTCAGCAACAACGTGTTGCGTCATTTATTTTAATTAGACCTAGAGATTGCAGGCAGATAAGTAACATCTCTGTTTCTTTAAACAGCCAGACTTGAAGATAAAAATACTAATCCAAGTGATGTCCTCCACCTGCAGTGTAGTAATCAACGACCCGGTGAGACATATATAAGGATCAGATCGAAGTGAGAGACTCTCTTACCCTGAAATAGTACTCGATTCGTTCCCGTAAAGTATATGTACTCACAGTCGTCTGTTGCTGGAGGCTCTTCCTCTACCTCCTGCCTTCTGCAGCACCGGTACGTACAGTGGAAGTGAAATAAACTGCAATTAGCACCACACTCCAATCATCTACCACGGTCGCACCATCCCACAAAGAACTGAAGAGTTCAGCGAAACCTAGGCCTGTCCGCGGATCTAATATGTCATCAAGGTCTGTTAGACTCGTGAGTCGGAATTCTAATGAATGCTTACATACCCAAACAGATGTCAAACTCGAACCCAATCACTCTGCAGAACATCCAAGACTACGCAAAGACGTACTTCCCGGACGAATTCGCTAAGCTACCTCCAGTCGAAGAGCTCCTGTGGGTTTCAGCCTCGCCACATCGAACAAAAGCGCAATTAAGTCTCAAGATTGCTCCGTTTAAGCTACATATCGGCACAAACAGATGGGGTGGGGCATTATGGGCTCACCAGAGTCTTGATCGTTATAACGACGTCTACCAACTATGCGGTTCGGAACGAACACTAACATTAATGCGCCCGTGGCCTTGCTTTGATCTTGACCGTCTGTTCAAACCTGCATTCAGGACAGGCGGAATCTCACATCGTGAGGGAGGGCAGAAACATGGTTTCGAGTTGCGTACTCTGATTCAATACTATTTCATGCTGAAGGGTGCGATACCACAAGTCGAATATTTCTGGTCTCTGGGCAGTTTTGAATGGGCAGTCAAGTCCGTCGCAAATGGAGCGCCACTCAACGATATTTCAGTCGAACAGTTTGGTCATGACGCAGCAGAACGACTGCTCTGTATTCGATCCATGATTCCCTATGGACAGCAGACTCCAGCTACAACACCGAATCAGGTCGATCACCGAAGCCAAGACACTGTGCCCAATGAAGAGCAGAAGCGCGCCGAGAATCACAGTATGAATAGGATTGAAGAAAAGGGTAAGTTATAAACACATTCATTGGATCGCACCAGCAACATGCCCCCGCTTACTCAGAATAGACATACAGAAACATGGAACGCATCATACAGACCAGGTAGACGCATCAGCCTCAGATAAGTAGGCTATATGGTACTGACTGTGAGATCAGATGAAGCAATTCTTCAAGGACCAGAGCGCTGTCCGAAAGAACGTCGACGAGTTTCTGGCCCTCACATCAGCCGAGAAAAAGACGCATGTAGCAAGAATCCGCCAACTCGAAGCTCAACTCTCTGAAGAACGAGTGGCGCGTACCGACGCCAATCGAGCTAGAATAGCTCTTCATGAACGAAACAAGCTCCTGCAAGGACGACTCGACAAGACTTGTATTGAGATTGCGGAAGAGAGAGAAAAGCTGAAGAATGAGATCAATGATGCCCGTCTATCGAAACACATAGCACGAGCAGAACTGAACAGGCGGAATGAGTCAGAGAAAAAGCGGAAGGAAGATTGCGCCAACACGGAAGCCAAGTTGCAGAAAGCGCGAGCTTTTTACACGAACCAGAAAGAGCTGCTCGAGATACAGGTTGCAGACTGTACAGATGAAAAGAAGGAGGCAATTATGAAGGCATTCGAGCTAGATTATGGAGAGCTAGGCGTGGAATGAGCATCTAAGATCATCTTGGAGCGGTCGCAATGCTGAGATACACTGCGGAACGTCTGATGGCTAGCTTTACTGGAATAGAGATTGCGGTCGTCTTTGAAATATGTCCCGGGGTTTTCGGGCGACTGAGCCTTGATGGGATCGGTATGAGTGTGATGCTCGGAAACCATGGAGGGGAGATGCTGTATTGGGGCAAAAGGATCAAGATGAATCACCGCCCGGTATCGAGAAGCAGATAGATAGTTTCAGCTCGGACTCTCTTAGTCGGCGAACTGAAAATAGCAAAAGCATTGACTTCGACTCCCGTTTTGTATTGATCGAGCAGTCGCGACTGTTGGGTGTATGACGTCTGACGCTAACTCGCGCTTATCGATAGCCCCTCTAACATTTTCGACAGGTCGCGACTCACAGCCCAAGACACTCGCAAATGGCATTCCGCAAGCGCAACATCGCGCTATCTCGCGCACCGGCAGGAGAAGACGCGTCAAATGCGCCATCGTCTCCCTCGATAGCACAACCTGCACCAACACCCCCCGGTGTCCGCCCCTCACCCATCGATGGCCGCCCCACCACGTCGACCGGCACACCCTCGCTTGATGGCATTTTAGCAGGACATGCTGGCCTAGCGCTAGGAAATTCGATACTCATAGGCGAGAGCGGAACGACAGACTATGCCGGCGCATTACTGCGGTTCTACGCGGCTGAGGGAGTGGTGCAGGGCCATAAAGTGCATGTAATAGGCATGGGTGAAGTGTGGGGCAGGGAATTGCCAGGCATATCAGAAGACAAGTCGGATAAGAGAAAGGAAGGGAAGGAGCGAGCGGAGAAGATGAGGATCGCCTGGAGATATGAAGGTCTGGGGCAGTTTGAGAGTGCTAGAGGTGCGTTGTGTACATATACTCTGCGAATGCAAGACCGTCCATCGAGCAGTTTTGACGAAGTTCTCAACAGGCTCTCCCAATGTGCAGAGAACAGCAGGTCAGGGCGATAGTGCGACAGAAGAACAGATGGTCTTTTGCCATACCTTCGATCTCGCCAAACGTCTCACCCTCCCTGTAGGGACAGCGATCAACTATGTGCCCATACCTCCATCGACAGGCACCTCTTCACCCTTCCCTCCGATTCTGCAGAACATACGGCAGCAGCTCGAGTCGACACCACCACACACGATTCATCGCGTTGTGATGCCGTCTCTCCTCTCGCCGGCATTATACTCTCCGTCGGCGGCCCACCCGACCTCTGTACTCCAATTCCTCCACGCTCTACGCGCGCTGCTCCGACAGTATCAAGCGCGTCTGACCGCCATTATCACAATTCCCTTGACTCTATATCCGAGATCCTCAGGCCTTGTCCGCTGGATGGAGATCCTCTCTGACGGTGTCGTTGAGCTGTCTCCATTTCCATACTCGCGTGCGCAAGCACTCGCACAATCGGCAGGTACGACGAAGGACGAAGAGCGACCGCAGGGTATGCTCGCCGTGCATAAGCTACCAGTGTTTCATGAGAAGGGCGGCGGTGGTGGTGCAGGAGACTTGGGCGAGGACATGGCGTTTACGCTGAGTAGGCGGAAGTTCGTGATTGCGAAGTACAGCCTACCGCCGATGGAAGGCGACACCGAGGCGCAGGAGGAGGCTGTGCGTGAAGCGGCTGGTGGTAGCAAGATGCCGAAGAAGCAGGATCTGGAGTTCTAGAAGGCTCAAATCGGCGGTAGCGTGTAGATGAAGATACCCTGTACAGCACCGAGATGGGCAGTCAAGCCATACTTCTTGTCGAGTGTGCCAACTTCCTCATTCCGAGTCGCTATCTTCCCCCATCATGTCTTCCATCTCAATTTGTTCCCAGCCGCCGGTGCCTGCTCCGGACCCAAAACCTCGTGTGTAGTTTCGACCGAACGATGCGTTTCGAGGATTGAATGTGACGCCGGCGAATCTTGCGCGGAAGCCGTCGCCCATACAAGACGATGCGGCAAGGAACGCGAGGAAGAAGAGAAACGGGATGAAGAGCAACAGGCTCAGGAGGACTAGAACATTCATGGTGAGCTTGTGGTGTTGGCGATGTGGTGAAAGAGAGCTGCACGTGGAAACCTTAAGTTCGAGGCCCCTATGACATAGTGTCGGCGGTTGGCCCCATGGGGACCGAGCCCCTGGCCGCCGTCAACATTTGGGCTACGACTCAACTCAGCCTTTACATTCTCTCGAGTCTCACAATTCTACAAAAGATGGATCGCATGTTCAAACTACCACTTGGCGCGCTCCTGCTGCTTTCATGCGCCCTCAATGCCTCGGCGCACGGCGGCGCCGAACATGCGCAAGTCGAAGTCCCAGCGGACGCCGACTGGGCGACGCGACACATGGCTGGTACGAACTTCCCCAGATCCCCACAACATGAAACAAAGAGGAAGGGCCATTCACTGACACTGTCGCAGAGGAGCATCACATCGCGGGCTACGACGCAACCACCTTCTTCAACATGCACGACTACGACAGTACTGGTCTATGGACTACCGTCGACATCCGCCGAACCTACGGTCTCGAAGACCCCTCCAGCGCCTCCATCTCCGAAACCAAGAAACAAATGGTTGTCCAGACTATCCTAGACATGTTCGATATCAACAAGGATGGCTCCATCACCTTGGCTGAATTCCTGCAAAAGGATTCGGAAAACGTCAAGCTACCGGACTTTGGCATGGGCCCAGGGCACCACGGTGACGACGAGTACGAGTACGAGATCCATCATTGGGAGAAGTATCACAGTGGTGACGATGTGAAGGAGGAGGACTTGAACCACCCAGAGGACATTGCGCATTTCAAGATGCATGAGGAGAAGGAGGCGGCACAAGAGGAGTGGGAGAGGCTCGAGCTCAGAGGCGTTGTAGAGAAGAACATTCCCCAGAAATACAGGCGGAATTGAGAAGCTCAGCAGAGGACTGTTGATAGGCGAACGGCGCAGGGGTGGATATAATGAGTTCTTGAATACGCGGAGATGATACCTATGCCAATATACGGCTACCGAATTACAGAATACCTTTCAAAGCCACTTCTCGAACCACGCAAGTACCTGCTTCTCCGAGTCCTCCAGAGCCTTCCTCTCCTGCGGATCGTCTGGGTTGCCTCTGACCGCAAACCCATGCCTCCCTGGCGTGTACGCTTTGTGCTCGATCTCCGGAAACTCCTTCCGAGCCTTCTGTGCTTTCGCATGACATTCCTCCACCTTGCTCTTCGTCTCAAAACTCACAGCGATATCCTCTACACCCCACGCAAAGCTCGTAGGAACGACCAGACCCTCGACGTCCTCGGGAACGGCTAAGTGGCTTGGATGGAGAGCCACGATCGCATCGACAAGCGGCTTCTTCACCCCGTCAATCTCGATCATGTTGCTCTCCAACCCCGTACGAGCAGCATACTTTCCTCCCCAACAGAACCCAACCATACCGATCTTCCTCTCGCTAGGCGTCGCCCGCCTCAGCTCGCGCATGAAATCGAGACAAATCTTATCCGACTCCGCCTTCCCATGCCTCCGCTGCCACATCAAGAAAGTCGGCAAACTCGCCAGGATACCCGTATACTTTGCGAATGTACTCTGTGCCGCCGCGTCTACCGGAAGCAGCGCATCAGCGACTTTGAGTCCGACGGGGTCGCCCTTGAAGAAGTCTGGGAGCAGAACTAGATACTCTCCCGAGGCGGCGTAGGCATCGGCAATGATCTTGTTGTTGGGGAGACCCAGGCCGAAGATGTCGGAGTATATGCAGATTGTTGCGCGTGGTGTGGTTCGGTTTCCGACTGTGTAGACGGAGAGGCCGTGGAGTGTTTCGATGGTGCCTTTGGGTGTTCCGGCATGGATTGAGCCCTTGATGCACTCTGTTGAGCAGGAGGTTGTTGTTGCCATGATGGAGGTCTTTGGTGTGCGGCCTTATGTTTCAATGGTGTTCGATATGATATGCGACTTGGTTGAGAAGATGTAATTTGAGGACTAAGGTTACGAGTATGAATTATTGTCGCTGATCACAGCGCTACCTCCCACCTTTATACATCCTCTGTCCACGGTACACCTTCATCTAAACGGTCTCACCGTCAGAACAAGCATCGTACCAAGCGCTGATAGCGCGACTATTACCCTTTACGTCTGCATGACTCTGTAGCCACCAACTTGATCGTATCCCATTCTCGCCAATCGTAGATCTCATGAATGGTGGAAGAAGTGAGCAGGCTGTTACGCCCGGCCGATAAGGGTCATCACACGCTAAGCCTCTTGCGGCTTTTTGAGCGAGAGCGTCAGCATCGAGACCGCGCGCGGGGAGATTGGTGCGTCTTCTACACGGCGTGTGTTGGGGAGGACTTCGACACTTCCAGCTGTGTGCCTTGCGCGTTGTCCGTCGACCCAGTCTGCGGCCCCTTCTCAAGTGCCTCTTCTCGTACCTCCCGCTCCTAGCGCTTCCAAAGTTTCCAAGGTTTGTTGTATTGTCACCTATTTGCGATGTTCGATCTTGCATCGACGAAAAAACTTCTTGACCACAGGATATGTGCGACACAGGGAAGACATGATCGGGAGGACTTCAGTATTCGTCGCTGAATCTAACGTCATGCCCCACTCTCGCCCTGATGCCTGGCGGTACCGGCACGCAACCACCCATCAATCTGCCGAGACACGATTGCTACAATAAGCATGAGATATATGGGAAGTGCGCTTTCGACCTATTGTATGAGTGTAAGGCTGACCGCAGTGGGCATCCACTGCAATGTTGGGTCGGTACGACAGAGCCTTAGAAATGTTCACGGGTCTGCAGGGTCCACATCACGTGCTTGCCGTCTGCCTAGGAACCGACCTACATATAAAGACCAGATTTTTCAGCGAATGGTCGACAAGTTCTTTAATTCTCTTCTCTCTCTAAGAAATCTCAAATACACATCGTCCCAGATTAGCCAGTATGGTCGACACCGAGAATCCCGCATTCGCTAACCAAACCAACAATGCTGACCAGTTGGAGCAAAGTATCGAAGAATGGAGAACCTCGGCTCTGCGCACAATCGACGCGAGGATCGCGCTCTACGATCCCAAACCTATAGGTCAGGACGCCCCGCCCGCTACGTCGTCAGCCTCGCCCCACGCACACTACAGCGGATCTCACCGCGCTCTGGATGTCGTCGAGATACTGGAGCATATACTTTCTTACGCCTCACCCAGAACTCACTTTGCAGCATGGAACGTTTCAAGACATTGGAGAGAGATCGTTGTGCACACGCTGGGTACGCAATATCGCGTCCCGTACCCTTGCGCAGCTGTCGAATACGGTGACACCATTCCGCCGAGCCTCAAGTGGCTACCACCATCTGAAGATGGGGTCACCAGACTTCAGAACACTTGCAACATCAGAAATCCGTATGCTTACCGCCGTATCTTGTCAGATCACTTCCTCACGGCGCGATTCACGCAAGCATATACACTTCCACAGGAGTTACTCACTTCTCTTCATACCAAGATTCGCTCAGAATACGGAAGGTTCGGATCCTCGAGTATATATTCTCTAGCAGAAGAACCTCGATGGTTGGACCTGTCTCAACTTGAGGTGAATCCATACTTTGTCGATCTATTCGGCGACTGCTTCCAACCATTCCAAGGCAACTACACCATTACCATCAAGCCCCGCATACATGACTATCTCAAAGATCTGTCGTCGTCAAAAATAGGGCCGTCTCGGGAGCAGCTCATTCACAGTATGTTTCTCAGCCGACCACCCTGCAAGGTTTTGCGGATACGTGCGATTGGCAAGATTCACGAAGAGATGCAAGTGCTGGGCATAGTAAGTAAAGAGGATGGCGTTCGTGTTGGCGACCTTCTCCTCCTGCTCCAACAGCACTTCTCTACGGCAACCGAACTGTGGCAAGCCCGGTCCAGATCTCTGCGGGAAGAGGTCTCAGGTCACACAACTCCTTTTAGAATGCTCGAGGCTTGGAACTGTCCCGGTTTTCCCAAGCTTGCTATCTTCCTTGAGGGCATGGCACAATCTGATCGGCCGTTAGCGCATCATCTCTGCACCATATTTCAACGCAACAGATATATGCACAAGACGGAGTGGCATGAGGACCATACAAAGCCAACCAGAATCTTTGTAGGAAATCCGGAGCTGAAGGACCCTGAAGAATATGGTGCGATGTCAAATCTCAGATTGGATCCAGACCGAGTGCTAATCTTGCGACGCCCCTGAGAACATACGTGTTGAGTGTAGCAATGCACGATCTGGTCAAGGTGGACTTATTGGACTAGACCAAAGCTGGTCTGCATACATCGGAGAAGAACAACTTCGGACACATTCCCTGTCACCTATTCTTCTGAAGTTCTCGTCTCTTCAGCTCTGGAAGCTCATCACATGAAATACATTTGCTTTCAGGTAGTCATCTCGACGATGCTGAGATCAATATGCGTTGGTACTTTCTAATTCTCTTGACACTGGCTTACAAACAGCTTCATCGCACTAAACTGTTGATATAAGCAACTCCTTCAGCTCTATCGTCGTCATCCTCGATATAGCTTTGGTCTTTTCGGAAGACAAAGTTGGTCGCATTTGTGGCATAGCTCGGCCATTGGGGAGTTTGGGTTACTTTACGCGCGTTAGTGTACTAGCTTTTAAATAGTAATGAATGACATCAAAACTTACTTCCATGGCCGTTAGGATCGAGATCGTACGCGAAAGATGTCCACATGCGCATGACAAGCTTGGACAATGCAATGTTTTCCGAGCTGTTGCCCAATGGGGTAAGCTGCTGTTCTGGGTTTCCAAAGACGAAGGGTATCTGTTCTAAGGTCAATTCTGCAGTCCTTCTCAGACCTCACTGATAGCATAGTACTGACCTCAGAGAAGTGATTGACGCCGATGGTTTCCGGTGTGTTATTGAACTTGGGCGCATCCCATCGATACGAGTAGACGTGATCGATATGCTCACTCATGCTTTGCGCGAGCAATCTCCGAGGAGCATACATTGTCAGGTCAGTTGCGATACTTTGGTAACGTTTGTACTGTAACCCAAACTGCGGCCATGTGCGATTTCCCCATCCGTACGGCTCGCCGAGTGTAGGGTCGTTCGGGTACAACTCGAGAAGTTTCTCCGCGACAGTCTCGTTGACGTTCCAGCGTTTGGAGTGTACGAGTTGATTGATAGCGTCGGAGTCGCTGTTCACCCCGTTCACACCAAAGCCTTCGTCGGTGTTGGTGCCGAGAATAAGCGGAATTTTCGCAAAATTGCCTTCCCGCAACGATTGTTGGCCGTACCGAGGTATCAGACTACCATCTATGACGTGGAACCATTCGAGACCTTGGTAGCCATATGGTGCGATGGTCTCGTAGGGTACGTCACGAAGACACTGGAGCGTATCTTCGGCACCTGAGCAGCCTACCGACTCGGTCAGGTTGTCGTACATGTGCTGGTACCAGTCGGTGCCATTGAGTGGCGCACCAACAGCATTACCGCTTTGCAGAATCGCCGCGCGAAACAGGCCCTCGTTATCGCCGTTGTATGCAGCAATGTGGTCACCAACGGAGTATGCGCCCGCCGATTCTCCCCAGATTGTGACCTTCTCAGGATCACCACCGAAGGCTGATACATGCTTGTTGACCCACTGCATCGCGAGCCGTTGGTCGCGAAGTCCTAGATTCTGTGCGCCGGCGGCCTCAACTTCCTCACTGTACAAGAAGCCAAATGCTGCCATGCGGTAGTTGATCGAGATGCCGATGACGGGCTTGTTGTTGAGTACTGATTGCTGAACAACGTAGCTCATGTTGTATCTGGCGCTCATGAGTATTTCATCTCGAATGCAGTCACTTCAGACAGCTTACCTTGGATCACTGGTAGCACCCTGCTGCCATCCGCCTCCGTAGACCCATAGCAATATCGGGAGATTTGTCTCATTTGTCCTTGGCTTGACGATGTTCAGGTGTAGACAGTCCTCTCCCAGTTTTGTCCAATTTGCGGCAACCAGGGTGTTTGTGTCTCCACCATACCCTGCACAGTCAACACCGTACTGCGTGGCATTGTGGTATGCTGTAGGCGAATCCGGTGCTAATTGAGCGGGAGCGAATCGCACTGGCTTTGGAGCATATTTGACACCTAAGAATAAGTCTTGGTCGAATTCCTGCAGGAAACGTCCTTGGTATATGCCAGCCTGCGAATGAACGATTGGTGATGATGCGAGAACGGGAGTGGCGAAGCACACAGCGGCCAACCAAGATTTTCGAAGCTTCATGGCGGAAGGATCTGGGAAATTGCGCCATGCTTGTAACGCATATGCATTCGCTCATATACAACAGCTGCCATCTGAAGCCTCTCCATGAGGCTGTACGGAAGCGTCGTTGCTGAAGATCCACCAATGAGAAATATGAATACATCGCCGTCTACATAGCCGGTAGTCATTTGCCGAACAGAATCATTCTAGGGTTGTTTGCGATCTTGGCATTGTAATGGTTGCTTGGGCGCCCGGGCGAAGCGCATGGGAACAGTCGTGATGAAGGTGTCAGCCTATCGGACTGCATAAGTCAGGTATGCAGTGCCTCATGCCATGACACACAACTGCGAAGCCGGTCAGCACAGTCAAGACGATGATGATGTGTCACATTAGCCGGCGAGTTGATGCATCTCGGTTGATGCAAATTAGTGGCTAGTCCGGGGTAGACATTCGCTCCACATTACCCCGCAAGCATCACGATATGCCGTGCATAAGGCACCGTGCGCAGGTCATTCAACCGGAAACTTGGTCGAAGTCCGGACAGGTTGGACAAAATATCACAAACCCCAAGACCCGTGTCCGGAATAATTGACTTTCCGCCCTATTCGAAGAGACTGGTTGGACAGTAAAGAGGCCGTTGACGAACACATGGAAAGAAGCCTTGGGATCAATTTAAGCCGACGCCAAAGAAAGCCCTGCGACTCTTCACGTGACTCACATCCGTCACGCAGAGGCCCTCATAAGCCATGCTCTCTCTCAGTAATGTGGCACCACATTTGGTCTTGCAGGAAGACGCCGAAGTAATTCTTAGATCTCCACGGTTTCTCTGGGCTTGCAAGAGACCAATCAAAATGTCGTAAGAACTAGACACAAGTCAGCATGGGGACTTGGCACGAGAGCTTGGAACAACGTACCTCGAAGATGACCTTCCTCATCTCCAACCATGCTATAGGCTTCCCGAGACACTGGTACTTGCCATACCCGAAGATCATGTCTGTAGTACGGCGCATAGCGTTCAAGCGCTCAAGCTGGATGTCGTTGTGCTCATCGAGTAGCCAACGCTCCGGTCTGAAGCAGTCGACATCTTCACCAAATATCTCCTTGTTTCGATTGAGGCCCATTACGTTATACCCAATGTTGGTACCGCCAGGAAGGAAATACGCTTTACCGTTGATTGTGACATTGTCGCCTTCGACGGGTACCTTCTTCGGAGCGATATCAGTGACAGGTGGGTGAATTCGAAGCCCTTCACGCATTACGGCTTGTAGGTATGGCAGGCTCTTCATCGTCTCGTCAGACACAATACCAGACGATGTAGCAGCATGACCTGAAGTAACTGCATCATCAATCTCGGCCTGCAGCTTTTTGTACGCCCTATGGCTGGTCATCAGGTAGAGCATCGTTCCACGTATAGCAGTCGCAGTCGTGTCAGACCCTGCTAGAATGGTGAGCATCGACTCAGTCACGATATCGTCGCGTGTCAATCCGTGGCGTATGAACGACGAAAGCATGTCCGAGCGACTATTGGTGGGCTTCTCCAGACGCGAATCGATGAGTTCCCGAGCTACCGTTCTCATCTTTCCATAACCACTCTTGTCCTTGTCTGAGGGCCCGAGCATGCGCGCGATGGGCGGCCAGTGGAGGT
>Ga0265798_10005271_pt1 | contig 17485 bp, 13 predicted proteins | sample P3T30metagenome_FD_192430 | JGI IMG/M metagenome (GOLD analysis project Ga0265798, IMG submission 192430) | Plant litter microbial communities from East Loma Ridge, Irvine, California - P3 T30 | ecosystem: Environmental > Terrestrial > Plant litter > Unclassified | place: USA: California... | reverse complement strand
CCTCTTCAGGTGGATTGCGGGGAGGGACGGAGACGGGGGCGGTGCGGCGCACCACCCGGGGGCGGGCGGGGTCAGGCGGCGTCGGCGTCGGACTCGCGCAGCCGCGCCGCGTTCATGCGGTCGAGCTGGCTGCCCTTGACCAGGCAGTAGGTCCAGATGGCGACGAACAGGGCGGCCACGACGAACATGACCGGGTCGAGGAACCCGCAGGCGACCAGCCCGAGCTGCACCAGCCAGCCCAGCGCGACGCCCCAGCGCCAGCGCAGGGTCTGCGAGACGAGCAGCGTCAGGACGATCGCCCCGAGACCGGCGCCCCAGGCGACGCCCGCGGGCAGCAGGTCGCGGCCGAAGACCACGAGCGTGACGAAGAACAGGGTCATGGCCTCGAGCACGAGGACGATCGAGAGCAGGCTCTCGACCGCGCCCCGGCGGCGCCGGGGACGCGGAGCACGCCCCGCCCCGGACGGAGGCGACGCCACGGTCACGACAGGCCCTCGGGCTGCTGCGACAGTGCGAGCACGTCGCCGACCAGGGTGATCGAACCCGTGACGACGACACCGCCGGGCTCGTCGCCCTCGACCTCGTCGGCGAGGTCACGGGCGGTGCGGAGGGCCGCGACCAGGTCGGTCTCGACGACCACCCGGTCGGCCCCGACCACGCCCACGGCGATGGCGGCGAGCTCGTCGGCGTCGATCGCCCGGTCGGACTGCGAACTCGTGACGACGAACTGCTGCACGGTCGGGGCGAGGGCGCGCACGATGCCCGCGGCGTCCTTGTCGGCCAGCACGCTCAGCACGGCCACCACGCCGCCGAACTGGAAGTAGTCGTCGAGCGCCTTGGCCAGGGCCCGGGCCCCGTGCGGGTTGTGCGCCGCGTCGACCAGGATGGTCGGCTCGTTCGCCACGATCTGCAGGCGGCCCGGCGAGGTGGCGGCGGCGAGGCCCTCGGCGAGCACCTCGGGGTCGAGCGGCTGCGAACCGCCGCCGAGGAAGGACTCCACGGCCGCCACGGCGACGGCCGCGTTCTGGGCCTGGTGGTCGCCGAACTGCGGCAGCAACAGATCGTCGTACCGGCCGGCCAGACCGCGGATCGTGACGACCTGTCCACCGACGGCGACGGTCGTCGACTCGACGCCGAACGCGGTGCCCTCGACCGCGAGGGAGGCCTCGCTGAGCTCGACGGCTCGCTGGATCTCGGCCAGGGCCTCGGGCGTCTGCGACGCCGAGACGACGGCCGCTGCGGGTTTCACGATGCCGGCCTTGGTGCGCGCGATCTCGGCCACGGTCGAGCCCAGGCGGTTCTGGTGATCGAGGGCGACGGGCGTGAAGACGGCGACCTGACCGTCGGCCACGTTGGTGCTGTCCCACTCGCCACCCATGCCCACCTCGAGCACGACGACGTCGGCGGGCGCGTCGGCGAAGCACGCGAACGCCAGCACCGTGAGCGCCTCGAAGAAGGTCAGGGTCGGTTCGCCCGCGGCCTCGAGGTCGGTGTCGACCATGGTCAGGTAGGGCTGGATGTCGTCCCAGTTGGCCACGAGTCGTTCGTCGGCGATCGGCTCGCCGTCGATCACGATGCGCTCGTTGAGGCGCACCAGGTGCGGGCTCGTCATCAGGCCCGTGCGCAGCCCGTGGGCCCGCAGGACGCTCTCGATCATGCGGCTGGTCGACGTCTTGCCGTTCGTGCCGGTGATGTGGATGACCGGGTAGGCCCGCTGGGGGTCGCCCAGCAGCTCGACGGCGCGTCGGGTGGGCTCGAGTCGCGGCTGGGGGGCCTGCTCGCCGATGCGGGCCGACAGCTCGTCGTGGACGCGTCGGGCGCCCTCGGCGAACTCGTCACCCCGGCCGTCGTCGGACGGTCCGGTCGATCGGTCGTTCTTCTTCGGGGTCATGCGCGTCGCACCTCCACGACGACGGCCGAGCCGGAGCCCGCCCCGACGTCGGTCTTGTCGGGCAGCTCGCCGACGCCCTCGCGGACGTCGACGACCAGGTCGGTGGTCAGGGTCTCGCGCGAGATGAGCTCGCGGTGGGCCTCGACCGCGGCGGCCGCGGCCGCGTCGGTCGTCAGGGTCGTGACGATGCGGTCGGACACGTCGAGGTCGGCGACCTTGCGGGCCTGCTGCACGGCCCGGACGACGTCGCGGGCCAGGCCCTCGGCCTCGAGCTCGGGCGTCGTCGCGGTGTCGAGCAGGACGAACCCACCGTCGCCCACGAAGCTCAGGGCGCTCGACGCGTCGGCCACCGCCAGCTCGAGGGTGAACTCGCCGGGCAGCAGTTCGACGCCGCCGACCACGACGTTCTCGCCGACGGCCTGCCAGTCGCCCTTCTTGGCGGCGGGGATGACCTGCTGCACCTGCTTGCCGATGCGCGGCCCGGCGGCCCGGGCGTTGACGGTCAGCTTGCGCGTGACGCCGTACTCACCGAGGCTCTCTTCGGTCAGGCGGGTCACGACGACCTCTTTGACGTTGAGTTCGTCCCGGACGATGTCGGCGAAGGCCTCGAGACCCTGCGGGTCGGGCGTGACGACGGTCAGGCGCGCCAGGGGCAGTCGCACCCGCAGCCCCTGGGCCTTGCGCAACGCGAGACCGCTCGACGCGACGGCGCGGACGGCGTCCATCGCCACGACCAGGGCGTCGTCGGCCGGGAACGCCGAGGCGTCCGGCCAGTCGGTCAGGTGCACCGAGCGCCCACCCGTCAGGCCCTTGTAGACCTCGTCGGCGACGAGCGGTGCCAGCGGAGCCGCCACCCGGGTGAGCGTCTCGAGCACCGTGTAGAGCGTGTCGAAGGCGTCGACGTCGTCGCCCGACCAGAAGCGGTCCCGCGAGCGACGCACGTACCAGTTCGTCAGCACGTCGGCGAAGTCGCGCAGCGTCGCGGTCGCGAGAGGCGTGTCGAGAGCGTCGAGCGCCGCCTCGACCTCGGTGACCAGGAGGCGCGTCTTGGCCAGCAGGTACCGGTCGAGGACGTCCGTCGAGTCGGTTCGCCACTGCGCGTCGTACCCGGGAGCGGCGTGGCGACCCGCGCCTCCGGACGCGGCGTTGGCGTAGAGCGAGAAGAAGTACCAGGTGCTCCACAACGGCAACAGGAACTGACGGACGCCCTCGCGGATCCCCTCTTCGGTGACGACGAGGTTGCCCCCGCGGATCACCGAGCTCGACATCAGGAACCAGCGCATGGCGTCGGCGCCGTCACGATCGAAGACCTCGCTGACGTCGGGGTAGTTGCGCAGGCTCTTCGACATCTTCTGGCCGTCGGAGCCGAGGACGATGCCGTGGCTGATGACGTTCGAGAAGGCCGGGCGGTCGAACAGCGCGGTCGACAGCGTGTGCAGCGTGTAGAACCAGCCCCGGGTCTGACCGATGTACTCGACGATGAAGTCGGCGGGGCTGTGCTCGTCGAACCACGCCTCGTTCTCGAACGGGTAGTGCACCTGGGCGAAGGGCATCGAGCCGCTGTCGAACCAGACGTCGAGGACGTCCTCGATGCGCCGCATGGTGCTGCGCCCGGTGGGGTCGTCCGGGTTCGGGCGGGTCAGCTCGTCGATGTAGGGACGGTGCAGGTCGGGCTCGCCGTCGGCGTTCGACGGCAGGCGGCCGAAGTCGGCCTCGAGCTCGGCCAACGAACCGTAGACGTCGACACGGGGGTGGTCGGGGTCGTCGCTCTTCCAGACCGGGATCGGCGAACCCCAGTAGCGGTTGCGCGAGATCGACCAGTCACGGGCGTTGCCCACCCACTTGCCGAACTGCCCGTCCTTCACGTTTTCGGGCACCCAGGTGATCTGCTGGTTGAGCTCGCCCATGCGGTCGCGGAACTCGGTGACGCGCACGAACCAGCTCGACACCGCCTTGTAGATGAGCGGGTTGCGGCAGCGCCAGCAGTGCGGGTAGCTGTGCTCGTAGCTGGCGAGGCGCACCAGGCGGCCGTCGGCGCGCAGCCGCTGCACGAGCGTCTTGTTCGCGTCGAAGACCTGCAGCCCGGCGACGCCGAGCTCGTCGAACATCGGCAGGAAGCGACCGCCGTCGTCGACCGAGACGATCACGGGGATGCCGGCCGCCGCGCAGACGAGCTGGTCGTCCTCGCCGTAGGCCGGCGCCTGGTGCACGATGCCGGTGCCCTCGCCCGTGGCGACGTAGTCCGCGACGAGCAGGCGCCAGGCGTTCTCGGTGCCCCAGGTCTCGGTGTCGGCGTAGAGATCCCAGATGCGGTCGTACTCGACGCCCTCGAGCTCGGCACCCGTGAACGTGGCCGTCACCGCGGCCTGGGCGGCCTCGGCCGACTCGTAGCCGAGGTCGCGGGCGTAGGCGGCGAGCGTGTCGGCCGCGAGCATGAAGACGCTGCCCGTCAGCAGCTCTTGGTCGCCGGTGCGCTCACCGGGCAGCAGCGCGTGCGGCACGGTGACGTAGTCGATGGTCGGGCCGAGCGCCAGGGCCATGTTGGTCGGCAGGGTCCAGGGGGTGGTCGTCCAGGCGAGGGCCTCGACGCCGGTGAGGCCGAGGGCCTCGGCCTTGGCCCCGACCAGGGGGAACGCCACGGTGACCGTCTGGTCCTGACGCATCTTGTAGACGTCGTCGTCCATGCGCAGCTCGTGGTTCGACAGCGGCGTCTGGTCGTGCCAGCAGTACGGCAGCACGCGGAAGCCCTCGTAGGCCAGCCCCTTGTCGTACAGCTGCTTGAAGGCCCAGACGACGCTCTCCATGTAGTCGACGTCGAGGGTCTTGTAGTCGTGGTCGAAGTCGACCCAACGCGCCTGGCGCGTGACGTACTGCTGCCACTCGTCGGTGTACTGCAGAACCGAGCGACGGGCGGCGGCGTTGAACACGTCGATGCCCATGTCGTCGATCTCGTGCTTCTCGGTCAGCCCGAGCTGGCGCATGGCCTCGAGCTCGGCGGGCAGCCCGTGGGTGTCCCAGCCGAACCGGCGGTGCACCTGCTTGCCGCGCATCGTCTGGTACCGCGGGAAGACGTCCTTGGCGTACCCCGTCAGCAGGTGCCCGTAGTGCGGCAGCCCGTTGGCGAACGGGGGGCCGTCGTAGAAGACCCACTCGTCGCAGCCCTCACGCGCACGGATCGACTCGGCGAAGGTGTCGTCGCGCTTCCAGAAGGCGAGGACGCCCGTCTCGATCTCGGGGAAGCGCGGGGACGCGGGTACGCCCGTGGCGTCGGAACCCTTGGGGTAGGTCATCGGTTCTCCAGGTCGTGCGGTGGGCCCCCTGCGACGACGGCCGAGGGACCTTCTGACCACGAGGACGCCGCCCGGATGCCTGACCCGGGTGACGCGGTACCACCCCGCTTGCCGCCGTCGTCGCCCTCTCGGGCGGCGGCTGCGACCGCTCTGCTGCGGCTGTGACGGGCCTGCCCCGCCCGGTTCTACCGACGATCGTCGGGCCGAGGCCCGCCGGTCGTTTTCTTCCGGGTGCTCCCCGGTGATGGCCGGATCGATGCAGGCTCGATCCTACCGTCAGAGCCGAGGAGGCGCGAGGCCGTCCCGGGGAGCAGGATCGAGGTCATGTCGTCAGCCACCTCCCCCGCCAAGCCCGAGAGCACGCTCACCGTGATCGTGGCCTTCGTCGCGAACCTGCTGATCGCCGTGGCCAAGACCGTCGCGGCGTTCCTCACCGGGTCGGCGTCGATGGTCGCCGAGTCGGCGCACTCGTGGGCCGACACGGGCAACGAGGTGTTCCTCTTCGTGGCCGACAAGCGGGGCGTCAAGCGCCGCGACGACGACCACCCCCTCGGCTACGGGAAAGAGACCTACGTCTGGTCGATGTTCGCGGCCTTCGGCCTGTTCACCGTCGGGGCCGTCGTGTCGATCCAGCACGGCATCTCCCAGCTGACCGCGGACGAAGAGGCCGAGAACTACCTGATCAACTACGTCGTCCTGGCCATCGCGTTCGTGCTCGAGGGCACGTCGTTCCTCCAGGCGTTCCGTCAGGCACGGGGTTCGGCCGCCGAACGGAGCGTGCCGACGCTGCGGCACGTCCTGCGCAGCTCGAACTCGACGTTGCGGGCCGTGTTCGCCGAGGACGCGGCCGCGCTGATCGGTCTGCTCATCGCGTTCCTGGGCATCTTCCTGCACCAGGTGACCGGATCGGCCGTCTTCGACGCCGTCGGGTCGATCGCGGTGGGCGTGCTGCTTGGCGTCGTGGCGCTCGTGCTGATCGACCGCAACCGACGGTTCCTGATCGGCGAGAGCCCCTCGGACGAGCTGGAGTCGACCGTGATCGAGCGCCTGCTCGCCCGGCCCGAGATCGAGCGCGTCACCTACCTGCACACCGAGTTCGTCGGGCCGAGCCGCATCTTCTTGGTAGCGGCCGTCGACATGACGGGTGACGACAGCGAGGAGCACGTCGCCGTGGCCCTCCGCCGCGTCGAACGTCAGCTCGAGGACCACGACGCCGTCGAGGAGGCCGTGCTCACCCTCTCGACGCCGGACGAGCCGAGCCTGACGCCCCGGGGGGCGACCGACCCGGCTCGTCGCTGACGACCCCGCGGCGGCGGATCAGCCCCGGGAGGCGCGGCGCCGGCCGACGGCGACGGCCGCGGCCCCGAGGCCCATGAGCACCAGGCCGGCGAGGCCTGCCCAGGGCGTCGCGTCCGACGAGCCCGTGTAGGCGAGTCCCGTGGGGTGCGCGACGGAGGCGCCCCTCCCGTCGACCTGCGCCACGGGCTTCGAGACAACCGGGACGACCGCCGCTGCCGCCGGTGGCACCTCCGGGGTCGTCTCTGCCGGAGCGACCAGTGCGAAGTCCACGACGACCGGCACGGACTGACGGCTGAGCGGCGGCATCTCGAAGCCGAGCGTGCCGTCACCTCGGGGCACGTACTGGCTCACCGACACGCGCCACGACCCGTAGGGCAGGACCTCGATGAAGCTGTAGGTGCCGTCCGCGGCGACGCGAGGGGGGTCGTAGTCGTGCCCCCACCCGTCCTGCCCACTCATCGCTTCGACCCGGAAGGCGATGGCTGATCCAGGAACACCGGTCCCCGCGATCGTGAACTGACCCAGCCCCGGGTAGTCGGAGTCCGCCGTCACGGCCGTGCCGGCACGGGGTGCACTCACCGTCACGGCCGGCGAGGTCGGGACGTCGATCCGGAAACTGCGCGTCTCGTAGCCGAGCAGGGCACCCTGGGCATTGGACACCACGACGGTGATCGCCTGATCGGTCGGCGCGTCGTCGGGCAGGTGGATCGTGCGCGTCACCCGGGGTCCCGCCAGAGAGGGATCGTCGACGATCGGCTGTCCGGCCCCGTCGTACACGACGACGGCGATCGCGTCCTCGGTCGTGTCGATGACCAGTTCGTAGCCGAGCGACGAGTACGTGGCACCCTCGACCGGGCTCACGAGCGAGAACGCCTCGGCCTGCACCGTGGCGGGTGTCCCGTCGTCCACCAAGGCGGCCTCGTCCACCGGCGCGGCCTCGTCCACCGGCGCGGCCTCGTCCACCGGCGCGGCCTCGTCCACCGGCGCGGCCTCGTCCACCGGCGCGGCCTCGTCCACCGGCGCGGCCTCGTCCGCCGACTCGGCCGTGGCCCCGGGCTGCTCCGTGCCCGCCCGGCCGGCCTCGGGGTCCCCCGCCGGTTCGGGTGAGGCGGTCGCGACGAGCGCCTCGTCGTCGCGGGGAACCGATGCCGCCGAGGCAGCCGTCCCGCTCAGTGCAATGCCCCCTAGGGCGATGGCGATGGCCGTCGACAGCGCGGCGGCGGTCGACACGGTCTTCTTCATGAGCTGCGTCCTCTTCGGTGAGTCGGGGTGACCGGTCGCCCTGACCCACCCCCGGGGCGACCGGCCGTCGTCCCGGTGATCCGGTCCGACGAGCACGACGCTAGCCGCCCGTCGCGAGTGATCCTCATGCCGTGACCGGCTCGTGACCGTAAGTCATCCGCGAGGCTGAGGGCGCCTCGTCCCCGCGACCCGGCCCGGGGGTCACCCTCTCGTTCGGGGGGTGATTTGTGACGCATCTCTCGGCGCTGTCAGCAGTTTCTTGACCCCCTCGGCTAGCGTGATGCGGTGCACGCAGTCATCAGACTCCTGAGAGAGCATCCTTCCGCGGCGAGGTTCCTCGTCGTCGGGGGCATCGGGTTCGTCATCACGATGGTGATCAACTACGGGCTGAAGCTCTTCGTCATCCCCCAGCACCCGGTCACCGCCCTGGCCCTCGGCATCATCGTCGCCACCGTCGTCTCGTACTGGATGAACAAGAAGTGGTCGTTCGACGACCGTGGCCAGCGACACACCGCCCACGAGATGCTGCTCTTCGTGGTCGTCAGCGTCATCGGCGTGGGGCTCAACTCGGCCCCGCTCTACCTCTCGCGCTACGGCTTCGGACTCGAGGTGCCGAACGTGTCGCGCACGACGCAAGAGGTCGCCGACTTCGTCAGCGGTCCGATCATCGGCACGCTCATCGCGATGGTCTTCCGCTACTGGGCGATGAACAAGTGGGTGTTCCCCAAGCGGGCCGAGCTGCCCGACGTCCTCTCGCCCACGTCACCCTCGACGTCACCGACGCCGACGCACTAGGCCGAGCGCGCCTCCTGGGCGGCCAGCCCGTCGGCCACCGGTGCGATCGCGGCGGCCACGAGGGGCCCGAGCGGTCCGCGAGTCACCCCGGTTCGGGCCCAGGTCGAGACGGCCGTGGTCGCGGCACCGATCAGGGACGCCCCCACGACCTGACACGTCAGGTCGTGGCGATCGCGGCCCGTGCGCTCGGCGACGTACGACGCGACGACCCCCTGCTGGCGGACGAACCGCACGGCGGCCGAGGCGACGAGGTCGTCACCGAGCGCCATGGCCTCGGACTGGGTCAGCGCCCACGGCACCCGCTCGGGGTCGTGGGCCTCGGCGAGCGCCACGAGGGCGCCCTCGACCGCCCGGACCGGTGACGACCCCGAGGAGGCGCGGAGCCGGTCACCGAGACCGGCGAGGGTCTGGTCGAGGTCGAGCCAGAACAGGTCGGACTTCGCCTCGAAGTAGTTGAAGAAGGTGCCGCGGCTGACGCCGGCGCGACGGGCGATGTCGTCCACGGTGGTGCCCGCGTAGCCCCGCTCGAGGAACAGCTCGGCGGCCGCGTCGGCGAGCATCTCGGCCGACGACCGTCGCGGGCGCCCCACCGGGCGCTTGGCGGGGGTCGGACCAGAGCCATCGGACATCCCCCCATCATGCCGTTAGACTCGACGTCGCACTTGTTGCACCCGGTCCACGAATGGCCCGTCGGCGCGGCTCGAGCCCACCACCACACCCGACCCTTCCGCCTCACCGCCCCGGAGCCCCATGCGCAGCCGCCTGCCCGTCCTCGTCGCCACCACGGCCCTCGCCAGCCTCGTGCTCGCGGGGTGCACCAGCGGCGGCGAACCCGACGGCCCGTCGACGCCCGTGTCGGGCGGCACCCTGACCTACGCCTCGGGTGACGCCGAGCCCACCTGTCTCGACCCGCACGTCGGCGGCAACTACCCGCAGGCGCTCGTGTCGACCCAGTACCTCGAGTCGCTCGTGTCGAAGGACGCGAACGGCGACATCGTGCCGTGGCTGGCCGACTCGTGGCAAGAGGGGTCGGACGGCCTGAGCTGGACGTTCACGCTGAAGGACGGCGTGAACTTCACCGACGGCACGCCTTTCGACGCCGCCGCCGTCGCCGCCAACGTCGCCCACCTGCAAGACCCCGAGACGCTGTCGTCGACCGGGTACCTGGCCCTCGGCAAGGTCACGGGCGTCGACGTGGTCGACGACCACACGGCACGGTTCGACCTCAGCCAGCCCGACAGCGCCCTGCTCGAGTCGCTGTCGCAGCCCTGGCTCGCGATGGAGTCCCCCGAGGCGCTGACCCGCAGCCAAGAGGTCAACTGCGAGTCGCCGGTGGGGACGGGCCCGTTCGTCGTCGAGTCGTGGACGAAACAGCAGCAGGTCGTGCTGACCCGCAACGACGACTACTCGTCCGCCCCGGCCGACGCCGGTCACCAGGGCCCCGCCTACCTCGACGAGGTCGTCTGGCGCTTCATCCCCGACTCGGCCTCGCGATACGCCGCCCTGCAGGCCGGCCAGGTCGACGTCATCGACAACGCCCAGCCCGACACCCTGGTCGCCGCGGCGAAGGACTACACCCTCGACGAGATCGACGCCCCCCGACCCGGGGCGTCCAACCGCATCGAGCTGAACGCGGGCAAGGCCCCCTTCGACGACCCGGCCGTGCGCGAGGCGTTCATCCGGGGCATCGACGTCGACTCGGGCATCGACTCGCTCTTCTTCGGCACGGCCGAGCGGTCGTACAGCCCGTTGTCGAGCGTCGAGCCGCTCGCCTACTCCGACGACTCGCTCTTCGACGTCGACCCCGACGCGGCGAACGCACTGCTCGACCAGGCGGGGTGGGGCACCCGGGACTCCGAGGGCTACCGCACTAAGGACGGCGTGCGCCTCGCCGCCACGTTCCCGGTGAGCACGAACCAGTCCATCCCCGCCGAGCAGTCCCTGTTCGAGCAGGTGCAGGCCGGTGCGAGAGACCTGGGCTTCGACGTCACGCTCGAACCCCTCGACCTGTCGAGCTGGTACGGCGCCCTGGCGGCCAACGAGTACGACCTGGTGAGCGCGCCCTACACGAAGGTCGGCCCCGACGTCCTCCGCATCCTGTACGACACCGCGGGCATCACCCCGGCACCGAGCGGCTACTTCGCCAACCTGTCGCAGACGAGCGACGCGACCCTCGACGACCTGCTGACCCGCGCCTCCGAGACGAGCGACGCCGACGAGCGCGCCGACCTCTACCAGCAGGCCCAGCGGATCATCCTCGAGGGGTGGCACGTGCTGCCGTTGTACGACCAGCAGAACCACTACCTCGTCCGGTCGGCCGTCCAGGGCGTGCGGGCACTGCCGACGGTCCAGGCCCCCACGCTGTACGACGCCTACACGGCGAGCTGACCGGATGCGGCCGCGGCACGGGCGACGGGCCGGGCGGTGGCTCGTCGGCCGCCTGCTCGGTGCCGTGTTCGTGCTCTGGGCCGTCGCGACGTTGATCTTCTTCGCCATCCGACTCGTGCCCGGTGACCCTGCCGAGGCGATCCTGGGCGGACCCGGGTCACAGGCCTCCGCCGAGGCCCTCGACACGGTGCGTCGGCAGTACGGCCTCGACCAGCCGCTGCTCGTGCAGTACCTCGCCCAGCTGGCGCGACTGGCCACCGGCGATCTCGGCACCTCGTACTCGCTGCGGACCGACGTCGGCCGGCTGCTGCTCGACCAGCTGCCCGGCACGATCGGCCTCGCACTGCTGGCCCTCGTCGTCGCCTGGGCGCTCGCGATCGTCACGGCCTGGTGGGCGACGCTCAGTGGTCGGGTCGCGTCGGCGGTGTCGTCCGGGCTCGAGGTCGTCGCCTCGGCCGTGCCGCACTTCTGGCTCGCGAGCCTGTTGATCCTGGTGTTCAGCACCGAACTCGGGCTGCTGCCCCCGGTGAGCACGGGAACGCCCGCGGGGCTGGTCCTGCCGGTCGTCACCCTGGCGATCCCCGTCGCCGGGTTCCTCGGCCAGGTGACCCGCGACTCGCTGCTCGACGCAGCGGCCACCCCGTTCGCGCTGTCCGCCCGCGCGCGGGGCGAGAGCCCGTCCGGTCTCTTCACCCGCCATCTGCTGCGCCACGCGGCCCTGCCCGGGCTCGCCCTCTCGGGGTGGGCCTTCGGCTCGCTGCTGAGCGGCGCGGTCGTCGTCGAGTCGGTCTTCGCCCGTCCCGGTCTCGGCCGCACCCTGCTCGGCGCCGTGACGCTGCGCGACATCCCGCTCGTGACCGGCGTGGCCCTCGTCTCGGCCCTCGCCTACGTGCTCGTGGTCGCCCTGGGCGACCTCTCCGAGCGGGCCGTCGACCCGAGAGGACGGGCGACGTGACCGTGCTGCCCGACCTGCCCCGGGGCACCGAGTCGGCCCGCGCCTCCTCGGGTCGCCGCACCTCCCTCGGCCACCGCGCCCGGCGGCTGCCGCTCGGCCCGGCCGAGTGGGTGGCCGCGGCGGCGTTGCTGCTCGTGGTCGTCATGGCCGTCGCCCCGCGCCTGCTCGCCCCCGGCGACCCCCTCGCGGTCTCGCCGGTCGACGCGTTCTCGGGGCCGTCGTTCGCGCACCCGTTCGGCACCGACGAGTCGGGTCGGGGCGTCTGGACGCGCGTCGTCCACGGTGCCGGTGCGTCGCTCACGATCGGTCTGGTCGCCACGCTGATCGGCACCGGGCTGGGGGTCGCCCTGGGCGTGCTCGCCGGCCTCGGCGGCCGCGGCCTCGCCGGTCGCGCGACCGACGTCGGGGTGAGCCGCCTGCTCGAGGTGCTGTTCGCCCTGCCCGGGCTGCTGCTGGCCCTCGTCGTGATCGCGTTCACCGGCCCCGGCGCGGTGCCCGCGACGATCGCCGTGGGCCTCGCCACGGCCCCCGGCTACGCGCGCATCGTCCGCAGCCAGGTCGCGGCCGTCCGCCGGTCGGCGATGGTCGAGGCAGCCACGGTGCTCGGTCGGCACCCGGCGGTCGTGCTGTGGCGGCACGTGCTGCCGAACGCACTCGCCCCGGTCGTCGTGCTCGCCACCCTCGGCCTCGGCCAGGCCGTCGTCTGGGCCTCGTCGCTGAGCTACCTCGGCCTGGGCTCACCACCGCCGGCGCCGGAGTGGGGCGCGATGCTGTCGGCCGGACGCACCTACCTCGCGGTCGCCTGGTGGATGACGGTGTTCCCCGGCCTCGCCGTCGTGGTGACGGCGGCCTCGGCCACCGTGCTCGGGCGTGGACTCGCCCGACGAGGCCGCGGAGGGACGCGGTGACCGTGACCGGTCCGACCGACGCGCGCCGCGCCTGCCGCGACGACCTCGTCGTCGACCGCCTGCACGTCGCCTTCGACGGGGTGACCGCGGTGGACGACGTCTCGTTCACGCTGGGCCCCGGAGAATGCGTCGCCCTGGTCGGCGAGTCGGGCTCGGGCAAGAGCGTCACCGCCCGCGCCCTGCTCGGGCTGACCGGCGGCCAGGTGACCGCCGATGCCCTGCGGCTCGGCGAGGACGACCTGCTCACCCTCACCGAGCGCCGCTGGCGACGGGTGCGCGGGCCCCGCATCGGTCTCGTGCTGCAGGACGCCCTCGTCTCGCTCGACCCCCTGCGCCCGGTCGGCCGTGAGATCGACGACGCGTTGCGACTGCACACCCGGCTGTCGCCCGCCGAGCGCCGGGCCCGCGTGCTCGAGGTGCTGCACGAGGTCGGCATGCCCGAGCCCGAGGTGCGTCGGGGCCTGCGGGCCGGAGAACTCTCGGGCGGGCTGCGGCAACGGGCCCTGATCGCCGCGGCGCTCGCCCTGCGACCCGGCGTCGTCGTCGCGGACGAACCGACCACGGCGCTCGACGCCGAGGTGCAGCGGGTGGTCGTCGACCGACTCGCCGCCCTGCGCGACGGGGGTACGGCCGTGCTCGCGATCAGTCACGACCTCGGCGTGGTGCGACGGCTCGCGGATCGCGTCGTGATCATGCGCGACGGGCGCGTGGTCGAGCAGGGGCCCACGGCGCGCGTCCTCGACTCCCCCGAGGCCGAGTACACGCGCATGCTCATCGCCGCCCTGCCCGGCGGCGCGCCGCGGGGCACGGGGCTCTCGGCCCCAGTGGCCACCGGCTTCGACCCCGAGGCCCCGCCGTCAGGAGGCGCGCTCGGGTCGACCGCGCAGGTCACCCCCCGGCCGGGTGCGACCCAGGAGTCGGCGCCGACGTCGCCGACGGCACCCGAGCCCGTGCTCGTCGCGGCCGGTCTGCGCCGGGCGTTCGCGGTCCGGGGCGGGCCCGATCGTGTGGCCGTGGACGACGTCTCGCTCACCCTGCACGCCGGCGAGACGCTCGGCCTGGTGGGGGCCTCGGGGTCGGGCAAGACCACGACGGCCCGGCTGTTGCTCGGGCTCGACGAGCCCGACGTCGGCACCGTCGAGCTGCTCGGCGAGCCCTGGTCACCTCGACGCGAGCGGGACCGTCGCCCCCTCCGAGGCGCGCTCGGGGTCGTCTACCAGGACCCCTCGAGCTCGTTCGACCCGCGCTTCACGGTGGGCCGCCTGCTGGCCGACGCGCTGAGCGCCGGACGCAGCACGCGCCTCCGTCCGCTCGAAGCCGAGGTCGGCGCGCTGCTCGGTCGCGTCGGTCTCACGGCCGACCTGGCGCAGCGCCGACCCGAGACGCTGTCGGGCGGCCAGCGGCAGCGGATCGCCGTCGCCCGGGCGCTGGCACCTCGACCCCGGGTGATCGTCTGCGACGAGCCCGTGTCGGCGCTCGACGTCTCGGTGCAGGCACAGGTGCTCGACCTGCTCGACCGGTTGCAGCGCGACGAGGGCCTTGCCTACCTGTTCATCTCGCACGACCTCGACGTCGTCGAGCACATGGCCGACCGGGTGGCCGTCATGCACGAGGGGCGCATCGTCGAGGACGGGCTCACGACCGAGGTCTTCGGCACCCCTCGGCATGCCCACACCCGAGCCCTGCTCGCCGCCCGCCCGTAGGGCGGCCCGGCCCGGCCCGGCCCGGCCCAGCCCGGCGGGTTCAGCGTCGCCGGGCGGCGTCCACCTCGGCGGCCTTCGGGTCGACCACGTCGATCAGCCCGGACTGAGCCCACTCGAGGGCCCAGTCCGACTTCGAGACCTCGCTCGACTCGTCGGCGTAGGCCTCGACCAGCTCGCGCGCCTCGTCGTCCGTCGCGACCGACGGGCCCGAGCCGAGCGACGGCACGAGCACGAGGCCCAGCACCAGCAAGCCGACGAAGACCAGCGGGGTGCTCTCGGACTGCACCAGCTCGAGCGCGGGCCACGACAGCACCAAGAAGCCGATGCACCCGGCGAACAGCACCGGGCGACGTCCGAACCGGTCGCTCAGGCGGCCACTGAAGGTGATCACGATCATCATCAGCACCATCACGACGATGACGAGCAACAGCCCCGACGTCGCACTGCGGCCGAGCGTGTTGGTGAGGTAGGTCGGCATGTACGACAGCAGCATGTAGTCGGTCACGTTGAAGACCAGCACGAGGCCGAGGCAGACGATCAGCGCCCGCCAGTTCTCGGCGAAGAGCTTCACGAAGGGCACCGCGACGTGCTCGCGTCCGGCGGCCTCCTCCTGCTGCTTCTGGAACGCCGGGGTCTCCTCGAGCTTGAGGCGCAGGTACAGCCCGATCAGGCCGAGCGGGCCGGCGATCAAGAACGGGATGCGCCAACCCCACGCGAGCAGCGCCTCCTCGCTCATGCCGAGCTGCAGGCCGGTGACGAGCGAGGCACCGAGCACGTAGCCGGCGAGCGTGCCGAACTCGAGCCACGAGCCCATGAAGCCGCGGCGCTTGTCGGGTGAGTACTCGGCGATGAACGTGGCCGCGCCTCCGTACTCGCCGCCGGTCGAGAAGCCCTGCAGCAGGCGAGCGAGCAGCAGCAGCACGGGAGCCCACAGGCCGATCGTCGCGTACGACGGGATGAGGCCGATGGCGAGCGTGCCCGCCGCCATGAGGATCATCGTCAGGGCGAGCACCTTCTGCCGTCCGATGCGGTCACCGAGCGGGCCGAAGAAGGCCCCACCGATCGGGCGGACGATGAACGCGGCCGTGAACGTGCCGAAGGTGAACGAGATGTTGAGCGCGTCGTTGCCCGGCGGGAAGAACACCTGGGCGATCGTCGTCGTGATGTAGGCGTAGACGCCGAAGTCGAACCACTCCATGGCGTTGCCGAGCGCCGCGGCACTGACCGCACGCTTGAGCAACCTCTCTTCGACGACGGTGACGTCGTCGGTCGTGAGCGTGCGGCGGGCGGGTTCCTTGCTGTCGTTCTTCTTGGCTGACATCGGATGAGGCCTCTAGGTCGTCGGGCGGTGGCAGTCGACCCCAGCGTCGGCGAAAAACTCGCCGAGATCACCAGAGACCGCCATGTCAGTACCAGTGCAGCCTGCGCAGGGCTGCAGGGTGCGCATCGCCGAGGAGGCGCGGGGCGGGGCCCCGAGGCCCCCCGCGCGAGCATGCGTACACTGGTCGGAGTCCCACAACCAGGCACCTCCCCACCGACACGGTGCCGTCCACAGAACCGGAGAAGACCATGCCGTCAGCGATGCCCGAGAAGCCCGCCCTCGAAGGACTCGAGGCCCGCTGGGGCCAGGTCTGGGAGGCCGACGGCACCTACCGGTTCGACCGCACCGGCGCCACCCGCGGCTCCGTGTTCTCGGTCGACACTCCCCCGCCGACCGCCTCGGGCAGCCTGCACATCGGGCACGTGTTCAGCTACACGCACACCGACGTCAAGGCGCGGTTCGAGCGCATGCGCGGCAAGCGCGTCTTCTACCCCATGGGTTGGGACGACAACGGCCTGCCGACCGAGCGCCGCGTGCAGAACTTCTACGGCGTGCGCTGCGACCCGTCGCTGCCCTACGACGCCGACTTCACCCCGCCGTTCGAGGGTGGCGACAACAAGTCGTCGAAGGCCGCCGACCAGGTGCCGATCTCGCGCCGCAACTTCGTCGAGCTGTGCGAGCGGCTGACCGTCGAGGACGAGAAGCAGTTCGAGGACGTGTGGCGCAAGCTCGGCCTCTCGGTCGACTGGACCCAGAGCTACCGCACCATCGACGACGGCTCGCAGACCATCGCCCAGAAGGCCTTCTTGCGCAACCTGGCCCGCGGCGAGGCCTACCAGGCCGACGCCCCGACCCTGTGGGACGTCACGTTCCGCACGGCCGTGGCCCAGGCCGAGCTCGAAGACAAAGAGATGCCCGGCGCGTACCACAAGCTCGCGTTCCACCGCACCGACGGCCAGGGCGACGTGCTGATCGACACGACCCGGCCCGAGCTGCTGCCGGCCTGCGTGGCCCTCGTGGCCCACCCCGACGACGAGCGCTACCAGGCCCTCTTCGGCACCACCGTGCGCTCGCCCCTGTTCGACGTCGAGGTGCCCGTGGTGGCGCACCACCTGGCGCAGCCCGACAAGGGCTCGGGCATCGCGATGGTCTGCACCTTCGGCGACACCAACGACGTGGTCTGGTGGCGCGAGCTGCAACTGCCGAACCGCGCCGTGATCGGCTTCGACGGTCGCTTCGTCAGCGAGGCCCCCGAGGCGATCACGTCCGAGGCGGGTCGCGCCTCCTACGCCCAGCTGGCCGGCAAGACGGTCTTCAGCGCGAAGCAGTCCGTGGTCGAGCAGCTGACCGCCTCGGGCGAGCTGGTCGGCGAGATCCGCAAGATCTCGCACCCGGTCAAGTTCTTCGAGAAGGGCGACAAGCCGCTCGAGATCGTGTCGACCCGCCAGTGGTACGTCGTCAACGGTGCCCGCGACGAGCAGCTCAAGGGCTCGTTGCTCGAGCGCGGCGGCCAGGTGGCGTTCCACCCCGACTTCATGCGCGTGCGCTACGACAACTGGGTCAACGGCCTGAACGGCGACTGGCTCATCTCGCGCCAGCGCTTCTTCGGCGTGCCGATCCCGGTCTGGTACCCGCTCGACGGTGACGGCAACCCGGTCTTCGACCAGGTGATCGTGCCCGACGAGGCGTAGCT
>Ga0265798_10005269_pt1 | contig 17487 bp, 10 predicted proteins | sample P3T30metagenome_FD_192430 | JGI IMG/M metagenome (GOLD analysis project Ga0265798, IMG submission 192430) | Plant litter microbial communities from East Loma Ridge, Irvine, California - P3 T30 | ecosystem: Environmental > Terrestrial > Plant litter > Unclassified | place: USA: California... | reverse complement strand
CGCCGCGGCGCCCGCCCGCCGCCCGCCGCCGCGCCCGTCAGCCGCGCGGCCCGAGCAGGTCGCGCGCCACCTCGCGGGCGGCCGCCCGCCCGGCCCGGTTCGCCCCCACCGTCGACTGCGACGGCCCGTAGCCGATCAGGTGCACGCGCCGGTCGCGTGCGGCGCGGGTCCCGTCGAGCGGCACGCCGCCGAGCGGACCGCGCAGGTCGAGCCCGTCGAGGTGCCGGATGCTCGGCCGGAACCCGGTCGCCCAGAGCACCGCGTCGACGCTCGTCGCCCCGCCGTCGGCCTCGACGACGTGCCGCGGCCCCATCGCCGTGAACATCGGACGCCGCTCGAGCGCCCCTCGGCGCCGGGCGGCGCGCGCGTAGTCGGTCCAGATCAGCCCCGTGTACGAGACGATGCTGCGCGACGGGCGGCCGAGGGCCGCGTCCTCGGCGACCCGCCGCTCGACGTCGACGCCGTCCGACCCCGACGTGAACTCGTGGTCGAGGAACACCGGCTCGCGCCGCGTGTACCAGAGCGTCGTCGCCACGCGGCTGATCTCGTCGAGCAGCTGCACGGCCGAGATGCCGCCGCCGACGACGGCGACCCGCTGCCCCGCGAACTCGGCCGCCGAGACGTAGTCCCGGGTGTGCAGCTGCCGACCCGAGAACGAGGAGGCGCCCGGCACGTCGGGCAGCACGGGCTCGTCCCAGGTGCCGGTCGCGTTCACGAGCGCCGAGGTCGTCCAGCTGCCGGCGGTGCTCGCCACGCGGAGCTCGCCGGCCGGGTCGTCGTCGACGGCCTCGACCGAGGTGACGTGCACGGGGCGGTGCACCTGCAGCCCCTCCGCCTCCTCGTACGCCGCGAAGTACCGCGGCACGGCGTCGCGGCTCGGCTCGGCGGGGTCGACGGGGGGCAGCGGCATGCCGGGCAGGTCGAAGATGCCGTTGACGGTCGCCATCCGCAGCGACTCCCAGCGGTGCCGCCACGCGCCTCCGGGGGCCTCGCCCGCGTCCACGACGACGACGGTGGGCGGTGCTCCGTCCCGTGACGGATCAGCGACGGTGGGTGGTGCTCCGTCTCGTGACGGATCAGCGATGGTGGGCGGTGCTCCGTCCCGTGACGGATCAGCCGCTGCGCGACGAGCCCCGCCCTCGGCCGGCGCGAACCCGCGGAGGCGCAGGTGGTGCGCCGCGGACAGTCCGGCCTGGCCTGCCCCCACGACGGTGACCGTGGCGTGGCCGAGGCCGTCGAGGGAGTGCACGTGCCCACGCTACGGCGGGGGCCTGCGAGACCGGGACCGGTACGACCGTGCCGCGCGCGCCTCCTCGTGCTCGACCTCGCCCCGGGCCGACGCGCGCCCACCCCCAGTCCGGGGGCAGACCGGCCGCATCGGGGGACATGACGGCGAATCGAGGTGAGTGATCCTCGCCGGGATGTCCTAGTCTCGGCCGCGTAGCGAGTCCGCTGCGACGGCCCAACCATCCGTCGTCCGGACACCGACCATCGCTGCCATGAAGGATCAGGAGCGAGTCCATGAGGACTGAAGCACTCGCGCGCGCCGGAAAAGGGCCACAGACCGCGAACCGTCACCACTCCAGGGCGAGGCAGGGGGTGGCCGTGCTCACGGCCGCACTGCTCGGGATCGGCGGCAGCGTGCTCGCCGCAGCCCCCGCCACGGCCGCCCCGGCGGCCTCGATCGGCGAGGGGAGGTTCCTCGACGGGACGGCGCTCGGCCTCGACCTCGGCCTCGTGCTCGCCCTGCAGCCCGCGTCCGCGGTCAACACGGGGCAGGCGACTCCGGTCACGCAGTCGTCGCCCCTCGACGTGACCGTGCTGAACGCGGCCCGCGCCGACCTGGGAGGCGGCATCCAGCTGCTCGGCCCGAACGGCCTGCTGTCGGTGGGCGCCGTGGGCCAGTACGCGCAGGCGAGCGCGAACGGCAGCTCGACCGCCGCCTCCGGGGCCGTCACGAACACCGGCGCGATCGGCGTCGGCGGCCAGGGCGGCGTGCCCGCGGCGAACGCCAGCCTCAACCTCAGCCGCCTCGCGAACACGCAGGCGCTGCAGAACCTCCGCGTCACCACGGGCGCGCTCTCGGCGACGGCCTCGCAGGCCGCCGGGCCGAACGGCGCCCAGACGGGCGCGTACCGGATCGCCGACCTCGACCTGAGCCTCACCAGCCCGGCGCTCGCGACGACGGTCAACGGCCTGCGGGCGACGCTCACCGGCCTGCAGCCCACGGTGGACGCCCTGCCCGCGGCGATCACGAACCTGGTCGGCCCGACCGCGCAGGTCACCGGCGTGCCGAACCTGACCACCCTCGGCAACTCGCTCACCACCGTGACGAGCGCCGACGGGTCGATCACCGCGAACCTGCAGACGGGCGCCATCACGGTCGACGTCCCCACGGTGCTCGCGACGCAGGGGGTGAGCATCAACTCCCTCCCGCCGGGCACCGAGCTGGCCCCGTACGTCACCCGGGCCCTCACCACGCAGCTGCTCCCCGCGATCACGACCGCCCTGCAGGGCCTCGTGACGCAGCTGACGAACAGCATCAACGGGATCACCGTCACCGTGAACGCGCTCGGCGCCCGCGTGCCCGTGCCGCTCGCCACCCTCGCGATCGTGCTCAACCCGGCCATCGCGACGGTGGTGGCGCCCGTGAACACGGCCGTCTCCGGTCTCGGCGCGACCGTGATCACCCCGCTCGCGACGGCCCTGACGGGCGTCGTCTCGCTGCGCGCCAACGACAAGACCACGGCGGGCGGCGTCTTCACGCAGCGCGCCCTCCGCGTCGGGCTGCTCGGCGGCCTCTCGGCCGGCACCGCCGTCGACCTGGCCACCGCCTCGGTCGGGCCGAACGCCGGCCCGCTCGCCGCGCCCACGGTGTCCGGCATCACGCCCGTCGAGGGCCCGGTCGCCGGCGGCACGTCCGTGACCCTCACCGGCTCGGCCTTCACGGACGACTCGACGGTCACCGTCGGCGGCTCCGCCCCCGTCGCCCCCACGGCCGTCTCGGCCGACGGCACGTCGCTGACCTTCACGACGCCGGCGTCCGCGACGCCCGGCCCCGTGGCGGTGCGGGTGACGACCCCGGTCGGGACGAGCGCCCCGCAGACCTTCACCTACCTCCCGGTCCCCGCGATCACGGGCCTCGCGCCCGCACTGGGCCCCGTCGGCGGCGGCACCCCCGTCACCGTGACGGGCACCGGGTTCCTGGCCGACGCGACCGTCTCGGTCGACGGCTCCGCCCCGATCACGCCCGACGCCGTCGCCGGCGACGGCACGTCGCTGACCTTCACCACGCCGGCCCACGCCCTCGGCGGAGCCCCCGTCACGGTGACGACCCGCGGCGGCACGAGCGCGCCGCAGACCTTCACCTACCAGCCGGCCCCGCAGGGCTCGCCGGTGCTCACCGGCATCGACCCCGTCCAGGGGCCCGCGGGAGGCGGCACCCCCGTCACGCTCACCGGCACCGGCTTCACCGCCGGCTCGACGGTCTCGGTCGACGGGTCCGCCCCGATCACGCCCGACACGCTCACCGGCACCGCGCTGACGTTCGTGACGCCGGCGCACGACCCGGGCCCGGTCGCGGTCACGGTCGCCGACGGCGCGGGCACCTCCGCACCGCAGACGTTCACGTACCTCGCGCCTCCCCTCGCGGCGCCCGTGCTGCTGACGATCGACCCGACCCAGGGCCCCGCAGGAGGCGGCACCCCCGTCACGATCACGGGCACCGCCTTCACCGCCGGCTCGACGGTCTCGGTCGACGGCTCGCTGCCGATCACGCCCGACGCGATCGCCGCCGACGGCACGTCGCTGACGTTCACGACCCCGGCGCACGTCGCCGGCACGGCCCCGGTCACGGTGACGAACGGCGGCGGCACCTCCGCCCCGCTCGCCTTCGAGTACCTGCCCGCGCCGCCGACCGCTCCGGTGCTCGACGAGCTCGACCCGGCCCAGGGCCCGGCAGGAGGCGGCACCCCCGTCACCGTGACCGGCACCGGCTTCGTCGACGGCTCGACGGTCTCGGTCGACGGCTCGCTGCCCATCACGCCCGACGCGATCGCCGACGACGGCACCGAGCTGACGTTCACGACCCCGGCGCACGTCGCCGGCACGGTCCCCGTCACGGTGACGACCCCGGGCGGCACGTCCGAGCCGCTCGACTTCGAGTACCTCCCGGCTCCGCCCACGGCGCCCGTGCTCCTGACGATCAACCCCGCCCAGGGGCCCGCAGGAGGCGGCACCCCCGTCACGGTCACCGGCACCGGCCTCGTCGCCGGCTCGACGGTCTCGGTCGACGGCTCGCTGCCGATCACGCCGACGGCGCTCGCCGCCGACGGCACGTCGCTGACGTTCACGACGCCGGCGCACGTCGCCGGACCGGTCCAGGTCACGGTGACGATCGCGGGCGGCACGTCCGCCCCGCTCGCCTTCGAGTACCTGCCCGCCCCGCCGACCGCGCCCGTGCTGGACGCTCTCGACCCGGCCCAGGGCCCGGCCGGAGGCGGCACCCCCGTCACGGTCACCGGCACCGGCTTCACCGCGGGCTCGACGGTCACGATCGACGGCGTCGCCGGCCTCGTCCCCGACGAGGTCGCGCCCGACGGCACGAGCCTGGTGTTCACGACGCCGCCGCACGCCGCGGGCGACGTCGCCGTCACCGTGACGACCGAGGGGGGCACCTCCGCGCCCCTCCCGTTCACGTACACCGCGCCTCCTGCGGGTGCCCCCGTGCTGACGGCCATCGACCCCGTCGAGGGGCCGGAGGGCGGACGCACGGTCGTCACGCTGACCGGCACGGGGTTCCTGCCCGGCTCGACCGTGACCATCGGCGACACGGCCGGCCTCGCGGCCGACGCGATCGACCCCGCGGGCACGACCCTGACGTTCACCACGCCGGCGAACCCCGCCGGTCCGGTGTCCGTGACGGTGACGAGCCTCGCCGGCACGAGCGCGCCGCTGGCGTTCACGTACCTGCCGGCCCCGGCCGACGCCCCCGTGCTCATCTCGGCCACGCCGGCCGAGGGCCCGGTCGGCGGCGGCACCGTCGTCAGGGTCGCGGGCTCGGCCTTCGAGCCCGGCTCGACGGTGTCGATCGGCGCCGCGACGGGCATCCGCCCCGACGCGATCTCCGACGACGGCACCGAGCTGGTCTTCACCACGCCCGCGAACGCCGCGGGCACGACGGGCATCACGGTGACGAACGGCGCCGGCACCAGCGCCGCCGTGCCGTTCACCTACCTGCCGGCCCCGGCCGGCGCGCCCGTGCTGACCGCCATCGACCCCGACGAGGGTCCGGCGGGAGGCGGCACCCCGGTGACCCTGACCGGCACCGGCTTCACCGACGACTCGACCGTCACCATCGGCGACACGACGGGCCTCGAGCCCGACGCGGTGTCCGACGACGGCACCGAGCTGACCTTCACGACGCCCCCGGGCGCCGTGGGCACGGTGACGGTGACGGTGACCGACGCCGCGGGGACCAGCGCCCCGCTCGCCTTCACCTACACCGCGCCGCCGGCCGGCGCCCCCGTCCTCTCGGGCCTCGACCCCGTCGAGGGCCCGGCCGGCGGCGGCACCCCGGTGACGATCACGGGCTCCGGCTTCGCGGCCGGCTCGACGGTCACGATCGGCGCGGCGGCGGGCGTCGTGCCCGACGCCGTGTCGGCCGACGGCACGCAGCTGCGGTTCACCACCCCGCCGAACGTCGCGGGCACCGTGCCCGCGACCGTCACGACCGCCGGCGGCACCGGCGCGCCGCTGACCTTCACCTACCTCGCGGCGCCGGTCACGGCCCCCGTGCTGGCGACGCTGTCGCCCGACTCGGGCCCGGCCGCCGGCGGCACCACGCTGACGATCGCGGGCACCGGCTTCACGGCCGGCTCGACGGTCACGATCGGCGCGACGGCGGGCATCGTGCCCGACGCCGTCTCGGACGACGGCACCGAGATCACGGTCACGACCCCGCCGAACGCGGCCGGCGACGTGCCGGTCACCGTCACCACCGACGGCGGCACGAGCGCGCCGCTGACCTTCACCTACGAGGCGGCCCCGTTCGGCGCCCCGGTGCTGACGTCGCTCACGCCCGAGTCCGGCCCCGCGGGCGGCGGCACGCGCGTCGTGGTCACGGGCACGGGCTTCTTCCCGGGCTCGACGGTCACGGTCGGGGGCACGGCGGGCATCGAGCCCGACGAGCTCTCGGCCGACGGCACCGAGCTGACCTTCACGACGCCTCCCGGCGCCGCGGGCGACGCCCCGGTCACGGTGACCGGCGTGCTGGGCACGAGCGCACCGCTCGAGTTCACGTACCTGGCGCCTCCCGTGGGGTCTCCCGTGCTGACCGGCATCGCGCCCGCCGCGGGACCGGTCGCGGGCGGCACCCCGGTGACGCTCACGGGCACCGGCTTCACGGCCGGGTCGACGATCACGATCGGCGACGCGACCGGCCTCGTCGGCACCCTCTCGCAGGACGGCACCCAGCTCACCGTCACGACCCCGCCGGCCCCGGCCGGCGAGGTGACGGTGACGGTGACGAACGCGACGGGCACGAGCGCGCCGCTCACCTTCACCTACCAGGCGCCGCCCGCCGTCGCCCCGGTGGTGACGAGCCTGTCGCCGACCGCCGGACCCGCAGGAGGCGGCACCACCGTCACGGTCACGGGCACCGGCTTCACCGGCGACTCGACGGTCACGGTCGGCGGCGCGTCGGGCATCCGGCCCGACACGGTCGCGACCGACGGCACCACGCTGACGTTCACGACGCCGGCCGGCGCCGCGGGCACGGCGGACGTGTCGGTGACCAGCCCGGCCGGCACGAGCGGCACCGTGCCGTTCACCTACCAGGCGCCCCCGGCCGGCGCGCCCGTGCTCACGACCCTGTCGCCGACGACCGGCCCCGCCGGGGGCGGCACCGCCGTCACGGTCTCGGGCACCGGGTTCACGACCGGCTCGACGGTCTCGGTCGACGGCTCGGGCCCGATCACGCCGACGGCGGTCTCGGCCGACGGCACGTCGCTGACCTTCGCGACCCCGGCGCACGCCGCGGGCACCGTGCAGGTCACGGTGACCAGCGGGGCGGGCACCTCCGAGCCGCTGCCGTTCACCTACGCGGCCCCGCCGGTCGGCGCCCCCGTGCTGGCCTCGCTGACGCCCGCCGAGGGCCCGGTCGGCGGCGGCACCGTCGTGGTGGTCCGCGGCGCGGGCTTCCGTCCCGGCGCGACCACCGTGTCGATCGACGGAGGCGCCCCCCTGACGCCGACGTCGGTCGCCGCGAACGGCACGTCGCTGACGGTCACGACCCCGGCCCACGCGGCCGGCGGCGTGCCCGTGACCGTGACGACCGACGGCGGCACCAGCGCGCCGCTGACCTTCACCTACCTGGCGGCCCCCGCCGGGGCGCCCGTGCCCACGACGATCGCTCCCGCCCAGGGACCGGCCGGCGGCGGCACGGCGGTGACGATCACGGGCACCGGCTTCGCGCCCGGCTCGACGGTCTCGGTCGACGGCGGGGCGCCGATCACGCCCACGGCGATCAGCGCGGACGGGACGTCGCTGACGTTCCCGAGCCCGGCCCACGCCCCCGGCAGCGTCCCCGTGACGGTGACCAGCGGCGCGGGCACGAGCGCCCCGGTGACGTTCACGTACGTGGCCGCGCCCGCGAGCGCTCCGGTGCTGACCGGGCTGACGCCTCCTTCGGGCTCGATCGAGGGCGGCACCGTCGTGACCGTGACGGGCACCGGGTTCACGCCCGGCTCGACCGTCCAGGTGGGCGGCTCGGGCCCGATCACGCCGACGAGCATCTCGCCCGACGGCACGACGCTGACGTTCGTCACCCCGGCCGGGCCGGCCGGCACGACGACCGTCACGGTGACGAGCCCCGGCGGCACCAGCGCGCCGCTGCCGTTCGTCGTCGCCGACCCCGACGCGGTCCCCGAGATCACGTCGCCGGTGCCCGGACAGGTCGTCACCACGGACGACCCCGTCATCACCGGCACGGGGACGCCGGGGTACACGGTCCGCGTGTTCCTGCGCGCCCGGGTCCTCTGCACCACGGTGGTCGCGGCCGACGGCACCTGGGCCTGCTCGCCGCTCGGCGGCCTGCCCGAGGGCGAGTACACGCTGACGGCGACGCAGACCGGCCCCGACGGCGTGCAGTCGGCGGCGTCCGAGCCCGTGACGTTCGACGTCGACATGCCCGCCGTGGGCGGACCCGGCGACGGCACGCCCGGCGCGGGCACGCCCGGTGCGGGAACGCCCGGTGCGGGCACGCCTGGTGCCGGCACGCCTGGTGCCGGCGGAGTCGGCGGCACCGGCGGCGCCGGGGCCGGCGGCTCGGGCGGCAGCGGCGGCTCGGGCACGAGCGGCTACCGCACCGGCACGGCGGGCGGCGACGCCCTCGCGTTCACGGGCAGCGACACCGCCCCGGTGCTGCTCGCCGCGCTGCTGCTGATGGCGGCCGGCGGGCTCCTCACCCTGCGGAGGAGGTCGCGCCGCCGCTGAGCCCGCTCGGCAGATCGCAGGAGGTGCCCGTCCGGCCTGGCCGGACGGGCACCTCCTCGTCCCCGCGAGCCGCGCAGCGCGCTCTCGTCATCCAGGAAGTCACGGGGCCGAGTGCCTGGGTCGCGAGCAGCGAGCAGCGAGCAGCGAGCCGCGAGCCGCGAGCCGCGAGCCGCGAGCCGCGCAGGCGCTCTCATAATTCAGGAAGCCGCGGCCCCGCGCTCCTGAGTGCTGCACGATTCAGGACATCCGAGTCCTGAACCGCGCGACTCAGGACTCGTGTTCCTGAACGAGGGAGCGACGGAGGCGCGGGTGGGGTCGGGTCGACCGGGTCCAGGGGCGGGTCGCGCACAGGACGGTCCGTCGGTAGCGTCGGGGCATGAGCGATCCCGTGACCCGCCCGCCGTACGCCGCCCTCGACCGCCGGGCGCTCGTCGTGGCCGGGGCGCTGCTCGGCCTGGCGGCGCTCGTGACGGCGGTGCGCCTCCCCGTCGCGTACGCGGCGTCGGCGGGGACGTCCCTCGCCGTCGTGCCCGCCGTCCTGAGCCTCGTCGCCGTGCTCGCGTCGTCGGTCGCGCTCTGGCTCGTGGGCGGTCGGCGCGGCATCTGCGCCGGCTCGTCGGCGGGGCGCATCGCCCTGCGTGCGGCGGCCGTCGTCCAGCTGGTCGTCGGCGTCGCCGTCGCCCTGCCGACGGGCGCGGCGTTCGCGTCCCGTCCCGTCGCGGCGCTCGTCGTGGTGCTCTCGGTGGTCGGCGCCGTCGCCGCCCTCGTGGGGGCGGTCCTCGCCGCGCGCTCCGGCGGGCTGCCGGGCGTCGCGGGCCGGGCGCTCGTCCCGTGGGCCGTCGTCGCGCTGGTGCGGGTGCTGCTGTTCTCGACCGCCGCGGGGCTCTCGCTGGTGCTCTCGCTCGGCGGCGGCTGGGCGTCCGTCGGCGTCCAGGTGCTCGTCGTCGTGACCCTGCTCGTCGCGGCGGTCACCTGGCTCGTCGTCGGGCTCCGCCGGGAGGGCACCGCGGCCTCGTCGGCCCTCCCGCGCCCCTGAGCGCCAGGATGGACGAATGCCCCTCTCCCACCAGGCGCGCCGCGTGCGCCGCTCGACGACGTCCACCGGCGGTCCCGGCCGCGTCGTCACGGCCCCCACGGGCGACGTCCTGCCCCGTCCCCAGGCCCGGTCGGGGGCGTTCCGCTTCGGCCTGATCGCGACGCTCGGCGGCGGGCTCGGGGTCGGCATCATCGTCACCCTGATGGCCCTCTCGACGGTCCTCGTCTACATCGGCCTCGCGTTCTTCCTCGCCCTGGCCTTCGAGCCGGTGGTGCGTCGCCTCGCCCGTGCCGGGGCGCCGCGGTGGGTCGGCGTCGTCGTCACCGTCGTGCTCGTCGTCGGGGCGGTGGCCGGCATCCTCTCCCTCGTCGTCCCGGCGCTCGTCGAGCAGGTCGGGCACGTGATCCGCACCGCGCCCGCGGCGCTGCAGGACGCCTCCCGTCAGCCGTGGGTGCAGCAGGCCGTCGAGACGCTCGGGCTCGAGATCGACGTCGACGACGCCGTCGCGGGCATCAGCTCGTACCTGCTCGACCCGGACCAGCTGCTCGCCCTCGGCGGCGGGCTGCTCGCCGTCGGCCAGGGCATCACGAACGGCATCACCGCGGTCGTCATCGTGGCCATCCTCACGCTGTACTTCGCGGTGACGCTGCCCCAGATGCTCCGTTCCCTGAGCCGTGCCGTGCCCAAGAGCCACCGCGAGCGCGTGATGGACATCGCGGACGAGATCTTCCTCTCGGTCGGCCGCTACGTCGCCGGGCAGGTGGCCCTCGCCGCGGTCAACGCGGTGTTCGTCTTCGTCGTGCTCAGCATCGCGGGCGGGCCGGTGCCGGTGCTCTTCGCCACCCTCGCGTTCCTCGGCGCGCTGATCCCCGTCGTCGGGACGGTCGTCGCGTACGCGATCATCGTCGTCGCGACCCTCACGGTGTCGCCCGTCACGGCGATCGTCGTCGGCGTCGTGCTGCTCGTCTACGCCCAGGTCGAGGCCTACGTGCTGACGCCGCGGGTCATGTCGAAGGCCGTGGCCGTGCCGGGCGCGCTCGTCATCGTCGCGGCGTTCGGCGGAGGAGCCCTCGGCGGGGTGCTCGGGGCCCTCGTCGCCATCCCGGTCGCGACCGCGGGCGTGGTCGTGTTCGAGCGCGTCGTCGTGCCGCGGCAGCAGCGGGTCTAGCCGGCCGGCAGGTGCCTCAGGCGGGCCGGTCGCCCTCGTCGTCGCGCGACGGGCGCGGCTCGGGCGCGCCGGGACGCACCGCCCCGCGGGCGGCCGAGTGCGCCTCGTGCTGGTCCTGGTCGACCGAGTCGGCCGAGGCGGCGTCGACGAAGCGGGCCCCGCCCACGGCGGCGGCACGGCGCACGAGCTCGGTCACGAGGGCGTCGTCCTCGGGCTCGAGCTCGTCGTCGGGGGCGCTCTCGATCATGAGCTGGCTGGCGGGTCCGAGCAGCAGCTCGGCGGTGGTGGCCGTGCCGTGCTCGTCGCTGGTGGGCACGTCGACGATGTCGGTCGTGCCGTTCTGGCCGAGCGCCGCGGCGTAGGCGATGACGGCCTCGGCGATCGCGTCGCCGGTCATCACGCGGTTCTCGCCGTAGACGATGTACTTCACGGGTCCCCCTCGGTAGGGCTCCAGCATGCTCCGCGCGAGGCGTGCGTGCTCGCAGGGGGCGCCTCCTCGGCTGGTGACGCGCGCCTCCTGGGCTCGTCGCGCGCGCCTCCTCGGGACCCTGGACGCGCCTCCTCGTGACCCTGCCGACGGCGCCGGGGCGATCCCGTCGTCGTGTGACCCAAACGGGGGAGGGATCGGCTCCGAACACATGCCCGGGTGTCCCTAGGCACCCGGCGCGGCTCGCGGCCGCGCACCGTCGAGGGCCCGAAACCCCGACGGACGCCGAGAGACCCACCCGACTCTCGGCACGGCTCCTGCGTCAGCGTCGACGCACGGGCCTCCTAGGGGCTCGGCTCGTCCGCGGCCTCCCGGCCCAGCAGCCACGTCCGGTGCGCGACGACCACGACCGTCAGCCACGCGGCGGCGAGCAGCCAGCCGGCGAGCACGTCCGTGAGCCAGTGGTGCCCGAGGTACACGCGGCTGAGCCCGATCGACAGGGCGAGCAGCGCCGAGGAGGCGACCGTCAGCACCCGCAGGCAGCGCCGCGTCTGGCGCTGCACCAGCAGCCAAGCGACGATCCCGACCACGACCGTGGCGTTCAGCGTGTGCCCGGAGGGGAACGACGCCGACGTCTCGTACGGCGGCACGGCGTCCGAGAGCGGCGGGCGGTCGCGGCCGACCAGCTCCTTGCCCACGAGGGTCATCAGCACCGAGCCGCCGCCGGCCGCGAGCCCGAGCACGACGGGCAGCCACGACCGGTCGCGCAGGGCGAGCACGACCACGACGACGAGGGCGAGCGCGGGCAGCCCCCAGACCCCGGCGGCGGTCGTCCACGCGGTCACGGCGTCGTCGAGCCCGGGGGAGCGGACCTGCGTCGCGAGGCGCAGCGTCGGCTCGTCGAGCAGGGCGACGCTCTCGTCGTCGGTGACGGCGACGTAGACGCCCGAGGCCCACGAGGAGGCGGCGAGCACGACCGCGAGCCCGACCAGCAGGACGAGGGCGAGCGCCCGGCGCGGACCCAGACGGCGGGCGAGGGCGCGGGTGCGCGCGCCGGCCCGGGGGTCGGAGCGGTGGTCGGAGGAGCGCACCGATCCACCGTAGGCGTCACGTCGGCCTGGGTGTCCGGACCGCCTCCTTAGCCCTCGGCGGGACGGGGCACAAGGGGGTGTTCCTGACTGATTCCGGACAAAGCGCCGAACTGGGAGCAAGCTGGTGGTCGACCTCGGGTCGCCTTACCCGGCGGCGGCCCCTCACCATCTTCAGAAAGGGCTCACCATGAGCTTCATCGCCTTCATCCTCCTCGGCCTCATCGCCGGCGCCATCGCCAAGCTCATCCTCCCCGGCCGTCAGGGCGGCGGATGGCTCGCCACGCTCGTCCTGGGCGTCATCGGCGCCCTCATCGGCGGCTGGATCGGCGGCGCCGTGTTCGGCATCGGCTACGACGGCTTCTTCTCCATCCAGAGCTGGCTCATCGCCATCGTCGGCGCCATCGTCGTCCTGCTCATCTGGGGCTTCATCACCGGTCGTCGCGGCGCCAAGCGCTGACTCGACCCGCAGCACCCGAAGGCCCCCGTCGCACTGCGGCGGGGGCCTTCGCCGTCCCCCCTCCTTCTCTCCTCGTTCAGGAACGTGCGTCCTGAGTCGCACAGTTCAGGACGCGAGCATCCTGAACCGTGCACCGATCAGGAACCCGGGCCCGAGACTTCCTGAACGACGAGAGCACGCGGCGCGGCCCTGGAACACGAGGAGGTGCGGGCACCGTCCCCGAGGGGCCGCGGGCACCGTCCCCGAGGAGGCGCGGGCACCGTCCCCGACGGAGTGCCCGCCAGCCGCCCCCGCCGGTCCCGTCCGACGCGGTCCCACCTGATCCGGCCGACCCGACCCGCACCTCCTTCGCTCCCTCGTTCAGGAACGTGCGTCCTGAGTCGCACAGTTCAGGACGCGGGCATCCTGAACCGTGCACCGATCAGGAACCCGGGCCCGTGACTTCCTGAACGACGAGAGCCCGCGGCCCGACCCGCACCCGGCCGTCCGGCGGCGCACCCCTCACCGGCCGTCCGGCACCGGACCCGTCGTCCCGCGCACCACGAGCTTGGTCGGCAGCTGCACCTCGGACTGGGCGATCGCGCCGCCCTCGAGCAGCGTGAAGAGGATCGTCGTGGCGACGGTGCCGAGCCGGTGCATCGGCTGCCGCACCGTCGTGAGCGCGGGCTGTTCACGCGACGCCTCGGGGATGTCGTCGAAACCGACGACGCTGAGGTCGTCGGGCACCCGCAGCCCGAGCTCGTGGGCCGTGCGCAGCACGGCGATCGCCGAGAGGTCGTTGGCGGCGAACACGGCGGTCGGCCGGTCGGCCGCGGCCCCCTCGAGCAGGGCCCGGGCGGCGCGGCGCGCCGCGCCCATCTCGAAGTCGCCGTCGCGGGTCAGCGACGGGTCGCGCGTGATGCCGGCCGTGCGGAGCGCGAGGGCGTAGCCGGCCTCGCGCAGCGACGCGGAGCGCAGGTCGGGCCGACCCGCGAGGAACCCGATGCGCCGGTGCCCCAGGGAGACGAGGTGCTCGACCGCCTGCACCGCGCCTCCTCGGCTGTCGGCCTCGACGCTGGGCAGGTCGGCGCGCCCCTTGTGCGGGTCGACGGCGACCACCGGCACGCTCGCCGGCGTGGTGAGCACCGAGGGCGTGACGAGGATCGCCCCGTCGATGAGGGTGCCGCTGAGGCGGCTGAGCGAGCGGCGCTCCCAGCCGTCGGCGCCGCCGTGGTGCGCGCCGCTGTAGGCGAGCAGGTCGTACTCGGCGCCGAGCTGCCGCACGGCGGTGCCGACGCCCTTGAGCACCTCCGAGCTGAACGGCTCGAAGTCGGCGACGAGCACGCCGATGACGCCTGTGCGCCGGGCGCGCATGCTGCTCGCGACGAGGCTCGACTCGTAGCCGAGCGCGTCGACGACGGCCATGACCCGGGCGACGGTCTCGGGCGAGACGCCGTAGCGGCCGTTGACCGCCTTCGACACCGTCGCCATCGACACGCCGGCGGCGGCGGCGACGTCGTGGATCGTGGGGCGGGCGTTCACGAGCGCGAGCCTAGACCCGTCGAAAAGCTTTTCGAAAACGTTTGACACTCCTCCTCGACTTTCTGACACTTGTCCGACGCAGCACATCGGAGCGCTGCGTCACAGGCCGACCACGGCCGCTCAACGACGAGGAACAGGTGGCAACGATGACGACGACGACCCGACGACTCCTGGCAGGGTCCGCAGCCCTGCTCATGGGAGCAGGACTCCTGACCGGCTGCAGCGCAGGCGGATCCGGGGGTTCCGACGACGGCACCCTCACCCTGTGGCAGAACTCGACCACGGGCCCCGGCCAGGACTTCTGGGTCAAGGCCGCGGCCGACTTCACCGAGGCCAACCCGGACGTGAAGATCGACGTCCAGACCGTGCAGAACGAGGACTTCGACAGCAAGCTGCAGACGGCCCTCAACTCGGGCGACGCCCCCGACGTGTTCCTGCAGCGCGGCGGCGGCAAGCTCGACGCCATGGTCAAGGCCGGCCAGGTCAAGGACATCACCGACGGCATCTCGGACGACGCCCGCGCCGACATCAGCGAGGGCACCTTCGGCGCCGGCTCGATCGACGGCAAGGTCTACTCGATGCCGGTGGCCGTGCTGCCCGGCGGGTTCTGGTACAGCCAGGACGTCTTCTCGGCGGCGGGCATCACGACGCCCCCGACGACGATGGACGAGCTCGACGACGCCGTCACCGCGCTCAAGGACTCGGGCACGCAGCCCGTCGCCCTCGGCGGCAAGGACGCCTGGCCCGCCGCCCACTGGTACTTCTTCTTCGCCCTGCGCAACTGCAGCAGCGACACCCTCGAGAAGGCCGCCGCCGACCGCGACTTCAGCGACCCCTGCTGGGTCGACGCCGCGCAGGACCTGGCCGACTTCCGCGACACCGAGCCCTTCAACGAGGGCTTCCTCACCACCGCCGCCCAGCAGGGCGCCGGCAGCTCGGCCGGCCTCATCGCCAACAAGCAGGCCGGCATGGAGCTGATGGGCGCGTGGGACCCGGGCGTCATCGCCTCGCTCACCCCCGACGCGAAGCCGCTGCCCGACCTGGGCTGGTTCCCGTTCCCCGAGATCGACGGCGGCGACGGTGAGCCCGGCGCCATCATGGGCGGCGTCGACGGGTACTCCTGCTCGACCGACGCGCCCGACTCGTGCGTCGACTTCCTGAACTACCTCGCGACCCCCGACGTGCAGACGGCCTACTACAAGGCCTTCAACGCGCCCCCGGTCAACACGGTCGCCCAGGAGTCCGTCACCGAGCCCTACCTGCAGGACGTCATCAGCGCCTACAACGACGCCCCCTTCGTCTCGCAGTGGCTCGACACCGTCTACGGCCTCAACGTCGGCAACGCGATGAACGTCGCCGTGGTCGACCTGCTCTCGGGCGACGGCACTCCCGAGCAGTTCGTCGACGCCGTCGACGCCGCCGCGAAGAAGGCCTAGGAGCCCGACCGTGAGCGTCCGCGAACCGTCCGTGCGGCCCGCCGCACCGTCGCGGCCCCACGCCACCGCCGGGGGCGACGCACTCGCGTCGCCCCCGGCGGCCTCCCGGGCCGTGTCCCGGAAGGGCCGTGGGGCGCGCGCCCTCGAGATCGCGCTGCTGGTCGGGCCGGCCCTCGTGGTCTTCCTGGCCTTCGTGGTCTTCCCGATCGTGATGGCCGCCTACTACGGCTTCTTCAGCTGGTCCGGCTTCGGGGCCCCGACCGACTTCGTCGGGTTCCGCAACTACCTCACGATCTTCCAGGACACGACGTTCCTCGACGCGCTGCGGCACAACGCGACGATCGTCGTGCTCTCGCTCGTGCTGCAGGGGCCGGTCGCCATCGGCCTGGCGCTGCTGCTCAACCGCAAGCTGCGCGGCCAGTCGCTGATCCGCGTGCTGATCTTCGTGCCCTACGTCATCAGCGAGGTCGTCGTCGGCACCGGCTGGAGCCTCATGCTCCAGGGCAGCGGCGCCGTGAACGACCTGCTGACCGAGATCGGGCTCGGCTCGCTCGCGCAGGACTGGCTCGCCGACCCGAGCATCGCCATCTGGACCCTGCTCGTCATCATCACCTGGAAGTACGTCGGCTTCGCCGTCATCCTGTTCCTCGCCGGCCTCCAGGGCGTGCCCGAGGAGCTCAGCGAGGCGGCGGCCATCGACGGCGCCACCTGGTGGCAGATCCAGCGCCGCATCACGCTGCCGCTGCTCGGCCCGACCCTGCGCATCTGGGCGTTCCTGTCGATCATCGGCTCGCTGCAGCTGTTCGACCTCGTCTACATCATCTGGGGCCAGTACATCGCCGCGACCGCCGGCACCTCGACCATGGCGACCTACATGGTCGCGAACGGCCGCACCTCGGGCAGCTACGGGTACGGCAACGCCGTCGCCGTCGTGCTGTTCCTCATCTCGCTCGTCGTCGCCCTCGTCTACCAGCGCTTCGTGCTGCGTCGCGACACGGCCGGGGCCCTCACCACCTCAGGAGACGAGAAATGACCGCGAGCACCCTGCCCGCCCGCCCCCGCGGCGCGGCGGGCCCCGACGGCGGAGGCGCGCAGGCGCGTCCGCCCCGGTCGACCGCCGGTCGGCCGACCCGCAGGAGGCGCGGCATCGCCGACCCCGGACGCGGCGTCGCGTACGTGGTCGCGGTGGTCGTCATCGTGGCGATGCTCGCGCCCGTCGCGTTCATCGTGCTCGGCGGCTTCCGCACCAACGCGCAGATCACGACCGACCCCTCCGGGTTCCCCAGCCCCTGGCAGGTCGGCAACTACCTCGACGTGCTCACCGGCGGCACCTTCTGGCGGCAGGTCGGCAACTCGCTGATCTCGGCCGGGGTCACCACCATCGGCACGGTCGCCCTCGGCCTGGCCGCGAGCTACGTGCTGGCGCGCTACCGCTTCGCGGGCCGCGGCGTGCTCTACGCCCTGTTCGCCGCCGGGCTGATGTTCCCGATGACCGTCGCGATCACGCCGCTCTACCTCGTGATCCGCGACCTCGGCCTGACGAACTCGCTCGCGGGGGTGATCCTGCCGCAGATCGCGTTCGCGCTGCCGACGACGATCATCATCCTCGTGCCGTTCCTGCGGGCCATCCCCGACGAGATCGAGGAGGCCGCGTTCATCGACGGCTGCAGCCGCCTCGGCTTCTTCTTCCGCATGGTGGTGCGCCTGTCGCTGCCCGGCGTGATCACGGTCGGCATCCTCGCCTTCATCGGCGCCTGGAACTCGTACCTGCTGCCGCTGTTCATCCTCAACGACCCGTCGACGTTCACCCTGCCGCTCGGCGTGCAGGCGTTCTCGTCGCAGTACTCGGTCGACACGG
>Ga0265798_10005267_pt1 | contig 17490 bp, 19 predicted proteins | sample P3T30metagenome_FD_192430 | JGI IMG/M metagenome (GOLD analysis project Ga0265798, IMG submission 192430) | Plant litter microbial communities from East Loma Ridge, Irvine, California - P3 T30 | ecosystem: Environmental > Terrestrial > Plant litter > Unclassified | place: USA: California... | reverse complement strand
GCTGATCGGCGGCTTCGAGTACTGGGCGCGCGAGGGGTTCGCGGTGGTCGCGGACGCGGGACGGACGCGGCGGGAGCCGGACCCGCTGACGGCGCCGGTCGGCTGAGGGTGAGGTCGCGGTCGCTGTCGCTGTCGCTGTCGCTGTCGCTGTCGCGGGACGTCAGCCGACGACGGGTGCCGCGTCCGCGACGGCCTCCGCGGCCAGCTCCGCGAGCCGGTGGTCGCGCTCCTCCTCGTGGGCCGTGATGGTGACGACCGCGTCGCGGGATCCGTCGACCAGGACGTACTGGCCGTAGCGCCCGTCGAGGCGCCAGGCGTCGCCCGGGCCGTCCCAGGTCGCGAGGCCGTAGCGGGCGAAGGGCGCGGCGGGGTCGTCCGCGCCGGTGGGGACCCAGGATCCGTGCATCCGGTCGACCCACGCCGCGCTCACGAGCTGCCGCCCCTCCCACGCGCCGCGGTCGCGGAGCAGCCGGCCGATGCGCGCGAGCTCGCCGGTGCGCAACTCCAGGCCGCTGCCGCCCACGACGAAGCCCAGCGGGCAGCGGTGCCACTGCGGGTTCTCGATGCCGAGCGGCGCGAAGAGGCGCGGGAGGAGCCAGTCGCGCACGTCGCCGACGGCCGCGGCGAGCATCCGCATGGCGACGTAGGGGCTCGCGTCGCTGTAGCGGAAGACGGTCCCGGGGCCGCGGGTCGGGAGCCCGAGCATCGCCTGCGCGAGGTCGGGGCCGGGGACGGGCTCGTCGCCGAACCACGCGAAGTCGATGCCGCTCGTCATGGTGAGGAGGTGCTCGACGGTCACCCGGTCGACGCCCGGGCCGAGGTCGAGATCCGGCAGCAGCTCGGGCACGCGGGTGTCGAGCGCGAGGATCCCCTCGTCCACCGCCATGCCCACGGCGAGCGCGCACACGCCCTTGGACACCGAGTAGAGGTTCTCGCGGTCGTCGCTGCGCCAGCGGTGCGCGACCTCGTCGTCGCCGATCCGCACGACGGCGCCGTACGCGCCGAGCCGCTCGCGGTCGATGCTCGCGACGAGGCGGGCGAGGGCGTCGGCGGCGGTGCTCATGGATCCAGTGTGGCGCGCGGCGCGGGACGCGGACAGCGGCGGATCAGCGGCCGGGGTAGGAGATCGGATCGTCGAGCGTCGTGCCGCGCCGCCGCTGCGCCACCGTGATCCCGGCGCACGCCGCCGCCGCGATCGCCCCGCCGGCGAGGGCGGCCGCCGGGGCCACCGTGAGCTCCGGGCCCGGCACGAGGACGGCGATCACGACGATCGCCACGACGCTCAGCGCCGCGACCGCCGCGCTCGCGAGGACGCGCTCGGTCGCGGCCCGCAGGATCGGTCCGCTCCACCGGATGAGCACCCCGGTGACGAGGATGTGCGCGAGGAGGAGGGCGCCCAGCATGCCGATGTCGACACGGGCGCCCGTGTCGCCCACGACGGCCACGAGGCCGGCGAGGAGGAGGACGACCGCTGTCATGCCGAGGGCCACCTGCCCGAGGAGCCGCACGACCTGACCCGGCGTCCACGCCGACGCCTCCGGGAGGTCGAGGGCGGCGGCGTACGCGCGGGGATCCCCGAACGCGGCGTCGACGCCTCCCCCACGCTCGGCCATGTGCGACTCGACCTCGGAGAGCGCGGCTCCCACGTCGGATCCGCTCACCCCGCGCAGCCGCAGCTCGACGGCGAACGCGTCGGCCCAGCCGGCGTCCACGTGCGGCGCCGCCCGGCGCATCGGGTCGTCCTCGGACTCGTTCATGCGTGCTCCTTCGTCGTCGACCCGGCGATGGCGCGGGTCGTCACCTCGCTGAACCGGACCCAGCGCCCGGCGTCCGCCTCGAGCCGCTCGGCGCCCTGCGGCGTGAGCGCGTAGACCTTCTTCGCCGGGCCGCTCTCGCTCGTCACCCAGTCGGTCGTGACGAGCCCGTCGCGCTCGAACCGGCCGAGGAGCGGGTACAGGGTGCCCCCGCCGATCGTGCCGAGCCCCGCTTCCGCGAGCCGCTGCGTGATGGCGTAGCCGTGCAGCGGGCCGTGGTCGGCGACGATGCGGAGGGCGCACAGCACCAGCGCGCCGCGTAGCCACTGCGCGGGCCAGTCGTCGGGTCCTGCCTCGTCCATGGCGTCACGGTATCGCGAGCTATGTCGCACCGCAACCTACCGGCTAAGGGCGGCGGGGATCCACAGGCCCGGCGGGGGCGCAGGTCTTCCCCGGCCGGGGGAACCGTGCGAGGGTGGCGGCTCGGCGCGACGGACGGGAGCGGCCGGTCGGGACGGCAGCACGACACGACGGCAGGGGACGGCATGCGGCTCGCGACGCGGATCACCATCGGGGTGCTGGCGGCGGAGCTCGTCGTGATGGCGGCGCTGCTGCTCCTCGCCGACCGGTGGACGGACATGGGCTGGCCGACCGGCGGCATGGACGACCCGCTGGTCGCCCTCGGGTTCGCCGTGCCGCCGCTCATCGTGCTGACCGCGGTCGTGCTCGTGCTGCTGGTGGGCACGCGGATCCTCGTGGCGGAGGCCGGCGCCTGGCGCGCGCGGCGCGCGTGGGACCGGGAGCAGGCGGATGCCGCCGCGGCGGCCGGAGCCGCGGCCTCGCTCAGCGCATCGTCGCGTCCCGCTGCGCGTCGGTGAGGGCGCGGTCGGCGTACACGAGGCGCATCACGGCCGGGTCGGGGTTGCCCGGATCCGGCCCGCGGAGCACGAGCGCGAGCCCCGCCCGCTCGGCCACGGCCGCCGAGGCGCGGTTGTGGGCGACGAGGTAGGCGACCACCGGCAGCTCGGGGCGGAGGATCCGCGCCCGTGCGATCGCCCGCTCCGCCATCTCGGTCACGAAGCCGCGGCCGTGCACGGCCGGTGCGAAGCGGTAGCCGAGGTTCCAGAAGGCGTCGTGCGCGATGCCGCAGCCGCCGAACCCGACGACCGCGTCGCCGTCCCGCTCGCGGACGATCCACGTGCCGAGGCCGTCGCGCTCCCACGCATCGACGCGCGTGCGGAGGAAGCGGTCGGTCTGCGCGGGGTCGGTCACGCGCAGCGACGGGTAGTGGGTCCAGACGGCGGGGTCGGAGAGGATCGCGTGCACCTCGGCGGCGTCATCGGCCGACGGGCGGTGGAGGTCGAGCCGGGGCGTGCGGTCCTCGGGGGCGGCGAGGCGGGCGGGCGGCACGCGTCGACGGTAGCGGAGACGGCGCGCTCGACGCCGTCGCCCGAGACGGTCGTTCCCGGACGCCGCCGGACGGCACGCTCGTTCGCGACCGGACTCCCGACCGAAACGCCGGGGAAACAGTGGTTGGTTAGCGTCCGGACATGAGCACAGCATCGCGCCGACGAACAGCCGACACCAGCGCAGGCGACGGGGTCGACACCGTCCCGCCGCTCGCCCGGCTCCTGCCCCTCGGGCTGCAGCACGTCCTCGCGATGTACGCGGGCGCGATCGCCGTCCCGCTCATCGTCGGCGGTGCGCTCGGCTTCGACAGCGCCGACCTGGCGTTCCTGATCAGCGCCGACCTGTTCGTCGCCGGCCTCGCCACCATCGTGCAGTCCGTCGGCTTCTGGCGCTTCGGCGTCCGTCTGCCGCTCGTGCAGGGTGTCACCTTCGCGGCGGTCGGACCGATGATCGCGATCGGGACCGAGCACGGCATCACCGCCGTGTACGGGGCGACGATCGCCTGCGGGATCTTCATGGTCGTCGTCGCGCCGTGGTTCTCGCAGCTCATCCGGCTGTTCCCGCCGATCGTCACCGGGACGGTCATCCTCATCATCGGGCTGTCGCTGATGAGCGTGGCAGCCGGGTGGATCACCGAGGGCGGGGAGGACGGCGCCGCCCGTCCCGTCGACGTCGCGTTCGCCGCCGGCGTGCTCCTCGCCATCGTGCTCGTCGAGCGCTTCGCACCCCGAGGACTCGCCCGGGTCTCGGTCCTCGCCGGCCTCCTCCTCGGCACCCTCGTGGCGCTGTTCGTGCCGGGGATGGTCGACGGGTCCGGCATCGGCCAGGCGCCGTGGTTCGCGCTCGTCACGCCGTTCCACTTCGGGCTGCCGACGTTCGACCTCGCGTCGATCGTGTCGATGCTCGTCGTCGGGCTCGTGATCATGACCGAGACCACGGGCGACATGGTGGCCGTCGGCGAGGTCGTCGACCGACCGGTCTCGAACCGGACGCTCGCGGACGGCCTCCGGGCGGACGGCCTCGGCACCGTCGTCGGCGGGGTCTTCAACACGTTCCCGTACACGGCGTTCGCGCAGAACGTCGGACTCGTGGCGCTCTCGGGGGTGCGTTCCCGGTACGTCGCGACGGCCGCGGGCGGGATCCTCGTCGTGCTCGGCCTCGTCCCCAAGGTCGCGGCGGTGGTCGAGGCGGTGCCGCACGCGGTCCTCGGCGGTGCCGGCGTCGCGCTGTTCGGGATGGTCGCGGCGAGCGGCATCCGCACCCTGTCGCGGGTCCGGTTCGACAACCGGAACGTGCTCGTCGTGGCCCTGCCGCTCGGGATCGCGCTGCTGCCGACCGTCGCGCCGTCGATCTACGCGGCGTTCCCGACGTGGTTCACGCTCGTGTTCGACTCGGGCATCTCGGCGGGCGCGGTCGCCGCGATCCTGCTCAACCTGCTGCTCGGCACCGGGAGGGTCGCCGGGCCCGCCGACCTCCCCGGTGGCGTCGCGATGACGGACGCCGACCAGCCGTGAAGGCGCCTCGACCGGCCGTGCTCGCGTTCCGACGCGCCCGAGCGTGGGTCGACGGGGCGCTGCGCCCGGCGACCGTGACCGTCGTCGAGGGACGCATCGCCGAGGTCCTGCCCGTCGACGCTCCCCTGGGCCTCGATGCCGACGTGCGCGTCATCGCCGATGGCCACGTCCTGCTGCCCGGGCTGGTCGACACGCACGTGCACGTCAACGAGCCGGGGCGCACGGAGTGGGAGGGCTTCGCGTCCGCCACCCGCGCCGCGGCGCTCGGCGGCGTCACGACGATCATCGACATGCCGCTCAACTCGATCCCGGCCACGACGACCGTCGATGCCCTGGCCGTCAAGCGCGCCAGCGCCGCGGGTCGGCTGGCCGTGGACGTGGGGTTCTGGGGCGGCGCCGTGCCGGACAGCCTCGGCTCGCTCGACGCGCTGCACGAGCAGGGCGTGTTCGGGTTCAAGTGCTTCACCGCGCCGTCGGGCGTGGACGAGTTCCCGCACCTCGGACCCGGGCAGCTCCGCGCCGCGCTCCAGGAGGTCGCCGACATCGGCGCGCTGCTCATCGTGCACGCCGAGGACCCCGCGCACCTCGTCGACCACGGGGCCCTCGGCGGCCGCTACGCGGACTTCCTCGCGACCCGCCCCGCCGCGGCCGAGGGGTCCGCGATCGCGCAGGTGATCGACGGCGCCCGCGCGACCGGGGCCCGGGCCCACGTGCTGCACCTCTCCGACGCCGGAGCGCTGCCCATGATCCGCGCGGCGAAGGACGACGGCGTGCGGATCACGGTCGAGACCTGCCCGCACTACCTGGCGTTCGAGGCATCGTCCATCCCCGACGGCGCGACCGAGTTCAAGTGCTGCCCGCCGATCCGCGACGACGCCAACCGCGACGCGCTCTGGCAGGGGCTCCTCGACGGCACGATCGACATGGTCGTGTCGGACCACTCGCCGTCGACCGCCGACCTGAAGACCGACGACTGGGGCCTGGCGTGGGGCGGCATCGCGGGGCTGCAGGTCGGCTTCCGCGCCGTGTGGACCGAGGCGATGCGCCGCGGCGTGTCCCTCGAGGACGTCCTGCCCTGGTTCACGACCGGCCCCGCGGCGCTCGCCGGCTTCGCCGACCGCGGACGCATCGCGCCCGGAGCGCTCGCCCACCTCACCGTGTTCGACCCGTCCGCCACCGAGGTCATCGAGGTGGCCGGACTGGCGCACCGCAACCCGGTCTCCGCGTTCGCCGGCCGGGAGGCCCGCGGCCGGGTCACCGGGACCTGGTTGCGCGGCGAGCCGGTCACCGCCACCTCGGTGGCCGGGGAGCTGGTCGCCCGTGGCTGACGCGCGACCCGGGAGACCGACGGCGTTCGCCCGGACGATCTGGCGCGTCGTCGGCGACCCGCTCGTGCACGGTGCCCCGGACGGGCCGCTCACCGGGATCCGCGTCGCCGTCAAGGACCTGTACGCGGTCCGCGGGCACGTCGTCGGCGCGGGCAACCCGACCTGGGAGCGATCGGCGTCGGTGTCGACGGTCACCGCCCCGGCCGTGCAGGTGCTCCTCGACGCGGGGGCCGACGTCACCGGGATCGCCCGCACCGACGAGTTCGCCTACTCGCTCGCGGGTCGGAACGCGCACTTCGGGTCGCCGCCCAACGGAGCCGCCCCGACCAGGATCGGCGGCGGGTCGTCCTCGGGCTCGGCGTCGGCGGTCGCGCTCGGGCAGGCCGACCTCGGGCTCGGCACGGACACCGCGGGGAGCCTCCGCGTGCCGTCGAGCTACCAGGGCCTGTGGGGCCTCCGGACGACCCACGGCAGCGTCCCGCGCGACGGGCTCGTGCCCCTGGCGCAGTCGTTCGACACCGTCGGGTGGATCGCCCGGTCGGCGTCCGTGCTCGCGGCGGCGGCCGGTGCCTCCATCCGCCCGGGCGCGGACGTGGACGTGGACGTGGACGACGGCACGCTCCTCGTCTGCGACGCCCTGCTCGACGCCGTCGAACCCGCGACCGCCGAGGCGTTCCGGGGATGGCTGGCGACGACCCGTCGGCCCGTCCGCCGGATCGACCTGCCGCCGCCGGACGACCTCGCCGAGACCCTCCGGATCGTCCAGGCCGCCGAGGCCTGGCGCATCCACGGACCCTGGGTCGACGCGCACCCCGGCGCCCTCGGGGACGACGTGGCCGCGCGGTTCGCGGCAGCGGCCACGATCACCGCGGAGGACGAGGCGCTCGCGCGCGAGCGGCTCGACCGTCTGCGCACCCGCGTCCGCGAGGCGATCGGCACCGGCGTGCTGACCCTCCCGACCGTGCCGGGGCCCGCGCCGCTCCGGACGGCCACCGGGGACACGGTCCAGCGCACCCGGCTGGCGACGCTGCGGATGACGGCCGTCGCCGGCGTCGGCGGGCTGCCGGCGGTCAGCGCGCCGTTCCTGCGGGTCGAGGACGCACCCGTCGGCGTCTGCCTGCTCGGACCGGCCGGGTCCGACCGCGCGATCGTCGCGCTCGCCAGGACGCTGTCGTGACCGGCGTTCCCACATCCTCATGACCGAAACGGAGATCCGATGCTGCCCGTGAACCCGCCCGCCCGACTCCTCATGGGCCCGGGGCCGATCGACGCCGACCCGCGCGTGCTCCGAGCGCTCTCGACGCCGCTCGTCGGCCAGTACGACCCGTGGATGACGTCGACGATGAACGACACCCAGACGCTGTACCGGCAGGTGTTCGGCACCGCCAACGTGGCCACGGCGCTCGTCGACGGCACCTCCCGGGCCGGGATCGAAGCGGTCCTCGTGTCGCTGCTGGCGCCGGGGGACCGCGTCCTCGTGCCCGTGTTCGGGCGGTTCGGGCACCTGCTCGCCGAGATCGCCGGGCGGGCCGGGGCCGAGGTCCACACGATCGAGACGGCATGGGGGCAGGTGTTCCCGACCTCCGCGATCGAGGACGCGATCCTGGCGACGAGGCCGAAGGTGCTGGCGGTCGTCCAGGGCGACACCTCCACGACGATGAACCAGCCGCTCGACGAGCTCGGCGCGATCTGCGAGCGACACGGCGTGCTGCTCTACACCGACGCCACCGCATCCATCGGCGGCAACCCGCTCGAGGTGGACGCATGGGGCATCGACGCCGTCAGCGTCGGGCTGCAGAAGTGCCTCGGCGGGCCGTCGGGAAGCGCGCCCGTGACGCTGTCGCCGCGCGCCACGGCCGTGCTCGACGGGCGGCGCAGCATCGAGGCGGGCATCCGCGAGCCGGGCGACGAGGTCCTCGACGAGCCGATCCGCTCGAACTACCTGGACCTGGCGATGATCCTCGACTACTGGGGACCCCGCCGGCTGAACCACCACACCGAGGCCGCGTCGATGCTCTACGCCGCGCACGAGTGCGCCCGGATCCTGCTCGAGGAGGGCCGCGACGCCGTCGTCGCCCGGCACGAGCTCGCCGGCCGCGCGATGCTGACCGGCGTGCGGGAGCTCGGGCTGCAGGTCTTCGGGGACGTGGCGCACAAGATGCACAACGTCGTCGCGGTGCGGATCCCGGACGTCGTCGACGGGGACGCCGTGCGCGGGGCCATGCTCGCGGACCACGGCATCGAGATCGGGACCTCGTTCGGGCCCCTGCGCGGGCGGGTCTGGCGCATCGGGACGATGGGCTACAACGCCCGCAAGGACGCGGTCGTGACGACCTTGTCCGCGCTCGAGCAGGTGCTGCGTCGGGGCGGGTTCCCCGTTCCGCAGGGCGGCGGCGTCGACGCGGCCCTCGACGTGTACGCGGCCCCGACCCCGGCAGCCCCGGCGTCGTCGGCGGTGGGGGCGTGACGGCCGCCGTACCGGACGCCGCGACGATCGTCGGGTGGTGCGGCGAGCTCGCCGCCGTGACCTCGACGCCCGGGAGCATCACCCGCGTGTACCTGTCGCCCGAGCACGAGCGCGTGAACACGATGGTCGCGCGGTGGATGCAGGACGCCGGGATGACCACGTGGCAGGACGCCGCCGGCAACCTGCACGGCAGCGTCCCCGGCGCGAAGGACGACGCCCCCGTCCTGCTCATCGGGTCGCACCTCGACACCGTCGTGGACGCCGGGCCCTACGACGGCATCGTCGGCGTGCTCCTGGGGGTCGCGGCGGTCGCCCGGCTGACGGACCGGGGGCCGCTGCCGTTCGGCATCCAGGTCATCGCCTTCTCCGACGAGGAGGGCACCCGGTTCGGCAAGGCGCTCCTCGGGTCCTCGGCGGTCGCCGGGGTGTGGGACGACGCCTGGTGGGACCTCGCCGACGCCGACGGGATCTCGCTGCGGCAGGCGTTCACGGACTTCGGGCTCGACCCCGCCCGCCTCGGCGACGCCGCGATGGACCCGGCCCGACTCGTCGGGTACCTCGAGGCGCACATCGAGCAGGGGCCCTTCCTGGACGAGGCGGGCCAGGCGCTCGGCGTCGTCACGAGCATCGCCGGCGCCCGGCGGTTCACGGTCGAGGCCGTCGGCGAGGCCCGGCACGCCGGCGGCACCCCGTACGAGCGGCGGCACGACGCCCTGCTCGCCGCAGCCGAGGCGGCACTGGCCGTCGAGCGGATCTGCCGCGGCTCGCACCACCTCGGCGCGGTCGGCACCGTCGGCACGATGACCGTCGCACCGGGCGCGGTGAACGTCGTGCCGGGGCTCGCGTCGTTCTCCGTCGACCTGCGTGCGGAGTCCGACGACGGACGCGACCGGGTCTGGGACGAGATCGTCACGGCGTTCGCCGGCATCGGGGAGCGCCGTGGGGTGAGCGTGACCCCGACCGAGGTGCATCGCGCTCCCGCCGTGCCCTGCTCGCCGCGACTGATGGCCGCCGTCCGCGCCGGCATCGTCGCCACCGGACAGGCGCAGCCGATGGAGCTGTTCTCGCGCGCCGGCCACGACGCCATGTCGCTCGGGCGCATCACCGACGTCGCGATGCTGTTCCTCCGCAACCCGGACGGCATCAGCCACCACCCGGACGAGTTCGTCTCCGAGGGCGACATCGCGCTCGGGCTGGACGCGCTCGTGGAAGCGATCGCCCACCTGGGACGGAGCGCGTCGTGACGGCGGCGCAGCCCGACGTGCGCGAGCGCATCGACGCCGTCTGGGATCGGCTCTCGCCCGCGGAGCGCCGAGTCGCCGCGATGGTCCGCCACGACCCGGAGCTCCTGCTCGTCGGGACCTCCGCGCACCTCGCCGCCGAATCCGGGACGTCGAAGGCCACCGTCTCGCGGCTGGTGCGCTCCCTCGGCTTCCAGGACGCTGCCGACGTGCGGCGGGAGCTCATGGCCGCCCGGGGCAGCGGGATGCCGTGGGTGGCGGAGGATGCCGCTCACGTCGACCAGCGCGTGGTCGAATCCCGGAACCTCCACGCGGCGTTCGCGTCACTCGCGCGCGCGGATCGCTCGCGCCTCGCCCGCCGGATCGTGCGCGCCCGCCGGGTGATGCTGTTCGGCGAACGCGGAGCGCACCCGGTCGCGCTCCAGCTCCGGGCCCAGCTCCTCCAGGTGCGACCGGATGTGCGCATCGTCCCCGCTCCCGGGCAGCGCCTGGGAGAGGAGGTCGCCGACCTCGACCGGCGTGACGTGGTCGTCATCGTCTCCGTGCGCCGACACGCTGCGGGGGTCGACCGGCTCGTCGAGCGCTGCGTCGCGTCGGGAGCCGACGTCGTGGTGCTCGGCGACCCGACGGCGGCCGTGCTCGCCGCGCCCGCCGCCACGACGATCCTCTGCCCCGTGGACTCGCCGTCGGCGTTCGACTCGCTCGCGGCGATGTTCGCCGTGATCGCCGCGATCGCGAACGACGTCTACGACGCCGCGGGTCGGACGGGTCGGGACCGGATCGCGGCCATCGCGACCACCTACGACGCACTCGACGAGCTCGCCCGACCGTAGGCCGCGCGGGCGCTCCCGTTCCGAATCCGGTGCGCCGCGACCACCCTCAACACGCCGGCAACAAGGAGGAAACATCCGCCTCGTACGGTCGATCCCAGGAACGATCGCCGCACACGGGAGGGAGCCGACGATGCCGGGTACGTCCACGTCCGCCGCTCGCACCGCCTGGAACCGGGGGGCGATCGCGCACGGAAGGCAACCCCCGGTCCGTCCCTGAGCGGGACGCTGCCTCCGACCGGCGCTCGACCGGTCGCCCGCTGCATCCGCAGCCCCTCCTCGCGCGATCGTCAGGACCGACATGACCCCCACCATGAGCCGTGCGCTCGCCCCCTCCCCCGGCCGTCACCTCGGGATGACCCCGTGACCGCGGCCAGGCCCACGACGCTGTCGACGCACGTCCTCGACACCAGCCGAGGTGAGCCCGTCCGGGGCCTCCGTGTGGATCTCGCCCGCGCGGACACCGGCGACCGCATCGGCTCGGCCACGACCGACGGCGACGGCCGCGCCGCCGCATTCGCCGAGGCCCTCTCCGCCGGCGTCTACACGCTGACGTTCGACACCGGCGCGTACTTCGCGTCGACGGCCACGGCGCACTTCTTCCCGCACATCACCGTGGCGTTCACGATCCCGGACGGGGCTGCATCGCACTACCACGTGCCCCTGCTGCTGAGCCCGTTCGCCTACTCCACCTATCGAGGGAGCTGACCGATGCCCCATCCTCCCGGTTTCGTCCTCGGAACCCATCAGTACGGCAAGGCCGAGGTCCGACTCGTGCGCGTCACCCGCGACACGTCCCAGCACGCCATCGAGGACCTCAACGTGACGACGCAGATGCGCGGCGCGGCACTGGACGAGTCCTACTACAGCGGGGACAACTCGCTCGTCCACGCGACCGACTCCCAGAAGAACACCATCTACGCGTTCGCGAAGAGGTTCGGTGTCCGCAGCCCCGAACGGTTCCTCCTCACCCTCGCCTCCCACTTCATGGACGCCTTCCCGCAGTTCGACGGCTGCACGCTCTCCGCGGAGCAGTACGGCTGGTCGCGGATCACCGCGGACGGCGCACCCCACGATCACTCGTTCGTGCGAACCGGCGGAGGGACCCGCACCAGCGTCGTGCAGAGGGACGCCGCGACCGTGCACGTGCTCGGCGGCGTGACGGACCTGACCGTCCTCAAGTCCGGCGGCAGCGAGTTCCACGGGTTCCCGCGCACGGAGCACACGACGCTCGGGGAGACCGCGGACCGCGTCCTCGCGACGGATGTCACCGCGCGATGGCGCTACGGGGAAGCCGGGGCGGACACGACGGACTTCGACGATGTGCACGACCGAGCTGTCGCGGCCCTGCTCGAGGCCTTCGCCACCGTGCATTCCCTCGCGTTGCAGCAGACGCTCTTCGCGATGGGGCGAGCCGTCCTCGAAGCCTGCCCGGAGCTCGCGGAGGTGAGGCTCGCGATGCCGAACAACCACCACTTCCCGGTCGATCTCGCGCCCTTCGGCCTCACGAACGACAACGAGGTCTTCTTCGCCGCGGACCGCCCCTATGGCCTGATCAACGGCTCGGTCGTGCGGGACGGCGAGCCGGCCGCACCCGGTGCATGGGTGTCCGTCCCGGGGTTCCTGTGAACGCCGTGGTCGTCGACGGCGCACGGTGGCACGAGTTCCTCGCCATGCCGCATCGCGCCGCGCAGGAGCTCGCGCTGGAGTGGGCGGCGATCCCCTCCTGGGCGTCCACCCTCGCCGCGGGGCGCCCCTACCGCTCCGTGGCGGAGCTGAGCGGGGCGGCGAGCGCCGCAGCGGAGGCATGGACGTGGCCCGAGGTGATGGCGGCTCTGTCGGAGCACCCCCGCATCGGGCAGCGGGCGGCGGAGACGAGCCGCGCCGCGTCGTCGTCGGCGTTCGAGCAGGCCGCGTCCGCGCGCTCGGACGCCGACACCACGGCGGCGATCCGGGCGGGCAACGTCGCGTACGAGGATCGGTTCGGGTGGGTGTTCCTCATCCGCGCCACAGGACGCTCCGCCCCCGAGATCCTCCTCGAGTTGCAGCGGCGATCGCAGAACGGCGTCGCCGAGGAGCAGGTCGAGGTGCGGGCGGCCCTCCGCGACATCGCCCTCCTGCGCATCGCACGCGCGTTCGGGGGCTGACGCCGCCGACCCCGAGGGCGCGGACGAGGGCGCGCGGATCAGTCGCGGGCGACCAGCGCCGCCAGGCGGTCGAGGTCCGCCGCGACGAGCGCCGCGTCCTCCGCGAAGGCGACGTCGGTCATGCCCGGCCGACGGAACAGCGTGAACACGACCTCGCTGCCGGCGTCGTTCGGGAGGACGCGCAACGGGTTGCGGACCACGGCGCCGTCGGGGAGCGTCACGTCGTGGTCGAGGATCCCGAGCTCGCGTGGACCCGTGAACGCGATCTCGATCGCGCCCATCGGCGAGTCCGACAGCCAGCGCCCGCCCTCGAGCCGGATCCCCGAGCTGACGCCCGCCGCCCACTCGGGCAGCCGGGCGGGATCCCCCGCGACGGCCACCACGGACGCCACGTCGGCGTCGACGGAACGGGTGATGTGCAGCGCGGGCCAGGTCACGCTTCGACGCTACCCGGGAGGAGCGCGGCGGCGGGAGGCGGATCCGTCGCGAGCGGCGCCCGCCGGCCTCAGTACTCGATCCGCCCGTGCCGGCTGTGGAACTCCCCCGTCGGCCCGTCGGGCCCGACGAGCGCCATCGCGACCGTCGCATCGGTGCCCTCGGTCACGGTCTGGTGGCCGGTGTTGCCGTTGAACTCGGTCGCCGTGTAGCCGGGGTCGGTGGCGTTGATCCGGAAGCCGGGCAGGTTCTTGGCGTACTGCACGGTCGCGGTGATGAGGGCGGCCTTCGAGGTCGCGTAGGGCACGGTCATCACGTGGCGCTCGTCGGTGTCCTCGCCGCGGAGGGCGCGCGGCCAGCCGACGCCCGAGGCGACGTTGACGATCACGGGGGCCGCGGATGCGCGCAGCAGCGGCAGCGCCGCCTGCGTCACGCGCACCACGGCGACGACGTTCGTCTGCAGCACGGCCAGCATCGCCTCGGGCGTGAGGTCGTCGACGCCCTGCGCGGATCCGAGGATCCCGGCGTTGTTGACGAGCACGTCGAGCGCCGGCAGCGAGGCGATGGCGCGCTCGACGCTCGCCTGGTCGTCGACGTCGAGCTGCACGGGGTGGGCGCCCACGGCCCGTGCGGCGTCGCCGTCGGCGGTGTCGCGCATCCCGGCGTGCACGGTGTGGCCGGCCTCGACGAGGCGGCGGGCGGTCTCGAGGCCGAGGCCCCGGTTGGATCCGGTGATCAGTGTCGTGGTCATGGGTCGAGCCTGCGCCTCCGCGGCCGAGCCGCCCAGGCACCGGTCGACGGGAGGACCGGCGGTACCAGGCTGATCCGCCCGCCGGCGCGGAGGATGGGGGAATGACCGAATTCGCGAGCGTCCTCCGCTCCTGGCGCGAGCGCGTGCAGCCGGCGGACGTGGGCCTGCCCGCGGGATCCCACCGCCGCACCGCGGGCCTCCGCCGCGAGGAGCTCGCCGCGCTCGCGGGCGTGAGCGTCGACTACGTCGTGCGGCTGGAGCAGGGCCGGTCGGTGAACCCGTCGCCGCAGATGCTCGGCGCGCTCGCCCGCGCGCTCCGCCTCACCGAGGACGAGCGCGACCACCTGCACCGGGTCGCGGGCGTCGCGCCGCCCAGCCCCGGCGAGGTGCCGCGGCACATCACGCCGGGCGTGCACCGCATCGTCGACCGGCTGGGCGACGTGCCCATCGCGGTGTTCACGGCGACGCACGACATGCTGCTCTGGAACCCGCTGTGGGCGGCGCTCAACGGGGATCCGTCGATGCGCACCGGCTGGGACCGCAACCTCGTCTGGACCTACTTCACGCGAGGCCACGCGGGCACCGACTTCGACGCCGTGCACGAGGAGGAGTTCGCGCGCGACCTCACGGCCGACCTGCGCACCGCGGTCGGCCGCTACCCCGCGGATCGCGCGCTCGCCCGGCTCGTCGCCCGCCTGCGCGCCGAGGCGCCGGAGTTCGAACGCCGCTGGAGCGAGGCGCGCGTCGCCGAGCACCGGTCGAGCCGCAAGACCGTGACGAGCACGCCCGTCGGTCCCATCACCATCGACTGCGACACCCTCTCGGTGCCCGGCGGCGACCTCCGCATCGTCGTCTACACGGCGGAGCCCGGCAGCACGGACGAGGCGCGGCTCGACCTGCTGCGGGTCACGGGGCTGCAGGCGCTGACGACGGCGCCCGTGGAGGTGGCGGGGGCCTGATCCGCGCGCCTCCTGACGCGCCGCCCGCGGTCAGCGCGCCGCGGCGATCCGGTCGAGCCACTCCGCGAGGAGCGACCGCTCGCCCGCGCTGAGGCGGTCCGCGTCGGCTACGTGCGCGCGGAGCGCGACGGCGCGCTCGACGAGGCCGGGCTCGCGGTGGGCCCGGGTGCGCGACGGCGGCGTGAGGATCCGCTCCTGCACCGCCTCCCAGATGGCGTCGACGAGCGCGCGGTCGCGCTCCGCGGCCGGGCGGCGGATCGTCGAGAGGAGCGCGCCCGTCGCGGCCGCGTGGATCAGCTCGACCGCGAGCGGCTCGGCGACGCGCAGGCGCCCGGCGAGCGCCACGCGGTGCACGCGCTCCTCGAGCAGCGCGACGCCGGCCCGCACGGCGGGCGATCCGGGTCCGCGCGCTGGGTCGCTCATCAGCGCGTACAGCTCGGGGTTGTCGAGGGCGAACGCGATGGTCGCGTCCCAGCCCGCCCGCAGGTCGTCGACCGCGTCCACCGCGCCCTCGGCGGCAGCGCGGATCACGTCGGCCTTGCGGGCGGCGAACCGCGTCATCTCCGTCTCGGCGACGGCGTCCAGGAGGCCCTCCTTGTCGCCGAAGAGCCGGTAGATCGTGGGCGCCTGCACGCCGGCGGCCTCGGCGACGGCGCGCGTCGTGACGGCGGCACGGCCGTCGGTGCGGAGGAGGTCGCCGGCCACGTCGACGAGGCGGTCGCGGATGCCGGCGCGTGGGTCGGCCGGGGTGGGAGTCTCGGAGGTCACAGAACGACGATAACGCACTTCTGTTAGCACACTGCTTCCTGTGCTACCGTCAATGCGTTTCCATCGCTAACACGAAAGGCAGATCCATGATCGTCATCACCGGAGCCACCGGCGCGCTCAACGGCGCCACCGCCGAGCACCTGCTCGAGCGGATCCCCGCGACCGAGCTCGCCGTCGTCGCCCGCGATCCCGAGCGGGCGCGGTCCTTCCTCGGCCGCGGCGTCGGGGTCCGCCGCGGCGACTACGCCGACCCCGCCTCGCTCCCCGCCGCCTTCGCGGGCGCCGACCAGCTCCTCCTCGTCTCCGCCAGCGACCCGGGCGCCGACGCCGTGGCGCTGCACCGCACGGCGATCGAGGCCGCGGCGGAGGCGGGCGTCGGCCGGATCCTCTACACGAGCCACCAGGGCGCGGCCGAAGAGTCCCCGTTCGGCCCCGCGCGCGACCACATCGCGACCGAGCGGATCCTCGCGGGCTCCGGCATCCCGTGGACCGCCCTCCGCAACGGCTTCTACCTGCACAGCATCGACCTGCTGCTCGGGCCGTGGCGGGAGACGGGCGTGATCCGCGTGCCCGCCGACGGCCCCGTCTCCTGGACGTCGCGCGCCGACGCCGCCGAGGGCGCCGCGCGGATCCTGCTCGCCGACGCGCCGCTCGACGGCCCGGTCACCCTGACCGCCAGCGCGGCGCCGACCATGGCCGAAGTCGCGGAGCAGGCCTCCGAAGTCGCCGGACGCGACGTGCGCCTCGAGCTCGTCGACGCCCAGGACTGGATCGCCGGCCTCGTCGCCGTCGGCACGCCCGAGCCTGTCGCGCGCTTCCTCCTCGGGCTGCCGCTGGCCGCCGCCGGAGGGTTCTTCGCGGGCACCGATCCGCTGCTCGCCCAGCTCCTCGGCCGAGAGCCGGAAAGCGTGCGAGACCACCTCACGCGCGCCTGATCCGCTGCCGCCGCACGACGGAGCCCGGCCGCCGCGCGTCGAGGGCGCGGGGGCCGGGCTCCGGTCGGACGGGGGCGGATCAGCTCGGCTCGAGCACCCGCTCCGGCACGGCGGACGCGTCCGCCGACACCCCGGCGCGCGCGACCGACGTGCCCACGTACCGCTCGTCGGCGATGGTGACGTGGTACGCGGATCCGGTGATCGCGATCGCGGCCTCCGTCTCCTTCCCGGCGCTCGACGGCCCGACCCACAGCTCCACCGCGCCCGGCTCGACCACGCGGCGGTACCGCAGGTCGGTGAGGGCGAGGCGGGTGGTGGGCACTCGGAACGTGACGCACGCCGACTCGCCGGCCGCGAGGTCCAGCCGCAGGTAGCCGAGCAGCTGCGCGACGGGCCTGGTGACGCTGCCCTGCACGTCGCGCGCGTAGAGCTGCACGACGTCGGTGCCGTCGCGGTCGCCCGTGTTGCGCACCTCGACGGTCGCGGTGAACGACTCCCCCGCGGCGACCTCGGCCGTCTCGACCCGGAGGTCGCTCCGCTCGAACGTCGTGTAGGAGAGGCCGTGCCCGAACGGGAGGACGGGCGTGGGATCCGCGCTCGTCACCTCGCTCGGCCCGCCGAGGATCGGGTGCAGGTACGAGAACGGCTGCGCGCCCGCGGAGCGCGGGAGCGACACCGGCAGGCGGCCCGACGGCGACACCCGGCCGGAGAGGAGACCCGCGATCGCGGATCCGCCCTCCTCGCCCGGGAAGAACGCCTGGAGCACGGCGGCCGGAGCGGTGTCGCCCTCCAGAGCCCACGCCACCGCGTACGGCCGGCCGGTGAGCAGCACCACGACCACGGGGGTCCCGGTGGCGCGCACGGCCTCGACCAGCTCGCGCTGCACGCCGGGCAGCTCGAGGCTCTCGACGTCGTTGCCCTCGCCGACCGTGCCGCGGCCGAACAGGCCCG
>Ga0265798_10005266_pt1 | contig 17491 bp, 16 predicted proteins | sample P3T30metagenome_FD_192430 | JGI IMG/M metagenome (GOLD analysis project Ga0265798, IMG submission 192430) | Plant litter microbial communities from East Loma Ridge, Irvine, California - P3 T30 | ecosystem: Environmental > Terrestrial > Plant litter > Unclassified | place: USA: California... | reverse complement strand
AACGTGATTTGCGGAAAACACATGCCTTTGTGGTCGTAAAGTTCTCCACGTGGGTCACGGTTACTTGGGGTGGTATGGCGCAATACTCAGACGAAGTGATAGTCTTCGTGGTTGTGGCGCTTATAACGTGGGTTACAGTCGCCGGAGGTGGTATGGCACAGTACTCGGATGATATGATAGTTTTGGTTGAAGTCAAAGTAACTGTGCCTGGAGGGTATGCACCATATGTCGGAGGGGGCGCATTGTAGCCTGAAGATGTGGTCGTTGTTTTGGGGTTTCCATATCCACCACCGTCCGTTTGCGTCTGGTATGGATGTTGGGTAAGTTCTGAGCCCAGATATGTATCGTTGGTATTCGCGTAAGCACTTCTGGTCAATACCAGAAACAGAGACCAATACTTGCGCATATTGAAGCGAAAGACTGTTAAGCCAACTGAATGAGTGGCACGCGGCTTGGAACTGATTGGGTTAATTAGCCACATCATACCATATAACGCAATTGCTAAGGCTATTATACGGGGAAAAGGCTCTTGAGGTATAGGTAAACCAGATTTGATGCTCCACATGTGGCCCTAACAGTAACAGCGTCGTGCGCACGGACAGCACCCATGGGGGCACCACGTACCTTGCTACAGAAGATGGTCTGACAGTTTAAGGAGCAAAGGAGATTGACAGCGACAGTAACTGCAAAACAATAACGAAGTTTTCGGGTGCGTCTGCATATGAGAGTAGACTATAGTTGCTTCAAAGAGGCTGAAATGACACAACCTTGCCCGTGTTCCTAATTGCTAGGGTGCGTAAGCAAAAGGCCGGAAGCAGGATATCCAAGCGAAGGCTGAGATATGTCTGTCCTTCTGCCGTTAGAGAACGCCCAGTGTACGGGCGCAGCACCGAGCTAATCACAGGGGCTAAAACGCTTTGAAGTGATGACCAGTACAATGAATGAAGGAAAAGACCTTGAAAACAGGGGCGGAGGATGGTAAAGCCACAAAAGTCTTAGATGGCGATCAAAAATACAGCGTCACATCTGACCCACATTATTAGAATGAACTGCATATGCGGAAGCAAAGCGGGATGTGATCCAACAACGTCTGGCCGAGTCGAACAGGCAACAAACATGGCAATTGCTGACATGGGTTCCATTGAAGCTGCAAAGGGCCAAGGACCTGCCTCAAACGGAATCTGATCCGCAACCCATTTACTATGATGATTAACTTAGGCGTCCCGGTGGGATGGTGGTATGAGCACGATTTCTGGGGGCTGAATACCTCAACGCGGAGCAAATAAGGATAGCCCTTCCACAGGCCAAATAGCATCGAGCGCCTGGACCGCGTTGGCTTCGCACAACTAGTGCAACGCTCAGTGCAGGGAAAACTTCGCAGTGTGGTCGTACACAATAGCATAAATTGTTTGTGGTCCAAGCACTATATGAGGTGTGAGATACGCAGGCAAGTGGGAGGCGAAGCTCATGCTGTGCGACATAGTGGGGCAACGTTGGCGATTGGACTGCTGAGTAAGAGGATCAGGCGGTTGACAACTACCTCCAATCGCTACTACTCTAATGCTTTCTGATGGACCATCAACGTGTTTCCTTCGAGGCGTGCAGCCTGTCTCAACAGAGGTAAGCATCCAGACCCTCGCTGACATGGCTCGCGATCCTTTCCGTGTCCGCAGATAGATATCTAGTGGAAGCCACCCAGCCCACGCCATTTCATCGGTATCGCTCGTCCAGTCATGTTTTAGCATTTGCAGAGGCGAGATGCAACGTCAGGGTGCCCTTAAGATGTTGTGCCACGACCCCGCATGGGGCGTGGATATTAGTTATTCACACGAAGCAAATGGGCTAGACACGCCTGTGACCATGCCGCGGAAGGTCGAATCTATGTTTACGCGCTTCGAAAAACGTACGTGAGGGACGTAGAGACTATTCCCTGGTCAATATGGACAACCGCGGCTCGTTCTAAGGGTTTCCCCGTCATCGGCTCCGGCTGACCTACCAGCGAGGCGCCAACGCCGTATCAGTGTGCCTCAAAAATTACGCCTCTATCAGATTCCAAATCTTCGTTATCAGGCGATTTCCCCTCGCCTTGTTTTCGCTTGCCATGTTCTCTTTGCCATCATGTACTTCTGGAGACGCAAAGAGCCGGTCGTCCTTCCCACACCCTATGTCCTGAGTCCGAGCGGAATGTTTGAGGGCAACGATGGCAAATGGTCGACTTTCTTTATCAATATCGGAGATGACGGGAAGAACAAGAGCAATGGTCAAAATTTCCGGGTCCTCGTTTCTACGTCCATGGGGACGACACTCGTCCCGCAGCAGACCGAGTGGTGTTCGGACGAAAGCTGTGCAGAAAGTCGTGGCATCATGCCTTTCGAAGGAAGTCAATCTTTGGGATTCGACGATAGCAAGTCATCACAATGGCAGGCAGCAGGCACATTTAACATTCCCCTACCACCATGGTACACAGACCAGCTACAATTGGACGCCGACGGCAATAGTACCAAACCCGCAGCGGTATGGGGCGTAGATTCGGTTGGTCTAGGTGAAAGCTCATCACAAAGCGTCATCCTCTCTGAGCAATATGTCGTCAAGTACACGGTGGGAAATTTCTTTCTAGGCTCTCTAGGTCTGGCCGTAGGAACAACTGGGACCCCTGGTGCAACCAGGCCAAATTTCATTGAGAATCTGTACGGGGGTGCGCACAGAATTGCCAGCCGGTCTTTTGGTTACACAGCTGGAGCCTATTATCGTGAGTCTCTTTTCTAGCTAACAGTACACAAAAGTAAGATGACCTATATTGACAAAAAGCTAAGGCAACAACAACAACGGTGTTCCAGGCAACTTAATTCTGGGTGGGTATGACAGATCACGGCTAAAAGGCCAAAACGTGTCCATTGGAATGCCAAGCTCTCAAAACACTTCACTTGCTGTTGGTGTCAATTCTATCCTCTATAAGCCGGACCAGAACGTCGAAGCCAATACGCTCTCTTTCACCCAACGAGGGTTCCCTGCCATGATCGATTCCACGTTTCCATACCTGATCCTGCCTGACGACATTGTCGATAACTTTATTTCAAACTTCAGCCTGGGATACGACCAGGACAGCAAGTTATTCACAGTGAACGCTTCCTCGCATGCAAACAACCTACGAATTAATGCCGAGGTTATAATGAAAATCAGCGCCAGTGCAGACACTGATAGCAACGACTTCGCATCCATTATACTACCGTATGCTGCTTTCGATCTACAAGGGGATTTTCCCCTATTCCCCAATCAAACAAGCTACTTTCCCATTCGGCGATCAGAAAATGGACAGTTCATTCTCGGACGAACTTTTCTCCAAGAGGCGTACATTGTCGTTGACTATGAGTATCAAATCTTTACCGTCGCTCCGGCCGTGTTTGAACAGCCAATGCCAAATCCAAGCCTTGTCACAATCTTCGACAGGTCGTATACAGGGCTACCAACATCACAAGATGGCGATGGCGGCGGTGGAATTTCATCCGGGGCCATTGCAGGAATTGTAGTTGGTATCGTGGCCATTTTCATCATCGCATCACTAGGCATCTTCTTTCTCTGGAGGAAACGTCGGGCCTCAAAGAAGCGTATCGAACACACTCTGAATCCATCTGAGATCGATACGACTTCTGCCGGAAACGAGGTCAAGTACCGTCGTGTCTCAGAGCTTACAGGATCCGACGCTCCTTACTCTACAAGGGGCTCAATACCAGGCTATTACGAGCCCGACCATAAATCCGTCCAGCCTATCAATGAACTCTCGCCCGATAGCACTCCAGCAGAACTGTACAGTCCTCCGCCACATGGCGGCGATGCCGTAGACTATTTCGCGACTTATGCGTCGCGACGGCACGAGACTGCGAAAGATGCAGACCCATCAGGCAACGAGACAGCGCAACCACCCATTGCAGAACTTTCAGGAGAAGATGCAATACGACGGAATCCCAGCAAAAAAGAGGATGCATTGAACCCCGCGCAAAGACGCCCGCATGAGCAAAGTCCCAGCGACACCAACATTGATCAAGTGTTGGCGAACAAGGGGGCATCGGGAGTAGGGACCACGAGTACTGGAAAGACTACCTCAGAAGTAAAACCAGGACCGTCGGCTACTGCGGAGGAGATAGCAAGAGCAAACATAGAAGCACAACCTGAAGGCTTCGAGCAAACAAACGAGTCTGCAATGGAGCGACGGCCGTCGCACAGCAGAGGATTGAGCGACGTGACAGTTCAAAGCGACAGCACAGCCGTTTCGCAACCTACACCAGAAGAGCTCGAGAGCTGGGCGAGAGGCGAAAATAATCGGCCAACACGACCCATGTCTCCATGAATCAGGATTAGATGAATCAGCTGGAGTGGAAGAATTGGGGAGGGGGGGGGGAGGTTGTTCCAAACTTGCACTTTTTTTTCAATCAAACCTTTTCTTTCCCTTTCCCTTTCCTTTGTCGGCCTCGGCCTGCTTTTCAATTTCCCACTCCCCAATAATCTCTTCTTTTATAAGCGACTTTTCGAAGCGAGTTCTCTTTGCACATACGCGCACACACACGCACACGCACACATACACACCTAATTCCAACAGTTGTTCACCATTACATAAGTCTTAATAACCAAGTTACTACACTCCTTCCCACTACCATCAAATGTAACCGTAAAAGAGAGCCCCTCCGCATACCCTTGTTTCACAAAATATGCAAAACTTCTCGTCCATTTCTGCATTGGCATGGAACCTTCCAACAGCATTCGTCCCTCAATCGTCACACCGCATCTGCAGCCATGGCCTCCCGCACAAAGCCCGGCATCCCGAGAGCGGATCTTCTAGCTTCCGAACTGCAGGGACATCACACACTATTTCTTTCGTTATACAGTAGGTCGGCCTAGCGCATCGTGAGTCGAGGTCGTGCGGCGGCTACGCGCGGTATCGGGGCCCACTCGCGGGGAGGCTTGATCCATCATAAGATCGACGATGCATTCGTAGAACGCGCAACGACGCGTAACACTCACTACACCCATGCAGACATGGTAAATACTGGATTTGGAAGTTGTGCCGAGATGTGGTTGAGTAACTGATTGGATTCTAGACGCACGAGCTTAGATACCTAGGTGCGCCAAGTGGTATCCTAGTGTGGGTACTTGCTATTTTTGCATTGCCGACGTAGTCGCAAACCATCCCATGTATAACAGCTAGGCCCAGTTTTCCTGTCAAAGGGTACTCGAGAGTTATCGGTCAAATCTCCACCTGCGTATCCATTCTTCAACTCCCCTCTTCATCATCGGCGCGCGAGGCTGAGCTAATAAGGCATTCCCCCCACATTTCCCTTCTGCGCGCCTTACGCCATTCCGCCACTGTTAATCTAGTTGTGCCAGCATCTTCTTTGTTCCAAAGCACCTCAGCGGCTGGCTAAAATACCCTGCAGGTGGCCCGCGTGTGAGTTATGTCAGAGTGCGGCACAGGTGGCTGAGCTTGGGAAGCAGGTGGCAAAAAAACCGCAGTCTTTTGGGGGTCATGGCACAAGGCAAGGAATGGGAATCGGCTTTGAGTGTTGAGTGTCGACGTGGCAATAATAGTATGGTCAGGTTGATTAGATGCGTTGAATAGGTTATCGGGCTTTGTGTGAACGAGAGACAGACAAGAAAATTGTTGGAAAAGGTCACTCATAAGGTCGGTAGGTGAAAGGTACACCCGCACGTGCTTGTAGATACTTTTTCGTGAGCAATGTAAAGAATAGCGTTATGCCGCGAATGACTTCTTGGCGTGTGCTCCGCGGTCTACAAGATCGCAATATACTACAAGCACATGTTAGCGCATACATGTATCCAGCCCCCCTATTTGATTCATGATAATATGGTGCATTTGATGATATTAATGGAAAGAAAATGCGTATTACTGCGACTGCGTCGTGATTAAGTAAATTCGCAATCACTGGTCGCTTCAGATTGGGCAGTTGTGGTGTGCTTGGATAGCCACTGTGACTGCGGGTACCTAGCTGGTAATCCCGCCGTGCGGAACTACCCGGGGCCTTGTCATCACTAGATAGACTAGGAGTTCAAAGCATATAACGTCATACTTGGATGCAATGGACTGCGCGACACTCATGTGTGCTGTAGCACGATCGCAGGCTCTCTGGGCTCCTCCTGACTTGAATGCTTCATGATGTGGATCCATCCAAATCTTCATACCTGCGTCTGGTCTGTGGGTGCAGATGGACGTCGGTCTGCTGGAGCCTCAGTCGTACTGATGATTGGTTTTCGATCCCCCGGTGAACCGTAATTTGGGGAGCTCGAGTACCCTTCGCGAGACATGGATGACCTAGAGGGAGGTGGCTGCCCATGTGCTATGCTAACTGTTGACCCTCGTGCCCAAGGTGTTCGTCCTAGCGTTTGTCGTGGAGCTGGCAGGTCCCAATTCAGGACAGACGCCATTTCTTCCGGGAGAAACGATATGGGCCATTGCAGGGCAGGCACCCATGTCGGGTCCATGGTTTCGTAGCATGACTTCATCAATCGCTCGCCCCATCCCTCCATAAACCAAAATCGCGGTTCTGCTGCGAAAATCACGGTGGTGTAGTACATTAGGATAGACAATGCGCCCGCGTGGCCTTGCCGCACCATATTTATGTATTCTGGGGTCAAGTGCAGTGGCCAGAGGAACAAGAACCGTAGTTCGCGGTTGTCAACCAGAGCTTGCATCGCTATCTGCAGCACCGGTTCGAAGTGGCCAATGGTCTCAAGTAATGTTCTCCGTTCCTCCTCAGGAAGATCGCTCCTCTCATTGATAAACGTGACTAGTGTAGGTACTTGGTTTATTAGCTCTTGCAGCATGGGCTGCGAAGGGATGGGTTGTGTGGGGCGTCTGATCATTGGTGCAATGAACGAGTCCATTACTGTCGCGTATGTTAATGCAAGTACGTTGCCCAACCCTTGCATAAGGTAAAAGCAGTTGAGAATACCGTCAATGGCAGTTTGCGGGTTGTTACTGGGGTTGATCTCGGCCTCTAAGCCCGTTGAGGCGAAGACACTCAACGTCAATACCGTTGAGGTAGCCACAATTGCTGGCGCCTCGTGAGGTGTGATATTCTGCAGTTTTTCGCGCATGCCTCGAATAGCATTGTCCTGGTGATGGATACCAAAGACAAAGTATTCTTGACGTTCGCCCCGGGGTTGTTGATGCGCCTTGTGGAATGCAGCAAAGGCCAACATCTCATGCATCAGGAAGGCGTGGTGGATAGCGTGCTTGGGGGCCTCGACTTTCCACGTGTGCTGTATATCATCTCGCTGGGATAGAGTATAGTAGGCTTCTATGGTCCAATGGTGTCTGGGATTGGTTAGCGGGCGGTCTCTGGTTGGGCTTCAGCATACACACAAGAGCTCCAAGTCCTTGAGCCACAAGTCGGCCTGGGTAACTTCGGTGCGGTATAGGAACTTTGACAAGAAGGGATACAAGTCCGGAGGCGAGGCTGGGGCAGCTTCCTCTTCCTCGGCCGATTCAGCGGTTTGGGGTACTACTCCAGGGTTCGCCTTTGGTGTATTGAGCACGTAGTCGAGACGGGTCGAGGGAAGTGGTTCTGGCGAAGCAGCAGAACTGCCCTTCTAACCAATTAGCAAGACGCTGCTCATACCGCATATTGTGGATCTTACACCCATCGGCCCCTGGGCTGGCGACTGGTTCGTGCGCCGCTGGGCAGTACTCGCGGGAGATGCCGAAGCGGCAGTCTGGGATGTATTGGGGTCCCACGTGACTAGGCTACAAGGAACGCCATGACGGGCACAGTTTGAGCATGGTTTGAGCTCGTCACACTGGCTATATCAGTACTGATTTACCGACCGCGGTGTGGTGCTTGTCTAGTCATGGCGATAGCCTACCTTGACGTGGCGAGCCTTGCACTGTCTGCAGCCCAACCTGGATCTGTAACATAGCGCCGGGTCAGAGGGAAGCGAGTTATGAGCGTCGAGTGTTCATAAAAAGGTGGTGTGACGGGGTTGTGAGGGCATGGGGATGGGAGGACGATTGGGTGGTGGTGGGGTAGCAGGTACGGACTTTTTGTGGCCGAGACGCGGCATTGGGGGTTCGCTCGGCCAGTGGCCAGGGCTCTCAACTGCAGCGTTGACCGATCAGACAGGCTATTCTCACAACGGACGTTTTGTTTTGACGTCGTTCTCAGGCCGTCGAGGAGAGGCACAAAGCGAATGCGAAGGGAAGGAACACGGGAGGTGTTGTCGTTGGTGGACTGGACGATGTTTGTGCACAGGGGTGATCCCACACTAGGCCTGGTTGGCTTACCGTGAGGAGCTGAAAGAGACTTCGCCGACGCCGGTGGAGCTCGCATTCGCATTGCAGAACTCGATTCGAAATGGATGCGGCCTAAGGATTATATGGCGCAGCCGCTGCTACGACGCCACGACGCCACGGCTCCATGTCCGACCAATCCTTCCGGCATCTTCGGTACTCGGCCGTTGCTGGTGGCATCGCATCGGCCGCACTACCCAGGTACACGCTATGCTAAACCCAATGTCGACTCCAGCTGTAACCCGTCCGTGTGTCTGCACGGGTCGTAGAGCCTCTACTAGTGAGCATGCCACCCACGTTTTGCATCGGTAGACGAGGTGTCAGGCAAACTAAAAAGCAACCGTGGTAGACAAATCTCGAAAGATGACGTCAAGAATCGAAATCTCGACGGGAAAAAAGAAGCACCATCCTTGATGAGCATCCGGGCGTCGACTCGCTGGAGCTACCGAACCAAATGAGCAAAACATAGCGCCAGAACTGTGCGCAGTTGTTACATGTTGAATCAGATCACGTGTAGAAAAGTAAGCCTTGCATCTCAACCTTGGTCAACACAACCACAATATCACCACCAAAGCTCAACTCATCATGCTGAGTCAGGCCTTGGTAGCGATATTGTGGCTATGCTGAGTACCAAACTTGTGAAGCCAAGGCTTGCACTCGACACGTGATGTTCTGTTGGTCGCTTCAAAACTACTCATCACATGACATTCCCTTAGGAGCCATGTGTCTCTCCCACAGCTTGCTGCCGCAGAAACATTTACAGTTTGTGAGCAAACACGGCAGTAGCCAGCATATAAGATCACTTCTGATATGTAGTTTGAGGGCCCCTGTATCCTCCAGCCTTGGTTGTGCAAGTGTTGACATTTTTCAAAATGTCCTCTTCCCATGGTTGTGCGGTGGGTCATTACAACTCGAACCATAGATGAACCACGATTACGCAAGAAACCCACTTCTTTATTTTTATAAAATCTGCATGGGTGACATATCTTCTTCCTCCTTTCTTTTATATACACATCTCTCTCTGGTCTATACTACACGCCACTTCCAAGTCACTCACATCACCATTCCAGACTTTATACTTTCACAATGACCACAACATACTGCTCCCGTTGCTCTGGCAATGCCTTGTGCATCATCATGAACGCAATTCACGCTGTGAAAGACCATTGTATAGCGCAGTCGGTGCTTTCCAGTGGGTATAAATGTACCCCCCCTATAGCGTCAGAAAACCATGCACCACCGCCACAAGGAATCAACCTAAAAAAAATGGGCAACAACAACCAATATAGTCAGGGGGCCAACATTTCGTCTCCCAAGTCGACTGAGGAAAGTTCTCCTCGAGCTTCAACTAAGGTCCCAACTATCAAACGCCTAACATTCGAGGACGAAGATCAAACCTCAAATTCTGAGGAGAAGGATTACTACTATCCCTCTAGTAATGATGAAGCCGACACCTTGAACGACTCTGAGGACGAAGAATTCGAGCGCGCAGTCTCTCATAGCGTTGACCTTGTTTCCCAAGAAAATGCTATCAACAAAGCCCCCATGTTCACCCACCCTCTCCTCGAATCCTTGAAGACACAAGTCGACCAGATCAAGCAAGAGCTCTCACTTCCTCCATCTCAGCGCACGCTCGACAAGCTCTTCGCTCCAGGCCCACAGGGAAAAAGCCACAAGATCTGGGACTCTTGCGGCAAAAACAACGCAAATAGCATTTCAGTGCACTACTTCCCGCGCGTTGAACTCGATCCCAATTTCCAACACGCATACGGCTCACACACGGCTCAAATTCAGCTTATGCGCAGCTACAACAAGTCCAGCGGCGAGGAAGACCACTTTACCTTTCCCTACGCCATCACCACCTACAAACGCCTCTTCAGCAACGAGCACCGCTCCAACGAGAAGATGAAGATGTACTGGCACTCGCTGGTGCGCACGCGACAACTCTGGATGGCGAGTTCCTCGCGCCTCCTCATCCGCGAGCTCTTCACCAGCCTCGCAAAAACACACGCCCCCATCACAAAAGTCGTGTGTTTTGGACTCGGCGCCATCAACATGAGCAAATCATTCTACGAGTCCTCCATCCAATACATGGCCATTTTCACCATCATCGCCGTGCTGCAAGACGAATACAAGAAGACGGATCCAGAGCGCGCTGGTATCAAGCTTTTGCTGCAGGATCCCAATTACGAGATCCGAGACTACCAGCTTATTCGAGAGCTCTGGTCGGGCAACAAGGATGATATTGTCTTTGTTTCCGATCCTGATGGTCTGCTGGCTATCGACGCAAGCACGCTTGTGGTATCTGCGTATCTTCCCATTCAGGTGCCTTTGGTGCAAATCATTGCAGATTTGTTCCACGGCCAGCCTGGCGCGGGTCCCGCGATGGTTATCGGGGACGACATGGTCCTAGATCCGGATAAGGCGTTTTATTCGCTCGCTGACCGTGCGGCGCCACATGTCGCGCGCTTCTTTGGCCAGCAGTACGAAAAGGTGGACAGTGGGTTTGGCGATTACGGACTTGAGGAGGAGTTTATGGAGCACGTTTTTGGCGAGAATTGGAAGGAGAAGCAGCGATATTACTGGCTCAATAATATGGCGCTTTGGGCGAGGAAGGGGCCTGGGAATGGGTGAGAATTATGGGACCTAGGAATAGGGGGCAAGAAGAATGTGAATGATGAAGCGTCAGAACCACCTGCGTACATCATATCAACTCGCACCGTTGCAGCGATAAATTCGACCATCTCTTTTCTCTACAATGTAAAATAAAAACACTCCCTTTTTCTACCAACGCATTAAAAAAGCCTTTTATGCTCGTTACTAACAATTCCCACGAGTTCACTGCAGAAAAACAACCCTATATAAACTACCTACAATAAACGTTTTTTTATTTCAACTGTTCATGCGATGTGATGTGATGTGAATTGTGTTCGCCTCGTGTCAACATGACAAAATCGTCCTCTTTTCCCACTTCCATCCTATCTCCACATACACACACACACCCTACTTGATTCCCCATCTCGAGATAACACGCATAACCCACCCGAACCTACCTGCCGCCACCAATATCCATCGTCACCACCATCATCAGCAAAACAAAACACAAAAGATGCAACTACCTGAGCAGGTCAAGATTTCAACTCGCACCTCTTCATATACAGACTCTGGATGAAGTTTCCGTCTAGCTCACCCATCGGAGCTAGATAGCCGTCGTTGCAGGTCCAGTGCGCTTTGCAGCAACGGTTCTATTATTACAGCATCATTGACTATTGGCCTACAGGGTCCTTTATTGAACAACTTGATGGGAGGAGGAAGTTAGGTTAGAGGGAATGTATGCATAGATGAATGGTTGAGTGCGAGAGAAGGGAGTAGATATAGAGATGTTGGGTGTGGATGGCGGTAGGTAGTGGAAGAAGATAGCAAGATATAGGCCGAGGCAAACAGATACTGTAGTTGTTGCAGTCATGGCCATAATCTCCCAAGTCTGACTTCCAAGTCAAGGGATATCTCTATAAAATTGTAAATAGCGGACCGACTTGCGTGGTATAACGCCATTGTAACCGCTCAACCAGATCAAGATATGCCGTATACCAAAATAGCTCCATCACTTATGCTGCATGCGTGTCATGGAGATATCCAAGATACATGCAGCAACGCGTAACCTCCCTCCGGTACATAAACTCCCATCTAGCTTAACAATTCCTTGATATCCTCAATCCTCTGCACCCTCTTCTCTTCATCCGACATCATACCCAACGAACTCGCTCTGCAAAATGACACGTTAGCGTTAACACTCCAACAATCACACATTTCCAACCCCAACAATTTCACACTTACATAAACTTTTTCCTCTCCTGAATCCTAAGCATCTTCTCCTCAATACTGTCCTGAACACAAAACCGCACAACCTTGACCTCCCTCTCCTGCCCCATACGATGCACACGGTCAATCGCCTGCGCCTCGACCGCAAAGCTCCACCATGGATCCATCATGAAGACTTTATTCGCACACGTCAGATTCAACCCAACGCCACCGGCTCTCAAACTAAGCAGTAGGACATATGGTTTCGAAGAGGTTGTAAATTCGGTTAGTATCTGGGCGCGCACTTTCTGTGAAATGGAGCCATCGAAGCGGAGAAACGGGATGTGGTCGCGGGACAATGCGGGTTCGATCAGATCGAGGAATGAGGTGAATTGGGAAAAGACTACCGTTTTGGTGTTTGGTTCTTCTTTTCGTGTCTTTTTTAGGTGGCCGAGGAGGGCTTGGGTTTTTGCGGAGCCGGCAAGGCCGATGCGGCGGAGACTGATGCGGGGGTTTTGTGTGGCAGATGGGGGTGGTGGTGCATCGGCGGCGCGGAAGGCATGGTTTTTGTCGTCTTCTAAGATATGATCGTGTCGGACAACTTCGAATACGTCTCGCGCATTGATAGGCTTGCGACAGTTGAAACAACGTGGAAGCTCGCCTTTGTCGCGTTGGTGGGCGATGTAGTTTAATAGACACTCTTTGCATGCTGAATGCCAACATCCGGTGACTGCCTGGTCGATCATGGGCTCCTCGGAGCAGATTGGACACTCTGCTTCTGCTTCATCCTGGATCTGCTTCAACACGTGTGCGCCGAACTTGTTGACGTCCTGGTCACCCTCGGCTGTGAAGCGTTCGATGAGAGCTGAGAGGTCCATGTCGTCTGCAAGTCCATTTGCAAGGTCTGAAGCTAGTGCTGCGTCTTCTGCATCGGCTGTGATGTTGGCTTTTTTAGTTAGAATGGGATGGCAGCATGATTGTCGCAGCCGTAGAATCTGAGCGAAGATGGTGGTGTACGACTTCATCAACGTTCCAGCTTCTGCATTAGCACTGAATACATCCCTGGCACGCAGATAGATATGATCATAGACGTCTTGCTCATCCTTCGACAGCACGATTTTCTCAACCTCGATGGTTCGTAATGGCAAAGGTACCAATGCTTCGCCCTCAGGCGTCTTCATATCCTTGGTTCGACGCAGCACCAACGGCTCTAGCACACTCTGTACTACGTTGAGAGCGCGCACATACTCGCCTGATTCGAAAGGCACTGTAATGAAGGTTTTCCAGAAAGAAAAGTTGGCCCATGGCTCAACCTTGAGGAACCGAACTAAGCTAAACAAGTCCTCCAAGCGGTTGACGATTGGTGTGCCAGTTAGCACCCATCGATGCCTTGCACTGAGCTCGTAGCATGCCTTTGCAGTCTTGGATTGTCTGTTCTTGATGTAATGTGCTTCGTCGAGAATGATGCGGAAATAGTCGAGTGAAAAGATGCCACCATGCGATCCCCTGTTTCCTTCCTGCGCCACGACCTGGTTGTACTCTGATAGTACTGTGCCGTAACTTGTGATGATGACATTTGGCGCGTTTGCTGCGTTGGAGACGCAACATAGCTTTTGCAAATTGACAGCCTTCTCCGAGCCATAGTAAACCATTGCCTTTAGTGTGCCCTCTTTGGACGCCTTTTCTGCTTCGCTGTGCCATTGCGCAAGTAATGACATGGGTGCGATTACAAGCGTAGTATATGGAGCGGACTCCACAGCAGCACTGCTCTTCTGTAGCCGTGGGAGTGTTCTGGGTGTATTTGAAGCCTCGCTGCTTACTTCATTTCTATGGGTGTGAATCAAACTCATCATCTCAATGGTCTTACCGAGACCCATCTCATCGGCAAGAATACCACCCAGACAGTTCTGTTCTTGTATGGGAAATTCCAACGAGACTTCGCCCGAATATGGGTTGACGTAAAACATGGCCTGGTCCTCGATAGCCGGTAGTGGCTGGTTCTCGGTGTCTTGAGTTGGCCATTGGTACTCTTCCCATAGGGGATGCATTGAAGTCTCCTTGTCCTCGATCGACTGGTCCTTTTCTTTACTTACCATCCAAAACAGTGCTTGCTTCTGGTATTTCCGCAAGTCCATCCGGAAGCTGTCGGCGGGTTCCATGGTTGGGGTGTCGAAGTCGAACGACTGTGCCTTCTTATAGAGCGAGTCGAGCTGATCCTGCTCAAGCTCTTCTCCTTCCTCCGCTTCTTCAGGGGGCGGTGAAGACGTTGCATCGCCAGGCGTTGTTGGTGTCCCACTCTTGGGCTTCGGTTTCTCAGCCTTCTTCTCATCACTCTCTGCAGCTTGTAGCAGACCCTGCCTTTTGTGTTTCGCTGTCGTTTCGTTCTCATGTGTTGGCTGGAGATTGATGGCTTCGAACAGCTTGACAAGGCCAATCTGGCGTAAACGCAAGTCTCGCTCATCGGACGATTCCTTTTCTTCAAAGAGGTTGATCTCGCGGTTGTTATCTGGCTTCGCAAACTTCCGCTTATCGAAAGCGCTGCGCAAGAAGTAGGCCCGCAGTTGAAGATATATGGTATCGCCTGTCCGCAGCTTGTCTGGAGTATAGACAACCGAACCCTCAAACGAGCACACTTTTTGGTCCAACAACACCGACACCCAGACTGCTGACTCGTTATCGAGTCTGCCCACCTCTTCCCCTCGCTCGTTTGTGAATCGCACCATTGAGTCTATTTTTCTCAACTGAATCACCTTTTTCACTTTGTTCAACCTGGGTTGCGACTTCTGGCGTTCTATGCGGATTTTCTCGTCATGCTTCAGCAAGCCTGAGCCACTCTTGATAGCCCATGCAGCAGCGCCAAACGAACCAACATATCGCTTCGAAGGCATGATTCGTAATATTGTGGGTGTGGAGGTGTCTGAGCCCGGTGTGGAGGCATTAGAGGCTTCAGATTCGGTGCGTTGGAGTGTCTTCGCTATCGTTGTCTGGACCGTCTGCGGACGGGGTTGGAAGATGGGAGCAGGTATAGGCGCAGATATTGTGTTCCACGATCCGTCCAGGTAGAGGTTTATCGCTGCAAAAGGTCAACTATGCGCCTGTGTGTTACTGAGCGCCTGCCTGCCTACCTCGTTGAACATCACTTCCACTGACATCCTTCAGCTTCTGCAATATAGGGACGGAAAGCTCCCCAACAACAGCCTGAAGCATTCCGACATCAAAGCTGCCAAAATCCTCCTGTCCCCTATCGCCATTGGTCCGGTCTGGTATCGCACCATCGTCCAGAGGCTGTGGTGGCGGGGAAGACGTGGGAACATCCAAGGGCTTCGACCGGATTGGTGCGGGTGATGAATCCTCAATGAAGAATCGGCGCTTCTTCATAGGCCGCTCATCTGGGTGTGACGATTCCATGGCGTTGTTGTTCGTTGTTGTAAGTTTGCCTCCACGAAGTCCCCAGGCGCGTCCACACGTCCACACGACGCGCTCTTAATTGCGGGTGATCGACGTAATAGCGTCATAGACCCCGGTCACCTTTGATTCTTTGCATCACCACGAGCAATTGATAATATCATTCGAGGTCAGCTCAAGTAGTGCTGTGTACATCATCTCCGTTGTTTGCACTCTCCCAGCTGCTTGTATACTGCGATGGCTCTTTCATTGGCCTTGTAATTCCACGCAAAAAGTCTCAATGCCACCTCCGAGGCTCCGCACCGTTCCCGCCTGGCGCATACACCACCGCTCCAGACCACAACGAAGACTATTACACGCTTCGCCATGTCGTCAAGATGCAGCCCGACCCTCAGAAGATGAAGTGGCACGATCCCGCGCATACTGCGCCAATCTAGTCCGGTACAGCACGCATGCACCAGCTCTTCCTTCCGAGCCAAACTCACACATGACAGCACATACGATGCGCCCTCACATATCCTCCAAACCTTCATACCCCAGTCCTCCCGCGATGCCTATCTCGCCATTCGCGCCTTCAATGTCGATGTTGCCCGCGTAGCAGACACAACAAGCACACCCACTGTCGGCATGATGCGCATGCAGTTCTGGCGAGACACGGTTACAAAAGCCTTAGCTGGCACACCACCAAAAGAGCCAGTAGCCATTCTCCTCGCCCAGGCAGCCGAGCATCTCCACGAGCGATCAGGAGGAAAGGCCCGTCTAAGCAAGAACTGGTTCCACCGTATCATCAACACACGAGAACAGCATCTGGGCAACCCGCCATACCCAACGCTGAGCGCACTGGAGAGCTACGCCGAGAACACATACTCGACCATGCTGTACCTGACGCTATCAGCCCTTCCTCAAGCCTCACTCACCACCGACCACATCGCTTCCCATATCGGCAAGGCAATGGGTATAACCGCCGTTTTACGCGGCATACCGCTCGTCGCATTCCCACCCCAGCAACCCCTCGGCACCAGCAACTCCATGACAGGCCAGTCCGGCCCCGCCCAAGGCGCCGTGCTTCTCCCGCTCGACGTAATGGCCGAAGCAAACGTCCGCGAAGAAGACGTCTTCCGCCAAGGTGCCTCGGCCCCTGGTCTCCGCGACGCTATCTTCACAGTCGCAACCCGCGCAAACGACCACCTCATCACGGCACGCGAAATGCTGGCAAAGCTCCGCTCGGAAGGTACCCTAGGACATGATTTTGAGCACCAGCACGAGGAAGAGCATGAGTATAGTGCGCAGCAGTTAAATACGGGTCAGGAAGCGCAGTTGGCAGAGGTGGAACAGGCATTTGGTGTTTTTATGCCCAGTATCGCGACGCAGTCTTGGTTAGATAGGCTGCAGAAGGTGGACTTTGATGTTTTTGATGAGCGACTCAGAAAGATAGATTGGAAGTTGCCCGTCAAGGCTTATTGGGCGTATAGTCGGAGGAAGATATGATGGAGAAGATGAATGTCAGTTATGGCCCAGTATGAGCGCCTCAAGAGTTGGGGTTCTAGCTTTTTCTCGCCAGTCTAGGGGATATGTTAGCAGACATTTAGAGGAAGGCATGACATGTTTCTGTAGAGTGGTCTCCTCTTTATCACGCTACTGTTGATGTCAAATACTACATTTCTTCATTTCTATTTTCTCTTTTTTTCTGCTTTTGAAATCCAAAGGGCACAGACATGTTTGTACTATAACACAATCTCGTACGTTCCTGGCACAGAATGTCATTCCGTGAGTCGGTATTGCTTTTTTCTTTAGTTACCCAAGGATGGACATGTCCAAGATGAGTAACTGCGATTGAGAAACCAAGCGTAGAAATTGAGCTTGAAGCGGCAACGATAGGTAGACAGAAGTGACTAGTTTACGTCTACCTTCATGGGCAGATCTTTGGGAGGGGGGGGGGGGGGGGCCGGTAGGAAAATTGAAAAAAAAAAAAAAAGAAATGTTGGG
>Ga0265798_10005264_pt1 | contig 17496 bp, 16 predicted proteins | sample P3T30metagenome_FD_192430 | JGI IMG/M metagenome (GOLD analysis project Ga0265798, IMG submission 192430) | Plant litter microbial communities from East Loma Ridge, Irvine, California - P3 T30 | ecosystem: Environmental > Terrestrial > Plant litter > Unclassified | place: USA: California... | reverse complement strand
ACGTTGAGTAGGAAGGGCAGGTGTGATGTGTTCGCCTTGGAATATGCTTCATCAGGTACTGATCTTGCGTCAGACCATGTACAGTATATGCATCCCTACACTGGAAACATCCTACAGATCTACGTCATTCACTGTCACCAGAGGTCTACTAGAAACATCCCCCCGTTCACTCCCACATCCTACCCAGAGAAGTCACTGATCATTGACCAAGTATCGTCAATACTGACCTCCTCTTTATGCCTACTCTCAGTCCACCACTTCAACTTCAAGCAGCCTTTTGCTCCTCCTTCCCATCGAGCGAACCTTCCATGTATTTCCAACCATTCAGCCGGAGGCTGTAAGGTCCTTATCTCTATCATCAAATGGATCCCCCCGCGCACATGTATCTTTGCGGATTCATCGTTTGTCCGTTCAATCACTAACCAACAGTAATCTCCTTTCAAAATCATCCTCTCTCCTACACGCTCCTCCAGTTCTCTCTGTCTCTCTTCCATATCCGCAATGCTCAACACCTGATCGACCAGACTGCAGATCTCTGTGGAGAAATTCTCAAGCTCTTCAAGAAGAGCTGGATCGCCGTCGAATTTCGCTGGAGTTCGAAAAGGTATACCGGTAGAATTCACGGATCGAGTCGATTCTCGTCGAGTCTTGATTGCCTTGAGTGGATCGATCTTCTCGCCCGGCGGCGGTCTGTGGAAAATGAGATGTACGAGTGAGAAGATTTTCTTATCAGAGTGGTGGTATCCTTCGGAATGTACGAGATTGTAAGTCTGTGAAATACGTTGAATGTAGTACCAGAAGATCTCCATGTATAGTTCTGGAAGGTCGTATCGCTCGCCCGACATCGAGTTTGTACGCCTGTGAGCCATGGTGATCGGTGCTATTGAGGAGGAAAGAACAGCTCAGCCAGATGCTGAGAGCTCGCAACCATCGACTCGAAGCCAGAAAGGAAGGTCAGGAGAAAGGAAATCGGAAAATCGCAAGGTCGATGGAGTCATACACCAACGGCTCCGGCAAGAAGGCTGTTAGCCTCGTCACTCAGCATTCTACGTCACGTCGATGTGACTGGGTCTACGACCTCTTTACCCTGCTTCCATTATGAAGTTGAAAACATCAAGTAATCAGTGCCAGGTATCGTAAATCGCGGTATCGGCGAGGCGAATATGATATCCATAATGTGATCATCTACCATACTGCTCTTGAAGTACCGTTTCCAGCACAGTCCAATCTACCGCATTCTTCCCCCCATTCCTACGTTTCACCTCGGTCGTCGCTGCGGAAATCTCCTTGATCCCTACTCCGAACCTCTTGCCCAAAGCCGCCACTTTCAGCCTATACTGAGCAGCTATATCCTGCACAATCCTACTTCCAGCTTGTACGCTTTGCTCCCTCTCTGCGGGAGTGAGCGCTCGAGGAGGAGTACCTCGTCTGGGAGGTTCGGGTGTCGCTTCTTGTTCTTGGACTTGTACAATGATCGGTCGGGGTGGCGGTAGATTGACGTAGGCGTATACCTTATCTGGTGATGCTGCTCGTTTCGATAAGCGGCGAGCGGAAGGTCCGTGGCCGTGGATTCTACGGTGTTGTTCCCGCCGGCGTTGCTCGTTACGTTCGATCTCTTGTCTGAGCGGTGTCGAACCTGGTTGTGGGCGCTCGCTATTGTTGTTGACTGGTGTGACTGCTCGACGAGATTCGGATTGACCTGAAAGGTTGAGTGTCGGGCGGTCGGAGTCCTCGTTTTGTCTCTTGCGTTTCTTCTTGGGGACTGCTTGTGTCGTCGGAGGAATATTCTCGCTGATTGCTGTACCAGCTTTTGCTGGTGTCGTAGTATCATCCCTCGCGATCTGACCATCGTCTTGCGCCAGTACGCTAGCTGGAACGTTCGGATGATCGTCAATTCTATCCGAGTCACGCGGAAGACTCGTGACTGCTATTTCCACTTGCTCCTGGGAGATCTCTACAACTGTCTCGGCCACACTGCGTGATGGACCCGCAACAGGCTCTACTTCACGGCGCTTGCCTTTAGGGTCGCTTCCGGTCACGCGTGCCTCGGGGGTCGGGGACCGTGATTCAGCGGTGACAAGTGCTCGTTTTGGTGGGTCGCTAGGAGGCTGTACTGAAGATACCGTTTCCAGAACCGGTATGGCCGGTTGAATACTCTCTGGCGGTATGAGCGTGTGTGCTGCGGGTACCGCTTCATCATTATCGCTTGTTGTCAGTCAGCTGGCCTCGCGGAGTCGGAGAACACCCACCTAGCTTCACGCTGGGCCTTCTTTGTGGCCGCAACGGCCCGCTCTGATGCAGTCTTGAGTGATCGATCGACCTTCTCACTGATGAATCTCGTCACTCGTCTTCCGAATACTGCCTGATTCTTCTTGAATCGCTCGTGCCATGATTGCGATGTATGACGGGCTGCCAACGGATAACCTAATTGATCGCTGACCTATCTATCAGCAAGCGTTAAGGTGGACATGGGAACCCACTCACTAGTGCTTGATAGGTTTTGCGGCTATGCCACGCGCCTGATGGGTTGTGGTACGCCAGGTATCGACATAGGAAGTCATCATCCTCTGGTGTATACTCGACTCTGGGTCTATCTCGTCAGCCACCTGAGTTGTAATTCGCGATACCTGACTTACTTTCCAGTAGGCCGCCCTGGACCTGTCCTGACTGGCGAGTCTTCATCCATCATGCTATCAACTTCGATTCCGTTGTGATTCACTTCAACCTCGACAGTTCCTCCACTCTCACTTCCTACAGTGGTTCCCTCTTCGTCCCTTCGGGTCGACAATTCGAGTGTCCCACTATTGATGCAGAAATCGACCCAATCCCTCTGCGCCAACTTTTGCCAATCTCGCTGATTCTCTTCCTTCTCCTTCTTGACTGTCGCAAAGAAGTTGCTGGCCATGTCGACAATCAGGACATCGGCATGAGCTCGCTTGAGAACAGCTATGGCTCCTACTGATTCGATCTGAGTGACGACATTGGCGTATGCGTCCTCGGGGCCTTCGTCGACATCGCGCTGAACATTCTTTGATACCCATACTTTCAGCGGATATCGGTCGGTAAGTTGCGAGACCATATACGGGATTGCAACCGGAAGGTCTTCGACCGTCACTCGAGCTTGTCGCTGTAGACAGACCGATAGCCAATGGTAAGGTAGTATCAGAGGGTCAGACCCAGGCTCCATACCGGAGAGAAGAGATTCTCTGGCATGATCATCCCACAAAGGTGAATTCTCGTTGACGATAATTATGGTTGCATCGTCTTTGTTGGTAGAGATAGTGGCCCCTAGCTCCTGTTATAGGTCAGCGTCGCGCATGGAGCTGTGGGAACGGAGCTTGCCTCGGCTTTTGCATACAGACATGAGGTAGAGAGTGGATCGTAATGCTCGGGGACCAGATATACATTCTCTTCATGCAGGATAGCGTGTTTCGGGACCCAGGTGGAAGTCTCGCTCTTTACCGACATCTTGTTGTCGAGGGGAATGTGAAGCGGTGGATCACAGGAATGTCAAGGCTCGGTGCTTGTACTTCGGCGATATCACAGCAGTCCAAAGACGCGTACCCTCCAAGCCTTGCACCGACGAAGAGAGTATAGAAGCGTAATATATGAGGATATGAGAAGTGGAGGATGTTTATAGATCCAGTCACAATGTTGGGATGATGCCGCTAGGCACGCGCGTTGCCGGCAACAGTACTCAAGGGATATATAGGTGGCTTACTTGATACCATATACTACACTCATACTTTACAATGGCATCAGTAAAGCTATTCAGTCTAGCAGTCAGAGTGAGTCCGGTGGTGCTATGCTAGATAGGAGCTGATCAAAAGACGTTGGCGAAACCTATAGCCAACACCATCAAGTCGCAAGCGGCGGAGTGCGTTCCCGGCTAATCATCCGAGCCAGGCTGATATGTAGGGTATAGGCATGAATCCTTCCGCAATTTATGTATCGGCCTTGCCCAAGTAAGTCAAGCTGAAGGTTGCGATTGGAACTAGAGCTGACAGTTGCAGAGAATGCACAGAACAGAAGCTAGACTACGGATGGGTCTACTAAATACCGCACCCAACAATGTCAAACCCCTTAATGATACCAGGTATGTAGCCCTGTACCATCCACTTGAATGGTCTGCTCACCGGGTAGGGCCGTCCAAAATGGTGCGACTACGTTGGCAGAATCATTCCTGTTTATGGTAGCAGCCGGCCTGGTCATAGGCGAAACATGGCGTTCGAACCGCAAAGAAGGAAAACGAAGAGACGATGTCAGAGAACGCTTAGAGGGTCTAGAAGAGAACATGCAGTCTATAAGAGACTTACTTGAAAAGGGAGGAGCGTGGAAAGAATCGATTGATGATGTTCGGGAACGGTACGTCACTGTCGATGGGTAAAGCTAATGTGTAGAAATGAGAACTTCGAGCGAATATTGTCAACTGTCGTCAGTAATGGCTTGAGAGCGGGATGGTTGTCGCTCGGACATAATGATGGTCTGGGAGAGATGTTGCCGATGCTCGACCCTTCGAACCGCCCTGTGACCAAGACTATTGATGCTGCTCCGGTTGCGGACCATCAGGTCGACAGTCCCATGATGCCTGATCCCGAACCCAGTCAACAGTCCAGCGGCCTAGGCGAGGTAGAACACGAGAAAACGTGATTTTTATAGGAGCGCACTTGTGAATATCGCATGTAAGGTTAGTGTCGCAGTTCTCATCTCTCGGGTCTTGCCGATCTTTTCACCATACGCTCATCCCTTGTCTTCATGTGTTAACCGTGGGCTCGCAAATGGCGTTCTCACTGTGAGACCAAATTCGCGTAATAGGCCGCATAGGCGCTTCTACACACCGTCCGATACTTCGAGCGGGCAATGTTTTTCAAACAGCAGATGCATACAATATGTACAAAGCGCCTTGCTCCTCTTAGTCTCCTGCCTGCTCAAGCGAAAATATCTTGACGACACCACGCTACGACATCACTCGCTCTGGTTGTTGCCGTCGGCATTCTGAGCAGGGGTCTCAGGGTGCTGGGAGTCAGATGTGGCCACAGTCGAAGGCGACTTTGCGGTGGAGTCAGCGGATGCAGTGGCGGCAGTAGGGGTGGTAGGATTTGGGCATTGGCTGTTCTCTGCTTTCCACTTGATTTCAAGATAATTGTACTTGTCGATGAACGTTTTCATGTTGTGATACGTCCCCTCGAGCTGAGCGATGTGCGCCCTGAACTTTGCTACATCGATCTCACCACCCTCGTAACTTTCGATCAGATTCTTCGTGTACTCTTCCGTATCTTCTGGCCCGAATATGCACGAAAGCACCTTATCGTCGTGGTCTAGTGAGGCATGTGACATGCCGATGTGTGTAAATTGAGGTGTTTGGATATATTGTAGCTGGATCGAGGTAGGTGGTAATCGATAAAAGATTTGGGTAACGTGCTTTAATTCATGTCATCAATACTTGTCCTTGAATAAAGGACTGACACATGAATGGGAGGCTAGAGTGGGGTATGACAGCCAGAGGGTCAATGAATTTGGCACAAAGGTGGTAGTGGAGTCGTGGAGTCGACTCTCACTATGTCCTGGAACCATGTTGAAAGGTCATCTACGTACATTGGACAGGAGTAGAAACTCTCACACCAAGGAGGTCGCTCAACCAGACAGGCATTCCACGCTGTGTTTTACGAAAGCGAGTGGCGCGAGAAAGGAGCATCTCACCGAACACGTATCAAGGCACTCGGTGGAGCTGGTAATGAAAGGGTGTTGGCACTATGTGAATAACCGTTTTCTGTAGGGCCAGAGGAGTAAGAGGGACGATGAAAAGAGATATGTGATTCGGCCAAGTCTGGGGCGTCCTATCGAATAGCAAAGGAGCGTACTGCGGCACTCTTTACAGGTTCATTCGAAGAAACTCCTGATCCCAAAATGATGGCCCACTTGCCTTCGTGCGACAGTTCGCGAAGGGAGCGACGAGACAGAAATGGATATCATCCTTTGTAGTCTGCCTTCTTTTGTGGCTTGTGGAGTGACCTGTGATCTTAGCCGTATATAGATCCCAGTGTTCAGACTGATTTCAGCCAACTCTTCCAGCTCAATCGAAATCACATCATGAATCAAAGTAAGTGCTGAAGTTCCAAACTTGCTTCAACTCATTGATGTGTAGCCCAGTCAGCCAACAGCGTCATCGTCCCAGCTTCCTTGTCAGGAGCCACGTCTTCCCCTACCAGACTGTCCCATCACCCGATTGGAGCTGTCGATTGGAAGACCGGTGATGAGCTACACTTTCCAGATGGCAAAAGAGACCAAGAGCCAAAATCTCTAGTCAGCACTCTGGGGACTAGATGTGTTGTTGAGGAGAGTTGCGTTGCAAAACACCGAAAGACCGACCTCTTCAACAAAGATTGCCCATACGAGTCCATTCACACCGAGTGCTATGAAGCAGAGAAGAGACTTTGGGATCACGAGGAGAACTGGCATATGCCCACCTCGATGGTCCCGTCATATCAGCAACGTCCTGATGACCATGCGAAAGCTGAGGTAATGAAGAACGATGATGAGGTTGCGACTGTTGTTGTGGAGCAAGATTAGTTTAGTTTTCAGGACTAGCGAAACCGGTCATGACTGTGGATGCATACCAGTGGCAGGACAAGCCATTCCGATCAGTCCTTGATCTTGTTGTACAGCACCGAAGCATTATACCCAGCCACCACGGTCTCTTCACACTTCACGTTCCTCTTGATCAGTTTCCCATTCAAGTCGTAAGCATTTGCCTGTCCCTGATGTAGCTGTAAACGCGAATGAGGCATTGGTGATAGCTACAGGTCAGTTGTTGACTGGTAGGTTGTAGTAGGATAACGTACGGTTCCAGAACTCAGACCAGCCTCAGCTGCCACTGCCCCCGTTGGGTCTATTAGACGCTGTACGAGCGGTGGGAGGTGTTGTGGGACTGCTAGACTTGACCGCTTTCCATTCCCTAGTTGATAGTCGACTAATCATCAGTATCGGATAACAGGCAGAAGGAGACACTAACCATTTCCTCCCCAGACCATAACATCCTTACCATATAGACCCTGGTTCAGACCCTTCTCATCTGCTTCTTTGGCTGAATCGAGGACTGCAAACACATGTGCGCTTGGTGACGAGGAGACTGATAGGTTGGAGATACCCAAGGGCAAGAAGGCATTTGCTTTTTCGGAATCTGCTCGTAAGCCTCACATCTATCTCTGCTAAAGTAGCCGACTTACACTCCTGGAGACCACTGACGCTGAACTCGTCAATATCAGACTTGTAAGGGACGGAAAGACTCACGTTTTGACTCTAGATGGTGTTCCATTTGCAGAACTCCATAGTCCATTACCAAGCGATCCGGTAACTCCACTTCCACAAGCGAGAAGATCGATAAAGCTACCTTGGCCTCCCGGCGCTGACCTCTCGACCGTGAAGAATGTCGTCCTACCTCCAGCCTGAATATCGAGGCAGCTTAGGGTTGTTCCACCAGGGTATCCCTTTGCCAACACGATCTCCACTGGAACTTGGACAATCTCTACTGCCGCATGCGATCCTAATCCAAGTTGACCAACCTCATTGGCGCCAAATCCGAGTACCCTACCAGTGGGTGTACGGACAAACGAAGATCGGTCTGAAGTCGCTACCTGAGCCACTTGGATACCGGCAAGAGACGGGATTTCCGTCAAAGTGGGTGCGAAGCGAGGGTCTGATTCAGGTGCGATATCACGGGGTTCGGGAATGAAGTCTTGTCGAGTGCCCAATTGACGATGAGTATTGGCGAGTGGAGAGAGGGGTAATGAGAAAGAACGACCGGTAGATGTGACGGCCAACAGGTGATTCGAGCCGACAGATACGCCGGCCCACTTTTCGCCCCGCTTGAGCCCTCCTTGAGCTTTCAGCTCGTGGAAGTCGACTCCTGGGTTGGTACCGAAAATGTACGACCACCATGTCTGGTCTTTCCGGTCATTCCGCTTGGCTTGTAGCGCTTTGGAGGAAGATACGGCGTACAGTTTCCCATCCCGACTCAGAGCAATAAGCTTGGACGGACCAGGGGCCAGTTCCTGGAGTTTCTTATACGTCAGCTTTAATTGACGATAACAAGGGGGAAGAAGGTACCTTGCCCTTGAGTGAACGACCCATCTCGCCTGATGGATCATATCCAGTTCCCCACATCCAACAATCTCCCCTCGCATCTATACAAGCACCATATCTCTCGGCAATCACAAGATCTCTCAATGGAGTAGCACCGATAAAAGTCAATGGTGCCGGTTTCTTGACTATTCCACTCGGATCGGTGGACAAGGTAAGATTCCGATTATTTCCCCATCCAAGTGGTGTATATGGAGATACTGTCGAGGGAAGGGCAAATTTGGACTTTGTCTTGCTGATTGAAGCTACTGTCTCTTGGGTGAGATCTTCAGCCAGGAGGGGGTTCTGCCATGTCGTGTAGACTGCGTATATCGAGACTGATAATGCGGTCGCTGTTGCTACAGGGATTGTGCGAGCTCGTATCTTTCTTGCCGATGTCGAAGCAAAGGACATCTTATATTGATAGTTGGATGGAAACTTATATGGTTGATGCCCTACTGATATCTCTTGTATATGGTAAGGTGTATGCAGTTCGAGGAAATAGTATAGCTGCATGAGCGTAATCTCGATCCTCACCGGCTATTGAATGGGGTCTCCATACTATCCAATGAGACGATCGGATTAAATGAATTAAACATGAATTAAATAATGATTGAGTGTAACGATGAACCAACCAGGATACGATCATTAGGCCATTTACTATATACCTCATATATACCATACCTCACACCATGTCTCTAGCACGTACATTCCTAGGTACATCCAGGCAGGCGACTAGCCTCGCCGCCAGGCGAACATTCACCTCGTCGAGCTCGCGTAGATCCGAGTCATTGTTTGTGGTATGTCAAGTTCTTGAAGACAAGAAAGGGGGACTGATAATATAGCACCGTGATACCGACTACAACAACCCATCTGTACGACCCAGCAGTATTGAGCTGGGAGGAGCTAATATCTAGATCCCATTCGAGTTCGATGCCGAAAACATGAAGCGATGTGAGGAGATTATCGCTCGTTACCCACCTCAATACAAGAAAGCCGCCGTCATGCCTATTCTCGATATTGGACAAAGGCAGAACCAGGGTTGGACCAGTATCAGTGTTATGAATGCTGTCGCCAAGTTACTAGATATGCCAAAGATGAGGGTCTACGAGGTGAGCTAGATACCACGGAATTCCAGGGCGACGAGCTGATTCATAGGTTGCAACTTTCTATACCATGTACAACCGAGAACCCGTCGCTCCCAACTTCCTGCAAATATGTACCACCACCCCATGTCAGCTTGGTGGATGTGGATCCAATGCTATCATGGACACAATCACCAACAAGTTGGGTATCAAGTCCGGAGAATCGACAAAAGATGGAAAGTTCACATTATTGGAGGTTGAATGTTTGGGCGCTTGCTCCAATGCTCCTAGTAAGCTGACGATATTGCTACATCCGGCCTAAAGCTAATCATCCAGTGATGCAGATTGGAGACGACTACTACGAGGATCTGACACCCGAGACAACGGTCAAGATCCTAGATGCGCTAGCAAAGGGAGAGAGGCCTAAGCCAGGACCCCAGACTGGTCGATACACCTCTGAAAACTCGGCTGGTCTGACTGCGTGAGTTGTCTCACATCGATGATCGGATTACGCTGACGATCAGGTTGACGACCAAGCCTTACGGACCAGGAGAGCACTGTGTTTCAGAGTTTGCATAGATACAAGACTTCGTCCATGCATTATTCCCCGCGACAAGTCAGCAGGAAGTGTTAGACATGGATCGTGGATCGTCGAAAAAGTACAATGCCATGCTGATTCATCAATTCTAATCATAACTATCAATACACAGAGATCCGACTCAACGTCCAGCGTCGCTATCGTCTCGACGAATATCGGTGTACAAAGGTGGCAGATCGACTACTTCCTCCTGCTCTGGCACCCGCCATCTCCCAGCATCCTCGTGCCTCCTGAATGTCTGCTGTCTATCGCGCGGATTCGTCCGACTCGCGCGAACTGCTCCATTGGCAGGTATCGTTGGTAACTCCGATGAGTTGGCGTTTGTTATACGTAATGTATCCCTTTCTAGGGATGTGCTTTTGGGCGGTAAAGGTCCAGCTTGTCTTGATGAATCTTCACTAGCCGCCTCTCCGGCCCCTGCTCCCAATCCAGCTAATCCTGCAGACGACGATGTCATCCCTTCATCTGCCGGATCCGCTGCTTCCCCTTCGATTGGAGTGAGGTCATAACTATCCGCCCTGAATGGATTGACAGTCGTGTCATCTCCTCCTCCTATCTCCTCATGGCTAGATCCAAGATCAACTTCATATCCCCCCTCTACTGCTCTTCTCTCTTTATCCGCCGCAGCCTGTCTTCTCCGTTTTCGACGCAGCAAGAAGAATAGAAGCAGACCAAGTAGGAGCAAGAAAGCGAGAACACCGATAACGATACCGGCAATAGCACCACCACTTGGTCCTGATGATGGTTCTTCCGGGGGGCTCGTTGAGCTTGCTAGTGTATTTGTAGCTAGTCCTACTGGCCATACACCCGTTGGTTGGGGTTCTTGGATGATACAATCGGTCCGGGTGGAATTGTCGACTTGGTAGATCCCTGCCACACCTCCAGTCCCATATCCTCTTGCCGAACTGTGATCAGCATCTTCCATCTATATCTTTAAAACCTATATTGAGATTCAAGATAAGGAGACTCACTTCATCATGACGGTAAACCTAGTTCCAGCAGTCATATTAACTTGCCAATCCCCATCATACCCTCCATCATCCAATTTCACTTCATAAGGGTAGAAAGCCTGATCAAGTGGTATAACACTCATGTTGTACGGTGCATCTTGTTGCCCTCCATTCCAAGTAATGTCGAATCCTTTCAAACATTCCCTTGCCCTTCCAGCAGGCGAAAATGAGAATTGGGAATTTGTCGCATTTGCTGATATGGTGTTCAAGCAGGAAGTTTGGGAGGAGGCTCCTACGACCTGAATTTCCGATGAGCCGCCAAATCCAAAACCTCGACCGTCCGACATGAACATTGTATAGTATGCTCCTTGTTGCAATTGAAGCTCGATCTGGGGGTCAGCAAGTCTTGAGGAAAGGGGAAAGGGCTAAGAGGGACTAACGGTATATGAGCCAAGTCCGTTCGAGTAGGCATCATCAGGGATATCATATATGAATGGACGACTATAGATAGGTCTGTTAATCAGCACTCGTCCTGAATATACTCATAAAGAGTTGAATATACATGATATAAGCAGTAAAAGGAGGAGTCGCATTCGCCCATGTCAAATCAATGATCTATCATCAGCATGTCCTTCCAAACATGGAACCCAAAATGTCTCACTTGACATTGAGTAGTCTCTGTTGGCCAGTAGAAAAAGAATTTCTGCTCTACAGTCTGCCCAACTACCGCCAATCCACCTAGCAGACTAGCAAAGAGTATCCCTCCCCACATCTTCCAGACCCGTCTAGAGGGACTGCGATTTCGCAGGTTGTCCCTCACCAAAGAAGGCTTGACCTCGTTCAGCTGCGTATCGAGTGGTCGTCTTTGCTGAACTGCGGTTGGGAATCGATATACCGATAATAGTTCGATGCAGAAAAGCGCTGCAGTAAGATCTCCGGTAATCTCTCCTAGCTGACTACCCTGATATGGGATCGACAATAATAGCCAAGTCAAGTCGACGTAAGGTAGAGTAGTTTCCGAGTAGGACCAAACCACCAAACCACCAACTCACTACTACTGCGAAGTCTTGGCCCTATCACCAGATGAAGCTAGCTTGGATCTTCCGTGTAGATGTCCGTTAAATTCGTCATTTTCCAGACGGATCTTCATCGCGAGCGCGAAATTCCGGGTAAAGCGGTACCAAGACAATCAGGGACTGGTCACGGATCACGGTAACGGGTCGGCGCAGCGTCATCCCGGTGGCAGTGGTGACGAGAGATCTCCAATGATCAGCACTTTAGATCATCATGTCACATCATGATTGTACTTGTACATGCACAAATGTACATGTAGTTGCATACTGATACTTAAAACCTAAATCGTAGAAATCGTAGGGAAAGAAACCCGTCAATGAGAACCATACACAACATTACCGAGAAGATCCACTCCACCCTAAGACCTAGTCACCAGCGTTTAGCCACTACTGGACAGTTCTGGGGCTTTCCGGCTGTCCATCCCTTCGTCGCGGTACATCCTGATACATCGGTGGAAGATCGATCATGCCACTCGCAGGAGCAGGCTCGGCTTCAGCATCTCGATGGATATTGAACATTGGTTCAGCGATAGGCGACTGATTACCAGAATGACCTTGCGAGCCAGCATGGGAAAGTTCGGGATTATCGTTCTTGGTATCATTCGTAACGCTCTCGGACATTGTTGGCATAGGCGGGCCAGGGAGCGGTCGGCCAGACGAAGATGATCCAGATACCGAGCCGGTAGTGGGCGACTGAGGAGCCAGACCCCCTGGTGGACCTTGGTACGATTGATAAGATTGTCGAGCTAGGTTGGCTTTCGAAGGGAGAGGACCCGCTTGACCAGTTCCAATAGGAGGAAAGTAGGGATTAGCCTGGGGCTGAGAGGCCATACTGTATCGATTGCTATCGTTTCCAGCGCCAGTAGGTGACATTTGACTATCGCTATACGCCATTGAAGTTCGTGACTGATGTTGTTGACTCGCCAATCCTCCTGCTCCGTAACCTTCATAAGCGGTAGAGCTCGGGGCGATACTGTCCTGACCGTATCCGATCTGAGGAGCTTGAGAGAGTCCAGTCATCTCGGGAGAGGGGTATGGTTCGACTTTCGGTTCCACCGCCATTGTAGGTGATCTACCTAGACCAGTGGCTCCTCCGTCCTCATTCAGATCGAGAGGTCGAGCATAGTCATTGACCGTTCCTTGATCTCTCTTTCGCTTCTTTAACCAGAATAGGATCGCAGCAATGATGGCACCTAGTGCCAAAACCCCTACTCCAGCTCCGATACCGGCTGTTGCACCGGTACTTAGCCCCTTGGAAGCGTCGCCTTGGGTGACCACCACAGTCATGGGTGGGGCGGTCGAGCGACTACTGGACGCGACGCCAGAAGCACCATCATCACCGCTGACGTCCGAAAGGGTACTGAAAGCGAGTGCGGTTCGGGTGGTGATGAGTGATGTAGGCAGAGCGGGAGCGGTCAAGAGTGTGGTGGTCTCCAGAGCGATTGGCCAGGAGGCGGTGGTGTACATTGGAGCGATTATACAGGAATTGGAAGTACCTTCTGCAACTTGGTAAATTCCACCCACTCCACCTCGACCATATCCATCCGCATTGCTGGGTATTAGCTACCCTCCTGACAGATGGAATGAACAGCTCACTTCAGCATGATTGTAAATCTGGTCCCAGTCGTCAGATTGACATTCCAGCCAGATGGTCCTGTATAGCTCTCACCCCCAAGCAGAGGTTGATCCCATGGTCCAGTCGATGAGTCAAGTGGTAGAACGGTGAAATTGTGAGGACCATTCCCAAGAGTATCTTGATACGAGATTTGAAAATCGTCTTCGCACATGGCGGTTGAACCAGAGACCGTGAATGTGAAATCGTGAGAATGGGCGAGGACGTCCTCTAAACAGGCTGAGCTTCGACCGCTTCCTGTCGTTTGGATCTGAGTGGGATTGAGGCCCGCTACAGAGTTAGCTGGCGATATGGAATAGGCCATATTACTGTACGTACTGAAGTACCCAGTAGAGTCTTGCATGAAGACAGTATATGCGGTACCGGCGGGAATTTGTAGAGGTATCTGGTCATCAGTCAGGTTACAGAGGAGAAAATTATCGTCGTCGCGAGCTCACTTCGGCAGTGACGGATTTGGTACCATCGTATCGAGCAGGAGCCGTTATATCCCAATAAATAGGTTGGCCATCGAGCGGTCTAATATCAGCCTCTACTCATCCTAACGAAGCTGGACTTACGCCATGACCATAGTCCAAGGCGGGGTGCCATCAAAGATAGTCAGATTGTATGTCTACAATATCATTAGCCTGTTCTCACGATGTTGAGGTCGACTTACACCACATTGCTGTGTTGTTTCGGGCCAGATGAAAGTCCCAGTACTCAATCCAGCGCACGTTCTCGCGACTCCGAAGCCAAGGATCAAGGCATAAGCGCGTGTCGTGAACATCGCAACGCGTGGTTTGTGGTGCTCTAGCCAAGTGTAATCTATAGGATGATAGGAGGATTGGACTATTTAATGAAGGATGGTACTGATAGAAGGTGATGTATAAGTAGAATGAAGTAGAGAGCGGAACGAGGCGATGTGGGCCCGAGCGTTGGAAGAAAGAGGGTTCGATGATTCTCAGAAAAAGCACACACAAACAGGCGCGTCAGGTATACATGCATTGCATGACTTTGTGTCTTGTAGCCTCAAGGGTCACATGTATATGGGTAGCGTTGATAGTGTCGGGACGCTAGCTGCATGATGTATACCTAGGACCAAGTGTGCGGTCCACTGGATGGCAAAATAAAGACAGTTAATTCAATCCCCTCCAAGGCTAAAGCAAGAGGAAATAGGTTTACGTGATTCAGGAACATAAAGATCTACACACTGACTCGGTCATCCGGGCGAGGTACAATTGACTTTCGGTTCCGCATTTCGGGTAATGGCATGTTGTGGTGTATTGCGCTTTCAAGTATCAAGAAGAGGAGCCTGACATCCTTGGGCTGATCATATCTACCGCTGACTCGGTCCCGCCAATCGTTTTCTGATAGCTAGTATCCTCTCGACATCCGTCGTGGTAGTTTACCGAACGGCGAAAACGGATAATACATACTGGGTGGCGTTTCGTCCTTCATGTCATTGCTGATATTTGCGCTTTCCCTCGCGTTTCATCTGCCTTTATGAATCATTGCCATACACTTACAATAGGCTCAGTTGATGCGCATGTATACACGTCAAAGCTTGCGAAAGCCGAACTCAAAAGGACAAGGGGTAGTTCAAACAGTCCCGGGCATACGGCGAGGAAAGGTCCTTTCTTCTTCTTCAGACAGTACCTGGCGGAACGGCCTGTTGCGCCCTCACATGGGTCAGCTTTATTATAAAGCCATTGACTCCACATTGACCTCACTTGCATTACCCACCCCTATTCACGATGTTACTCACTTTTTTTCCGATCTTGCTTGCATCTGTCGCCGTTGCTCAGATCAGGCTCAACACCCCTCAAAGTCTTGTTCAATGTGAAACGACCACACTCTCCTGGTCGGGAGGTGCTGGTAAGCATTCACTGTTCCCTAGAGCTGGCTGATAAGGAGCTCCATACTATATCTACGTCTATCCCGAATTCTACTTGGACGAGATTTCGTTTCTGTACGTACATATGCTCCCATCATCACCTGTTATGACTGACCTAAAGTGAGCGACTTGGACCTACCAATGAAATCAAGATTGATTACACTGCCAAAGTTCCAGCTGGATTGAGGATCAGACTCAACGTTCGAGATGCAACCAGTATCGAAATCGATGATGATGGATCAGATTTCACCGCGGTCATTGCAATCAGTCAGTCTTCCTCCTTCTTCGACCTATGACGATATACCTAATATCTAGAATCAGGAGGAGACAATTCCTGCCTTCAAGAAGGTGTAGGAGTGATAAATGGTCTTCCAACGTATGTCCCCCACAACTCAAGGCGATACTTACCAAGATAGTCTCGATCCCGCCGGTCCCAACGCTTCTAGTGCCCCAGACCCTTTCTTCGAAACTGCCGTTCCACCACCTTTCTTCGGTACTTCCTCAGCTATCGCTTCTCAAGGTCCTGCCGCTTTCAGTAGCCCTTCTGCTCGAGGTGGTATGACTTCTGGAATCGCTTCACAAGGCCCGGCTGCATACAGCAGTCCTGCCGCCCTCCCGACTGGACCGAGGAGTGGAGATGATCCTGCGCCTGTCAATGGGGATGCTCCGAACTCGGGTTTGGCGCTTGACTTTCCATCTATGATCATGTCCGGCGGACTGATTGGGATCTTTGAAGTTCTCCACTTGCTTTTGTGATTTAAGGATAGAATCAGCAATAGTGGTCGCTTGTATACAGACAGTATGAGGTAGATATGGTCAGATTATCGAGATGCAGTGTCCATACCTTCAAGCATACTGTACAAACAGTACAATAATGCAACGAGCTCTCGACCCTTTGCAATACATCATCGACCAGAGACCTCACGTATACACCTGCCAATCATATTTCACATCCTTGCCCCACAATTCATCCGGACAATCAATCACCTGCCCACCCCCTAGTCCTCTGACGTATTTGATGCCGGAAGTGGGAGTGAATGCGTTCCATCGTTTGGCGCCGGTATTGGGGTCTAGAGTCTTTATGAATGATATCCAGGCTGAGGTAACCTCTCGAGTCTGTACAATTAGCCTTTTCATTCAAAGAAGATAAGGCCCTCACCAATGCATTGGGACCGACTCCAAATGTAGGTAAGATATCGTCCTATCCGTCAGCCCAAGTGAGTGACTCTGTGAGATAATACATACCTCGTGACACACCCTGCCCATTTCTCGACAATATGCCCCTTTCTGATTACTGATATACGTCTTCCCTCTCGTCCATTCCCCAACCCACACCTTGCCTCCATTCTTAGCCCATTCCCTACCAACCTGTCGAGCGGGACATCTCCAAATCCCATCCGTGATTATTTTCTCGAATGTCTCGCGAAAGACATCGCCCCCTGTACCTAGTCGATATCGACCAGAAACCATCAGAGCTGCAGCTCGCTCTTCGCCCATGAGGAAAGAAAGGGTCGATAGAAGTGTTGTGTTAGATGATGGAACGGGAGATGGGAATAGAGTATTGGTAATGGATCCTGCTTCATTTGCTGTTGTAGTGATCAAGATGGGTATTTGGTTTGGTGGCGATGAAAGGGAATAGGGCGATTCGAAGAGAAGCGTTGTAGGGTCGGAAGGTATAGATGGAGTCCCAAATGTTGGGCGAATCGCTGCCTGTCAGCTCAAGTCAGTGACAGGGATGGTCTACTATACATACGTTCACCAATGGGTACACCTGGAATCGTATATGGTGCTTCATCAAGTAATTTCTCCTGAGCAGCAATGATTCCATCCGCCGAGATCTTTGAAAGGCAGTCGAGAGTTGTACATTTAGCCAGTTCCGGTATGGCATAGAATGATTGGGCGAGGGCTTCGGTAATAGCAGGCGAAGCCAGGCCGTAGAACTAAGATTAGCCCGTCTCGCAGTCAGGGGAGATGGAGCTCACCATGGGATCAGATTGAAGGATAGCACCCCTGAAGAAACCTCGAGCAGCAGGTGTAGCCCATAACGCTGTTCATTAGTCTCGTACAGCCATCTTCAAGAAAAGACTTACCCCTGATCAAGTGCGCTCCTGAACTCTGTCCTCCGATAACAACCCTCCCTCCGTCGCCACCGAAATCCCTTGCTGA
>Ga0265798_10005263_pt1 | contig 17501 bp, 15 predicted proteins | sample P3T30metagenome_FD_192430 | JGI IMG/M metagenome (GOLD analysis project Ga0265798, IMG submission 192430) | Plant litter microbial communities from East Loma Ridge, Irvine, California - P3 T30 | ecosystem: Environmental > Terrestrial > Plant litter > Unclassified | place: USA: California... | reverse complement strand
AAGGATGTGATCCTTGATGATTGATACGCAAGTGGAGCCAGTAAAGGTAGCTAAGATCGGATACCTGATAGTCAATTTGCACTCAGTTTCTGACCAGTCGACTACATATAGGCACTGGTCAACGACTCGTATCGACTATTGGGAGCAACCCAAACTTGGCTCGCGTCGCACGACAGATCGGTCTTGATCGCGGCTATATAAGTCTCAACCCCGGACACATGGGTCTACCTACTGATAGTGTCCTTGCCACAACCGTGGAAGCCATTCTCGGTGCGATATACTGGGATTCCAGGAACGAACGAAACGTGAGAAATGCCATGATCCAAATGGGTCTGATTGCAGAACCTCAACCTGGTGTAATCTAGGGACATCTCAGGGAATTGTGAGTGTCCCAATTTGTCAGATCTGCCTGTTCCAGAGACTAATGTCTTGTCATTGATCACAGCACATCGAACCAGACATTATTGATATCCCTAAGCAGTCGATGGCTACGAGCGTAAGCAAGCCTTCGCCTGGAACGGCATCCTGACTGCGCCGTCTAAATCATTTCAATGACGACAGAAATGACGGCTTCTCAGATTACAGTGGCAAATACGACTCTGAATGCGGATGCTGTGAACACTTCCATTTTCAAGTAGATGTGTAGCTACTGGCACAGGGTCAATTCACTTTGTTCGTTTAACACGTGTCAATCCGTCTTGACTGTAAATCTGAAGGGGCAGAGGTCTTACGGCCGGCGCACCTCGGGATGGCAAATCACCTATTGATCTTTGTATCGGATCCGCCGTGTATGGTTCGCTGGGTACGGCATGTCGCTGCGGACTTCAACCTAGACTTGTATCCAAAATTGCGCTTCGGTTTTGAAAGTGGGAACGATGATCTGATTGGCCGTACAAACTGTAGGGCGATCATCAAGATGACCGTGTCGCCAACGCGAACGAGGGTCCTGTGTGCAAAAGATGCAGTCAGGTCAGCTTTACATGCATATACCGATAAATACCGCACTACGAGCTCTTCACATCGCCGATGTGGAGACAGCAGGTAGCCATCGCGTCAGCTTCCAGCTCGAAAACAACGAAATCTGAAGTCGGGCCATGTGAGCGCTGTCAGCCCCCAGTGGACTCCGCTATGATCTAGCCAAAGCGCAGTCACCACAGACACCTGTGTTCGCCGAGAGCTTATAGTCTCTATAGCTTTGGAATCCCGCTCTTGTTATGATCTCCCTCGGTACAATTCACCCTTCGCACCCTTGCACAACCTTCTCGCTGATATCGCCTCGGCCACCACAAGAGTACCATTCCATATGGCAGAAGCTCGTGTAGACGGCGCAATCGCCGTGATTGCAGTGCCCTTGAATAGACGCTTGGTCTGGGAAGCCTTGCAAGCCGCCGGCGCTTCGGTCGACATTGTTGGCGGCCAGTACCTTCCCGAGGGCAACAAACCTCTTGCAGGTGTCGGCGATCGCGTCCTCGCACTGATCGTCGCAGACAATGCCAGGGACGATGGACTCAGAATTGGTAGGCTCACACCGTCGAAAAAAAAGAGCGGATGTGTCTGACCACAGTGCAGGTCAAACTAGCCAGCGAATTCAGACGACCGGAAACAACGGAACGCTGGCTTCAATTTGCGATTCGGCCGGTTTGACGCCTTTCATCAACCGCAACCCCAGCGACCTCTATATCGCACCAAGTACCAAAGCCGCCACAGTCGAAGCAGTCGTTGGCGCAGCGTACAAGCACGATGGAATCATATGCGCTGCACAAGTTATCCGGAACTTGAACATCATCTGATCCTGAACGAAGTAATGTGGATTCCTTTCCAAGACTCAAGGAGCAAACTTTTGTGAGCGCTAACACGGACACAGTCGCAGTTTCTCCCGGGCTTCCAAACTACATTTCGAAAGTGACCTTTCAGTATTCTTTAAGCCATACGTACCTAGTGGAAACGGCATGCACTGTTCAGAAGTCCCGGATGACAGCCAGAAAGAGCGGCCGAATCTTCTGTCTCTCGCTCTTGGTGTCCTGACCTGATCTTGAGATTTCTCCTTATCCGCACTTTCGCAGGTTCAAAGAGGACTGTAAGGGTCCTTCCGGGGAGGAGCTCGGAAGCCCAAGAGATGTTGGCTACTTTGGGGTAGACCACCAGGTCGCCGTTGGATCTGGACCTAAAGTTGACATGTCCTCGTGGGCCCGAGCCTCGGTGCGAAACGTGCTTCAATGCCCTTTCGAAAAGAAGCCATGTCCGGGTGGTGAATTCACCTATTCACTCTTTAGCACCATGACTGAGTCACATTGAGCTTGACCTCGGAACTCATGTAGATCTATCCAACACAGCGTTGATAGGAGTAGTTGCTTGCCCCTGGTTCGAAACGCGAATGTTCCGTCCAAAGAACAACATCAATCTTAGATGAGCAACACTTCAATCATCTGTCTAGGCCGTGATCCCTCTCACCTGGCACATGTATGCTTACTAACGACGACAATCGTGTGATTTCTAGATTCTCGAGATTCTGTTACACTGTCGATTACTAACGATGCGTCAAGGAGTCCACGAGCTGAGTCAGCAAATTCATCCTCGATCAGTGCAGTCCGAAGTTCCGCAACTTGGTAAGCATCTACCCTTATTGTCCCGGAGCTCGGCCCGCGGCTCGCTAGCAGGGCTGAGCAAAACATCACATCGTATGACGATAGCGCTCTCGTACACTCGGAGCAAATTCGTTTGTTTCGATACGTGGAAAACTGGACAGGGGCGCATGTCTACGAATGATTCGACTGACCTAACAGGAGGGGGTTGTGTTGCTTGGCGGAATCGAATCAAACACGTCGGACTTACGATCAGACGGCCTGATGGCAAACGACTTCCGGGTCCGCTAGAGTCCTTTGAATCCATTAATTCCACTACAGCTCATGTCAACTTTATCTACCATCAAGGATACCTATCTGACCTGAATTATCGCGCAACCATAGCACACTGGCTCGACTCTAGTCTTCTTCCGAGCTTCTCCTTGACCGCGCAATCCCGCAGAGGTTGAAATGTAAACGCCACATTTTGCCGAAACTGACCTTGTACATAACGCAACCTGCGTCCGTTGACGCTCACGCCACTGCGGTGAAGCTGTGGTTGTCCATGAGTGACGCGCGGGTGGCTTTGTGGCGTTGTTTGTGACACACCATATCTTAGAACTGCTTCGGCACGATGCTAGGGAGCTAGAAATGATGCCATAATATGACCTTGTCCCGACTCGCCGCCTGAGCCTGGAAGGGCATCTTGTCGTGCGCTGTCATGCCTTCGGACACTCGACGTACTCGCCGAAGAAGTAGACGTGCTTGTCGAGTTCACGCTGGCTCTTCCGTCCATGAAGGTGGCCAGCTTATGACGATGTCTCCGACTTCATCGTTCCGGAAAAACACTATGCCATTGATCCACCTCAGGGGCCTCACCACTCGCTTCCCATGCAAGCTGACTTGCAAAGAAGCAGCGTTCCCAACTTGATCGATGCCTTGTTGTGGGGGCTGCCAAGTCGTCAAGACATGTATCGAACAGCTCAACTCCTGTCGAAGCGGGACAAAGATCCCGCTAGCGTCTTGCCCTGGCTGATAAGCGAGGCGTAATTGCAATCCACGACAGATCGCCTGAAAAATGTAACAGGCCATCATATCCATATGAGTGCCCGCTGGCGAAGTCGTATCACCTCTCGCTTTTCGTATATAATCGTGTAGTTTGGCCGCAAGTTCAGCTTCGTGACGCTGCTCCAGTCTCTGAGCCAGCATCTTCAACTCCATCGAGGCCCACGGATGGTTCTCTAAGTAGTATCTTCTGGCGTCTGAAAGAAATGGCAGATCGAAGTCGCGAGTATTGATGTTCGCATGCTTAGGCAAACTCCATATGTGCCCAGCTGTTTTCAGACCGTTCGCACAGAACTTGACATGAGGTAGTCGACAATATTTTAGAAAAGTCAACTGTTGTGTCTCGATGGGAAGGTCGCAGAATTCAGGCTGTAATTCTTTCAGAAGTGTGTTGATGTCCCACTGAAGCAAGTCACGGTGCGTTCTGTGGTGGCCACTGCCCATCGTAAAGATCTCACCATTGAGTAAGAACTGGGCCAGTAAGCTGAGACTTAGGCTGCGACCTTCGTGATCCAGAGCTTCCGCGTCCAATCTTGTTCGATATCCACATGCATTTGCCGTGATGGCCAGAGTATCCCAGAGCTTTGTGACCGAGCGTTGTTCGACGTCTGCAAAGACTCTGGCCGACATTGGTTTCAGGGCACCACCAGATTGCCGTAGCATGATATTATACTTCCCGACAGTCTCTAACATCTGTCGGCAAGTGTCTCGGTAGTAGTACCATCCAGTAGAGGAGTATGCCGACAGGAAAATGGTGGTCTGTTCACGAAATGTTGCCGCTTGTACACAAAACTCCCCGGGTACCCACCCGTAGGGTGAGGGCACTTGAACGCCGGAGTTTACCGGGATCAGAAGGTCCATCCGAAGGCCAGACAGATATTCCTCTTGATAGATCCAAGCTCTATTCCACCAACCGTCCCCAACTAGATTTTGAAGGATGCGAATCACCTTAGAGATCGTCCCGTAGCAGACACCTTGGTGGAAATGAAACCCTCCAAGACGATCTTGAGCGCTGAGCTTGCCGTCGAAGAGATTCCCCATTAACTGTGCTCCAATGCTTTTGCGGATCGGGCTTGAAAGTAGCCCAACAGTTTTTGTGGCGCCCTTGTACACCAGGTCCATGGAATTTATCGCTTCTGCTTTCTCTCTTGGGTTGTCTTGAGCGATGCACGCTTCATCTATCCAGAAGATGTCGATCTTGCGTTTCTTCAAGTACTTGACCACTCTGTCAAGTACACTGTCCCGTATATCAAGCGTTACCCGTTTCGTTGCAGTCACCCCAGGATGATTTGAGGATAGTGGCAGCATAGAGTACTTGCCACACTCCGGATCCTCTTGCGCAGATCGCCGTCGAGTCCACGAGACTGCAACAAATTTGCTGTTGAGTGCGTGATTGCGTACTTGATGGAAGCATAGACTTAGCGACGGTTGGTAGCGCAAGCACAGAAGATCTTCAGCCCACTCGTGGGCCTTTTCCACTGGATTTTCATGCCTTTGTATCGCCAGGAGTTCTGACACAACACTCGACTGCCGTATCCTTAGGATGTCCTTTAGTTTTGTGCGCCTGTCGTCTCTGACGCTTGACGCCATACTACAATCTTCTGCGTGTTTTCGTAGCTCTCAGTCGATCTTCCTTATACGGGATGGGGTTGCGCACATAAGACCTATGTGTAGTTGCGTGCTCATGAGCTTCCACCGGCTTGAGACCCATTATCCACCGGGCAACAGCTATATGGAGCTTGGCTCACTTCAGAACCCTCGTCTCGGCGCGGATGACGACCATTCAGATTCCACAGCCAATCCCTACGACAACTGCAGTGGCGTTATGATGACGTGGGGTGTAATCGCAGCAAGGCAGTTGGAGTTAACGGCTTTTGGCGTCGGGTATGTTCGCTTAGCCTGACCCTAGTTGGGCAGTGCGGAAGCAAATCATCGTAGCTGCTACGCTTTAGGGTAGATTCGGATAGATAAAAATACTATTCCGAACAGCATCAAAGTCAGGTCTAGAGAGAGCACGATGCCCTCATTTCCTAGCATTGTGATCAAAAGTAATACTGCGCTCACAACCGCAGACCTAATGGTCCTGGTTTCATCCTTTCATATCAGAATGCCCAGTTACGTAAGAATTGCCAAGCTCATGCAGGCGACACACCGGTGGGTGTCTAGACCAAACCAAATCATGCCACATCGCAGTGTAGGCGATTACCACATGCCTAACGTGATTAGATATTGGATTACTTCGATACGGCGTTCCGAAGAAGATAGCTTACCATCAGGCATCAACGCTCGCTGCTTACATCCCAGTCTTGTAAAGGACGCCGTAGGCTCGACTGACCCATATAGCTGGCAAGCTACGGGGATCGCCAGTGTACATCTCGCGGCTTCTAATTGGCCGCATGGCTCATCGATCGATATTCCATATTGATCGGGCGAGAATGCACGGCAGATCTTGGTAAGGCGTGAGCTATGGGGCGACTAGCTACGACCGATAACCTGGTAATACGTTTCGTAACCGTGCGCCCAATCCCACATAGTCAGGACATCGAAACCCGGCCAGATGTAAGTTGTCCACCAAAATGGCAAATTACTAGCAATGAGTTAGGCCCACGCTTTTCGGCAACCTTATAGATTCCACCAGAGAGCAAAGACAACAATCGTAGCCGCACTTACACCCGCCGTTGCAATAGCAGGCACAATTCTACGTCTCGCACCCAAGCTTGTGAGCCTCGCAAATATTCCACCGCGGGGAACGGAGGCACCGTATGTCCTGGATTGGTATGAACTAGCGCGGGAGCCTAGAGTCTGTCAGCTGCCATCGACATTATATTGGAGAGGAATCTATCTGCTCACTAGGTCGGACACCTCTCGAGCCAAATCCGAGAGAAGGTATCAATACTATCACAAGAGTGAATGTTATGCACCAGATGAATAATAACACATCTGACAGAGCGTTAACAATTTGGGCTGCCTGTATAGAGATTGTAAAGGGAGTAGATCACAAGGCGGCTTACAAGGCTGAGAAGTCCAAGTCATGATGTTGTTTGTATAGCTCGAGAGATAATCACACGCTCCTGCCGTCATATCGTAAGCTTCGAGAACTTGCAGGCAGTGAGTAAGATGTGAAGCAATGACCTACCACTTAGATTAGAGCAAATGAAGAGCTTTTGTCAAGGAGCAAGTAGAAGCCAAACGAACTTATGGCTTCTCATAAGCATATTAGGGTCAAGGGAAACACTCGAAGACTAAGGTATCCATGCAAGACAGCGGCGCGTCTAAGCCGGGGGTTCAGGCGGCTACGTAGGTACAACAGTCGTAATTAGTCAAGGTCCGGATGTAAAACAAAGGGAAATAGCAGGTCGATACCAGCGAATGACATTATAAGATAAGGAATCCACTAATCTCAGTGTAGATGTGAGGCGCGGGTCGTGCACGGGCTAAGCTGTCCTGTATCTATAAGTAGGATGAGCAGCCTCACCCGCAATAAATGGCGTTATACGCGGATGATTAATGGCTATGTATGGATGAGCTAGCTTTCCATGCATAAACCGGCCTGCCCGCGTGCGGTGTCGATTCCAGCCGTAAAGTCAGGATGGTGAGCGCCTCTTTAGCTTCATAGAGGAAGGCGCGGAGAGGTGATACCTGTATAAATGACAAAGATCTGTTTGCCGCATTTAGAAGTCCAAGAAAATTTGCTGCAATGTCAAAGAGCTGTTAGGCATTTTAGGCTATGTTCACAGGGTTGTCAGAGCTAAGTTAGCTAATGTGAAGCCGAAGTTGCTCGTATATTCAAATTCAGCGGAACTGAATGTGAATTGGCCTTTCAGAATCTCAGGACCCGAAAACTTTATCATATAAACATGGAGATATAACCTAAAAATCACTCTTCGAGTTTCGGGCTTTCGGGATTTCGGGGCTTTGCGTGGACTCAATCCCCTTGGGTGGATCAAAATTGGACGGTAAAAATCTAGAGCCGGGAAGAGGCAACAGGAGAAATATGACTAGCTGCAGCCGCATGCACAACGTGTTTCTACACAGATGTATCGGTAGGAGAGAAGCTAGCAGCGTCGAGTCAAAAGGGTAGGCCAACAGTCCTAGAGAGTAATAGGACAACCAGACTACGGTTGAACCCATGCGTCTCGTGGTGCATAGACGCAATCTGCTGCCCGTAAACCTGGTGCAAAAGCTCTCGAGGTGATCTCGTGACGTCAATGCGAACGGGGTCGCGATTGATACATGGGCCGTTGACTTTCTCGATATCGTCCAGTGGGACAGCGCGGCTTGAAACCAAGTATTCAAACACTGCATCACCCGTCTCGCTCGCGCGTGCGAGGACCAGACTCCAGTCGCTTTGAGATAAGTGGCAAAGGTAAAGCCTTGGGTTTCAGGAATGGAGGCTGGCACCGATCTGTCGACTACTGAGAGCATCTCCGCTTGTCTCAAATCGTGGCAGTCTCCAGGTACCAGTGTCATCTGAGATCCTTGGAGAAGGTGATACCACTATTTCTCTATCGCAGGCAGATCCAAGGACTTGATGGCGTCAGTGTAGAAGGTCATCGGACGACTATCAGTACCAGAGAGATCATTCAAGCCATGTGTAACGGAGGTGGAATGCCGCTGGGTTTAACTGGAGTCAAACCAAGGGTTGACTAAGGCGAGGGAAGAAGGTGTTTGGCACAATGAATACGGTTCGTTGTAATCACTGACTTCGATACATGAGTTGAGCACGAGGCTCCTATGAAAGATGGAAACCTAACTATCCTATATACCAAGGAGACTCGTCGAGTGATCACGGTCACGGTCACGTGTAGTGATCTGATCACTGTCCCGTGAGTGAGCTACATGTCCCGTGGGGACCTTGGCAGCCAATCCTGAAGCTGGCGCTTTGCGGTCCGTAACACCATGCAAAAGAATCGGTAGTGATAGTCCGTCAAACTGCCCATATGAAAGTCTAACGATGAGTCCGTTGTACTTTTGTCCCTCTATGAACCAGGATTTTGATGGTGTGAGGTCTTCAGATAGCGTAACGAGCTGATCAAGCGCGATGAGTTTCTTCGAGAAACTAGATGGCTTGACTGAGTTTTGCATTGTCTCAACAGAGGCTATGCAAATTTTCATGATGATGCCCTAAGGCTGCTGAAGATGGTACACCGGCACCGTACGAAGAACCTTGATCGTATCCACCAAAAGTTCGGCAAGCGCGACGAACAATGCGCTTGTTGATCTTACGATCGTAGCTTATCGTGACATAAGTCAGGAACCCAGCTGTCTCCCTGAAGAGAGACCGGATGCACAAGATTTGGAAGTCGGTAAGCACCACTCGTCTTCCACGCTTCTAGCTCCAGCTCCCCGTTTGGCTTTTTTACAAGTGCTACTGTCTCTGACTTTGCTCGACAGCGTCAGATGTGCTGCTTGCATCTCTGACATCCGCTCGTCGGCCCATGTCATGCAGAATGGGGTGTTGGAAGACCTTGGCGAACGTAAGCTTGACGCCGATTGGCCGTCCTGCAGCTACTAGCCGCATTGCTTTGATCGAGTCGCCTCCCAGACGGAAGAAGTTATCGTTGACACCAACCTAATTCACGCGCATTCTTCCCATGGAGCTAGCAATGTTGTTGATCCGATCATCATCTGTGGGGATGCAGATGTAGCCTCCGATGGAAAGCGTTGTAAGGATCCCCAGCAAAGAAACACCGAACGTGAAACTCGAGAACTGGAAGACGCGGCTTCGACAAATCATGAACATAGCTTTGCTATGATACATCGCGCTGCTGCAGAACTCAGCGTGCGTTATTGCAACAGCCTTTGGCGGACCCGCCGAATCGCTCTCAAAAACGACACATAGAAGATTGCTAGGTTGCGCGCCCTCTTGTCGTCCTTCCTCAGCCTCTGCATTGGATCGTGGCGCTCCGATCTCCTCAATATTGATGATTCTGCTCAACTCTAGAGTCTAGACCTCGGAATCGATAGTCCAATTCGAAGCCAGTGTGGAATCCACGGTCGCGTGGCGAAGACACTCGTTGTTGCACTTCGGAGGTGCATTGCAGTCGAGGAAAAAGAATGTGCTGCTCGCTTTCGCAACCGCAAGCATTGCGACCACAGCCCATCGCAATTTCGTAAACTCGAGAGAAACAGCCGACTCTGACCCAACACCGTGCTTGTGTAGTTCTCGCCCAATCAGACCCGATAGCTGATCGAGCTGCTCGTACATCGTTTTCCCGTCTGAGCAACAAATGGCGGGTTTGCTAGGTTGGCAGCGAGCCTGTTGAGCGAACACGTCATGGAACAGTTCACTGGTCGAATGTATGATTCCGCCGTTGAACTCCTCAAGATGGAGCTGTGTCGAAGTGGAGCAGCCCTTCAGCTCTTTGTGTAATAACGCTCAGGACGTCAGAATATCCTGCCTGACCAGCGACACTTTCCCACGCGCCAGACGGCGTCGCTCATGTACGGGTCACGTGACGGGGAGTGACAAGAGCGACATAGAGCGACGTTGTCGCTCTGATCACCGCGAATAGCTTGGTTGAATCAAACAAGTAAGCAAACAAACAAGCATATGGACAAATTATTGCGGGTAGTATAATCAAGAGTTCGTACACTATTTTGAAGACGTGATAGGATATCGCATTTTCGCAAAGAACGAAACTTCGATTTAGACTAGCGCCTTAGCCTTCAACCGTCTGCTGGTGTCGTGCTAGCAGTATGGCTCATATTTTCCCTTCCCTAGCTAGCTGCTTCATAGCGACGATAGTTTCCTCCACCGCCATCTTGCTCATTCTCTTCTCCTTCTCCAGCAACATTCCGAGTTCTGCCTCCGAGGCACCCGGGTGCCTCCACTCGAAAGTGTAAGTCATGTATAGCTCCCCACTCGCGCCTTCGCTGATAATATTGTTGATGATGCTGCCGTCTGGCTGGACGAAGGTTACCCTGGAAGGCTCGAACGCTGTGACAGTCTCGATAACTTTTCGCTGATCCTCGATGAAGATGACTTCGCGCTGGGTCACCGGATTCCCCGTGTGCGGATCTGTGGTTTCGGATATCACAGTCGTGGACTGAATGCCGTGGGGGACAAAAGTCTCGGCGGAGCGAATCTTAATGAGTAGACCCGCCCAGATTTGGTCTTGTGTGAGGATCGGCCCGGCGTCGTCTGGGTTCAACGCGGCAGTAAACGCAATGTTGTTCGTCGAAAGCATTTTGTGAAAGATTGGAGAGTCGCAGATGCAGATGAGAATGGCAAAGAAACTGTCACGCAGGCGTATGCCCGGGTAATATTAGCACGCGATGACAAGACCGGGCAGGATACTTTGTCAAATTCTAAAAAGCCAAGACCTCGGCTGCTGACGCGCCGCGGGTGATCAACGAGCCCGAAACGCGAGTGATGACAAATCGAACTCAATCATCCCAAGATGTCAATGTGGACGATGATGCATAACGCTCACATGAGGATTTCCGCTGGGGCGAACAGTCATTACGCTTGGACTTCCTCGCACATCAACGGGCTCTTACCGTGCGGTTGATATTTTCGACGACAGCAGAATATTATGCAAACTTTAAGACCTTCACTTGGTCACAAATAAGGTCTCAACTGCATCGTCTTTCGCTCCACTCACGAGTGTCCACCCTCGCTCGTCGATATGAACCCTATTAAGCCCTATAGCCACCCCACTAGCCTAAATCCAAAGAAGGTGGTCGTGGTCCTCGAGGAGCCTCGGATCACATAAGAGACAAAACTGCTCGGATTCCTAGAGACGAAGCAACCAGCCTAAGAGAGAATTCACCCCAACGGGCGAGTACCTGCGATCGAAGATCCGGATACGAGGATCACGCTGAGCGTCGGGAGCTATCATCGAATATTTGGTGGACTGGTACGACGAATGGAGAGAGCTCAGCTCCGAGCCCGGTACTTCTGAATACTACCACACGAAGCAATGGCTGAATTTCCGAGCATCAGGCCAAGGTCCGTATTTCGGCCAGGCTGTGCGGATTAAGGTTCACCGCAAGAAGCAGCTTCGAAGTGTCACAGATCGGTATATCAACGAAGTCCATGGTGTGGCGGGTGTGCTAGATCAGGCCCTGGAAAGAAAGCAGTACCTCGTGAACGGCAAACCCAGTTATGCGGAAAATTTTTTTGTCTTCTGGTTTAAGGGTCTCCCCTGGGCGCTGGGCGATGCGATCAATCCGGAGGAGAGGTTCCCTCACGTTCACACGTGGTTGAACGGTTTTGAAATTGCGTCTTTCGGTCATAATTGCAGTATAAGTGGCGTCATCATCGCTTTCGCTAGGCAGAAAATGGAAGAGTCTCATGCAACTCGCATGCTCCCCTGATGTCTGACTAAGGGACTTGGAGGTACGGACAAGGGGTCTCCACATTTCTGACAAGATCTTTTTGTACCGTAACGGTGTACAGGACGATGTATAGAGACTTCGTTGCGGGAGCTTAAGATAGAAGATAGTATGTGCAGTGGTGATGCCAGCTTTCAGGTAACCACTCACTGTGTTCGAATACAGTAGTGCGATGTGCCCAAGACCTGATTGTTGATAGAGGACGACTGTCCCCGCCAGCAGTGGTCTCTAAGATAGCTTCCCCGGTAGAAATTGAAACAGAGATCGCGCCCCTTTACCTCCCAGAGCCCAGTAACCGGAGCAACAATGGCAAAATTAGAATTGTATCGTTGCTATGTTCGGGCTTGATAAGGACTCGCAAAGAGCGTGTAAAATCATTTGTAGAAACTCTTTACTCCAGCTTCTACCACTTCTCCACGAAAGGACGAATCTCAATCTCGTGAGTGAGTGTCGACAACGATTAGGTATGCAGGTTCTAGTAACAATCTGCAATCTACCAGTCACGTTAGCAGAAGCGAGCTAGAATTGTCAACGTGGGTGGGGGTACCTGACTTACAGCGTTCACGTTAAGCTTTGCGTTCGGGCCGGCGTCCTCGAGAAAATCAGAACTTCCGGGCAGATCAATGATACCGTCGACGACAACATGGCTGATGTGAAGGCCCTGAGGAGCGAATTCTCTTGCTAGCGACTGCGCCAAGACTTTTTTCGCGAACTTGGCTGATGCGAATGTCGAAAGCCTGCGGAACCTTTCAAAGCTGCCGCAGCTCCCGTGAAAATAAGTGTGGGAGGGTATCGCGGGATGGACGCTGCAGACTTAAGTAATGATGGTAGCACTACCTGTGAGAAAAGAAAAGCTCCCTTGCTTGTGGAATGTCAGCTCAGAAACCGAAAGCAGAGAACAGGAACAGATAACTCACCCGCTGACTGCATAGGGCCTGGTAAAGTTTTCCTCTGTAAGCTCGAGGAACGGTTTCTTGACGAGTTCTCCGCTGGCAATTGAAGATGGCTGCCTAAAGACGAAGACCGGGGTTATCGAAAGTGCGTGGCGTCAGAAATGTCCAGTTCGGTGCTTACCGCACAAGCGACATCCCCCCAAAAGCAGCCCTTATTTCTTCGAACGCTGCCTTGACGCTGCTATCAATGGAGGCGTTTGTGGCTATGCCGATTGCAGAACCACCCTTGCCTCTTATCTCTTGCACCAGCATTTTGAAGCTCTCCTCTCGGCGGGCTAAGAGGACGACATGATAGACCTAAGCGAATTTTCGAACCAATGCAACTAGAACCATTCGTCACAGACGAAACCCCCGCCTTTTACGTCATGCTTGTACCGGTTGCTCTGAGACTCAAGCGCCGACGGAGCCTTAATCTCAATGTCTCATGATTGCAATGGCGTTGGCGGATCTCGGCGGGGTCCCGCGCACGAAAACTCGCGGGATTTACCTAGTCTAGTCTAGCTTATCACAAAGCCGTTCTGCGTTTCTTCTGCATGAGCTGACCAGTCATGACGCTTTTTCACCCATGCAATATCTTAATCTAACTGAACTACTTTTGCGATGTCGCCTTCACGTTTCGCTACCTGTGTGGTCTTCTTCAGCCGGACACGTCTCTCAGGCTCCCCTTTCGGCATGACTGGTCTCAAACGCCGCCCTTCCGGCTCCAATGGAAATGCTCATTCCGCCATCGACTACCGTGGCTTCACTTCGAGTTCGACATGCACGATGGATCCCGAGATTACAGATCTTGTGAATTTTTACACCGAGCGCGATGCGAAGGAATGGTTCGCACCATCCGACGAGTTCGATGCAGCGTTAAAGCACAGATACGCCTCGTTGGTCTATCAAGCTCGCAATGGCGATTTAGACCGACTGAACACTACTCCCGAAGGCTCACTCGCCCTCCTGATCCTACTCGACCAGATACCGCGCAACATTTTCCGCGGCTCAAAAGAATCATACTCCTCGGACTCAGAAGCTCATGACATCGCAGTACGAGCAATCGCAAGGGATTTTGACCAACAGGTCGGAAGGGAGAGCAGGAACAAGCAGCTGCTCTTTTATTTGCCGCTGATGCACGCCGAGAATATTACCTCGCAGATTGCTTGTCGGGCGCTGATTCGCAATGTAGCGTTGCATTACACTGAAGGTTCCAAAGAGCGCGACTCTTTTGAGGAGTGGACAGGCTTCGCGGATAGGCACCTCATCTGTATACAGGAACTTGGACGTTTCCCGGCAAGAAACAAGTCTTTAGGACGAAAATCTACCAGCCAGGAAATCGAGTGGCTGAAGGAACACCCTTGGGGCTTTTGATTGCGTTAATTGATGGCCAAATGGTAGATTGTAACTAGTATCGACCTCCTTTCCGAAAGCTATAGCCTGCTCCTCACACTCCAGCACAAGCACCCTCGACCGCGATCTTCTGGGATACCTGGGCCCTACACTCGGTCCTTTGCGGGAAATCGCGAACAATAGCTTTCCGAGTGCAAGCAGTCAGGTAGAGTGTGGGCAGATTCCCAAACGGGGTAGTTGATGAGAACATTGCTGCCCGCAACGCCGCGGTGTAGTTGAGTGGAAAGATAGCCTGGCTGGATCCTCGCGTAAAATGCAGTAAGGCGCCAGATTCTGATTGCTTCTTCCATCTGACCCTCGGGGATCAAAAAAGTGTTCGTTAAGACGATCGGCCCAAGGTCAGCCGTCAACTGTTCCTGGAAGGGATGCGCTGCATCGATGTCGAAACATTGAGCCATAGCGTTTTGGTCAATTGGTTTTGGTTGTTGAGAGCGGTCGGTTGTATATTTTAGGAATTGTGTGTGTGTCTTATGTCATAAGGAATTAGCAAGGATTCGGATTTTGTTTAAATAAGCACGTGGAATGAACCATTCGCTAATTCGCTGACACATCATCGGCCACTGAGTCTAACGCGAATGACCGAAAGACTGCGGATCGAAACGCCAGAATCTTAGTGATAGTGGCGTGACCCAACGCTCAATTCGCAGGTCCGGGATCGCTGTCACCGCCTCCACCTGCATCCTGGAGTATTATAAATTCGGCCTTTCGGGTCGACTTGTCTTGGTAATGTGTTCTGATGTCTCTCCGCCTGCAGGCGCTAACAAAGCTTCTTCAGGGTAGATTGATAAATAGGCAGGATTCGCATTGGACATTTTTTCACTTAGCAACCACATCGAATACTACCTCCACCGTCCTTCTCAAAGTCGACATCGCGGATTCTTTCCTAAACAACACCATGGCTTCCAAAAGAATCATCACCGTTTTCGGCGCCACCGGCAATCAGGGTGGCAGCGTTATCGACATCATTCTTGCCAGGCCTGACCTTGCCGCCAAATACGCAATCCGCGGAATCTCGCGTGACCCTGCGAGTGGCAAGTCCAAAGCCCTCACTGCTCGCGGCGTCGAGATCATCAAGGCCAACCTGGACGATCTTGAATCTATCAAGAAGGCCGTCAACGGATCGCACGGAGTGTTCGGTGTCACGGACTTCTGGTCTCTCAACGACAAGACGCGCGAGATCGAGCAAGGAAAGAATATTTTCCTCGCCACACAGGCTGCCGGCGTCAAACACCTTGTTTTCTCTTCCCTGCCCAGTGTCGAGACTCTAAGCAAGGGCAAGTACACGAAAGTGGCACATTTCGACGGCAAAGCAATCGTCAAAGAATTCATTGAGAACAAGAAAGGTGACATGGTCACGAGCTATTTCATGCCGGCCATGTTCTTTGACAAAGCCTTGATCAACGCCTATGATGGAGTGCCTACTGTTTCACTCCCTTTCCCCGACGAAACCTTCCCCTGGCCCCTTCTCGCTCCTCGCAGCGATAGTGGAAAGTGGGTTATGGGTCTCTTCGAGGCTGGCTCCAAAGCGAACGGTCAGTCTGTCCAGGGCGTTAGCACATGGACGACGCCGAAGAAGTTTGTTGCTGAGCTTGGAGAGTACCTGGGCAAGGACGTCAGGTTCAACTCGATTCCTGGAGAGGTGTTTGGTTCTTTCTTGCCTGAAGCCATTAGGGAAGACTTGACCGAGATGATGCTCTGGATCGGAGAGAGCAGCTACTATGGTGTTGGAAGCGAGAAGGACCAGGCTTCCAGCGACAGATTCCTTCTCAAGGACGCAAAGTTGACCGACTGGCCGACGTTCATCAAGGAGAACAGTCCTTGGAACTTCTGAAGGTAGTAACACACGATGGAATAGGGCAGTGGCAGATAATTTGGAGATATCAAATCCAGTCCATGACTATGATTTTCTCAAGCTAGGCGAGGGCGGCTAAAATCTTTGTTTCATTGCTATTTGGGGGTCACTCAAAAGTAGTTCATGTATCATGATATCAATCAAGTTCGTGTTGGCAAATTCGTCTGCAGTGGCATCTAGAATGCCTACGATATGAGCCCCCACTAAGATATCAATGAAACCTTTGCAACTGCACGGGATCAAGCTTTGGATTAGCCTCAGGTGTGGTATTGGGGGTGTACTATGCTTTCATAGGTTGTCTCCACATATACGTAGATCGTGACGTAAAGAGAGGGCACGTGAGTCACGTGTTCGAGCGATCGGCTACCCCATTTGATGCTTTGCCAATTGACGATGCTAACTTTATCGACCGGTGGACTTGGAACTAGCGCAAAGTTCAAGTCACCGCGCATCCACGGTAAGGATCAAGAATTTCGAGCTAGTGGGCTTGGTAACCCAATCGTAGTTCAATTCGAATGCCGACGCTTACAAAGATCGGAGCATCACAGTTTCCCGAAACACCGAGGCTTGTGTATGCGCCACACTTGCAACCAATGTCTGACAACTTCGAGTACTGAGTTTTCCATCCAGGCAGGATATATAGAACGCATTGTCGAATTGATTGATTCAATATGCAAAGACGCCTGGATTTAGTCTCTCAACATCTTTACACAAAAGCGAAACAACAGCGAACGATGTCGACTAAACCAATCCTCATCTCCGGTGCCGGTATAGGTGGCACACTGCTGGCACGCTCCCTGAAAGCCAATAATATATCCTTCCACCTCTTCGAACGAGACTCAGATCGCTATGCTCGCGCACAAGGATACCGAATCCGCGTCTCAACCGAAGGTATCAACGCTCTCAAGGAGGTGCTGTCGCAGGAACAGTTCGACAAATTCCATTCCGGCACTGCGTCCACTGGTGGAGGCGGTATGCATCAACTCAACGCTATCACTGGCGAGGAAGAAGAATCTCTTGGGCCTCTAGGCTCCGGCGGTCCACCAGGGCCAAAACTGGGTGGCGATGTTCTTGGGGTAGCACGGGGCTGGTTGAGGGAGTGCCTTTTAGATGGTTTGGACGAGGTGGTCCATTGGGGCAAACAAGCAAAGCGTTACAATCTGACCGACTCCGGCGTGACTCTGCAGTTTGCTGACGGTACTACATCACCCGAAGGGTCATTAGTTGTGATCGCGGATGGTCCAATCCAAGAATGTCGAATCGAGCGCGTACGCATTCGATTCAGCCCGCATACAAATTCCGTTAGGGTTACGGCAACCAAGGGCGCATTCGATTCAG
>Ga0265798_10005262_pt1 | contig 17501 bp, 11 predicted proteins | sample P3T30metagenome_FD_192430 | JGI IMG/M metagenome (GOLD analysis project Ga0265798, IMG submission 192430) | Plant litter microbial communities from East Loma Ridge, Irvine, California - P3 T30 | ecosystem: Environmental > Terrestrial > Plant litter > Unclassified | place: USA: California... | reverse complement strand
CCACGAAGACGCCGCCCCGATCGACATGCTCGAGAGCTATTACGCTGCGCATGGCTGGGAGCATGAGCGTCACGACGACGAGATCGTCGCGACCGTCAAAGGCAGTTGGGCGACTTACGAGCTGCGCGCGTTGTGGCGTGAAGACGATAGCGTCCTGCAATTCCTCGCTTTTCCCGATATAAAGGTTCCCGACGAACGCCGTCTCGCGGTGTACGAAACGATCGGCCTGGTCAACGAACAGCTCTGGATCGGTCATTTCGAACTCTGGTCGACGAGCGGCATCCTGTTGTTCCGGCACGCGGCGATGGTCGACGGCGGCGACGACGGGACGATGTCGCTGGAAGCCGCCGAACTGCTCGTCGAATCGGCGATCGAGGAGTGCGAGCGGTTTTACCCCGTGTTCCAGTTCGTGCTGTGGGGCGGCAAGAGTCCCAAGGAAGCGATCGCCGCGGCGCTGATCGAAACTCACGGCGAGGCATGAGCACGCGCTTTCCGGCAGGTCCGCTGTGGCTGATCGGCTGCGGCAACATGGGTGGCGCGATGCTGCGGCGCTGGATCGCCGCCGGGCTCGATCCCTCGACGGTGACGGTGATCACGCGAAGCGGGAAGGGGGCGCCTGAGGGAGTTCGCTCGCTGACCGCGCTGCCTGACGAGAATGCCCCCGCAACGCTGATGCTTGCGCTCAAGCCGCAACAGATCAATGCGGCGCAGGCCATGCTCGCGCCTATGCGGGGTGCACCGACGCTGCTGCTGTCGATCCTGGCCGGAGTCGATCACGCAACTTTGTCGGAACGGTTCGCAGCGGATACGATAGTTCGGGCGATGCCCAATTTGCCCGTGGCGATCGGCAAGGGCGTGACGTCTCTCTATACGGTTGCCGCGTCGAACGAGGCGGTCGCGGCGGCAGAGGCCTTCGCCGCGCCGCTCGGTCACTATGAATGGATCGCCGACGAAGCGCATTTCGACGCCGTCACGGCGCTCGCAGGCTGTGGCCCGGGCTTCGTATTCCGATTCGCCGATGCTCTGGCCAAGGCAGGCGCCGCGCTAGGGCTGCCAGCAGAGCAGGCGGCGCGACTGGCGATGGCCACGCTCGAGGGCGCGGCGATCATGGCCGCCGATGCGGATGTATCACCTGCGGTTCTGGCGGACCGCGTGGCGAGTCCGGGCGGATCGACTCGGGAGGGCATGAACGTGCTGGACCGTGACGATGCGCTGGTTGCGTTGCTCACCCAAACATTGGCTGCGTCCGAGCGGCGCAATGCCGAGATGGCTGCCGCCGCGCGCTGAAGTGGGCGCTCAGCCGCGCAGGCCGAATACCTGCGAGCGATCGCTTTCCGGTACCAAGCCTTCCAGCACCGCCCAGAACCCCGAAACCGCGCTCTGTCCGGCACTGGCATAGGCTTCGGCCATGCGAATCCTCGCAGCCTCGAACAGGTCGCGTTCCATCTTCGCGCCTTCCGGGGTGAGCTTCAGCAACCGTTGGCGGCGATCGCGCTCGCCGGGGCGCGTTTCGACCAGCTTGCGTTCGGCGAGCTCGTTCAGCACGCGGCCGAGCGATTGCTTGGTGATCGCCAGCAGCGACAGCAATTCGCTGACCGTGAGATCGGGTTTGCGCGCGATGAAATACAGCGCGCGGTGGTGCGCCCGGCCAAGCCCTTCCTCGGCGAGGCCCTGGTCGATCGACCGCGTCAGGTGGCTATAGCCGAAATAGAGCAGCTCCATGCCGCGGCGGAGTTCGGGTTCGCGAAGGAACAGGGGCGACGCAGGCGAAGCTGTGGCAGACATGTTGACCGGTTTAGCCATCGCCCGTAGTCGTCGGCAACCCGCCTTGAGAGAGAATTCGATGTCCGCTCCAGCTTTTACGCCCTCTTCAACCTTCCGCCACGAGCCAAACGCGGCTCCGGTCGAGGCGAACGAGCGCGCGAAGCGGCTGATCGATCCCGGATTCGGGCGAGTCTTCACCGATCACATGGCGATGATCCGCTATAGCGATGCCGAGGGCTGGCACGATGCGCGGATCACTGCGCGTGCGCCGCTGACGATCGATCCGGCGTCGTCGGTGCTGCATTATGCGCAGGAAATCTTCGAGGGAATGAAGGCGTATCGACTCGCGGACGGAGGGACTGCCCTGTTCCGTCCCGAGGCGAACGCACGTCGCTTCCAGGATTCGGCGCGGCGTCTGGCGATGCCGGAACTGCCGACCGAGCTGTTCCTCGAATCGGTCGAGCGGCTGGTGAAGACGGACGCGACCTGGATTCCGGAGAGCGATGGCGGTGCGCTGTACCTGCGCCCGTTCATGTTCGCCTCCGAAGTGTTCCTTGGCGTGAAGCCCTCGGCCGAATATCTCTACATGGTGCTCGCCTCGTCGGTTGGCGCCTATTTCAAGGGTGGCGCGCCGACCGTGTCGATCTGGGTGAGCCAGCAGTATACGCGCGCCGCACAGGGCGGCACCGGCGCCGCCAAGTGCGGCGGCAATTACGCCGCCAGCCTGCTCGCGCAGTCCGAGGCGATCCGCAACGGCTGCGATCAGGTCGTGTTTCTCGACGCGGCCGAGCGCCGCTGGGTCGAAGAACTGGGTGGGATGAACATCTTCTTCGTGTTCGACGACGGCAGCATGGCGACGCCGGCGCTGACCGGCACGATCCTCCCCGGTATTACGAGGGACTCGATCCTGACGCTCGCACGTGCCCAGGGCATCACCGTGCGCGAGGAGGGTTATACCTTCGATCAATGGCGTGCCGATGCGGCGAGCGGTCGGCTGGTCGAGGCGTTCGCCTGCGGCACCGCGGCGGTGGTGACGCCGATCGGCACGGTGGCGAGCCCCGAGGGGCGTTTCACGATCGGCGACGGCGCTCCCGGTGCGCTGACGATGCGGATGCGCGACGCGCTCGTCTCGATCCAGCGCGGCACCGCGCCCGACGACAACGCCTGGCTGCACCATCTCGCGGTTTGACGTCCGCGAGGGCTTTTCACGCGGCGCGGCCCCGCTATAAGGCCGCCTCTGTTGGGGCGTCGCCAAGTGGTAAGGCAGCGGCTTTTGATGCCGCCATGCGCAGGTTCGAACCCTGCCGCCCCAGCCAATCCTTGATCTATTCTGCCAAGCGAACCGGAAGCCTCGATGTCTCCGGCTCTGGGTGAATTCGACCATCGCGTAGCGTTTACCGACGCCAGATGGTTGCCTGGCTCGTCCTTTGACTAATCCTGACGACCAGTCCCAGCGCGTCGTCGGCGCACAAAGTACCATAACGCAGTTCGAATACGCCGCGACGGGCGGGGCGCGGCAGCCCGATGCGACAAATGAGGGGGCGGCGAACACGGCGGAGCACAGTGCCGAGGTTGACGTTGTCGTTACAATATAACATTGCGGGGCAACGGAGAAATCAAACTGTGTCGACCGCGACTGCCGCTACATCCCCCACCGCAACGTCCGCCACTTCGTCAGCCGCAAGGGACGATGTCGTTTCTACGGCACCGGTGCGCCGTGGTGCTCGAATCGAGTCGATCGACGGGCTGCGCGGGCTCGTCATGCTGTTGATGCTGGTCGATCACACCCGCGAATTCTTCTATTATGGTCATCAGGTCGCAGATCCGATGGACCTGACCGCGACGTCGCCCGCCTTGTTCTTCACGCGGCTGGCGGCACATCTGTGCGCGCCCGTCTTCGTCGCGCTGACCGGGCTCGCCGCGTGGCTGTACGGCGCGCGCAAGCCCGTGATGGCGACCTCCGCCTTCCTGGTGAAACGGGGGGCGTTCCTGATCGCGCTGGAACTGACGATCGTCGGGTTCGCCTGGTCGTTCACCGTGTCGCCGGCGACGGTCTTCCTGCAGGTCATCTGGGCGATCGGCTGGTCAATGCTCGCCTTGGCCGCACTGGTGCATCTGCCGCGCGTCTGGATCGCCGCGATCGGTGCGACGATCGTCGTCGGGCACAATCTGCTCGATCCGATCACCTTTGCAGTGGGCGAGCCCGGACATGCGATCTGGGCCGTGCTGCACGATCGGGGCTTTGTCGACCTGTGGGAAGGGACGCGCGCGCGGACCTCTTATCCGGTTCTGCCTTGGATCGGCGCGATCGCGCTTGGCTATGCGATCGGCCCCTGGTTCGCGGCGGCGACCGCGCCGACGACGCGGGTGCGCCGGTTGTGGATGGTCGCGGCAGGCTTGCTGGCCGCGTTCTGCCTGGTGCGCGGGCTGAACGGCTATGGTGATCCGACCCCGTGGATTGGGGGCGCGACGCCATTACTCACCGCGATGTCGTTTCTGAACGTGACGAAATATCCCCCGTCGCTCGATTTTCTGCTCTTGACGCTGGGAATCGGTTCGGCCTTGCTCGCGCTATGGGACAGCCGCTCGCCGCGGTGGCTGGCGGTGTTGGGCAGCGCGCCGCTGTTCTTCTATATTCTGCATCTCTACGTGCTGCATCTCGTCCAGATTGCTGCCGGCGCAGTGACCGGCGCAGCAGGGGTAGACGTGCCGTCGGTCGGCTGGATCTGGCTGATCGCCGCCGCCGTGCTGGGGCCGCTCTGGCTCGCGACCCGGTCATTCGCGACGATCAAGCGCAAAAGCGATCGGTGGTGGATGCGGTATCTGTGATGGCGACGCTTTTGGCCGGACGCCTTCAGGAGGCGTGATCGTGTCGCCGGGGCGCAGCCTTTGCGAGTGCTACGCGGCCGACTTCCAGCGTCTGGCAGGAGCGACGGGTCAATTGTGCCGGTTTGATGGCGTTGGACGTCTGCAGCTCGGCGGGTAGTTGGGGGGGGCTTACGTGACAGCACGGCCGGCCCAATCCAAAGCTCGGCACACAACCCGGCTCCTAGGCTATGCTTCAGATCAATCGGATTGGAGCCGCGTCTCCGCCGATGCGTCGGCATCTGCAGAGACCTCAGGACGCTGGGCTTGCCGCCCGCGAGACCGACGTGGCCGGCGTTCAGGCGGCCTTAGCGGCCATCCGCGCGGCGAGCTTTTCTTCCTCGGTCCAGACTTTCCGCACGCGCTCCTTGGTCGGCTTGACCTGCTTGGCGGGACCGCCGCCGAGCACGGGCGCGCGCTGGGTGGAGTGGCGCGCGACTTCGCAATGCCATTCGTGATCGTCTTGGACGGTCAGCGTGCGACCGATTTCGCGCTCCACGTCATGCAGCCAGGCGCGCTGCTCGGCATCGCACAGCGTGATCGCGAAACCGCTGCGCCCGGCGCGCCCGGTGCGGCCGATACGGTGGACATAGCTCTCGGGGAGGCTCGGCAAATCGTGGTTGAACACGTGCGTCACGGTGTCGACATCGATCCCGCGTGCAGCGATATCCGTCGCCACCAGGACCTGCACGGTGCCGGCACGGAACGCGTCGAGCGCGCGCTCGCGCTGGCCCTGCGACTTGTTGCCGTGCAGCGCCTCTGCGGTGATGCCCTCTTCGCTGATGAACGCGCACACCTCGTTGGCGATGTTCTTCTGGAGCGTGAAGACGACCGCCTGGCCCATGTCGGGCGTGCGCAGTAGCGCGAGCAGCGCAGCCTTCTTGTTGGCCGCGTCGAGGAACATCACCGACTGGTCGATCCGGTCGACCGTCGTCGACGGCGGCGCGATCTCGACCTTGGCTGGATCGCGCAGCAGGCTCTCGGCCAGCGCGGCGATCGACTTCGGCATCGTCGCCGAGAACAGCAGCGTATGGCGGTCCTGCGGCAGCGTCGCGACGATCCGCTCGATCGGCTTGGCGAAACCCATGTCGAGCATCTGGTCGGCTTCGTCGAGCACCAGCGCCTCGAGCGCGGACAGATCGCACAGCCCCTGGTCGATCAGATCGAGCAGACGGCCCGGCGCTGCGACGATGATGTCGACGCCGTCCTTGAGCGCGTTGACCTGGTGGAACTGGCTGACGCCGCCGAAGATCGTCGTCACGCGTGGCTTGATGTGCCGGCCGAAGCTCTCGAAGCCCGCGGCGATCTGCGACACCAGTTCGCGCGTCGGGGCGAGCACGAGCACGCGCGCGCCGCCCTTGGGGGCAGGGCGGGGATCGGCGGCAAGGCGGTGCAGCAACGGCAGCGCGAAGGCTGCGGTCTTGCCGGTGCCGGTCTGCGCCATGCCGAGCATGTCGCGGCCCTCCAGCAGCATCGGGATCGACTGCGCCTGGATCGGCGTCGGGTTGGTATAGCCCTCTTCCGTTAGCGCCTGCAGCAAGACCGGGGCGAGGGCGAGATCGGCAAAAGTCATGGTCATGGTCAAGCGGCGCCTCCGGCGCAGAGCAAAGCGGCACCGTGAAGGGCTTGGCATAAAGAGGAGGCGCGCGTCTAGGATCGATGCTGCACCGCGTCAATGTGGAAAGCGATGGGCTGCCTCAGGCCCTCAGAGAGCGCTCGCCCCGCGACCCGGTCATCTGCGGCGGGCCGCACCGGAGCCATCCGCGTCCAACGCTACGCTGACCGCCTTTCCGGTGTAGGCGATCGTCCTACCGATGCCTTCGCCCAGTCCGACGCCATTGCTCGCGCCAACCGAAACGACATGGAAAATGCGCGAGGCCGGCATGCCTGGATAGCGGCCCTGTCGCGCTCCGATCGTCAGCACGCCGGTCTTGTCGTCCAGTGCAAGATCGATCGTCGCGCGCTCGCCGCGCCGCCAGCCTTGGCCATCACCGGCATCGTCGTAGAGCGTGAAGCGTCCGTCGCGACCGCGGTACAAGCGCAGTTCGGTCGGCAAAGCGGGCGACTGTTCGGTATATTGGACGCGTTGCCCGAGCGGCAGGATCGTTCCTGCCGCGATGTGCAGCGGGATCTGCCCGATCGGCGCGGCGACCGTGACGTGCATGCCGCCCGTTAGCCGTTCGCCCGACCAGAAATCATACCAGTCCGTACCCGCCGGCAGATAGACCTGCCGCGACGTCGCACCCTTATTGGCCACCGGGCTGACCAGGATCGACCGGCCGAACAGATATTCGTCGCGCAGGTCTCGCGCCGCTTCGTCGTGAGGGAATGCCATCCCCGCCGGATACAGGAACGACGCGCCGTGCTGCGTGACCTGCCACGACTGCGCGTACAGGAAGGGCAGCAGCCTGTAGCGCAGCGCGACCGCATCGAGCAGGGGACCGCGGGCAGGCTCGGGAAAGCTGTAGACTTCCTTGCCCGCACCGGTCCCGTGGATGCGGAACATCGGATTGAACACGGCGAACTGGAGCCAGCGGGTGAACAGTTCCTGATAGGCGGGATCGTCCGGGCTGCCGCCGAAGAACCCGCCGATGTCGGCCGACCAATAGGGAATGCCGGTCATCGAGAAGTTGACGCCGGCGGGGATCTGCGCGCGGAACACGTCCCACCGTCCGGCGACGTCGCCCGACCAGGTGATCGCGGCATTGCGCTGCTGCCCAGCCCAGGCCGACCGCGTCAGGATGATCGGGCGCTTGGCGGCGAAGTCGGTCGCCATGCCGTCGTGTACCGCGCTGGTGTGCATCAACGGATACGCGTTGTAGACGTCCGCGCCGGATCCGATCGCGGTCCGCACGTCGCGCATCTCGCCCCAGTGGCCACCGAGTTCCGCCTCGCTCCCGTCGAGCCAATAGCCGTCGAAGCCGGCCTTGCCCAAGCGCTCGGACACGAACCGCCAATAGGTCGCGCGTGCGGTCTTCGAGAACGCGTCGTACCAGCGGCCTTTACCGGCAGGATAGACGTTGGGATAGGTCTTTGCGTACAGCCCGCCGACCGCGTCGAGCGCCTTGGTCGTGTCTAGGTCGCGGTCGAATCGCGGCCAGATCGACACGATGCTGTGCACATTCTGCCGGTGCAGCGTGTCGAGCATCCCGTTGGGATCGGGATAGCGCGCCGGGTCCATCCGGTGGCTGCCCCATTCGCCGGGCTTCCAATATTGCCAGTCCTGGACGACCGCATCGAGCGGGATCTTCATCGCACGATAGCGTGCTGCGACGCCCAGCAATTCTGCCTGCGATCCGTAGCGCTCCTTCGACTGCCACAGCCCCCAGGTCCAGCGTGCCATCAGCGGCGCTTGCCCGGTCAGGCCACGATAGGCGCCGATCACGTCGTCGACATCGGGGCCGCCGAACAGGAAATAATCGATTCCCTTGCCCGCCTGCGATCGGAACACGATCCGGTCGGTGGCCTGTGGTACGGCGACCGCGACATCGGTTACCGCCGGGTTGTTCCAGAACAGGCCGTAGCCCGCGCTGGAGACGAACACGGGGACGCCGACATCGGTGTTGGCCTGCTGCAACCGCACCGTCGTACCGCGATAATCGAGCAGTCCGGCTTGATGCTGGCCAAGACCGTAGATCGCCTGGCCGCCGCCGATCTCGAACCGCTGCTGGACGCGACCGTCGGGCTCCGGCGCGTCGCCCAGTCGTCGGGTCACCGGATCGCTTTCGCCGATCAGCGGCTTGCCATCCGCGCCGAGCAACGCGACTCGGCCATCGGCCTTGGCGACCGTCACCCGCATCGAAGGCGTCGCGATCACGAAGCGATCCGCATCTTCCGTCATCGTCCAGGTAACGCGCGCCGGCGTGCCGAGGACCGCGAGACCGGTGTCTAACTCCGCCGCCTCAGCCGCCGCGACCGTCACGCGGATCGCGCGCTCGCCCCACACCGTCACGCGCAGGACGCCACCAGGTACCTTGAACCGGGCGCCGTCGCTGGTCTTCTGCTCCAACGTCATGCGCGCCGCGGGGGCTTGCGTCTCGGAGGATTGCCAGGGAGTCTGTGCGCCCACGGGGGTGGCGCCGGCGATCGCGCCGACCACTGCCGCGCCGATCCAAGTATGTCGCATCCGTCCTCCCGGCCCGGACTTGAACGCCGGCGCGAGAGGAGGTTATGTCAGAGTATTGAGCGGGTCAAATGATCCGCCACTCGACCGTATTGGTTACGCTGTCCGCTCGGCATCACCGGCGGGCGGAACTGTCGAGCATGCGCGCCGGGCTGACGATCGCGCGGTTTCGTCCCTCGCGCTTCGCCTGATACAGCGCGGCATCCGCGGTTTGGATAAGCGTCGTTCCATCGCGCGACATGTCGGGGTTCCAGGTCGCAAGCCCGAACGACATGGTCGTCGATCCGAGGCGTTTGCCGCTCTGCTCCAGCGTGAGGTCGGCGATCGTCTGACGGACGATTTCGACGCGGTTCAGCAGCGTTTCGGCGGTCGTCCCCGGCGCGATGATCGTGAATTCCTCGCCGCCGAACCGACATACGACGTCGCCGTCGCGGAAGCGGGCGCGCAGTTCGTTGGCAACCGCGTGCAAGACGAAGTCGCCGGCATCATGCCCGAACTCATCGTTGAACCGCTTGAAGTGATCGATATCGCACATCACCAGGCTGAGCGGCGGACCGCCGCGCGCGGCGCGGGCGATCTCGATCGCCAGCGTCTCCTCCATGTAGCGGCGATTGAACAACCCGGTCAGCGGATCGCGGATCGTCTGTTCGCGCAGGTCGCGCTGCAACCGGTGGTTGACGAGCGCCGACGCGATGTTCTCGGCGAGCACGGTCAACTGAAAGCGGCTGTCGCCGGTGATCATGCCCTGCAGATACAGCACGCCGATGACTTCGCCGGACGCGAGGAGCGGCTCGCAGTGATAGACCGTCGCCGCATCGCCCACGTGCGCGCAGACGATATCGCCGCCCGGTACCGCGACGAAGTGGCTCTGGCCGCGCCGCAACGCCCAGCATTGGTCGGGCGCAAATCCTTCGCTTTCGATCGCGACGCCGCCCCAGGTCGCCATCGGCGTCAACAGGTTGCGCGAGTTGTTGTGGACGAACAGCGCGCCGGGCAGTCCCGGCAGCACGCGCGGCACGAACAGCTGTACGATCTGCGCCAGTTCCATGTCGGTGCGCGCGGCCTGCATGCGGTGCGCCATCCCGCCGAGAAGCTCGATCGCCTCGCCGCGTTCGCGCATGCTGTCGGCGTTGCGGACCAGCTCCCCGTTGGCATGCTGAAGCTGGTGCTCGCTCTCAACCTGTTCGCCGACCGCAGCCTCCAGCAGCTCTGCCATCGCATTGTAGCCCGTCGCTAGGTCGTCGAACTCGCGCGACCCCATCGCGCTGGTGATCCTGGCACTGCGGTCGCCCTTGCCGAGATCGGCCATCGCCTCCTTCATCAGGAGCGAGGGGCGTTTGATCCCGCGAATGACGAGCCCGGACACCAGGATGACGATCAGTGCGATGATCGCCACGCCTGCGATGGCGAGCCGACGCACGCCCTTCAGCCGCTGCCCCGCCGCGTCGGTCCGCTGCGTCTGAAGGTTGCGCTCCTCGGCCAGAAATTCTCGCGCTCGGAGCGTGATGGTCGACATCAAGTCCCGCCCGCGCCCGCTGGCCACCATCGCCGCAGCCCTGTCGAATGCGCCCACCTGGCCGAGGTCGAGGGGACCACGCAGAACCGCGGTCCGTTCGAGGATCAACCGACGAAGCTCGTTTGCGCGCATGTTCTGAACGGGATTGTCGGCGGTGAGCAACGCAACTTGCGAGATATCGCTCAGCGATCCCGTGACGCGATCTTCGAACGACTGCGCGAACGCCGGGTTGTGCGTGATGATGAAGCCGCGCTGGCCCGACTCCGCGTCGCGAATCTCGCCGAGCGCCTGGGTCATCGTCTCGATGACCTCCGCCGAATGCGTCACCTGACCGAAGCTGTCGCGCGTGTCGAGCGAAGCGTGGATGAGCAAGGCCGCGAGTGCCGTGAGGGCGACGACTACGACAACGCCCAGCATGGCTATGCGCGAGGAGAGCGACGAGAGCATGTCTTAATTTAGCGCGAAAGACGTTGCCAAAGTCTGACCATGCCGAAAAATTCGATATGGTTTTAACGTCTAGCCCACGTCCGCTCGGCAGTGTGCCAGCTGACCGCCGTTATTGCCGCGCCCGCGACGCGCGAGGAGCGCAATCAACCCAAACCGGGTTTATTGATATATGTTGCCGAAAGTATACGTAACTTGTTAGTGTTTCGCAGGCAGTTAAGTCCGCAAGACCATGCCAAACCAGCGGAATTTTCGAAGCGAATCGTCGCGTGGCAGTCAGTGGCGACGCGCGGCGACCAGTGCGCGCGACGATATCGTCCTTGCTGGGCGAACCGCGGCCGGTCCCTCGCTCGACGATTCCGCGGATCGAACGGGCATGCTCGGCACGGCAATCCGGTTCGCCGCGTCGCTGCTGAACTTCGTGCCGTTTTCGCGCGTCGTGGCTGGTCCGAAGGCGGTCATCGTCCTGCTCGTCCTGGCGGTGACCTTGTGCCTCGGCACGCTGATCTACGTCCAGCATGCCAACAGCGTGATCGTCGACCGTGACATGGACGCGGCGGTGTCGCTGAGCGAGATCGCGGCACGGTTCGATCACGAAGACGGCAATCTGTACCGGCTGATGGTCGACGAAGCGGCGAGCGGACCGTCCGCAGGCGGCGAACATCGTCTCGGCCGGATCAGCGCCCGGATCAATCGGATCAGTGCCGATCTCGCGGCGCAGCAGCAGGCCATGTCGCCGCACGATCGCGCGCGCGCCGCCAACGTCGTCGTCGAACTTGCGAAATATCGCGAGGCGGTCGACGTGGTCTCGTCGATGCTGGAGATCGATTTCGCGACCAGCGTCGGCATGCTTCGGCCGTTCCGCGCCAATGCCGATCACGTCCTGACGGCGATTAAGGGTATTGCCGCGTCGGGCATCACCGACGCGCACCGCCACGCCGAGGAAGCCGCCTGGCGGACCCGTCTGCTCGTCGCGCTGGTCACGACCGCGATGCTGATCGTCGCCGCGCTATCCTATGCCTGGCTTGCGCTGGCGGCGACACGGGGGACGCAGTTGCGCGCGGAAATCATCCGGCGCGGCGTCGCCGAACAGGAGGCGCTGCTGCTGGCGCGAACCGACGCGCTGACCGGGTTGGTCAATCGACGCGTGTTCGTCGGCGATATCGAACGCGCGGTCGGCGCGGCGCTGGCGTCCGACAGCAGATTGTCGGTGATCCTGACCGATCTCGACAGTTTCAAGGATGCCAACGACACGCATGGCCACGCGGCAGGCGACACGGTGCTGAAAGTTGTGGCGCACCGCCTGCGGGTCGTCTTCGGGGCGAACAGCACGATCGCGCGGCTGGGCGGCGACGAGTTCGCCATCCTTCTGCCGCAGGACCAGGAGCATAGCGACGTGATGGCGCTTGCCCATCAGGCGAGCGTCGCCTTGCATGAGCCGCTCGTATGGCGCGGCAACATGATCAAGGTCGGCGCCAGCATCGGCGTCTCGCGGTTCCCCGAGGACGGATCCGAACCCGACGACCTGCTGCACGCCGCCGACATCGCGATGTACGAAGCCAAGCGCGACCGGATACGACGGGTCTGCCTGTTCGCCCCGGCGATGGAGCTCGACCGTCTCGAACGGCGCCGGATGGAGCAGGAGCTGTGCGATGGCATCGTGCGCGGCGAGATACGGCCCTTCTATCAGCCGATCATGCGGTTCTCGGACGGCCAGCTCTATGGGTTCGAGGTCCTCGCACGCTGGTATCATCCGCGTCTGGGGCTGCTGACGCCCGACAGGTTCGTGCGGATCGCCGAAACCACCGGGCAGATCACCGAGATGACCAAGTCGGTCCTGCGTCAGGCCTGTATCGACCTCAGCCATATGCCCGATCATCTGCGGATGGCGGTGAACATATCGCCGATGCAGCTTGAGGAGCCGAACCTCGCCGAGACGCTGATCGGGATCATCCGCGATGCGCACGTGATCCCGTCCCGGATCGAGATCGAGATCACCGAGGACGCTGTGATGGACGACGTCGTCGCCGCCGAACGCGTGCTCGACACGTTCCGTAGGAGCGGGATCTCGATTGCGCTCGACGATTTCGGCACCGGCTATTCGAGCCTGTCCCATCTGCGACGATTCAAATTCGACAAGATCAAGATCGATCAAAGCTTCGTCAGGTCGATGCACGAAAGCGTCGAAAGCGAAAAGCTGATCGATGCGATCGTCGCGCTGGCGGTGAATTTCGGCATGGAAGTGACCGCCGAAGGCATCGAAGACGCGCAGACCGCGAGCCTGCTCGCACAGCGCGGTTGCACGCAGGGGCAGGGCTATTTCTTCGGCAAGCCGACCGCGTTCGCGCAGGCTGCCGCGCTCGTCACTCGCGGTGAGCGCGAAGCGGCGTGACAATTTCTGTGCCGTATCGTGCGCGGTCCGCAGGTGGCGCGCGTCGACCCAAGCCAGCCACGATATTTTCCCCGACGACCCGTTTTCCTACGGGCACTGGGCATCGCTTATCGCCGAAACCCGCTGTCATGCGGGACGAACCCTTAGGATCAACGTGAAATCTCTGTCGTATCTCGCGGGTCCCATCCTCGCCTTTTCGGCCGTGCTGCCGACGCAGCCGGCACCGTCGGCGGTGCTCAACGTGCCGGTCGCGGCGCGCGTCATCACCTTCGTGCACCCGGCGCCGGTCGGCGTCGTGCCGGTCGCGATCGTGTACGAGCCCGGCAATGCCGCATCGGAAGCGGACGCGGCGGATATGGAACGCGCGCTGTCGAACGGCATCACGATCGGCCGGGCGACGCTGCGGACTCGGCGCGTGGCCGTGTCGAACCTCGGACAGCTGAGCGGGGTCAAGGCCGCCTTCGTGACGACGGGCCTGCGCGCATATCAGGACGAGGTCGCGGCGGCGGCCGGCGCGCAGTCTGTTCTGACTATCACGGCGGACTCCGCCTGCGTGATCAGCGGGAAGTGCGTCGTCGGCATCACCAGCCCGAACCGGACGCAGATCATCGTCAGCAAGGCGGCGGCGCGACGCAGCGGTATCCGCTTCGGCTCGGCATTCCTCATGCTCGTCAAGGAGGTCTGATCGTGCGGTATCATACTTCGCTTCGACTTGCAGCAACCGCGATCCTGCCGCTCGTCGCGATGCCCGTCCATGCGCAACGCATGGATTACGACCTGCTGAGCCAGACGATGGGCGAACCCGTCACCAAGAGCGTCACCGGCAAGCCGCAACGCCAGTCGGAAAGCCCTGCATCGACCATCGTCATCAACCACGAGCAGATCCTGCGCTCGCCGGCCAAGGACGTTCCGAGCCTGCTCAATACCTATGCCGGGATCGACGTGAACCACTGGACCGCGGGGCAGAGCGACATCGCGGTGCGCGGCGGCGTGCAGACTTACAACCCGCGGCTGCTCGTGCTGGTCAACGGGCGCCAGGTCTATCTCGATCACTACGGGATGACCGACTGGAACCTGCTCGGCATCCAGCTCGAGGAGATTCAGCAGATCGAACTCGTGCGCGGGCCGGTCGGTGCGCTGTTCGGGTTCAATGCGGCGAGCGGCGTCGTCAACATCATCACGATCGATCCCCTGGCGAGCCGCAAGATTTTCGCCACCGCGGAGGCCGGCAATCATGGCTATGGCCGGATCGCCGGTGCGCTCAGCATGCCGGTTTCCAGCGGGGTCGGACTCCGGGTCTCTGGCGGGCACATGCGCGAGAACGAGCGCGCGATACCGGCCGACCAGATCCAGCCCGCGCGCGCCGACGACGTGATCCGCGACGACGTGTCGGCGACGGTCGATGCCGACCTCGATGCGCAGACCCAGTTGAGCGTGACCGGCGGCTATGCGCGCAATCGCCAGCTGGAACTGCTCGTCACGCAGATCTACAGCGAACAGCTCTACAGGACCCGCAATATCGGCGTGCACGTCGACCGCGACACGCCGTGGGGCAGCATCACCGCGCAGGTCTACAACAACTGGCTCGATGCCCGATACGGGATCGGCTCGAACGATCCGGGACGCGCGCCGATTGCCGCGCTGCAGACGTTCGACCTGTCGGCACGCACCTCCGTCGCGCAGACCTCCGCGCTGGTCAGGCTGAGCGGCGACGATACCGCGCGGATCGGTGTCGAGTACCGCGACAACCGCGTCGACAGCGGCGTGACGTTTTCGCGGATCACCGATTATTCGGTCCTCTCGGCCAATGCGATGCTCGACGTGCGGGTCGCCGATCCACTGTCGGTGAACCTCGCCGGCCGGATCGACACGCTGTCGCTCGCGCAATCGGGGACGATCGCCGCGATCACCGCCAACACCGCGCGCGACTTCGACCGCTCGTTCACCGCATTCAGTTTCAACGCCGCGGCGGTCTATCAGCTGGGGGGCCGGCAGACCGTCCGTTTGAACGGCGGCCGCGCCGTGCAGGCGCCGTCGCTGGTGGTGTTCGGGATGAATATACCCGTGGCGTTCGTCGGCGTGCCGCTGCCGGTCGTCGTCGCGGGCGATCCGGCGATCAAACCGGTCGAGGTCTGGAGCGCCGAGCTCGCCTATGATTACCGGATATCCGACGCGCTGGAGATCAAGACGGTCGCGTTCTTCACGCGCACGAACAACGCGATCGCCTATCCCGGTGACAATCCGGTGCTCGAGATCCACGGCGTGACCGATCCGTTCCTCGTCACGCGGGTCGCCAATATCGGGAATTTCCGCACGTACGGCGTGGAGCTGTCGGCGCGGGGGGCGATCCGGGACCATGTGACCTGGCGCGCGAATTATTCCTTCACGCAGACCGACGAAGCGTTGCCGGGGAATGCCCGCGGCATCGAATATTCGTTCCTGCCCGGCGAAGCGACTGCCCGGCACAAGGCCAATCTGGTGATCGATTATAGCGACGCGCGGTGGTCAGGATCCGTGGTCGGCCGGTATACGTCGGCGACGCGTCAGCTCAGCACGCGGCCCGATACGTTTCTCGATCTGTTCGACGTGTCGGCCGCGCTGGCGTTGGACGCGAAGGTTGGCGTCCGCCTGTCACGGACGGTCTCGGCGTGGGTTGCGGGCGAGAATTTGACGCACGCGTCGGGGGCTGCAGGGTCTCCTCTGCCCGCGGATACGCGGTTGCGGTCGGGCGTCAGCTTGTCGTTCTGACCGCGGAGATCAGGCTCCGACGCCGCGCTCGTGCGCCCAGACCACCGCGGCGCTGCGTCGGTTCACGCCTATCTTGGCATAGAGTCGCGCGACATGGTTGCGGACCGTGTTGCGCGACAGGCCCAGGCGCTCGGCGATCGCCGCATCGTCGAGGTCCTGGCAGATCAGTTCGAGCACCTCGCGTTCGCGTTTGCTGAGATCGGTGGACGGGGCGCTGGTCCCGGGCAGCGCGCGCGGGTTCCGCAGCGTCGCAAGCTTGTCCATGATCGAGCGGCTAAGCCAGTTGGCGTCCTTCATCACCGCATCGATCGCTTCGACAAGATCGAGTTCGCCGCGCCGCCGTGCCGAGATGTCTTGATACAGCCATAGCACGCACGGTTCGCCGTCGACGCTGATCCGTTCGGCGGAGACCAAGCAGTCGAGCCCTTCGCCGTTCTTGTGGAGTAGCCGGACATCGTGGCCGCGAAATCCGCCACGCTCCCGGATTTCGGTTTCTAGGCCCTCGCGTTGCACCGCGTCGTTCCACAGTTGCAGGTCGTCCGCGACCATGCCGACGACTGCTTTCTCGGTGTAGCCGGTGAGCGTCTTGAATGCGGCGTTGACCTGCGCGATGCGGTTGTCGTCGCCCTGCGTCACGACCATCGCGATCGGTGCCATCTCGAACACCGAGGCGAAGTGGCGTTCGCTGGCCTGCAACGCGCGTTCGGCCTGACGGCGCGGTTCGAGATCGGCGAAGGTGAACAGCAGGCAGTCTTCGTTCGCGACCTCGATCGGCTGGCCGGCCAGCACGACCAGCGTCTTGTCGCCGCTCGCCAGCGGCAGCTCCGCTTCGAGCTGCGGGACCGTCTTGCCCGCGGCCACGCAGTCCCTGACGAACGGCTTGCGCTGCACCTCGGTCAGGAAATCGAATTCGAACAGCGTCTTGCCGATGATCTGGTCGCGGCTGTAGCCCGACAGGTCGAGAAACCCCTGGTTGACGAGCACATAGCGCTGGTCGGCAATGCGGATGATCAGCGCCGGCGCCGGATTGGCATGGAACATCGCCTCGAACCTGTCCTCGGCGTCGAACCGTTCGGAGACGTCGTTGATGACGAGCCCCAGGCAATCGGGCTCGCCACCATCCTCGTCCATGACGATGTCGCGAACCTGATGCACCCAGCGCGGCTCGTCCGCACCTGCCGGGCCGACCTCGACGATCAGGTCGGGAAAGCTCTCCCCTGCGAGCAGCCGCATCAACGGGTATTCGCGGCGCGGGATCTTCTTGTGGTTCCGGTAGCGCAGATCGAACCGCGCGGCGTACTCGTCGGCGGTCTCGCCCAGATCCTTCACCGAGGATATCCCGTGCATCTTGAGTGCGGCAGGGTTCGCGCTGAGGATGACGCCGGTCGGATCCATCAGGATCACGCCTTCGAGCAGCCCGGTCATGAGCTGTTCGAGATGGTGCAGCGTGGGGGCGTGGAGTGGGGGGTGCTGGCTCTTGGTCATCGCGCGAACAGCGCCGGCCGGGGCACTCTTGTTCCGCACCGCGCAGAACAAAAATACCAATCACCCCGGTACTTCTGCACCAACCGGCAAAAGGTGCGATCTGAACGGAACCGCGCATCCGACTGTTGAGCATCCCGTACTACAACCACCCCAGGGAACCTCAT